>Ga0307277_10000271_pt1 | contig 18227 bp, 21 predicted proteins | sample ER_DNA_116_FD_194473 | JGI IMG/M metagenome (GOLD analysis project Ga0307277, IMG submission 194473) | Bulk soil microbial communities from the East River watershed near Crested Butte, Colorado, United States - ER_DNA_116 | ecosystem: Environmental > Terrestrial > Soil > Floodplain | place...
GAGCGCCCCCTCGCTCCGCCGCTGTCCGTTCCTGGGAGACCCTCGAGATTCTCAGCAAACTCACAGAAATTCGTGCCACCATGAGGTCGTGAGCGCGCACGAGTCCACCCAGCCGAACGGGGCGGAGCACCGCATCCTCGTCGTCGACGACGAGCCGTCGATCGTCGACGCCGTCGCCACCGCCCTTCGCTACGAAGGCTACGAAGTCGAGGAGGCCGGTTCCGGCCGGGACGCCCTCGCGGCCGTCGCGCGGGCCGAGCCGGATCTGATCATCCTCGACTGGATGCTGCCGGACATCGAGGGAATCGAGGTCGGCCGGAGGCTCCGGGCGCAGGGCTTCAAGAGCGCGGTGCTCTTCCTGACCGCAAAGGATGCGACCGAGAACAAGGTCGAAGCACTGCGGGCGGGTGGCGACGACTACGTCACGAAGCCGTTCAGCCTCGCGGAGGTCGTGGCGCGCGTGCAGGCGATTCTCCGCCGCTCGGCCGGCGAGCTTCCGGGAGATGTTCTCCGCTACGCGGACCTCGTCCTCGACGAGAGTCGGCACGAGGTGATTCGCGGCAAACGGCCCGTACCGCTGACCGGAACGGAATTCTCCCTGCTCCGCTACTTCATGCTCAATCCGCGACGCGTTCTCTCGAAGACGCAGATCCTCCAGAACGTCTGGCACTACGACTTCGGAGGGAATTCGAATGTCGTCGAGACATACGTCAGCTACCTCCGCAAGAAGCTCGACACGACCGGGCCGCCGCTGATCAAGACAGTGCGGCAGGCCGGCTACATGCTCGACTCCAGGAAGGGCTAAATGCTCCGGCGTCTGTCGCTGCGCAGCCGCCTCGTGCTCGGCGTGCTCGTCCTGGCGACCATCGGGCTCGTCGCGGCCGACCTCGCGACCTACACGTCGCTGCGGTCCTTCCTGATCAGCCGAACCGACACGTCGCTCCAGGCTGCGCATCAGGAGGCCGAAGCAGAACTGCTCGGTACCGGCCCGCCGGGATCGACGGACGAATCGAACGAGAGGGATTCTTCGCCGTCGATCGGCCGATTGCAGAATCTCACGCGATCCTTGCCCGGGCTGTACATCGAGACGCGCAACAGTGCCGGGAAGACGCTCTTCAGCGGCCAGGTCGCGGAGTTGCCGAACACCGAGACCCCGCCGTCCGCGCCGCGTCTGCCGAAATCGATCTCCCTCGCAGCGGCGACAAGGACTCAGCCTGACCGTGTCTCGTATTTCACGGTCAACTCCATAAAGGGAGACGTGCGCTACCGCGTGCGCGCTTCCCTAGACCCGGGATCGACGACGATGCTGATCCTCGCGACGTCGCTGAGCGGCGTCGACGGGACGCTGCACCGCCTGGCCCTGATCGAACTGATGGTCACGGCCGCAGTCCTGCTCGCAATTGCCGTGCTCGGCCTCTGGGTGGTGCGCGTGGGCCTTCGTCCCTTGGAGGCGATCGGCAGGACGGCCGCAGGAATCGCCGCCGGCGACCTGACTCGGCGCGTCGAGCGCGCGGAGGATCGCACGGAGGTGGGCCGGCTCGGCCTTGCACTCAACACAATGCTCGGGCAGATCGAATCCGCCTTCAATGCGCGCGCCGCGTCAGAGGAGAAGCTTCGCCGATTCGTCGCGGATGCCTCTCACGAGCTGCGAACGCCGCTGGCCGCGGTTCGTGCCTACGCCGAGCTCTTCAAGCGCGGAGCCGACAAACGGCCCGAAGATCTCGAACGCGCGATGACCGGCATCAGTCGCGAGTCGGCGCGGATGACCCTGCTCGTCGAGGACCTGCTGCTGCTGGCGCGGCTCGACGAGGGCCGGCCGCTGGAGCGCGAGCGCGTCCAACTCGCGGACGTCGTGCGCGAGGCGGTCGAAACCGCCCGCACGGTGGATCCCGACCGCGAGATCGAGCTCGACACGGACCAGGCAGTCGTTCTCGGCGACGGACATCGCCTGCGTCAGATGGTCGACAACCTGCTCAGTAACACGCGCGCGCATACGCCTGCGGACGCGCCGGTGAGCGTGTCCGTGTCGACACTGAACGGCAACGCGCTCCTGTCCGTGCAGGATTCCGGTCCGGGCATGACGGGCGAAGAGCAGGGGCGCGTGTTCGAGCGCTTCTACCGGGCCGACCCTTCACGGTCGCGGGCAAGCGGTGGTGTCGGCCTCGGCCTGTCGATCGTCTCGGCGGTGGCCGAGGCGCACGGCGGCGAGGTCTCGGTGCGGTCAGAGCCCGGCAAAGGATCGAGGTTCGAGATCTCGCTCCCGCTCTACACGGATTCGTAGTTGCACGTTCCTCAGCCGTACGACTTCGAGCGCTCGCTCGACCGCTTCACGTTCTGGGGAGTCGACCGCGCGAACGTCTGGCACGAGGGCGGCCTGCACCGCGTCGTCGACGGGCGTGAGGTTCGAATCACCGCGGCCGAGGGCGGCGTCGATGTGGAGCCGTTCGACGAGGCGATCGAGCCCGTGGTGGCCAAACTGCTCGGGCTCGAGCTCGACCTGCCGCCGTTTTTCGAGTTCGCGCAGCGTGACCCCGTGCTCGCCGACGCAGTGCGGCTCTTGCCCGGCTTTCGGCCGCCGCTCGCACCGGACCCGTTCGAGGCGCTCGTCTCTTCGATCACCGCCCAGCAGGTGTCGCTGCATTCCGCCTTCGCCGTGCGCAGCCGCTTCATCGACCGCTTCGGCGTGCTCGCCGAGCATGCGGTTGCGTTTCCGACCCGCGAACGCGTCGCGCAGGCGAAGGAGGAAGAGCTGACCGCTCTCGGCTTCTCCTTTCGCAAAGCCGAGTACGTGCTGGGCATCGCGCGCGCCGATCTCGACTTCGACGAGCTCGAAACGCTCCCGGACGACGAGGTCAAGGCACGGCTCACGTCTCTCCGCGGGCTCGGGGAGTGGAGCGCCGACTGGTTCCTCGCGCGGCACCTCGCGCGACCCGAGGCCTGGCCCGCGGGCGACCTCGGCCTACGTAAGGCGGTGCTCGCGTTCTACCCTGGCGTGACGGACGTCCGTGCCGCGGGCGTCCGGTTCCACCCCTTCCAGAACCTGAGTGCCCACTACCTGCTTGCCGCATTGCGCTACCGATGACCATCCGCCCCGCAACGAAGAACGACCAGGAGCTCATCCGTGAGCTCTGGTCGGAGTTCGAGGCCGAGCTTCCCGAGCCCGACTACCTCCGGGAGACCTGGGAGGACGCCTGGTCGGACCTCGCCCAGACCGTTCGCGAAGGCGTAGCGCTCATTGCGGAGGAGGAAGATCGCGCCGTCGGGTTCGTCTTCTGCGTCCTCGGCGACCGCGGCCGGAGGACAGCACACATCACAGACATCTACGTGCGGCCGGAAGCTCGCAACCAGGGCATCGGGCGGGAGCTGCTCACAGCGATTCTCGAGCCTGCTCGGGCCGCGGGACTCGACCACGTAAGTCTCGAGGTGCTGATCAGGAACAGCGATGCCCGTCGCCTGTACGAGCGTCTTGGTTTCACCGCCATGGACGTGTTCATGGTCGCGCCGGTGGACGCGCTTGCCGAGCGGCTCGAGACTGACGAGCGTCCGCCCTCGTTCGGCTCGCTGCACGTCCAGACCGACGACGAGGCCGGCGTCGAGCGCGCCGTGACGCAGTTCCTCCCGCGGCTCGGCCGCTCGGAACACACCGAGATAACCTCTCCGCGCAGCGGCTGGGTGACCGTCGTCGACGAGCTCTGCGACCACAATCGCAGCGCTCAGCGCCGCCTTGGTGCCGAGCTGTCCGAGCGCATGGGAGTTCCGGCGGTCGCGCTGGCGCTCGAAGAAGAGGCGGTCGTGCGCTTCCTGCTGTTCGAGCGGGGCCGGATGGTGGACGAGTACCTCTCCGTTCCCACGTACTACGGCGAGCTGAACAAGGCCGACGAGCTGTCGTTGTCCGCGAATCCGACTCTCGCCGCGCGGCTGACCGGCGCGGACCCGGCGCGCGTCCGCGCGGTCGCGCGCATAGCCTCGACGCCGGCGGAGCTCCCACCTGCGCGTGAGCTGCTGGCTCAGATCGCCGACGTGCTCGGCCTCGAGGCTAGGATCGACAGGTGATCACGCTCTATGACGCCGATCGCTGTCCCTACTGCGCGCGCGTCCGGATCGTGCTCGCCGAGAAAGGCATCGAGTACGAGACGGTCGAGGTCGACCTCGACGATCGCCCTGCATGGATCTACGAGAAGAATCCGCTCGGACGCGTGCCGGTCCTGGAGGAAGACACCTTCGTGCTCGCCGAATCCGCCGTGATCGACGAGTACCTGGACGAGCGCTATCCGGACCCGAGTCTCTGGCCGGCCGACCCTGCCGAGCGCGCGCTCGGCCGAATGCTCGTCTTCCGTTTCGACGAGCTCTCGAAGCCGTACTACGCTTTGCGCCGCGGTGACGACGGCGCGCGCGAGCGGCTCGACGCTGCGTTCGCGACGATGGCGGCGGTGTTGCAGGGACAAAGGTTTTTGAGCGGGCGGGAGTTCGGGCTCGCGGATGTCGCGTACGTGCCGTGGATCCTGCGCGCTCGCGACCGCATGGACGTCGATCTCGAACGGTTTCCGGCACTTTCCGAGTGGTTGGGTCAGCTCGAGCAACGCCCGTCGATCGCCGCCGAGCTCCACGTCGTCGCCTCGTTGTGAAGGTTCTGCTGCTGCACGCTTTCCCGCTCGACAAAGGGATGTGGGAGCCCCAGCGTGCGGCCCTCGCCGGACACGACGTGATTGCGCCGCGTCTGTATGGCCGTGGGCAGACGATCGACGACTGGGCCAAGTCGATCGCCGGGGAAACGGAGGGCGAGCTCGCGGTCGTCGGCGCGTCGATGGGGGGTTATTGCGCGCTCGCACTGGCGCGGCGCGTACCCGAACGGGTGCGCGGTTTGTTGCTCGTGGGCGCGCGTCCTGACGCCGACTCGGATGAACGTCGCGCCGGCAGGGAGGACACGATCGAGTTGATCCGCAACGAAGGGCTGGAAGGACTGTGGCAAATGATGCTGCCGAAGCTCTTTCACGACCAGAGCGCGGCGGACGAGCACCTGATCTACCGGGACGCCGACGCGCTCGTCAACGCGCTCGCGGCGATTCGCGATCGAGCGGACTCGACCGAGGTCGTGCGCTCGTTCTCCGGTCCGGTGCAGTTCGTGATCGGCGAGTTCGATCCGTATGTCTCCGCGCAAGAGGTAAGGGAGTTCGACGTCCGCGAACTGCCGGGCGCGGGTCACCTCGTGAATCTCGAGCGGCCGGACGAGTTCAACGAGATCCTCCGCGAGTTCCTGAGCCGTGTCTGAGCTCCCTGCCATCGTCGACGTCGCCTGGCTCCAGCGCGAGCACGGAGCGGAGGACCTGGTCCTCGGTGACGTGCGTGGGCCGAACGCCCATGCGCGAGGACACATCCCCGGGTCCAGGCCGCTCGTCCTGGGCTCGCCGCCGCCGATGAGCGATCGCGAGATGCTCGAGGCGCTCGCGCCCGAGGTCGGGCTGCGGCTGCGGCGTCACGGCGTAACCGGCGACGAGCGGCTCGTCCTCTACGACCGCGGCGACGGCATGGGCGCAATGCCCGCCGCGCAGATGGCGGAGCTTGCAGGACATCCGCGTGTTGCCGTGCTGCTCGGCGGAGTCGCCGCCTGGCCCGGTGAGCTGCAGGTCGGACAGGTCGAGTTGCACCCGGTGAAGACGAGCTTCGAACCACGCTTCGATGCCGTTCCCACTCGCGACGAGCTCGTGGGCAGGCTTGAGGACTCGACGCTCATGATCCTCGACGTTCGTTCGGAAGAGGAATTCAAGGGCAAGCACGGGTATCCGTGCGACCCGCGCCAGGGCCGGATTCCGGGCGCGCGTCACGTCCCGGTGCAGGAGCTCTTCGCAGGCCCCGGCGAGCCCCTGCCGGCGGATCAGATCAGGGCTCGACTCGGCGATCCTGCCGAGATCGTGGCCTACTGCCATTCGGGCTCCCGCTCCACGCTCGCGACGATGGCGCTGCGACTGGCGGGATACCGCGCGCGCAACTACGCGGGCTCGTGGCACGAGTGGTCACGCCACGACGACCTGCCGCTCGAAAGAGGCTGACGGAAAGCGACACGTCTCGTCGCGCCACGGCCTGGTGTCAGACACCCGGCCGTGTCCTGGATGGAGCCGGCTAGACCGACGCGGTGACTCGCTCGGCCACGTCGACGAAGCCCGCACAGAGCTCACGGCCTAGCGTGTTCCACTCGTCGATCCGGTCTGTGGTTTCGGCGAGCAGCGCGCCGGGGTCGACAGGCAATCCTTTCTCCTCGTGAATCCAGCTCTGTACCTGGTGGAGCGTCACCTCGGGGTGGAACTGCACGCCCCACGCGCTGTCGCCGAGCCGGAAGGCCTGCGTGCAGACGCGGTTGCGCGCCAGCTCGACCGCGCCCGCCGGCACGTCGTGGGCGTAGTAGTGCCATTGAAACGCGTCGAAGGTTTGCGGGAGCCGTCCGAGGACGGGGTCTTCCGTGCCCGCCGCGGTGAGCTCGACCTCGAACCAGCCGACCTCGGCCTCGTCGACGGGATACACGGGCGCGTGCGCCGCCTTGGCGAGCAGCTGCGCGCCCAGGCAGATTCCGAGGACGGGCATGTGTAGATCGAGCAAACGTTGCAGGAACATGTCCTCCTCCCGCAACCAGGGATGATGGTCGTCCTGGTCGGCATGCATCGCGCCGCCGAAGACGAGCACCGCGCCGTAGGCGTCGAGCGGACGGGGCAGCGGCTTGTCCCAGGCGAGGCTCCACTCCTCGAGCCCGTGGCCGCGCTCGCGGACGACGTCGCCGAAGACGCCCGAGCGCACGCTCTCGCCGTGGATGACCGCCAGAAAGTCCATCAGCCGGGAGCCGTCACCGGAACCTTCGCGGCCTGCAGCAACTGCTGTAGCTGCTTCGCGTTCGCGGCCGCCTGCGCCATGCGCCCGCCGCTGCCATCGGAGCTCGTGGCGTTGTTGTTGAAGAACGCGTACGCGTGCTCGGCCTGCTCCGACAACTCCCGCAGCGGCCGAACCCATTCGCGCAGCTCGTCATCGGAGTACAGATAGTCGAACCGCTCGGCGGCGCTGCCACCGCGTTTGTTCCACGTGGCCGCGTTGCGCCCGTGAAAGCGGATGTATGCGGTCGGGCTTGTGAGCGCCGGAACGGTCGGAACGAGATTCTTCGCGCCCTCGATTCGCGGCGCATCGACGATCACGTTCGTGGCGCCGAGCTCCTCCAGGAACCTGAGCGTGTCGTTGCGATGGTCCTCGTCGAGCCAGCTCGAGTGCCGGAACTCCACGAGCATCTCGTCCTCTCCGAGTTGCTCGCGCGCCCATTCCAGGTACTCGAGCGAGCGGTCCTTGAAGACCACGTACGAGGGAAACTGGAAGAGGATCCCGCCCAGCTTGCCGCTCGAGCGAAGCGGCTCGAGCGCGCCCAGGAACCTGCGGAACACCTCGCCGCGAAACTCGCGCGACGGCCGCTCCACCCGGCCCCGGTTGTCGGTCGGTGCTTCGTCGCGCAGGTCCGGCGGCAGCGACTCGAGCTTGACGGGGTGGCGGGTCATCAATCCGAAAGCCTTGACGTGCATCACGAATCCATCCGGAGTGCGCTCCGCCCAGCGTTCCACCATGTCGTCGCCCGGTAGCCGGTAATACGTCGAGTCGACCTCGACCGTGTCGAAGTGCTCGGCGTAGTAGGGCAGGCGTTCTCCGGGCTTTACCCCTGGCGGATACCAGTGTTTTGCGAGCGCGTCGTCGGCCCAGGAGCAGGTTCCGATCCGGATCTCAGCCATCGCCCCAGCATACGAGACGGGGCCCAAGAGGGCCCCGTCTCAAAGGTGCCATGCGGGTTCCGCGCCTAGAGGCGGATTCTGATCTTGGCGCTCACCGCGGTGAACGCCGAGGCCGTCGCGCTGACGCAGCCGCCCGGGATATTGGGCGTCGGCGAAGTACATCCGGTTGTCGTGATGTCGCGCTCCGCCACGGTCGTACGTGCCTGGAACGTCGATGTCGTCTTCTTGCCTGTCTTTTTCAGCACGATGCTGAAGTTGCCGGACGCGTTTGTCCGCGCACTGAAACCGGCGGTCTTGCCGTTGACGAGGAGGCTGACCTTCGCGCCTGACACGGCAGTGCCTGCCTGTGTCACCTTCCCGGTGAACTTTACGAGCCGCCTCCCGGCGTTGACCTTCTTCGCGAGCGTTGCCGTGCCGTTGGCCACGAACGCACGCGTCTCGACCGTTCCGGCCGCGTTGGGTGCGCCGCCGGCCCACGGCGTCGTGATCGTCTTCCAGATGCTCTGCCCCGCGGGCACGGTGAAGATGCTGTTCACCGTGAACGTTGCATCGAGGAGCCGGGCGCCGTTCGGCGACCGACCCGGCGTGCCGACGGGCACGTCGTCGGGAGCGAGGCACACGACAAGCTTGTACGCGCCGAGCGCCGCTTCTGGACCCGCCAGCTGGTCGACGTGCACGGGCAGAGTGATGTTCTGCCCGGCGACCGAAAGAGCAAGGTTCCACACCGCGAGATGCGGAACCGGGTCGCACGTGGGTGCGTCCGAAGTCGCGGAAACGACCACGTCACCCGAGAGCGGCAGCGGAATGCTCGCATCGCGCGAAAACACCGTGCCCGTTGTCGACCCGATCTTGGTCCCCGGCGCTGCCGAGGCATTGATCGAGTAGCCGGTCGGAACGTAGATCGAGATTTTCGCCGGCTGCGCGTCGGACTGTGCCTGCGACACCTTGATCGTGAGCGACGTCGTGCTCTGGTTGACGCTCAACTTCTGGGTCGCGAGGGCGTTCCCCGCGAAAGCCAGCGTGGCGATGCCCGCGAAAGCGAGCACGGCCAGTCTGAGGATTGTCTTCATACCCCTTCCTTCCTACTTCGAAATCAGAAAAAGTCCATCCATTAGACGCGCGATTCCCTCAAGAGTTGACCCTAATCGCGGGCGTTTACAAATTCCCCGAAGAACTGCCATTGATTGGTCCGGTAGCGGGCGAGCTTGACTCGATCGATCGGGTAGTAGTCGTTGGGCGAAGTCTTGATCCGCAGGCCGGGCAGGAGAAACGGATTCGTCTCGTCGAGGTGAGTCGCCACCTTCAGGACTCCGGCGCGAGTGAGGTTTCGGCCCGCCTTCTTCAGTGTGTCCACCATGGTGTATGCGACCGCCATCCCGTAGTAGTTGAACACGTCGTCGGGCTTCGCGCTCGGGAGGAAGCGTTGGAGGATTGCTTTGTAGAGCCGGACGGTCTTGTCCTTGGCCCATTGCTTCGAGGTCGGATCCTTCACGAATGCGATCGAGATCGAGCCCTCGACCTGCTTGCGGCTGGACGCGACGCGCGCGATCTTCATGATGTCCGGGCTGATCGAGACCGACGTGACGTACACCTGCGGGTGCCAGCCGAGGCGGAAGGCGCCGACATAGCCGAAGATCGCGAATTTGGGCGTGGCGAACAGCATGAGCGTGTCGGCGCCGCTGCTCTTGAGCTTTGCCATCTGCGAGGCAACGTCGTTGTCTGTGACTTCGTAGGCCTGCGTGCCGACGATCTTTCCCTTGCCGCCGAGACCATGACGCAGACCGTTGAGCATGTCTTTGCCGAAGTCCGAGTTCTCGTACAGCACGGCGATCCGCGCCTTCGGTCGATGCGCCGCGACATAGCGGCCGTAGATCGCGCCTTCGCCGGCGAAGCTCGGAAGGTATCCCATCGACCACGGATATTTCGCATGCTCCGTGGCGAGCTTCGACACTCCGCTGCCGAGGAAGAGCTGCGGCACCTGGCGGTCGTTGAGATAGGAGCGGATCGCGAGCGCGTGCTCGGTGCCGACGCTGTTGAAGATCGCCAGCACCTGGTCCTGCTCGACGAGCTGGCGCGTCAGGGTGATCGTCTTCGCGACGTCGAACTCATCGTCGAGGTACTTGTAGACGATCTTGCGGCCGAAGACGCCGCCCTTCGCGTTGACGTACTCGAAGTAGGCGTCGGCACCGCGGCCGACCGACCCGTACGCGGCGGCAGGACCGCTGATGGGGATCGTGCCGCCGATCGTGATCGTTGTCGCCGTGACACCGGGGGTCGCTGCCGGACCGCTTCCGAGCGCGATCGCGGCCGCCGCCGCGGCGAGGTGCGAGATCACGGAGACACGGGCTTGACGAGAACCGGAACTGTCAGCGTCACTTTGCCGATGTGGGCGATCGATCCCTCGGGGACGGGAATCAGGTAGACGAGATTGCCGATGTTCTGAACAGTTGAGCGCGCCCCGAGCGTGAGTCGAAGTCGCGAGCCGGCCGGGATCGAAGTGACCTCGTTCTGCAGCTTGATCGTGACCGTGCGCGGGCGTTTGCCGCTCGTCTGCGTGTCCGCGCCGCCGTCGCTGATGACGATCTCCGAGCCGCTCGGCGTGATTGCGCTCAGAACCGCAACGAGGTGCTTGTACCCGGTCGAGGTGGCAAACGAGATCCTGACGATCGGTGCGCCGAAATTCTCGAGATGCCGCACGCGCGCGGTTGTTCGCGCGACCTTTCCTTCTGCCGAAAGGGTCCGTCTCCCTCGGAACGCGAACGTCAGACGACGCGGCTTGGGCAGACTCTTGAACGAGACGGGCTTGCCCCATGGATCGGGCGCAATCTCGATCGGTGGGCGTTTGTCGATCCCGTTCGGGATGCCTTTGAGGAAACGGTCGAACCACGTTCGCACCTGCACGGCGGCATAGTCGAACTCGGCGGGAGGATTCGTGGCGGGCGCATGGCCGAAATCGCCGAGGTACAGGCGCTTCGGGCCTTTGAGCAGGCGGAAGGCTGCGATTGCCTGGTCGGCGTCAAACGCGAAGTCGCGGCGGCCCTGGAGAATGAAGGTCGGTACCCGGACTCGGCCCAGTTGCGAGCGTGTCGAACGCGTGGCGAGGTAGGCGCGGATCGCGGGGACGTTGGTTTCCGAAATTGCATCCGTTATAAGCCGCAGCTCTTCGGGCCCGTATCGCTCACGCGGAATGTCCTGCGAAAATCCGAGCACGATCCCAGCGCGCACGTGACCTTGCGGCGCGAGCGCCTCACTCAGATCGGTCCACGTCGCCGCGGGCACGATCGCGGCGAGAGGGAGGCCTTCTGCGGCAGCGCGCCAGACGAGCCCGCCGCCGTACGACGCGCCGTAAGCGCCGACATGCAAGGGATCTACCGGGTGCTGCGTCGTGAGCCAGGCCAATAGCTCGCGCAGGTCCTGGAGCTCGCGTGGTCCGTCCAGTGTGAACTGTCCTCCAGATTCTCCGTGCGCGCGCGCGTCATACGTCAGGACGGCATAGCCTTCAGGTGCGAGAAACTTCTGCGCCATCAGGTTCGGCGACCAGTTGACGAAGTCAGAGAGGTTTCGCGTCTGTCCCAGGCCGTGGAGCAGGATGACGGCCGGCCAGCCGGAGGCGGGCGGTGTCCCCTTCGGCTCGAAATAGCTCGCCGCGATGCGGACGCCGTCGCTCATCGTCACCTTCGTCTCGGTTTGCGTGAAGTCACCCGCAGTGGCTCGACCTGCCGGAACCAGAGCGGTCAGCGCGACCGCTAGGACGACGAAAAGGCGGCGCACGAGGTGCACAGCGTAGCCCGGCTATACGATCGCCGTGTGGATCCGCGGCCGGTGGGCGTGTTCGACTCGGGCGTGGGCGGCCTGACCGTCCTGCACGAGTGCCTCGTGACCATGCCGCACGAGGACTTCGTCTACCTCGGCGACCATGCGCGCCTGCCCTACGGGCCGCGGCCGCTGGGCGAGGTCCGGCAGTTCGCGCGCGAGATCGGTGTGTATCTGCAGAGCCAGGGTGTCAAGCTCGTCGTCAACGCATGCAACACCGCGACGTCCGCGGCGCTCCCGCAGTTGCAGGAGGATCTCGACGTCCCGGTCGTCGGTGTGATCACTCCGGAAGCGCACGCCGCCGTTCAGGCCACGCGCAACCGTCGCATCGGTTTGCTCGCGACGGAAGGCACGGTGGCCGCCGGCAGATACGCGGAGCTCGTGCACGCACTCGACGCCGGCGTGGAGCTCGTGCCGGTCGCTTGCCCGCGCCTTGTGCCGCTGATCGAGAGCGAGGACCCGTTCGGCGCGGAGACGACAGCAGCGGTGCGCGAGTACGCCGCGCCACTCAAGGATGCGGAGGTCGACACGGTCATCCTCGGCTGTACGCATTACCCCTTGATCAGGCCGATCTTCCAGCGCGTCTTCGGGCGCGACGTGACGCTCGTGTTCTCCGCGGAGGAAACTGCGCGCGAGGTTGCGGAGACGCTCGCGCGGAAAGGCTACGAGAACGACTCTCGACGAGAAGGCTCGTACCGGTTCCTGACTACCGGCGATCCCGACGCCTTCCGGGAGATGGGCGCGCGCTTCCTGCAACTGCCGGTCGCCGAGGTCGAGCACGTGGAGCTGGCTGCGCTCGGTGCGGCGGCATGACGCCGAGGAACGACGGCCGCAGGACCGATGAGCTCCGCCCGCTCGAGCTGATCCCCGATTTCCTCGAGCAACCGCACGGCTCGGTTCTCTACGCGCAAGGGAAGACGAAGCTCCTCTGCACCGCGTCGGTCCAGGAAAGCGTGCCCCGCTGGCTGTCTGGCAAGGGCCGCGGCTGGCTGACGGCCGAGTACTCGCTGCTGCCGGCTTCGACAGGAGACCGCACCGACCGTGAGGCCTCCCGTGGCAAGCAGGGTGGGCGCACGATCGAGATCCAACGGCTGATCGGCCGCTCGATTCGTTCGGTCACCGACTTCGAGGCACTCGGTGAGCGCACGCTCTGGCTCGACTGCGACGTGCTGCAGGCCGACGGCGGGACTCGCTGCGCGGCGATCACCGGTGCGTACGTCGCCGCGCGGCGTGCACTCGACAAGTTCGGCCTCTCGAAGGCGTTGTCCGGCTCGGTCGCGGCGGTGTCGGTCGGGATCGTCGACGGCGAGGCGCTGCTCGACCTCGATTACTCCGAGGACTCCCAGGCCGAGGTGGACATGAACGTCGTCATGACGGGCGACGGCGCGCTCGTCGAGGTGCAGGCGACCGCGGAGAAGACGCCGTTCAGCCGTGCACGGCTCGACGACCTGCTCGAGTTGGCGGCCGTCGGGATCGAAGAGCTGGCATTGGTTCAAGAGGAAGCCGTTGCTGCAGCTCGCGTCTAGCCAGCTGCCGACCCTCAACTGGGACGAGTCGCTCCTGCGGCTCGCCCTCGCCGCGCTGCTCGGCGGCCTGATCGGGGTCGAGCGCGAGCTGCGCGAGCGCGAGGCCGGCTTGCGCACGCACCTCCTCGTTTCGCTGGGCTCGGCCTTGTTCACGATCGTCGGTGCGTACGGGTTCCACGCGTTCCTCGATTCCGGCGCGAACGTGGTGCGTGCGGACCCGACGCGGATCGCAGCCCAGATCGTCACCGGCATCGGCTTTCTCGGGGCGGGCGCGATCATCCGGCAGGGACTGTCGGTGCGAGGCCTGACCACGGCCGCGACGCTGTGGGTCGTCGCCGCAGTCGGACTCGCATCGGGCGCCGGCTACTACAGCGCCGCGGTGATCACCACCGCGCTCGTGCTGCTCGCCCTCTGGCCGCTGCGAATCATGGCGTACCGAATCCTCGTTCGCTTCCGTCCGGAGGATGGACGGCTGCTCGTTGCGCTGCCGGCCGGCCAGCCGCCGGGCGAGGTGATCGACGAGGTCGAGAAGACGGGAGCACGGATCGCGTCGCTCGAGGTCAGCCAGGAAGGAGACCGCCGGCGCCTCGAGTTCGATGTCGTCCTGCCGCGGGACACTCCGGCGGCGCGCATCGTTGCGCGAATCGCCGATCTCGAGAACGTTACCGAGGTGCGGTGGACGGACTGAAGGCGCGGCTCGCCTCGCGCAACCCGAACAAGGCGCGTGAGCTCGAGCAGTTGCTGCCCAACTGGAGAATCGAGCCGCTCGAAGCCGACGACTACCCGGTCGAGGACGGCACGACGTACTACGACAACGCGCGCGCGAAGGCACGGTTTGGACGGACGCGGGCAGAGCCGGGCGAGTGGGCTCTCGGGGAGGACTCGGGGATCGAGGTGGCGGCGCTCGACGATGGACCAGGAGTCCGCTCGGCTCGTTCGGGCGGGGACGATCCGGTGGGCTGGCTGCTCGACGCGCTGGAGGACCAAGAGGACCGCCGCGCGCGCTACGTGAGCGAGCTCGTGCTCGTCTCGCCGGCCGGCGACGAGCTCCGCGGCACGGGAACGCTCGCAGGCAAGATCGCCGTCGAACCGCGCGGTACGGAAGGCTTCGGCTTCGACCCGATCTTCATTCCTGCCGGGGAGGAGCAAACCGTCGCCGAGTTGGGCAACGGCTGGAAGCGAGAGAACTCCCACCGCGCCAGAGCCGCGCGCGCGCTCCTCGGCGCGCTATGCGAGACCCGCTAGCTGCTCGTCTTCCTGGCGCTGCGCGGCCCGGTGGGTGAGCCACCAGTTCAGCTCGGCGCCGAAGACGATCACGTTCGCCATCACGTAGAGCCAGACGAGCAGGATGGCCGGGGCGCCGAAGGCACGCAGCGCGGGGTTGAGGTCCGCGTAGCGCTGATAGAGCGGGAGCACTTGGAACGTTGCCTCGAGGAGGACGGCGGCAAAGATCGCACCAGGGAGGACTTCCCGTAGCGTCAGGCCGTCCTCGTTCGTCAGCACGTAGTAACACGAGACGAGGAACACGAACACGCCGATGAGTGAGACGCCGATCGAGAGCGCATACGCCGTCGGCGCATTGGACACGACGCCCGGTAGGTACTCCTGCAACGCCGTGACGCCGAGCGAGCCTGCGAGCAGCGCGACGAACAGCGTCACGAGTGAGCCGACCATCAAGAGGAAGGCAAGCCCCTTACCGTGGAGGAACGAGCGGTTCGGGCGTCCGTAGACGATGTTGAGCGCCGATTCGAGCACGCTGAAGAGCGAAAGCGACGTCCAAAGCAGTGCGAGCCCACCGATGATGCCGAGCGTCGCGGCGTTGTCCTGGACGGTGTGCACGAGGTTGATGATCTGATCGATCGGTGTCCCCGGAAGCGTCTTCTTGATCTCTCTGACGAGGAACGAGGACTCGTCCGCACGCCCGGTCAGTCCCAGCAGCGCGAGCGAGATGAAGGTCAGCGGGACGAAGGAGAGAAGCGCGAAGTAGGCGATCATCGCCGCCAGATGCGGGCCGCGGTCGGCGTAGAACTTCTGCACCAGGTCGCGTCGTCGCACTCGCACGGCGGGAGTATCCCGTCAACGGCCCCGCCGGCCGAGCCGCGGTGGCCTCCTCCGGTCGGCGTCGCGAGCGACGCCTTATGCTTTGGACCGAGATGGACGCCCAGCAGGCACTCGCCGACCTGACCGAGATCTCCTCGCAGATCCAGGCCGCGGTCGTGTTCGACGACACGGGGAAGGTCGCCGCGTCCACGCTCGGGGATTCGCCCCGAGCGGAGGAGCTCGCCCAGGCGGCCGGTGGCCTCCTCGCCGCCGCGGAGGCGGTCAAGACGGGAGAGAGCGCGCTGACGCAGCTCGAGGTGGCGACCGGCGAAGGCAGCGTCTTCGTGGTGCGCGCCGGCAAGACGGTGATTGCGGCTACCACGGGCAGCAACCCGACCGCCGGGCTCGTCTTCTACGACCTCAAGTCGGCCCTACGCAACGTGAAGCCGAAGCCCGCGGCGGAGAAGAAGCCGGCCGGAACCACGAAGCCCGCCGCAGCGAAGAAGACGGCGACCGCTGCCAAAAAGAAGACGGCCGCGCGCAAGCCGGCGACGAGGAAGAAGCCGGATGCGCCGTAGCATCGCCGCACTCCTGGGGGTCGTCGGCGGCATGCTCGCCGGCGCCGCGTTCATCCGTCGCCAGTCGGCGCATCGCGAGCGGGCCGATCTCTACTACGAGGACGGTTCCATGCTCTCGCTCACGAACGGCTCCCCCGGAGCCGATCGGCTTCTGCCGCTTGCGCGGGACGTCATCCGCAAGACCCGCGGTACTTGACGGACGACGAGCTGAAGCTCGCTCTCCGCGAGCACGCCTATCTCGAGGGCGACTTCTTGCTGCGTTCGGGAAAGCGATCGCGCTACTACCTGGACAAGTACCGCTTCGAGACACGGCCCGACATCCTGGCGCCGCTCGGTGACCGGATCGCGCGTGCGGTGCACGACTTCGACCCGGAGGCGACGCGTCTGGCCGGGCCCGAGCTCGGCGCCGTCGCGCTCGCGGCCGCGGGGTCGCTCGCTTCCGGGCTCCCGTTTCTGATCGTTCGCAAGGCCGCGAAGGAGTACGGCACGTCAAAGCGCATCGAGGGTGTGTACACCAAGGGTGAAACCGTCTGCCTCGTCGAGGACGTCGTCACCTCCGGCGGCGCTCTGCTCGAGGCGGTCGAAGCGCTCCGCAACGCCGGACTGACCGTGCGAACGGCGGTCTGCGTCGTCGATCGCGAGGAAGGCGGAGCCGACGCGCTTGCTCGTCAGGCCGTTCGGTTGCGTCCGATTTTTCGGGCCGGCGAGATCCTCGAGGCCGTCTGAGGCCCGCTTTTCGTGCCAAAACAACGCCGAGGGTCGTCCGATTCGGCTCAAAAGACCCGCAAAACCGCATGGTTGAGCGGGTCCCGCGCTGCTGTTAGGGTCTTTGCCCGTGGTTCGATTTGTCGACAGGAGGAGTGGGACTTGACGAAACAGGAGTTCGTTAACGAGATCGCGAGGCGCGCCGATCTCTCCAGTCGCGATGCGGCGAAGGCCGTAGACGCCTTCCTCGACGCGATCACCGACACGCTGCAGGGCGGCGGCGAGGTGGCCTTCACGGGCTTCGGAAAGTTCGTGACCCAGCGGCGCGCAGAGCGCCAGGGCGTGAATCCCCGCAATCCGACGCAGAAAGTGACGATCCCGGCAGCCACGGTGCCGAAGTTCACCGCGGGGAGTCAGCTCAAGGCGGCCGTGAAGAGCGGCGGGGCCGGCGCCTAGTCCCTGAGCCTCCCGCTCGAGAACTGCGAAGGCCGCGTAGAAAGCGGCCTTCGCCGTCTTTAGGGCGAAGTACCTTTACGTTGTGGCCGCCGTCGCGACGACGAACTTCGCTGACCGCCTGGCCGAGGCGGTCGAGCGGAAGCGTTCGCAGCTGGTCGTCGGGCTCGACCCGCGGCCGGACCTCCTGCCCGTCGAGCTGAAGGGCGACGCCCATCTCGGCCGCGCCCAGGCGGCGGACGCCTGCGCGCGCTTCTGTCGGGGCCTCGTCGACGCGGTCGCGCCTTACGTCGTCGCGGTCAAGCCGCAGGTCGCCTTCTTCGAGGCTCTCGGCTCGGACGGCGTGCGCGCTCTCGAGGATGTGTGTGCGTACTCGCGAGCGGCCGGATTGCAGGTGATCGCCGACGCGAAGCGCGGCGACATCGGCTCGACTGCGCGCGCGTACGCGGCTGCGTATCTGGAATCGGCGAACGGCAAGCCTCCTCTCGCCGATGCGGTGACCGTGAATCCGTATCTCGGCCGTGACTCGCTCGATCCGTTCCTTGCTGCGTGCCGCCGCGACGGGGCAGGGATCTTCTGTGTCGTCAAGACGTCGAACGCCGGCGGGGCGGAGGTGCAGGACCTCGTTCTCTCCGACGGGCGGCACGTCTGGCACCAGGTCGCCGAGCTCGTGGCCGAGTGGGGTGCCGATCTGGTCGGGGAGCACGGCCTGTCGGCCGTCGGCGCCGTCATCGGTGCGACGCATCCCCGTGCTGTCGGCGAGGCCCGGAGGCTGCTCCCACGTGCGATTTTGCTGCTCCCCGGTGTCGGCGCCCAGGGGGCGACGCCTGCAGATGTGGCGCGCGCGTTCACGAGCGGCCCGGCGAGCGCACTCGTGAACGTCTCGCGGGACGTGATCTACGCCTTCCGCGTCAGCGGCATGGACTGGCGCAGCGCGGCCGCCGCCGAGGCTTCGAAGTACGCGCGCGAAGTGTGGGCAGTCTCCGGCTGGTAAGGAGCAAACCATGGATCCGCGCAGGCGCAAGGAACTGGCGCGGTACGGCGCTCCGGCGGCGTTCCTCGCGGCCGTCACGATCGCTGTGATCCTGATCAAGTCGGGCTTGAGCGGTGGCTCGGGATCGACGACGACTGTCGGCCTGTTCCCGACGACGACGCGCACCGCGACGACAACGACGGCGACAACGACGAAGCTCGTTCTGACGACCCCACAGGCCTCCACCGCGACGACGACGGAGACGACGACGCCTGGAGCGGAGTACTACGCGGTGAAGAGCGGCGACACGCTCGGCTCCATCGCACAGAAGTACGGCACGACCGTGGACGAGCTGATGACCTTGAATCCCGGCATCGATCCGACA
>Ga0307277_10000272_pt1 | contig 18212 bp, 20 predicted proteins | sample ER_DNA_116_FD_194473 | JGI IMG/M metagenome (GOLD analysis project Ga0307277, IMG submission 194473) | Bulk soil microbial communities from the East River watershed near Crested Butte, Colorado, United States - ER_DNA_116 | ecosystem: Environmental > Terrestrial > Soil > Floodplain | place...
CGCAGTTCGTCGCGGGGGAACCCCTGGTTCCCCCGCGAGCCCCCTCCTCTTGGGAGCCGATTGGACTGGATCATCGCCTTTGTTGGGCGACGATCGACTGGATGTTCGGCATCTTGCCTTTGCCGAACTGCTTCATCATCTTCTCCATCTGCTTGCGCGCGCTGAGCAGTTGGTTGACCTGCTGGACGGACGTGCCGCTCCCCGCCGCGATTCGAGCGCGCCGGGAGCCCTTGATGATCTCCGGATGTGAGCGCTCCTCGGCCGTCATCGAGAGGACCATCGCCTCCACCCGGCCGAGCTCCTTCTCGTCCACGTTCACGCCCTGAAGCTGCTTGCCGAGGCCCGGGATGAGTGAGATGACGTTCTTCATCGGCCCCATGCGGCGCATCATCTTGTAGGCCTGCAGGAAGTCGTCGAACGTGAAGCGCCCCTGGCGCAGGCGCTTCTCCATCTCCTCCTGCTCGTCCTTCTCGGCCGCCGCCTCCGCTCGCTCGATCAGCGTCAGGACGTCTCCCATGCCGAGGATGCGCGAGGCCATGCGGTCCGGGTGGAAGTACTCGAGCTGATCCAGCTTCTCGCCCGTTGACACGAGCTTGACGGGCTTGCCGGTGACGGCCTTGACGGAGAGAGCCGCGCCGCCGCGCGCGTCGCCGTCGAGCTTCGTCAGGACGATGCCGTCGAAGTCGATTCGCTGCGAGAAGGCCTCGGCGACGTTGACCGCGTCCTGGCCAGTCATGGCGTCGAGGACGAGCAGGACGTTGTGCGGCTTCGCGGCGCTTCGCACCCGCGCGAGCTGATCCATCATCTCCTCGTCGACGTGGAGTCGCCCGGCGGTGTCGAGGATGACGACGTCGCGTCCCTGCGCCTTGGCCTGCTCGATGCCCTCCTTGGCGACCGCGACCGGGTCCTTCGACGTCTTGTCCAGGTGGACCGGGATCTGGATCTGCTTCGCAAGCTGGTCGAGCTGGTCGATGGCCGCGGGCCGCTGCAGGTCGGCGGCAACGAGCGCCGGCGCCTTTCCTTCCCGGCGGAGGAGCAGGGCGAGCTTCGCAGCCGCAGTCGTCTTCCCCGATCCCTGGAGCCCAGCGAGGAGGACGATCGTCGGTGGTCGCCCAGCGAAGGCGAGCTTGGAGCCGCCCTGGCCCATGATCGCGGTCAGCTCCTCGTGCACGATCCGGACGACTTCCTGACCCGGCGTCAGGCTCTTCATCACCTCCGCGCCGGCAGCGCGCTCACGCACCCGGGCGACGAAGTCCTTGACGACCTGGAAGTTGACGTCCGCCTCGAGCAGCGCCAGTCGGATCTCCCGCATCGCCTTCGAGAGAGCTTCGTCGGAGAGCTTCCCGTGGCCCCGGAGATCGCCCAGGGTCGCTTGCAGCTTGTCGGAAAGGGTGTCAAACATGGGCCGGCCGGAAAGTGTAGAGGTCGCGATCGTGAAGCCGTTCCTGCTTCGTCACGCGAAAACCGAGCAGGCCGAGGACGCAGGAAGGCCGCATACCGATGTTAGGTATGTGGCCGACCGAGGACAAAGGCATGTGACGGTTTGCAGCCGACGAAGCGGACAACCGTTTCGCGATCGTGATCTCTAACTAGGCCCTATTCGGCCCAATTCAAGGGAGGCAACGCATGGCAGAGATCGCCAAGATCATCCGAGTTATCGGACAGTCGCCGACGAGCTTCGCCGAGGCGACGAAGGTCGCGGTTCAGGAGGCGGGCAAGACGGTGCGAGACATCCACGGGGCCCACGTGGTCGAGATGAGCGCCGTGGTCGAGAACGACCAGATCACGCTCTTTCGCACCACCGTGGACATCGCCTTCGGCGTCGAGCGCTAGCTTTCGGCAACACCGGCAGGGACCTCCGCGTGGACGACCTCATAGGTCTCCACCGTGGCTTCGATCCCTGTCATCTCCGCCCACGCGTCCAGGTGTTGCTTGAGGGCGGCCCCGCTCGCCGCGAGGGTCTCCTCGTCCCGCCAGAGACTGAGGCTCATCGTGCACATGCGCTCCATGTCGTGGAGAAGATACCCACCAACGAAGCCCTCCGTCTGCACCATGACCGGGAGATAGTCGTTCTTGAACCACTCTCTCCCGACGTCCCAGTTCTCGTGGGAGACGTTCTCGTACCGAACGGCCCGTGCCCACATGGGGAGACCCTACGGGCCTCGTACTCCTTCGTCTAGTTCTCCTGCGAGATGGGTCTGACGAGGAGCTCGTTGACGTCGACGTGCGGTGGTTGCGCGACTGCGAACATGACGGCACGAGCGATGTCGTCCGGTTCGAGAGCGTCCTCGACCTCACTGTCGAAGAAGGGCGTGTCGACCGTTCCGGGCTCGATCAGGGTGACCCGCACGCCGGTGCCGTTCAGCTCGAGCCGGGCAGCCTCGCCCATGGCAGTCACTGCCCACTTGGTCGCCGAGTAGAGGGAGCCGGCGAGCGCACGGCGGCCGGCGACCGAGCCGGTCAAGAGCAGATGGCCGCGCGACTCCTTGAGCGCGGGCAGCGTCGCGCGGATCGTGAGCGCGGCGCCGTAGACGTTCGTGAGCACCATGCTCTTCCAGTGCTCGGGCGTTTCTTCGAGGAAGCCGCGCGTGGCGCCGAAGCCCGCATTGGCGAAGGCGACGTCCATCCGGCCGAAGCGACTGAGCGCCGTCTCGGCAAGGGCCTGCTGGTCGGCCCATTCGGTCACGTCACAGCGGATTGCGAGCGCACGTTCGGCTCCACCGAGCTCCTCGGCCAACTGCTCGAGCAGCTCGGCGCGCCGCGCGGCCAGCACGACCCGGAAGCCCGCCTCGGCCGCGCGCCGCGCCGTCGCCTCGCCGATCCCGCTCGAGGCGCCGGTGATGAGGAAGACCGGGTCCGCCATCAGCCCGAGTCTGCCGATACGAGGGCGCGCGCAAACTCGCGCGCGTCGAACGGCTGCAGGTCCTCGAGCGTCTCCCCCACACCCACGAGCTTGACGGGAATGCCGAGCTCGTGCGCGATCGCCACCGCGATGCCCCCCTTCGCGCTCCCGTCCAGCTTCGTCAGCGCGACGCCGGTCACGTCGACCGCCTCGTTGAAAAGGCGGGCCTGCTGGAGCCCGTTCTGCCCCGTGGTGGCGTCGACGACGAGCAGGGTCTCGTGGGGCGCTCCGTCGAGCTTCGACGCAATCACGCGGTGAATCTTCGCCAGCTCCTGCATGAGGTTGGTCTGCGTGTGCAGACGCCCGGCGGTGTCGACGATGACCACGTCCTTCCCGCGCGCCTCGGCCGCCTGAATCGCGTCGTAGGCAACTGCGGCCGGGTCGGCGCCGTGCTCGGAGCCGACGAAATCGGCACCCGCGCGCCGAGCCCAGATCTCGAGTTGCTCGTCGGCGGCGGCGCGGAAGGTGTCCGCCGCCGCGACGATGACCGAGCGACCGTGCTCGCCGAGCCGGTGGGCGAGCTTGCCGATGGTCGTCGTCTTGCCGGTCCCGTTGACGCCGACGACGAGGAGGACACTGGGCGTCTCGGAGATCGCCAGGCGACCCTCGCCGTTACCCGGAAACATCTCCGTGACAGCCTCCTCGAGACCCTGCAGGAGCTCTGCTTCGCTCCCGGGCTCGCGTTGCTCGAGGCCGCGCACTAGCTCGACCGTCGCCGGCACCCCGACGTCAGCCTGGATCAGCGCCTCCTCGACGCGCTCCCACGAATCCTCGTCGGCCGGATTGAAGAAGAGGTCCTGGGTCAGCGCCCGCCGGCTACCGGCGAGCGACTCCCGCAAACGCCCCAACCAGCCTGTCCGATCCTCCGCCTCGGCCTCGGACGGCTGTTCCTCGTCGCCGAAGAGCTCGGCCCAGCTGCGGCTCACGCCGAGAGCGCTTGGAGGGGCTCCGGGTCCGACGCCAGTCGCTTCGAGACGATCTCGGTGACCCCCTGGGCGCCCATCGTGACGCCGTAGAGGATATCGGCGGCCTCCATCGTCTTCTTCTGATGCGTGACGACGATGAACTGCGCCCTCTCGGAGAAGCGGCGGAGCAGCTGGACGAAGCGGCCGATGTTCGCGTCGTCGAGGGCGGCCTCGACCTCGTCGAGGAGGTAGAACGGGCACGGCCGGGCGAGGAAGAGGGCGAAGAGGAACGAGATCGCGCCCAGCGCCTTCTCGCCGCCGGAGAGAAGAGAGAGCCGCGTGACCCGCTTGCCGCCCGGCTGCAGCTCGATCTCGATGCCCGCCTCTTCCTCGTCCTCCTGGCGGATGAGACGGCCCTTCCCGCCCGGGAAGAGAGTCGAGACGACCTCCGCGAAATGGCGTTCGACGGAGGCGTAGGTTTCTTCGAAACGTTGCTCCACGGTTGCCGAAAGCTCGTCCCGGAGCTTGGCCAGCTCGGAGAGCGAGGTCTCGAGGTCTTCCCGCTGGAGTACGAGCTCCTCCAGTCGGGCTTTCTCGCGGGCGTGTTCCTCGGCAGCGAGGGGATTCACCTGGCCGAGCGCCTCGCGGCGCCGCTCCAGGCGGGCGATCTCGGCGCGCAGCTCCTCGACCTGCTCGTCAGTCAAAGCCTCAGCAGCCTCACCCTCGGGCATGCGCGCGAGCACCTCTTCGCGCTCCCGCTCGAGCCGTGCGGCTTCGATCCCGACTCCGGCGAGGCGCTCCGCGGCTTCCCCGGCAGCTCGCCTGAGCTCCGCCTCGCGGGCGCCGAGCGCACGCAACTCGTCACCCAGCTCCCCCGAGCGGCTGCCCCCCGAGTCGACCCGGGCTTGCAGGGGCGCCTCGAAGCGGGCCGCCGACTCTCGTGCGCCGACGAGCGCGGCTGCTACCCGTTCCGCGGCATCGGCAAGGGCGTCGAGAAGCACGGAGCGCGGCGGCTCTTCGGCCCTTCCGATCGATCCGCTCGCGAACCAGACGCTGCCCGCGCCGTGCACGAGAACCGCGTCCACACCCTCGTTGTAGGCCTCGCGCAGGCGAGTCAACGCGCGCGAGAAGTCCGTCGGAGCGACCGCCCAGCCTCTTGCCGCGCTCAGAACTCCCTCGTACGTGGGTGCGCCCACGGCCGGCAAGCGCGGCGCGGCAGCATCTGCCCGGAGGGCCCGCGCGATCTCCTCGGCCTGCTCCCGCCGCAGCTCGACGCGCTCTGCAGCGCTCTTGAGGCGGTAGAGGGCGGCCGTGGCCCGTTCGTGGCGGCCCGCCGCCTCGGCCAACTCCTCCTCAGCGCGATGCCTCTCTTCGAGCACACCCGCGAGCTTGTCGTCTCGGCTCTTGCGCTCGAGCTCGGCCTCTGTGCGACGTTCGCCCACCTCGGCGAGGCGCCTTTCGATCCGTTCGAGCTCGGCCGCGGCGATCCGCGCGCGACGAGCCTCGATCTCGCCGACGAGCTTCTCCGCGCGCTGGGCCGCAGTCGCCTGAAGCGCGAGGGGGCGCAGGCGCTTGCGCACCTCGTCCTCCAGATCTCGCGCGCGCTCGACCTGGATCTCGACCCGCGCGAGCTTCAGCTCTGCCCGGTGCCGACGCTGCTTGAAGCGTCCGAGGCCGGCTGCCTCCTCGATCATGGCCCGCCGCTCAGCGGGCTTCGACCCGAGGATCTGCTCGACGCGGCCCTGCCCGATGACGGAGTGCAGCTCGGTGCCGAGCCCGACCTCGGCCAGGAGCTCGACCACGTCGATCCGGCGAACTCGGGCGCGATTGACCAGGTACTCCCCTTCGCCGCCTCTGTGCAGGCGTCGTGCGATCGACAGCTCCGAGAACTCGATCGCTCCCTCCCCGTCCTCGTTGTCGAAGAGGAGCTCGACCTCTGCGTAATCGGCGGGGGGGCGGCTCGGGCCACCGGCGAAGAGGACGTCGTCAGGCTTCTCGGCGCGAAGCTCGCTCGGGCTCAGGCTGCCGGCTGCCCAGACGATGGCGTCGGCGACGTTCGACTTCCCGGACCCGTTCGGGCCCACGACGACGGCCACGCCCGGCTCGAGCCGGATCTCGACAGGGTCGGGGAACGACTTGAAGCCGCGCAGGCGAATTGAGCGCAGGTGCACGCGGCCGGAGTCTGACGATCAGGACGGACGAGACTGAGCGCTAATACGTGAGCGTAGTCTCGGCCCAGGCGGCGAGCTCGACGAGCTTCTGCGGCGGCGCGAGCTCGAGCCCTTCGCCGCCCTCGATGCCGCGCGCCTTGCTCGACATTCCCGACAGGAAGATCGGGACTCCTGCGCCGCGGAGCGCCTCCAGGTGCTCGGCCACGCTGCCCGTGCCGATCCCCTGAGCCGCGTCAGCGGTCTCCGGGCGGACGAGTTGAACGGCGTCACCGGCGAGGAAGACCTGCACCTCGTGCTCCTCTTCGGAGGCGGTGCGGGCGATGAGGAGGCCCAGGGCGGCTCGGGTGGGGTTCTCGGGCCCGGTGGCGATGTGTACGAGGATCGTTGCCATGCTCCTCCGTCGTCGAGCAGCAACGTAGAGTAGGCGGTGTGAGCTTCGTCTCGCGCGGGTTCCGCGGCAAGCGCCGCGACGAGGGTCCCAGCGACCGGGTCCCGCCCGGCCAGTACCTCGTGGACGACTTCCCCGTCCTCTCGGCAGGCCCAACGCCGCGGACGCCGCTCGAGGAGTGGGACTTCGCCCTCACCGGCGACATCGGCGAGCCGAAGCGATGGACCTGGGAGGAGTTCCTGGCGCTCCCGAGCGAGACGCTCACGAAGGACATCCATTGCGTGACCAAGTGGTCGAAGCTCGACACCGTGTGGGAGGGCGTGGCGATCGACACCCTGCTCGAAGACATCGAGACCTCCGCCGAGTACGCGACCGCCTTCTGCGACGGCGGTTACACGACGAACGTGCCGCTCGAAGATCTCACCGACGGCAAGGCCTGGGTCGCGTACAACTACGACGGCGAGCCGCTCGATCCCGAGCACGGCGGGCCCGCGCGGCTGCTCGTCCCGCACCTCTACTTCTGGAAGAGCGCGAAGTGGGTGCGAGGACTGCGCCTCGCGGACGAAGACGAGCCCGGCTTCTGGGAGTCGCTCGGCTACCACATGTACGGCGACCCATGGCGCGAGCAGCGGTACTGGGGCGACTAGTACTTACGCCGATTCGCTGGCAGCTCTGCGACGTGGCAGAACTGATCGACGAGACGCCGCAGGTTAAGACGATCATCCTCGACGCCCCGGACTGGCCCGGGCACCGAGCCGGCCAGCACGTGGACGTCCGCCTCACCGCCGAGGACGGCTACCAGGCGCAGCGGAGCTATTCGATCGCGTCCGCGCCAGAGGACGAGCTCCTCGCGATCACCGTGGAAAAACTCGACGACGGAGAGGTTTCCCCCTACCTGGCGGAGGAGCTTCGGGTCGGGGACAAGCTCGAGCTTCGCGGTCCGATCGGCGGCTATTTCGTCTGGGACGCCCAGCAAGGAGGCCCGCTCCTGCTCGTCGGAGGCGGATCAGGCGTGGTCCCACTCGTGTCGATGCTTCGCCACCGGGCAGCTGTGGCGCCGAGTGTCCCCGCCCGCCTGCTCTACTCGGCGCGGTCCCTCGACGACGTGATCTACCGCGCTGAGCTCGACGGGTTCGATGTCGTCTACACGCTGACGCGAGAGCAGCCCGCCGGCTGGACAGGCTTCGCCCGCCGGGTGGACGACGCGATGCTCCGCGAGGTGGCGGATCCGAATGCCGAGGGCCTGGCCTACGTCTGTGGGCCGACGCGATTCGTCGAGGCGGTCGCCGACGGCCTCGTGGGCGTAGGCTACGCACCCGAGAACGTCCGCACCGAGCGCTTCGGACCCACGGGAGGATGAGGTGGAGGAACAGGACCTGAAGCTGGACGGAAACTCCGCGGCGGGCCTCTTCCGCGAGCTCTTCTCCTTCGAGCTGACGACCGCTCGCGGGCGCTGCGACAACTGCGGAGCCGTGGCGGAAGTGGGCGCCGTCCTGGTCTTCGCCAACGCGCCCGGGTCGGTGCTCCGGTGCCCGCAGTGCGAGAGCGTGCTCATGCGCATCGCGAAGAACGGCGAGCGCTACTGGCTCGACGTGCGCGGGATCACCTGGCTCGAAATCCAGGCGTGAGCGCGATCGAAGCGGAGAAGCGCGCCGCAGCGGAAGCGGCAGCAGCTCTTGTGGACAACGGCATGCTCGTCGGGCTCGGGACCGGTTCCACCGTCGCTTACCTCCTGCCCGCGCTGGCCGAGCGCCGGCTCGACGTTCGCTGTATCGCCACCTCGCCCCAGACGGAAGAGGCCGCGCGCGCCATCGGGCTTCCACTCGAGCCCTTCGACTCCGTCGACCGGCTCGACCTGACGATCGACGGCGCCGACCAGGTGGATCCGTCGGGCTGGCTCGTGAAGGGAGGGGGCGCCGCTCACACACGCGAGAAGGTCGTGGCCGCTGCCTCGGATCGCTTCGTCGTGATCGTCTCCTCGGACAAGCTGGTGGAGGCGATCGCACCGCCCGTTCCACTCGAGCTCCTCCCCTTCGGCATCCCGGCGACATTACGGGCGCTCGCTTTCGCCCAACTGCGGGACGTCCCCCCGAGCCCGGATGGAGGGGTGATTGCCGACTACCTCGGGCCCGTCGAAGACCCTGCCGAGCTTGCGGATCGGCTCGCAGCGATCCCGGGAGTCGTCGAGCACGGGCTTTTCGCGCCCCTCCTCGTCAGCGACATCCTCGTCGCACGGGAGGGGAGTGTCGAGCGGATCGAGCCCTAACTAGGAGTTGCCGCGCAGGGCGCTCAGCGCCTCGCGGGCAGCGGCCTGTTCGGCGGCCTTCTTCGAGGGACCGCTTCCCACCCCGACTTCCTCTCCGTCGATGGTCGCAGCGCAGGTGAAGCGCCGGTCGTGCGGCGGTCCCTCCACCTCGAGGACCGCGTACGAGACCGTCCGACCGCGGCGGGCGAGCTCTTCCTGGAGCTCCGTCTTGAAGTCGACGTGCCCCTCGACTGCGTAGTCGATCCGATCGGCGAACGCAGAGACGATCGCCTCACGAATGGGCTCGAAGCCGTGCTCGAGGTAGAGAGCCCCGAGACAGGCCTCGACAAGCGCCGCGAGGACGTTGCGGTTGGTCGCGAGCCGGCCGATCTCGGCTCCCTCGCTCTCCGCCGCGTGCTTCGCGAGCCGCTCGCCGAGCTGAAGCCTCCGCCCCACGACGGCGCAGCTCTGCCGTGAGACGACATGCGCGCGGATCTTTGCCAGGCGCCCTTCCTGGTACGTGGGGAAACGCTCGTAGAGCTCGCGCGCGATCGCGAGCCCGAGAACGCTGTCCCCGAGGAACTCGAGCCGCTCGTATGACTCGGCTCGGTCTCCCGCCCACGAGGCATGGGTAAACGAGTGACGCAGGCGCTCGGCGGGCAGCTGATCGATCAGCCGCCCGAGGTCGGCCTGTTCCTGGCCCTGCTTACGGCTGGTGGCTCGCGATGTAGTCGACGGCCTGCCCGACTGTCTGGATCTGCTGGGCGTCCTCGTCCGAAATCTTGATCCCGAACTGATCTTCCAGCTCCATGATGAGTTCGACGAGATCGAGCGAGTCCGCGTCGAGGTCCTCCTGGAAGGAAGCCTCTTCGGTTATGTCGCCCTCATCGATTCCGAGCTGCTCTACGAGCACTTCCTTGACCCGGTCAGCGATCTCCTCGCGCGAAGCTGCCATTTCGGTCTCCTAACCTGCCTCTCTTGGTTGGGGGCCCCAGCGGACGGCGGATGCTAACACGCTGCGGTCGCGACGATAAGGACGCTCCTGCTTGCCCGCGCGAAAAACACGCAGGCCACGAACGCAGGGAGGCCGCGTACCGATTCGAGGTACGTGGCCGACCGAGGACACAGGGCTGCGTCGTTTTGCAGCCGGGCAAGGAGACAGCTGTCTTTGTCGTCGGGACCGCTTATCCAGGCGCTGCTCCAACTCTTTCCGCCAATCGGGTGGACACTCGGTCGACCACCTCGCCGCGGACGCCCCGCGCGCCGAGCCGAATGGCGTTGGCGATCGCCGTGCGTGAGCTCGAGCCGTGGGCGATCACGGCGAGGCCGCGCAGTCCCAAAAGGTATGCGCCTCCGTACGTATCCGGGTCGAGCCGACGGCGCAGCCTGCCCGCAGAGCGCCGGATCAGCAGACCGCCGAGCTTTCCCGCCGTCGTGGCGGTGATCTCTTCTCGCAGCGTGTCGAGCAGCGTCTTGACCGTGCCTTCCATCAGCTTCAGGCTCATGTTTCCGGTGAAGCCGTCGCACACGACGACGTCCGCGGCGTGCCTGAGAAGGTCGCGGCTCTCCACATTCCCGACGAACCGCAGCTCGGCCTCTTCGAGCAGTGGGCGCGTCTCCCGGACGAGGCGGTTTCCCTTCTCTGCCTCCTCGCCGATCGAGAGCAGCGCCACGGTGGGCTCGGCGATCTCCAGGAGCTCCCGCGCGAACACCGCTCCCATGTAGGCGAACTGAAGGAGGTGCTCGGGTCGCGCATCCGCGTTTGCTCCGGCATCGATGAGCACCGACGTCCCACCCAGCGCAGGCAGAGGCACCGCGATCGCAGGCCGGTGAACGTCCGGGAGGCGCCTGATCTCGAGGAGCCCGGCCGCTAGCATCGCGCCGGTGTTCCCGGCGGAGACGACCACGCCCGCCGAGCCATCCCCGACGGCGCGACAGGCCGCGAACATCGAGCTTTCGCGTTTCTCGCGCGCTGCATCCGCCGGCTTCTCATCCATCCCGACCACGTCGCTCGCGTGCACGACTTCGAGCCCCTGTGCCTGCGGCTCGAGCTGCTCACGCCGGCCATACAGGACCGGCTCGACGTCGTAGGAGGCGGCCTCGAGCGCGCCCGCGACGATCTCCTCGGGGGCCCTGTCGCCGCCCATCGCGTCGACGGCCACCCTGACCTTTTGCATTGCTAGTGGTTTGCCCGGTGACGGCGCCGTGTCTCTGGCGCGCGAAAAGCGAGACAGGCAAGGACGCAGGGAGCCCCGTCTGTCTGAACGCGGATGCGTTGGGGGCGACCGAGGACGTAGCCTGGTGACACTTTGCAGCCGCCCAGAGGCACGGTGAGCGTGGCCGGGCGAACCACTTAGGGAGCCGGAGTCTCGAGCGGCTCGACCTCACGGCCCCTGTAGGTGCCGCAAGTCGGGCAAACGTGGTGAGGCCGCTTCGGCCGATGGCATTGCGGGCACTCGACGAGCGCGGGGATGGAGAGCTTGTGCGTCGAGCGCCGCTTGTCGCGGCGCGACTTGGACGTTTTTCGCTTGGGGACAGCCATAGGCCGACGGCGAGTATAGCTAGAGCTAGAGCCGATCCTTCAGTTCCGCCAGCTTCTCCCAGCGAGGGTCCGACTCCTCCTCTTCGTGCTCGTGCGGCTCCGCGTTGAGATCGCGGCCGCAGACCGGGCAGAGCCCCGCGCAGTCCTCGCGGCAGAGGATCTTGTCCGGCAGGGCCAGCGCGACCGCGTCGCGCGCCCAGGCCGAGAGATCGAGCGAGTCGTCGCTGACGTACGGCGTCGTGAGCTCATCCGACTCCCCGGGGCTCGTCGCCTGGTATTCGCGCGCCTGCACGTCGACTGTCAGGCCGGCGTCTGCCAGGCAGCGCACGCACGGGCCGACCATGCGAACCGAGAACTCGAGCTCGAGCAGGAGCCCGGAGCTCGTCCGCGTCAGCGTGAGTGCCGCCTCGGGCTTCTCGGGAATGGGGATGTAGCGCTGTCCGCCCAGCGCGAGCGGCTCGAGCTCGACTTCCCTGACGTCTCGGAACAGCTCGCCCGACTGGAGCCGGACCGTGCGCAGATTGAACGTTGTCACACGTCCAATGTAGCGAGCGGGCTGGGTGGCTAGGGGACGGGCTGCTCGTCTGTGACGCCGGCCATCACGGACTCCTGCGAGCGCTCGTGGAGCCGCTCGCGGCCGCGCCGCACTGCGCCGAGGAACTTGTCCAGATTGACCTCGAGCGTGGAGAGGATCGAATCGGCCCAATCCTCCATCTCGAGCCGCGTCTCGCGCGCCTGGCGGCGAGCCTCTTCCACGATCTCCTGGGCCTGGCGCTCGGCGAGCTTGACGATCTCCGTCTGCGAGGCCTCGCGGACCGCCTGCTCCCGCGCCTCCCCCAAGATCCTGTCGCTCTCTCGCTTCGCCTCGGCCAGCATCTCCTGGCGCTCCTTCACGATCCAGCGAGCCTGCTTGATCTCCTCCGGAATCGTCGCCCGCATCTGGTCGAGGATGTCGTAGATCTCCTCGCGGTCGATGCGAACCTGATCCGTCAGCGGCACCGCTTTCGCGTTGTGAACGAGGTCGTCGAGTTTGTCGATGAGTACGAGTACGTCCATGATTTGCGGGAGTTTACTCCTGCGGCGACACGGGCGCACCACCCTTCGGTCGAGGAAACATCTCCTGGAACCGACGCGCGACCGGCTCCGGAACGAGATCCTCCACGGAGCCGCCGAAGGACGCCACCTCCTTGACCCCGCTCGACGAGAGGAAGCTGTACTGCGGGCTCGACATCAGATACATGGTCTCGACTTCCGGCGCGAGGTTGCGGTTGAGGTTGTGCATCTGGAATTCCCACTCGAAATCCGAGATCGCACGCAAGCCCTTGACCATCGTCTTGGCGCCCCAGCGGCGCGCGAACTCCACGACGAGCTCCGAGAAGACCTCCACCTCGATGTTCTCATGGCCCGCGAGCGCGTCCTTGAGGAACTTCACCCGCTCCTCGACGGAGAACATCGCCTTCTTGTGCTGGGGATCTCGGACGACGCCGACGACGACGCGCTCGAAGATCCCGGCCGCCCGCGTGATGATGTCGAGATGCCCGTTCGTCACAGGGTCGTAGCTCCCCGGGCAGATCGCGGTGACCGGCGCGGAATCGCTCATTCCGAGTGATCCGCCCGGTGGCGTTGCCCCGCTCCTGGTGAGCGAAAAGCAATACGCATCCGCGTCGAGTTAGACGCACGCAGCTGCGTCACTCTGAACGCGGATGCGTTGTGGGCGACCGAGGACGACGCATGCCGCCGCTTTGCAGCCGACAGGAGCAGGGATGACGTCGCCGGGTGGGTCACTGCAGCCCCGTGAAGACCGTCACGCGCACGGACCCGTAGCGACGGCTCGTCCTAAGCGGCAGCGGCAGCTCGGGCTCGACGCGGGAGTCGGATTCGAGCACGACGAGACCCTCGCCCTCGACGAGCGCAGGCAGGTGGGCGGCGAAAGTGGGCAGAACGTCAGCAAGCATGCGGTATGGCGGGTCGATCAGCACGAGATCGTACCGCCTGCCCGCCGCCGCATCGGCAGCGAGCTTGCGGGCCACATCCTCACGAAGGACCGTGGCGGTCCTGAATCGCAGCTTGTCGAGGTTTCGAACGATGGTCTGGGCGGCGAGGCGGTCGGCCTCGACGAAGGTCGCGTGGGCAGCGCCTCGGGACAGCGCTTCGAGCCCCATCGCCCCCGAGCCCGCAAAGAGGTCGAGCACCTCCATCCCCTCGACCGAGCCGACGAGATTGAAGACCGCCTCCCGGACACGGTCGCCCGTGGGTCGGGTGTCCCGTCCCCTGGGCGCGAAGATCCTGGCGCCCTTATGCGAACCCGCGATGATTCTCATCGATCCACTTCGCCTGACGGCGAAGCGGATCGACGATTTCTTCGTCGGCATCCGCCAGCCTCGCCGCCCATTCCTTGGCTTTTGCAACGAGCGCTCGATCCCGCGCAAGGCTCGCAAACTTCAGGTCGGGGAGCCCGGACTGCCGCGTTCCGAGGAGCTGGCCCTCGCCGCGCAATTCGAGATCGACCTCTGCGAGCCGGAACCCGTCCGAGATCTCGACCAGCGCCTCGAGCCGGCGCTGGGCCTCTTCAGTCAGCTCATCCTTCGGGCGCGAGACGAGCAGGCAGAACGACTGCTCGGCTCCGCGTCCGACCCGTCCCCGGAGCTGGTGCAGCTGGGCGAGCCCGAAACGGTCGGCCTCCTGCACGATCATGATCGTCGCGTTGGGAACGTCGACGCCGACTTCGATCACGGTGGTCGCCACGAGGACGTCCAGGTCGCCGCGCTTGAACTCTTCCATCACCGCTCGGCGCTCTGCAGACCTCATCCGGCCGTGCAGGCAGCCGACGCGAAAGTCGCGCAGCTCCGCGCTGCGGAGACGCTCGGCTTCCTGCTCCGCTGCCCTCGCCTCGATCGCCTCCGACTCCGAGACGAGCGGGCAGACGACGTAGGCCTGCCTCCCCTCCCGCAGGTGACGCTGGAGGCGCTTGTACGCCTCCGCCGCGCGCTCGTGGGAGACCCAACGCGTGATGACGGGCTTGCGTCCCTTGGGCGGCCTCGCGATCTCGGTCACGTCCAGATCGCCGTAGACCGTCTGCGCCAGCGTGCGCGGGATCGGCGTCGCGGTCATGTGCAGGACGTGCGGCGTCGAAGCGCCGAGGGCCCGCCGCTGTTCGACACCGAAGCGGTGCTGCTCGTCCACCACGGCCACCGCGAGCGATCGGAAGGCGACGCCTTCCTGGATGAGGGCGTGGGTGCCGACCACGACATCCGCTTGCTCGATCTCTCCTTTGACCGAGCCGGTGAGCAGCTCGACTCGAACCTCGAGAGCCGTGCAGATGGGCTCGATCGTCAGGAAGTGCTGCTCGGCCAGCGTCTCCGTCGGCGCCATGAGCGCACCCTGGTGGCCGCGCTCGACGGCCCGCAAGAGCGCATAGAGGGCGACGACGGTCTTCCCCGAGCCGACGTCGCCCTGCAGCAGCCGCTGCATGGGTCGTGAGAGGGCGAGGTCGACGTCGATGGCGGCGATGGCCTGCTCCTGCTCCGGCGTGAATGCAAAGGGCAGCTCCCGCCGGTAGCCGGCGATCAGCTCACCGGGCCGTCCGAGCGCGGGCGCGACGGCGCCCTCCTCGAGCTCACGCCGCCGTTCGAGCAGTCCCAGCTGGAGGACAAGCAGCTCCTCGAGCGCGAGACGTTCCCGCGCCCGGCGAACGTCCTCGAGCCGCTGTGGGCGGTGGTAGAGCGTGAGCGCATCCGCCCGCAGCGGGAGATCCTCCGCCTGGCGAAGCTCCGCGGGGAGGGCGTCGGGGAACCAGCGCGCGAGGGGGAGCGCCTGCTCGGTCAGCTCCCGGAGCTTGACCGTCGAGACCGCCTCGCTGGCCGGGTAGAGCGGGACCAGGCCGACGGTGTGGAGGCCGGCGCCGTCCCCGGCGAGCTCGTGTCTCTGCACGCGGAACGTCCCGCCGCTCTGAAGCTCGCCGTGGACGAGCAGCTTCGTGCCGGGGACAAGCCGCTCCGCCAGCCAGGCCTGGTTGAACCACACCGCCGTCGCGCGACCACCCTCGGGATCGACGACCGTGGCCTCGACGAGCTTCAGGTTGCGCCTCCGTGTAGGCCGGACGCGGGCCCGCTCGACTCGGCATTCGACGGTCGCCTCCTGGCCCAGGCGGAGCGCGCCGAAGCCGGTGGCCCTGGACCAGTCGAGGAAATCGCGTGGAACGTGCTCGACGAGGTCTTCGACGGTCTCGAGTCCGAGAGTCGCCAAGCGCTCCGCGACCTTGGGGCCGACGCCTTTGAGGGTCGAAACGGAGATTTCTTCGTTCACGCTTCTTCCCGGCTTCGGCGCGCCTTGGTCCACGCCAGCAAAGCCGGCCAGCGCAGGGCGCGACGTCACGAAGAGGGCCAGGGCGACCCCACTATAGGAACCCGTTCGGACGAGTCGTACACTCGGGCCGTGGCCGAGAGCCGAAAGACAGTCACCATCGTCTTTGCAGACGTTACGGGTTCGACCGCGCTCGGCGAGCGGACCGACCCCGAGGTGATGCGGCGGATCATGGAGCGCTACTTCGAGGAGATGCGCTCCGTGCTCGAAAAGCACGGCGGCACGGTCGAGAAGTTCATCGGCGACGCCGTCATGGCTGTCTTCGGCATCCCGCAGGTGCACGAGGACGACGCGCTCCGCGCCGTCCGGGCCGCCGCGGAGATGCGCGAGCGCCTGGCCGCGCTCAACGAGGAGTTCGAGCGCGAGCGCGGGATCGCGATCGCCGTCCGCACCGGCGTCAACACCGGTGAGGTCGTGGCTGGAGATCCTTCCGCGGGCCAGGCGTTCGCCACCGGCGATGCCGTCAACGTGGCCGCCCGCCTGGAGCAGGCCGCCGAGCCGGGCGAGATCCTCCTCGGAGCGGTGACCCACCGGCTCGTCGAGGCAGCGGTTCGAAGCGAGCCGGTCGACCCGCTCGCGCTCAAGGGCAAGGCCCAGGCCGTGGAGGCCTGGCGCCTGCAGGAGGTCCTGCCGGGCGCACCCGCCTTCACTCGCCGGATCGACGCCCCCTTTGTCGGCAGAAGGGAGGAGCTCGGGCGCCTACTCGACGCCTTCGAGAAGGCTCGGAGCGAGGGCGCCTGTCAGCTGGTCACCGTGACCGGGCCCCCGGGAATCGGAAAGTCGCGGCTGGTACGGGAACTCGTGACGTTCGTGGGGGACGAGGCGCGTGTCGTTGTGGGCCAATGTCTCTCCTACGGCGAGGGCATCACCTACTGGCCGCTCAACGAGATCATCCGGCAGGCGGCCGGCGCAGACGCGCGGGCCGGGCTCGTCGCTCTGCTTGGCGACGAGCCCGACAGTTCGCTCGTGACCGAGCGCATTCTCGGCGCCATCGGCATAACGAACGAACCCGCGCGCACCGAAGAGATCTTCTGGGCGACGCGCATCCTCTTCGAGCATCTGGCGCGGGAGCGGCCCCTGATCGTCGTTGTCGATGACGTCCACTGGGCGGAATCGACGCTTCTCGACCTGATCGAGTACGTCGTCGGCTTCGGGCGGGCGCCGATCCTGATGGCGTGCACAGGGCGTCAGCAGCTCTTCGACACGAGGCCGCATTGGCCGCGCAGCGGTGCCTTGGAACTCGAGCCGCTCGACGAGCAGGAGGCGGCTGCGCTCATCGACGAGCTTCTCGCAAAAAGCGAGATCTCGCCGTCCCTGCGCGACCGCATCCGTGAACGGGCCGAAGGTAATCCACTCTTCGTCGAGCAGATGCTCTCTCTCGCAGCGGAGAACGGGACGGGAGAGCTAGTAGTTCCGGCGACGATTCAGGCCCTGCTTGCCGCTCGCCTCGACCATTTGCCCTCGGACGAACGTGCCGTTCTCGTGCGGGGAGCCATCGAGGGCAGGCTCTTCCACCGCGGCGCGGTCTCAGGATTGCTCTCCGATGAAGAGCGAGACGGCGTTCCAGCCCGGCTCCTCGCGCTCAGTCGAAAGAACTTCGTCCGACCGGACGAATCGCTCTTCCCGGGCGACGACGCATTTCGGTTCGTCCACGTGCTTGTGCGCGACGCCGCCTACGAAGCGACCCCCAAGGAACTCCGCGCCGACCTGCACGAGCGCTTTGCCGGATGGCTCGAAGAGCGCGCGCCCGAACTCGACGAAATCCTCGGATATCACCTCGAGCAGGGCTTCCGCTATCGGCAGGCGCTCGGGGAACTAGCCGGGGAGCTCGGGCGCCGTGCCGGCGAGAGTCTGGTCGCGGCGGGAGAACGCGCCTTCCGGCGCGGAGACTTCCGCGCCGCAGCCGACCTGCTCGGACGTGCGTTCGAAGTCCTGCCGGTCGGCGAGCGGAGCGTCGACCTCGTTTCGCGATTGCACGAGGCGCTCTTCGAAGGCGGTCGTCTCGAGGAAGCTCGTTCGCTGCTCCTGGATGCCATCGCGGAGGCTAGGAGCGCAGACGACGAGGCGCGGGTCGCCCGGCACGAGATCGAGCTCAACCTCCTGAGCATCCAGCTCGATCCCAGCTGGAAGGCCGACGACGCCCGTGCGCTCGTGGAGCGCTCTCTACCCGTTCTCGAAGCGGCCGGAGACACGCTGGGCCTGTACCGCGCTTGGGACGCCCTACGAATGGTGGAGTGGATGGGCGGGAACCTGACAGCCGCGATCGCAGCGGCCGAGCGACAACACGTCTTCGCGGAGCAGCTGGGCGACCAGAATCTGATGGCCAATGCCCTGACCGGCATCCTTGCCCCGACCTGGTTCAGCGACGGGTCCCTCCACGACATTCGCGCGCCCCATCAGCGTCAGCTCGAGTGGGCCCGCGAGGCCGGGCAGCGCGCGTTGGAGGGATCGTTGACGTTCGTTTTGGGGCGAATCCTGATCGAAGAAGGACGGTTCGAAGAAGGGCAACCTCTCGTCGAGGAGGGTCTCTCGATCGTCGACGAGCTCGGCCTCGTCATCCACGCCGCGGGCCTTCGCGGCATGTTCAGCGAGGCGGACCTCGCGCGCGATCCCGACGATGCGGAGCAGCGCATGCGAGCGGCGTGCGAGCTGATGCGATCCCTGAACGAGACGGGGAGTCTCTCCACGCTGGCCGCC
>Ga0307277_10000273_pt1 | contig 18207 bp, 14 predicted proteins | sample ER_DNA_116_FD_194473 | JGI IMG/M metagenome (GOLD analysis project Ga0307277, IMG submission 194473) | Bulk soil microbial communities from the East River watershed near Crested Butte, Colorado, United States - ER_DNA_116 | ecosystem: Environmental > Terrestrial > Soil > Floodplain | place...
TGTGGGGCAACGACGTCTCGGTATCACGGCTGGGCTGGTCGCTGCTGGGCGTGGTCGTGCTCCTGGCGGTCGTGCAGATCCTGGTCGGGGCCGGCCGTGGAGCGGATCGTCGTCCGAGCGCCGGAGAGCCGAGCACACACCCTGCATGACCCAAGGCAGACCCAAGGGCGCCAGCACCGGCCGGCTCCTGCTGGACCAGCTCGCCAATAGTGTCCCAGTAAGGATGCGCCACAGCGTCAGGCCCGGGTCATGGGCGTGCCAACGGATAGCCTTCGAACTCCTCGCCTGTCTTGATGTTCGGGTACTGGGCGACGCTCTTCTGGTGGTCGGCAACGAACTTGAGGGCGACGCCCACCATCCAGCCCATATCCAACTTGGTGTCCATGATGTTGTACTGCTCGCCCGGATCACTAGCGAGGTCGAACACCATCGGCCACGACGGCGTCACGATCGGCTGATCAATGCCCTCGCAGTAGCGCAGGACCACCTTCATGTTGTGCCACTTGACCGACATCAGCGAACCGTCAGGACCGAAGAACAGGATGCTCTCCCGGCCGCTGGTCGCGCTCTCCCCGAGCAGGAACCTCGAAGCATCGATGCCGTCGATCGGCCGGTCGGTGGGCACCTTGTCCGATGCCCCAGCCAGCGCTGCGAAGGTCGTGTACCAGTCGTGGGCCGAGAGCATCTCCTCGGTGACCACGCCGGCCGGCACCCTCCCCGGCCAGCGGACCATCGCGGGGACCCGCATCGAGCCCTCCCACGGCGGGGTCACGAACGCCCCACGGAACGGTCCGTTCGATCCGCCCTGGAACGAGTGGGTCCCGCCAGCCGCGTTGTCGCTGGAGAAGACGACGACGGTGTTGTTGGCGAGCCCCGCCTGGTCGATGCAGTCCAGGATCTGCCCGACGCGGTAATCCATCTCGGCGATCAGGTCCGCATACTGGCCCAGCCGCGCCGGGGACGTCTGGTCGAAGTCCGGGTGCACCGCCTCCGGCGGGTGCATGTGCGACAGCCCGACGTAGGTGTAGAACGGCCTGTCGGCTGCTGCCTGTCGCGTGATGTAGTCGATCGTCTTCTCGACGATCAACTCGTCCAGGAGCGGGCGCACCTCCAAGTTCAGCTCACGCACCGCGGTCTGGGTGCCGCCCTTCTTCCCCTCCCAGATCTGGGGCGCCTGGATCCCTTTGGCCTTGGCGATCGCCTCGAACGTCGCGTACGACGTCCAGCCGGCCTCGTCGACGCTGTTGCGGTAGCCCCACCACTCGTCAAAGCCCTGATCGGTCGGCAGCCGACCCTCGGTGTCACCGCAATGCCACTTGCCGAACAACGACGTCGCATACCCAGCATCCGAAAGCAGCTCGGCGATGGTGTACTCCCACGGCGCCAGCCCCGCTTTCCCCTCCCCTGCGAACGGGATCCTGAACGTTCCCGAGCGCACCGACTGGCGACCCGTCATAAGCGCAGACCTTGTGGGCGTGCATTGCGCCTCGACGGTGTAGTTGTTGAACCGGATGCCCTCGCCGGCGAGCTGGTCGATCCGAGGCGTCGGCGTGCCCCCTCCGTACACCCCGAAATCGCCCCAGCCGACGTTGTCGCACAGGACGAACACGATGTTGGGCCGAGTCGAACCCGCCTGGTCGTCCGAGCTAGCCATGAGCGGTGCTCCTTTCACCTGGTCGATGTGTCGGTCCAGGGCGGCGTCGACCCACCGTCAACCTGACCGTCCGCTGCTTGACGAGACGGTCCTCATCGCCACGTTGTCGAGAGCCTCACATCCGCTCGACGTCCGGCAGTGCCCAGGTTCCGTCAAACAACGGCGCCGTCGGGCTATAGAAGCGGAACATCGGATAGTAGCCCCTGCCGGGAACCGTCTCGATCCAGTTGCTTTCCTGGCCTGGCGGTGCTGTGGGTCCGAAGACCATGTCCAGCGAGCCGTCGTCGTTGGTCTTGAGTTCGTCGTAGGAGGAGTGGGCCGCGTCGTTGGTCGGGTTCTGGACCATCGAACGGGTTGCGGTGTCGTACAGGGTCAACGACCAAAAGGCCGCAGCTGGCGGGTTCGCGGGCACGTGCAGGCGGTAGGACTTGTCGCCGTCGAAGTGGTTGCCGTCCTTGTCCCTGAAGGTCTGGACGTAGTTCGCGCCGGGACCGGGCCGCATCCTGCCGATGCCGGGAGACAGGTAGATGGCGCCGTAGGTGTACTGGAGCGCCTCGTCGAGTTGGGTGTAGTTCTCGGCTTCATGGTTGGGCTTGACGAGGATCACCCAGTCCCAGTGAGTACCGGGAAACGCGGTTGCGCCGCTGATGCGCTGGGAGCCCTCGTACATCATGTTGCGGGCCATCGCGTCGCCGAGCACGGCGGCTTCCTCGAGGATGGCCGTCTGCCGCGAGTTAGGCTGGAACGGCTTGCCTTTTTCGATGCCAAGCGGCTTGAGCATGGCCATGAAGAAGCGGTCGTGTTCTTGGACGGGGTTGTTGTTGATGACCGTGGCGAGTCGCGCCCAGTACTCGATGCCGCCAGGGGGAGTTGTGTCGATCGGCTTGCCCGAGATGGAGACGAACTTGTTTGGCTTGGGGTTTTCGCGCTCGCTCCACGGGTAGACCTTGACGTTCCGGATGCGCTGCACGGCGTCGGCTTTGTCGTTGTCGACGATGATGCCGCGGACGAGCAGGTTGTGGTTGTTCATGGTTGCCCGAACCGGGTAGTAGCCGGACGGAGGAACCTCGCCGTCATAGTCGGGGGGCAGCAGGAGAAACTTGCCGCCGTTGCCCCCGTCGGGCCCGGGCAGGCCGACGTCGACCACCGAGCGCTGCCACATGTCGTCCAGGAGGCCGACAATGGCTCCGGGTGGGATCTCGATCACGACCGGCCCCTGGGCCACGTCGATGTTGACGAAGGCGTAGATCGTGGTGTCGTTGGCCGTGAGCCAGACCGACTTGGGGTCAACGAAGTTGTCGGCAATGCCCAGGTCGTTGTAGTCCATGTCCAAGTCCCGCTTGGCCGTGAGCCGGATGGACTCAAACGACACGGTGGGATATCCCCACAGATAGACCTGCACTGCCCGCTGGAAGTCCATCTCGTCGTAGAGCTTCCGCGTCGTCTCGGGGGTTGGGCAGCCCAACTCGTACTGCAGCGTGCCGAGGCGCGTCTCCACGCTGTCTGGGATCGTGGAGTCTGAGTGTTGTGCAACGGTCATGACAATGACACCTCTCTGGACCACGACCTTCGGCGCCTCATCGGCGGCCGGAGCAACTCGATCGGCGGATATGTCACGGGGGCCCTCGGGTCAGATCGGTTCGATCTCGCTCGGCCGCCAGGTCTTGTCGAAGAACGAGGCCTCGGGACTGTAGAGCCGCAGGATCGCGAAGTAGCCCTTCCCAGGGACGGTCTGGACCCAGTTGTGCGCCTTCCCTTCCGGGAGTGTCGGCCCAAAGTAGACGTCCGTCGAGCCGTCCGGGTTGGTCTCGACGGTACCGGATTGGCTGCCCAGGCTGGGCATCGGCTGCTCGGTTTGGAGCATGGAGCGGGTCTGGCGGTCGTAGAGCATCACCGACCAGAACCGGCTCTCGGGGATGTCGGGCGGGAGCGTCAGACGGTAGCTACGGCCCCCGTCGAGGTACTCCCCGTCGCCGCCGCGCGTCGCGCAGAGGTATTGCGAGCCGATACCGGTGAGGTACATGCACATCGCGGGGGTGATGCCGGTCGCGATGTAGAAAAACCACGTGCGCGGGTTGAGCTTGCGGGCGCCGTCGCTCGGGCTTGGGACGACGCCCTCGGCGGTGACCTGAGGGGGTGGGTCCAGGAACTGGTAGCCCCCGGCGAAGAGCCTGTTGAACCACTGCGAGCCGGAGTAATAGGCGACGTCCTCCTCGGCACGGGGCGCGAACGAGACGGTGCGGGCGGTCGCGTTGCCGACCACGACGGCTTCTTCGAGGATCCTGCGCATCCGAGCGTCGGGCTTGAACGGCTTGCCCTTGACGATCCCGACGGCCGCGAGCAGTCCCAGCAACTCCGGATCGCCGGAACCCGGTGGTTCCTGCTGGACCAACTCATTCACGATCTCCCAGTACCCGAAGTCGCTCGGGAAGATGGTGTTGAACGCCGCCCCCGACAGTTCGACGAAGCGGCCCTCGGGCACCGCCGGTGCCGCACCCAACGGCGCCCTCCCGGCCAGGAAGGTGCCGATAGCGGTGCCTTGGGCACCCGGGACGTACCGCGAGAGCCGAACGCCGTTGCGGATCGCCTCCACGGGCACACTGGGATCGTTGTCGACCATGAAGCCCCGGCCCAGCGCGGTCACCCGGGTCGTGCGGGCATGAAAGACATGGAAGCCGCTGTCGGGGAGCGGACCGTCATAGCCCGGACCCACGATCAGATACCGGCCCCCCGCGCCACGGTCCGGGCCGGGAAGGCCGAGGTCGGTGACCCAGCGGAACCACATGTCATCGATCGTCCCCAGCAGTCCCGACGGCGGTCCGAGCGCTGGGACGTCAAGCACCATGGGCCCATCCGACAGGTCGATGAAGCCCCAGAAGTAGACGGTGTCGGAGTTGGCGGTGAGAAATACCGAAGCAGAATCCATCAGCTCTGGGAAGAAGGTGAACGAGTTGTCCTCAACGCCCACCGACTGGAAGCCACGACGCATCGCGGCCAGCGATGCGCCCGGCAACGCGCCCAGGAACGCCTGCACCCCGTGCACGAAGTCGAGGTGGTCGTACAGCAGCGCCGCGGTCGCCTCCGACGGCGCGCCATCGTCGAACTCCAACGTCCCAAGGCGACTCTCGACCCGGTCGGGCGTCGAGATCGCCTTCACGGCCTCGGGTGTGACTTCGCTCATGCCATCCTCCTAGTCGGTTCGGGCAGCTGGATAACGCTCGCTCATGACGGCACGCCATCCATCAACTTTGGGCGGGGCGCGACGACACTGGCGGCGCGGGACATAGCGCCGACGTGGGGTGGACCAACCAACCCGCGGCCCAACGCCCGCTCCTGACATGAGCACTCCCTCCCTCCGTTCGTGTCCGGTGGCTCAGTCGAGGCTATGGATGGTGAACGCGACCGCGAAGCCGAGCGTGGTCGCGACCCCGACCCACTTGCCGCCGTGCTCAAAGGCCTCAGGCATCATCGTGTCCGCGAGCATGGTCAGGATCGCCCCCGCCGCGAAGGTGAGGACGAAGGCGACGACATCCGGGGAGGCGTTCTGGAACAGGCCGTAGCCGGCCAGCGAGGCCAGTCCCGAGACCAGCGCGATCGCGATCCACATCCAGAGGATCCGCGGCTTCGGCCACCCGCCGGTGACCAGACCGGAGGTCGAGGAGATCGCTTCGGGCAGATTCGAGATGAACACCGCCGCCAGATACGCGGCCCCCACCGCCCCACCCTGGAAGATGGTCAGGCCGATCACCATCGACTCAGGGACCCCATCCAGCACGGTCCCGAGCACGATGGCCAGCGCCGAGCCGCTCTGCTGGTCGCCGGTGGCGTCCTTGCGGTCACCCCCGCCGAGACGGTCGATCAGCCAGTCGCCACCAAAGAAGACCAGACAGCCGGCAAAGAGACCTGCGATGGCCCATCCGTGACCAGAAGACTTCTCGGCCGCCTCCTGGACCAGGTCGAAGGCGACCGCGCTGATCAGCACCCCGGCGCCGAAGGCCATGATCAGCCCAATGGCGCGCAAGCTGATGCGGAACCACAGCGCGACCAGGGCACCGATCACCAGCGAGGAAGCCGCCAGGGTTCCCCAACCAAAGGCTGCTGCCATCCCTGCCTCCCTCAACACTCCTATTGGTCGCCGATGCAGTTCTGGCCGGGCTTGCTGTTGGGTCGCGGGGCTACCTAAATGTGCGGGTTCCGATCAGCGCGCGGGATGGCACGGCGCTCAGGCATCCGCCCGCTGAATCTCGCCGACCCGCCAGCTCTTGTCGAAGAACCCCTGCAGCGGGCTGTAGAGGCGCAGGATCGCAAAGAATCCCCGCTCCGGGTCGGTCTGGATCCAGTTCCCCTCCGGGACGCCGTCCGGCTTCGTGGCTGCGAAGTGCACGGTCGTTGACCCGTCCGGGTTCGTCTCGGCCGCGGGCGTCGGGAAGCTCTGACTCCCCGCCCGCGGGAACCGTTGCGGCGTCTGCAGCATCGATCGCGTTTGGTTGTCGTACAGCGTCAGGGACCAGAACCGCCCCTCCGGGATGTCGGGGGGGAGGTTGACGGTGTACTGCGCGTCGCCTTGGAGGTAGGCGCCGTTCGCATCCTTGAACGCGACCAGGTACTGGGACCCGACGCCGGTCAGGCGCATGCACATCGCCGGCGTGATCCCCGTGTACCCGTAGAAGAACGTCGTGCGCGCGTGCAGCTTCCGCGAACCGGTCGGTGGGAAGGGGATGATCCCCTCGGGGGTCACCATCGGCGGCGGCGTCTCGAAGTTGTATCCGCCCACGAAGAGCATCGCGGTCCACGCCGACCCCGGGTAGAATTCCATCCCCTTGCTGTCGAACATCACGGTCCGCGACATCGCCGTCCCGATCACGGCCGCCTCCTCGAGGATTGCGCGCATCCGGTCGTCGGGCTCGAACTTCTGTCCCTTGACGATCCCGATCGCCTCGAACTGGCCCATAATCTCGGGGTCGAGGAACCCCAGCGGCTGCTCCTGGACGAGCTCGTTCACCTGGTCGAAGAACCGCGCGTCGGTGAACGGGATCGTGGTGAACGCCTTACCGGTTGCCTCCACGAAGGCGGTCTCAGGGACCTGCGCGGCCTGGCCAGGCTGGACCTTCCCCTCCAGCAGGGTCGCGATGCTGGTCCCGTACCCCCCGGGCGTGTACGGATAGAGCTTCAGCGTCCGCTTGATCAGGTCGGCCGTTGGCTTGGGGTCGCTGTCCTGCATGAACGAGCGTCCGAGGAGCAGCGCCCGGTTGGTCCGGGACCGGCCGAAGTGGAAGCCGCTGTCGGGGAGGTCGCCCTCGTATCCGGGCGGGAGGAGGAGGAACCTGCCGCCCTCGCCCCGATCGGGACCGGGCAACCCGAAGTCCACCATCCAGTTGAACGCCATGTCGTCGAAGATCGCGAGCGCTTGCGGCGGGGTCTCGACCACCATCGGTCCCGAACTCAGATCGATGAACCCGAGGAAGTAGACCGTGTCGGCGTTCGCGGTCAGGAACAGCGACTCAGATCCCATTAGCTCCGAAAAGATCAGGATCGTGTTGTCGGGGACCCCGACGCTCAAGAAGCCCTGCCGGATGGCATAGGTCGAGGCCAGCTGGTAGCCGTTCATGAACGCGTTCACGGCATGCAGGAGGTCCAGCTGGTTGTAGGTGTTGGTGACCGTCTCCGGGGTCGGGGCCCCGTCGAGGAACTCCATCGTTCCGAGCCGGGTTTGGAGGCGGTCGGCGACCCCCAGATCTTTTCGCCAGGTCCTGGCTTCGTTCGCCGGGTCTGAGGCCATGACTTCCTCCTCCTCTCAGTTGCCTTCTGCCGCCTTCAACTGCTTGGCCAGCTCGTCGGCGTCCGCGTCGATCGCTTCCGAGACATACCGGTTCTCCGCCTTGATGTTGGCGGCGATCTGATCGGCCATGTTCGTCGCGTACAACACGATCAGTCCGGCCTGGCCCTTGTCCAGGACGGCGCCGAGCTGCTTGAGATCGTCGTTGCTCATGCCGCCCTTGATGTGCCCGGTGACGGCTCCGATCCCCGCACCCACCGCGGCGCCCACACCCAGGCCGATCCCCGGCAGGATCGCAGTCAGTGCCCCGATCGCCAGACCCTTCCATGCACCGTGACGTGTCGACTGCTCGTGCTTGTCGGCGACCTTGACCTTGCCGTCGGCTCCGCGCACGAGGACGGCCGCGTCGAAATCGTGGCCAACACCGGCGTCCTGATACAGCGCCTTTACTGCCTCGTAATCGGCCTCCGCGTCAGCTACGTTGTCGTATGCGGCGCCGAGGACGACCAACGTGTCCTTATCGCTCATCGCTCATCTCCTGTTGTCTCGAGCCCTATCGTCCTTCCACTAACGTGAAATGCAATTTGCCATTCGTGTCGCTTTGCCTTCCCTTTCGTCTGCTCAGGCCCTATGGTGCGTTCTTTTCGTACTGCTCGGCGGCGGTGTCGATGGTCAACCCGGAGCCGAAGTGGGGTCCGCCGCCGACGTTGTAGACCCCGGCGATCCGCTGGGGGTAGGAGCCGGCGGCGATGATCGCCTCCGACCAGGCATCCAGGTGCTCCAGCAGCTCCTCAAGGTCTTCCCCAAGGGCGTCCAGCACGGGGCGTTCCAGCTCGTCGGTGCGGACCTCGACCTCCTCCCGGAATGCCCGGCCGGCGTCAGTCAGCTGTTCGTCGGCGGTCATCAGCCCACGACGGGTGAGCCGGTCGAACCCGGCGTCCATGTCGGCGTCGCCCCAACCCCGCGATGGGGTGTAGACGCGGGCCGGGACCCCCCACCACTGCTCGGTCAACAACAAGATCTCGACCGCGTCGGCCCCGCCGACCGCCCAGGAGATGACGTGGCTGTCCCCGCGGTGCTCCCGAAGCAGGTCCGCGGCCCGCCACATGGCCCCCAGCGGGTGGTCGGGGAAGCCAAGCGAGCGCAGCCCCCCATAGATCGGGCGGCCTGCCCACGGTGCGGCGTCGGCGCCGCGGCGGAGCAGGTCGGTGACCCGACCCAGGCCCTCGGGCTGCTCGCCCAGGACCCGGGCCAGCATCGCGGTCGCGGCCTGTTCCCGGGCCTGGAGGATGACCGCTCGGCTGGTGATCTGCCACCCGGCCGCGACACCCGGCACGACAAACTTGGGGTTGAAGACGCCGAACGCGGCCGCCACGACCTCCCCCGGGACCTGACCCATGCAGGCGCCACGGCTGGTGAAGTACGACTTCAGCTCCGGGCGGGCGATGCCGTCCTTACTGGCTAGGGGGCTGCCCTCGAAGCCGAGCGCTTCGTACGCCGCGTGGGCCTCGGGGGCGAAGTACACCCCGGCTGCCACCGGTTCTACCGCGTTTCGGAGGCGGCGGGCTTTTTCCCGGAACTCGGTCGTCATTAGAAGCTCCTTCTCGTGCCTCCCGTGAGCGGTGCGGTGGTCGACCCACTCAGTCGAGCACGTGCGTCGCGTACGTGATCGCGAATCCGAGCGTCGTCACCACGCCGACGAGGTTCCCGCCGTGCTCGTACGCCTCGGGCATCAGTCAATGTTTGAGCTGCGGTTGCCGCGCGCTAATGGTCCTCCGCCGTCCCCTTCGCCACCTCATGGGTTTGGGGAGTTCCGCCCAGCTTCTTGAGCTGCTGTGCACCGCCTTGGTCTCGAATCTCACTGCCAATGTGCCGCTGAGCGTAGGTAGGACCATCGTTCCTGTCGCCCCCTCTGGCGTGATATCCCCTAGGGGAGACCACGCCATGGGCGATGACTCGATCGGCGGGCAGGTTGATGCTTCACCGATGGACTCTGGATTCGCCAAACGCTTAGGTCGGGTCCCCGTCACCTACCGGATCGTGGTTCGAGGCGAGGTCACCGAGCGCTTCGCCGAGCCGCTGGAGGGCGTCGTCGTCGAGTCGGCCGGCGACAAGTCGGTCCTGAGAGTCGAGATCGTCGACCAGGCCGAGCTGCAAGGCACCCTCAGTTGGCTCTACGACCACGGCATCGACCTCGTCAGCGTGAACCTTGCCGAGGAAGCCAACCCCGATGACGTTGGCCCCGACGCCTAGGTGATGAGACCGAGCTCACGTGCCCGGGCGACGGCCTGATCGCGTGAGGAGCAGCCGAGCTTGACGTAGATCGACTTGGCGTGCGAGTGGATCGTGCTGTGCGACACGAACAGCGTCGCCGCGGCCTCGCGCTCGGTTGACCCGGCCGCGAGCACCCTGAGCACATCCAACTCACGCTCGGTGAGTCTCGTGTCCTGATCGGCCCGGCGGTATGCCGGTACCAGCGCGCGGGCGGCTTGCTGGAGGCGCTCCCTGAGGATGCCGGGGTCGTGGCAGGCGTCGATCAAGCTTCGAGCCTCGTCGATCATCGGGCGCGCCTCTCCTGGCGCCCCGAGGGCGTGGCGAACCGACGCGAGAGAGAGGAGCGCCTGCGCGACATGCAGGGGCTCCCACGAGCCGCGCATCTGCTGGAGACCGACGCTGATCAGGCGGTTTGCTTCCTCGTGATCGCCCCTGCGGGCGTGGATCGTGCCGGCCATCAGGTGGTAGAAGCCGACCTGGGGGAGGTCCGCGAAACCGTACCTGGTGGCCAGCCCAAGGGCGTCGCGGATCCACGCTTCGGCTGGCCCGAGCTCGCCTGCCGCGACTGAGACCTCGGCGAGAAGCGCCCGTGCATCGCCGGCGGCCACCCACTGCTCGCTGCGAGACGCCAGCGTGACGGCCTCCATGAGCGGCTCGCGTGCCTGCTCTGACTCACCCGCCAGGACAAGCGCCCAGCCGAGGTCGAGCGCGGTCAGCGCTTGCCACGTCGACTCCCGCTCGCGCTCACGTGTGTGAGCCGAACGTGCGGCGGACAGCATCGCACCCACGTCTGACCAGGCAAACGTGGCTCGGATCAGCGTCGCGCTCTCCTCGACTGTGCCGGAACCGTCGGGAAGCTCCCCCTCGTAGCCCACCCGCCGTGCCGCCGACACCGCGCGCAGCCCTCCCTCGGCATCACCTTGGAGACCCGAGATCCACGCCTCGACGAGAAGGAGACGAGCATCGGCCTCGACGATCGGCCGGGGGAACGTCTCAAACCAGCCGCACATGGTCGCCAGCCGTCCGAGGTTGACAGCAGCGATCCAATGGGTGGCCACCAGCGTGGCGGCCGTGTCGAGATCGCCGCCAGCGAATGCGTGACGGATCGCCTGGTCGACGTCGCCCCTCGCTTCGAACCATGCGCCGGCCCGCCGGTGAAGCACGGGACGCCGTTCGCTGTACCGGCGGCCGAGCTCCTCGTTCAGGGCTTGGGCGAACAGGTGGTGATAGCGGAACCATTCACGCCGGTCGTCGAGCGCGAGGAGGAAGAGGTTCTCGTGCTCGAGCTGGGCGAGGACACTCGCCGAGTCGGCCCGTCCGGTGACGGCATCACAGAGCGACCCGCACAATCCCTCCAGGACCGACGTCTCCATGAGGAAGTTGCGAAGCTCGTCGCTCTGCTGCTCCAACACCACTTCCATCAGGTAGTCGATCACCAGGCGGGTTGCCCCTCCGAAGTCGGCGACGAACGCGGCGGGGTCGCTCGCGCCCCGGAGCGAGAGGGAGGCCAGGTAGAGCCCGGCGGGCCAGCCCTCCGTGCGTTCGTGGAGGACCGCGATCGACTCGGCGGTGAGATCCAGTCCCCAGGCTCGGTTGAGCGCCTCCGCCGCTTCGGTGTCAGTGAAGCCGAGGTCCGTCGCTCGCAGCTCGGTCAGCCGCCCGTTGGCCCGCCATCGCGCCAGTGGTAGCGGTGGGTCCGAGCGTGTCGAGATGATCAGCTGCATCGTGGAGGGTTGCCGCTCCATCAACACCGCCACAGTGTCGTGGCACTCCCGGCTCGTGATCCGGTGGTAGTCGTCGAGGACGACGACGATCTGCTGGTCCAAGGCGTCGAGCTCGTTGAGGATCTGCGCCACCACCGCATCCAGAGCCAGCCCACCAACCGAGCTGAGGGCAGGAACCACGGTGCTTGCGAAGTCCGGAACGACGCGAGCGATCGACGCGACCAGGCATGACCAGAATGCGATCGGATCGTTGTCACTGTCGTCGAGCGACAACCAAGCGAACGGACGCTCCTCAGACGCTTGCCATTGCACGAGCAACGTCGTCTTGCCGAACCCCGGCGGCGCGACCACGACACCCATCGGCGCGTCAGAGGTGGCGAGCACTCCCACCAGCCGCGGGCGCGACACGATCGCCCGGCGAAGGCTGGGGGAACGAAGCTTGGTTTCGATGAGGACGGTATCCATAAGGACGCGTCTCCGCTCGCTACAGCAGCGGCGCGAAACCGAGATCTTCCCTCGGGGAGATTCGATTGTTGGGCCGCGGTTGCCGCGGGCTCCTGTTCCTGCGCTGTCCCCTTCGCCACCTCACGGGTCTGGGGGGTTCCGCCCAGGTCCTAGAGCTTTCTGCCACCGCCTCGGTCTCGAGGTCCTAGCTGAGCACTGCTACTGCTGCATGACCCGCGTCGAGTTCACCTCCCATGGCTTCCGGTGATGAGGTCCTGGTAGCCGCTGGAGTCCACGGTCCTCATACACCACGACATGGACTCGACCGGAATCCGCTGCTCTGCTCGTACTCCTTCACCATGGCCCTTGCCTCCGCCCGGTCGATCCTGGTCGCTCCCAGTCCACCAGAACACCTGGTCGTCACCGGTCGTGGGGTGCCTCGCGGCGGCTGGTCCCAGGCGGCCTGCGGCGCTGCCCCGCTCCTCCTCCCGGTGGGCCATCGGTGCCTAACTGCGCTTCTCGTTGCGCCAACCATGGCTCCGATGCGGGGAGCCGACATCACCCTGAACGGGTGATGTCGATCTGGAGTGCGTCGCTTTCATGACGTTCCGGCAGCCTGCGGAGACGGCTGGTGGTGGACTCCCCGAGAGCACCCGGAGGCCGCGGGCGTCGACCCTTCGAGGCATCGCGGAGTCGCGGGCGGGTGGTGCCCCGACTATGAGGACCGACAAGGAAGCCGCACAGCACCATCCAGCAGGCCGCGTCTGCCAGGGTGGTGATGACTGACCCGTTGCGCTCCAGGATGAAGCGTCGACGCGGCGCAGTGAGCAGTTCAAGCCAGGAGCGGCCGTGGCAACGCGCTGCGGCTTGGCATGGGGAGGGTAGGTTGAGGCGGCCGACGAGCGAGAGGTCTGCACGCGATGGGGAGCCTAACCGTGGTCCGGATCCTAGTGGCCCTGGTCATGCTCCTGCATGAAACCTGACCGTTGGGTCGGCGCCGGCCTGCTTGGACACGTAGGTGTGCCGCCCCCTCCGGAACTCACCCGATATGGGTGATGCGTCCGCATCCAAGATGGCCGAGGGTTCAAGTTGGATCAGCCGAGGTATCCCGCCGACTCAGCCGCCATCGCCGGGATCGAAGGAACCAAACGAAGATCACCACCCGCAAAGGCTCACCCAAATGCGCCAACGCATCGCCGCACTGCGAACTCGGGTGGAACGACTACTCCTTTGGCGGGTGTGGGAACGCATGCTCGAGATCGAGTTCATCGATCGCAGCGTCGCGCTCGCCGGGAAGGCATTCGTCTCGTTCTTCCCACTCGTGATCGTCGTCGCCGCCTTCGCACCCGAGCGCATCCGCTTGTCGATCATCACCAGCCTCACCGCCCGACTCGGACTTCGGGGCGACGCGCTCACCCTTGCCAGAGAAGCCTTCGCGTCCTCGGAAGACGTTCGAAAGGCGACCGGTGTGCTCGGTCTGGTGCTCACGATCTTCTTCGCGACCTCGTTCACGACTGCGCTGCAGCGCATGTACCTCCGCACCTGGCGGCGACCGCCCCGCACCGCCGGCGTCGGCGCGTACTGGCGGGGGGCGGCCTGGCTGCTGGTGGTACTGGTTGGGATGGCGCTACTGGGCGGTCTGCGCGGCGCCCTCGACGGAGGGCTCGGATTCGGCCTTTTCGCCATCGTGTCCCTGGTAGCGACCTCAGGGCTGTGGTGGTTCACCGCGTGGTTCCTCCTGCAAGGCGAGGTGCGCGCGCGGGTGCTCGTGCCGACTGGGGTGATCACCAGCATCGCCACGGCCGCCTACGCGGCATCGGCCACGGTCTGGATGCCCGGGGTGGTGACGAACAACCAAGCCCAGTTCGGCTTCTTCGGTGTCGCCCTCGCATTGGTGACCTGGTTCTCCGGCGCCGCGATCTGCATCTTGATCGGCGCGTGCGCCGGACCGGTCCTGGCAGAGGACACCGGGCGAGTCGGCACCCTCATCCGCGGCGGCGAGTCGGGGACACTGACCGCCGGCGCGGACCCGCCGCTCCCACCACCCGCACGCGAGCTCAGCCTTCGCGACGCATTCCGCAGCACCGAAGACTCGTGACGGGCAGAACTCAGGAGTATCCGGTGAACTCCTGGCCAGGCTTGATGTTGGCGTAGCGGGCCGCGCTCTACACCAGCGCCCCGAGGCGCTTGGCGACCGGCCCCGAGCACCATGCGCAGCTCGACATCCAGATCATCCGGTTGTTCCGACTGCCGCGATCGCAAGTCGTCTGGACGAACGCTCAAGTCCGGGCACGAACTCTGACCATACGGTCGACGCCAGCGTGCTTCGAGAGGTAGGTGTGCCGTCCGTCCTCGCGGAATCACCCGTTCTGGGTGATGCGATCGCACCCTGGATTGCCGAGGGTTCAGGTGGCAGGCAGTCCGAGGATCTCCCAGGAAGCCAACGTCGCATGGCCCGGAGAACGGATCATGGCTGACCAGACCGACACAGGCGCTCACCACGACCCAAATGCCGGGCGCGACCCGAGGCCGAGTGACGGCCCGGCGCTGCTGGGCTGGGTTCCCAAGCTTGGCGTCGGGGCCTGGAGCTTCGTGGGGTTCGTGGTGGCCATGATCATCGTGGTCGCCGCGCTGGGCGCGGTCAGCGAGATCGTGCTGCCGCTGACCTTCGCGGCCGTGCTCGCCATTGTCTTCAAACCGCTGGTCGGAATCCTCCAACGCCACCGGTTCCGACCCACCCTCGCCGCCGGCGTGGTCGTCCTCGGTCTGCTCGCCCTGATGACCCTCGTCGTGGTCGCGACCGTCCGGGGCGTGGCCGAGCAGACCGACCAGATCGGGGCCGCGGTCGACGCCGCACTCGACAAGGCGGCCGAGCAGACCGACGCGGTTGGTGTCGACCAGGCCGCACTCGACCAGGCGCGGGCGGCAACCGAGGAGACGGCCCCGACGGTCACCGGCGGCGTCCTCACCAAGGTGGTTTCCGGCATCGGCACCCTGGTCGGCCTGGCCAGCGGCCTGATCCTGGGCGCGCTCATCATGTACTACCTGCTCAAGGACGGCACCCGCCTGCGGCGCTCGCTCGTCGCACAGGTCGACCCCAGGCTCCAGCACGAGGTCAACGACTTCATCGGCGATGCCATCCGAATCCTCCGCGACTACGGACGGGGCCGCACCGTCATGTCGGCCATCGTGTCGGTGGTCATCGGCCTCGCCGCCCTCCTGCTCGGCCTACCGCTGGTGTTCACGATCATGGTGGTGAACTTCATCGGCGGTTACATCCCCTACATCGGCGCCTTTCTCGGTGGGGGGCTGGCCGTGATCATCGCCCTGGGCGACGGCGGGCTCGGGACGGCCGCGGCCATGCTGCTGGTGGTGCTGGCCGCCAACCTGTTGCTGGAGAACTTCGTAGAGCCCAAGGTCATGGGCCGAACCCTCGACATCCACCCGCTGGTGGTACTGGTCGTCACCGCGTTGGGCGGCCTCCTCGGCGGCATCGTCGGCCTCATCCTGGCCGTGCCCGCAACCGTGATCGCCAGCAACGCCATCGCCCGCCTGCGATCCAGAGGCACCTTTGCGCGGGTGGCCGAACGCGCAGAACCCACCGTGCGACGCATCCTCGACTGACTGATGTAGACCCGTCGATCACCCGCGCCCACTCCGCCACTGCAGGGCAGGGCCCCAACCCGACGGCAAGGTGCGGCCCGCCCTCGGTACATACTGCCTCGTGGGCAAGCCGCGAAGGCACTACGGCGGACCTCGGCCACACCACCCCAACGAATACCGCCAGACCCGGGCTGTTGGTGGTCCCGCGGCGGACGAGCTGCGGGCTCGGCTCAGTTGCTGTCGGGTTCGGTGGGAGAGCGGCCGCGGCCTTGGCCGGGTTGCCAGGTGCTGACCACCCTGGCTACCGCCGTCACTAGGAACAGCTGCCCGATCAGCATCTCCAGGACGGCGAGGGTCTGGCCTGGGTTGGCGTCCGGGACCAGGTTGCCGTACCCGGTCGTGGTCAGTGTGGTGAACGAGAAAAACAGGTACTGGGGGAAGGGGCCCTCCCCTTGCGACCCGAAGAACGGGCCGGCCTGCCACGCGCCGAGCGCCCGGTAGGCGAACGCGAATCCCATCCCGACCATCAGGTAGGCGGCGATCGCCCCGAGCACGGTTTGGGTGTCCACGGTTCGCCGCAGCACCAGTCGGCGCACGATGATCACCGGCGCGACCACATACAGCAGGCCGCTGATCACGGCCATGACCCCGCCGGCGGTCTCGCGAGAGATGAAGAGATTCAGGATCGCGGCGATCGCCGTGACGACCAGGATCGCACCGGTTACCCGCCGGAGATGGCGGTGTGCCTGGGACGCCTGCAGCGTCACCCAGATCGTCGCGATCTGAACGAACAGGACCAGCGATACCGCCCACGCCGCCGTAATCGCCGCCGACAGCGCGTAGGTGACCAGGATGAGCAGGAGCACCAGGCCGTAGCTGTCCGGCGAGGACAACGCCCGGAGGAGCCGCCTGGGCCCGTGGCGGCGACGACGTTCCTGCAGCTGGATATCGGGGTCGTCCGCCATCGTGGTCCTCCCGCCGGTCGGGAATTCGTCGGAGCGCAAAGGCGTAGGTCCAGAGCAAGTCGACCACGCGGTCGCCCTCACCCGCATCACCCAGCGCGGATGAACAAGCGAGGCGGAGGGCCTGCCTGAAGCGGATCGATACCGCCTGGACGGGGCTGCAGCAGCAGATCGACCAGGACTGCGGCTAGACGGCTGTGGCCAGTGCTTGGTATCCAGCGACGCGGGATGTCAGCCGCCCCGGCGTCCTGGGACGGGACGAGCCTGCACCCGATTGGTTGATGAGGAATCTCCATGTCGGAGCCAACCTCACCCCAAAGGGGTGATGCCCGCACGCTGGTCATCGTTCCGGAATGTCCTCTAACCGGTCAGCACTCACGGTGTCCTGACCGACGCACGCAGTGAGACTCTGGCAAATCTCTGGCAAATGACGCTCAGAGCGGAAGTGGAAGTGACGTTGTGCCTGGTGGAGCTGAGGGGATTTGAACCCCTGACCCCTTGCATGCCATGCAAGTGCTCTGCCAGCTGAGCTACAGCCCCTGAAGGGTGTGACTATAGCGAGCGACCCTGGTCGGTCGCAAAGGTTCAGTTGATGCGGAGGTCGACCCCGAGGAGGACGAGGGGCCAGAGGAAGATGGCGAGGAGGGTGGAGAGGACGCGCTTGATCAGCTGGATGCCGATGTAGTCGTAGGCGAAGGCGATGTAGATGCCGACCAGGACGTAGATCAGGCCGAGGAGGCTGAATCTGCGGCGGACCACGGCGTGCGGCTCCTTTGTCCCCCCACCGGAAGGTTGGCAGGGTAGTGTGCGCCGCTGGGGTCCGGCTGGGCAAACTGGATGAAATCAGGCGGTGACCAGGCTGCCGACCTCGTTGCTGCGGGCGACCACGGGGGCGTCGCGCCAGAGGCGCTCCAGGTCGTAGTAGGTCCGTTCCTCCTCGAGGAACACGTGGACCACGAAGTCGACGAAGTCGAGCAGGACCCAGCGCGCCTCCCGCTCTCCCTCGCGGCGCAGGGGGCGGGCGCCTTCGGCGCGGCAGGCGCGCTCGACCTCTTCGGCGATGGCGCGGACCTGGCGGTCGCTGTTGCCCGAGCAGATGACGAAGTAGTCGGAGATGACCAGCGGCTCGGAGACGTCGAGGACGATGACGTCGCGGGCCTGCTTGGAGGACGCCGCCGATGCGGCGGTGAGGGCGAGATCGAGGCTGGTCGGCAGGGGCGAGCTCCTGGGATCGGTGCGGTCGGACCCCACTACGGTAGCGAGCCGGGGAGCGGCGCGCACCCGGGAGATCTCACTGGGTACCGGGCGTCTGCGGCGCGGCCGGGCCCCGGTAGAGGGCGTGGTCGTGGATGTAGCGGGCGACCCCGTCGGGGACCAGGTACTGGACGGGGGCGCCGCGGGCGACCCGGCTCCGGAGGTCGCTGGAGGAGATGGCCAGGGCCGGGATCTCGATCCGGTGGACCCGTCCGGCGGCCCCCGGGACCTGGCCGATGAGGCGGTCCAGGTCGAAGCCGGGCCGGGTGGCGGCGATGAACTCGGCCAGGGCGAGCACCTGGTCCGGCTCCTTCCAGGTGAGGATCTGCAGCACCGCGTCGGCCCCGGTGATGAAGAACAGGCGGGTGCCGGCGGGCTGGGCGGTCCGCAGCCGGCGCAGGGTGTCGACGGTGTAGGTGGGGCCCGGGTGGTCGACCTCCAGCCGGCTGACGGTGAACGCCGGGTTGGAGGCGGTGGCGAGCACGGTCATCCGGTAGCGGTCCTCGGCCGGGCTCA
>Ga0307277_10000274_pt1 | contig 18196 bp, 17 predicted proteins | sample ER_DNA_116_FD_194473 | JGI IMG/M metagenome (GOLD analysis project Ga0307277, IMG submission 194473) | Bulk soil microbial communities from the East River watershed near Crested Butte, Colorado, United States - ER_DNA_116 | ecosystem: Environmental > Terrestrial > Soil > Floodplain | place...
CTCCTCTACGTTGCCGTGCCGGCCGCCGTGCTCCTGCTCGGGAGCCGCTCGCGGGTCGAATGGCTGCTCGCATCGCTTGCCATCGCGATCACCGCGATCTGCGCCTATGCCCTCGCCGTGCGAACGCTGGTTCCCGGCCGGGGCGCCTACCAGGTGCTCTCCACCGACCCGCAGGCGAGCTTCCGGCTCGCGCGCCCGCTCGGCTACGCGAATGCACTGGCGATCTTCGCGGCGATGGGGATCCTCCTGGCGCTCGGGTTCGCTCTCCGCGGGCGCACCGTCCTCGTCCGGGCGCTCGGCTCGGGAGCTCTCGTCGTCCTCGCGCCGACGCTCTACTTCACCTACGGACGCGGGGCCTGGCTCGCGCTCGCGGCCGGGTTGCTCGCCCTCCTCGTGGTCGAGCACGACCGGCTCGAGGCGCTCGCGAGCGCACTCGCCTTCGGAGTCGCACCGGCCGTCGCCGTCCTGCTCGCGTCCCGCACGCACGCGCTGACGGGCCGGCCGGCCTCGGTTGCGGCGGCGAGGCACGACGGCCGTCTCCTGGCCGGTGCGATCGTGGTGCTGGTGGTTGCCGCCGCGCTCCTGCCGGCCGGGCTCGACCGGCTGCGGGGGAAGGTCGCCCTCGGCCCCTCCTCGAGACGGGCGCTCGTCGTGGCCCTGGTGCTCGTCTGCGCGGCGATCGTCGCGGCCGGGCTCGTCAAAGTGGGCGGCCCACGGGCCGCGGTCCACCGTGCCTACCACGCATTCAACGCGCCGGCCCCGCTCGTCAAGACGAATGCGAACCAGCGGCTCTTCAGCCTCTCCGGCAGCAACCGCTCCGAGTACTGGCGCGTCGCCTGGCGCGAGTACGAGGATCATCCCTGGCTCGGCGGCGGGGCCGGCAGCTACCAGCGGTTCTGGCTCCGCAACCGGCGCAACAGCCTGCCCGTGCTGGACGCGCACAGTCTCTACCTCGAGACGCTCGCCGAGCTCGGCCCGCTCGGCCTCGTGTTGCTCCTCGGCGCGCTCGCCCTTCCGCTCGGCGTGGTGCCCGCGGCCCGACGGCACCCGCTTGCGGCTGCGGCCTTCGGCGCCTACATCGCGTTCCTCCTGCACGCGGCCATCGACTGGGACTGGGAGATGACCGCCGTCACGGTTGCGGCGCTCGTTTGCGGCGCCGCCCTGCTGCTCGCCGGCCGCGGTGCGGAGACGCCGTCGCTCGGCCGGACGACGCGCGGGGTCGGTGTCGTTCTCGCCACCGTCCTGTGCGTCGCCGCCGTCGCCGGCTTCGTCGGCAACCTGGCTGCTGCCTCGGCGACGGACGCGCTCGACGCAGAGCATCTGAGCACGGCCGCCAGGGAGGCGAAGCACGCTCGGCGCTGGGAGCCGTGGTCCCCGGAGCCGTGGCGCCTGCTCGGCGAGGCGCAGCTTCAGGCGGGCCGCGTCGAGCAGGCGCGAACGAGCTTCGTGCACGGCATCCGGAAGGACGGTCGCGACTGGGAGCTCTGGCTCGATCTCGCCCTCGTCAGCCGCGAGAGGGAACGGCAGCGCGCGCTCAGCCGTGTGGCGACGCTCAATCCCCTCAGCACGGAGCTCCGCGACCTGCGCGGTTCGCCCTAGGCTCTCCCAAGGCAATCCGGAGCAGAGCGCAAGCTTGGCGGGCCCTGGGTATCAGCTTTCCGAACACCCCGTGAGAATCCGACCCCTGGGGGGCCGCTGATGAAGAAATTGAGGACGTCTAGACGTGCACGTTTCGCCGCAGTTGCGGTTGCGGTCGGAGGGTTCGCGTCCTTGGGCGGCGTCGGCTATGCAGCCGGGCTCGTGCATTTCGCCCACTCGTCGGCCACGAACGCTCAGTACCCGCCTTCGAAGGTGACGATCTGCCACCACACGCACTCGCAGAAGAACCCGTTCGTGACGATCACGGTTTCCGTGCACGCTTTGCCGGCGCACCTCCGGCACGGCGACACCATCGGGGCCTGCTCGGAGGAGCAGGGCTCGACCGCGCACGCGAAGCTCAAGAAGCCGAAGAAGGAGCACTCGGTTCACCAGAACCGAGGTCACCACGGCGACAAGAGTCACGCTGGGAAGCCCGCCAAGCCAACCCATGCCAAGGGGAACCAGGGCCAGGGCCAGGGCAAGGGCCAGGGCCATGGTCAGAGCGGTGTCCAGGGCAAGGGACACAGCAAGGGCCAGGGCAAGGGCAAGAGCCAGGGCCACGGCCACGAGAAGGGCCACGGCCACGAGAAGGGGCAAGGCCAGGGCCACGGGCAGGGCCAGGGCCACGGTCCCGGCGGCAACCACGGCAACTCCGGCGGCGGGAAGGGCAACGGCCACAAGCCCTAGGCAGCTCGCCGTCACGAAGCATCGTGGAGAGAGCCCCGGGAACGGGGCTCTCTCGCTAGTCGGTTAAGGTCGGTGCGTGTCCGCCCTCGGAACGTACGCGCGCCTCGCCGGGGTGCCGCTCGAGATCGAGTCGTACCGCCTGGAACGGCTCGAGAAACCCGTCACCCGCGGCTTCACCCGCGTCACCACGCTCGTCCGGCTGAGCGGTCGCGGCGCGGAGGGGCTCGGCGAGGACGTCACCTGGTACGCCGAGCACCACGACCGCGAGCAGGCGGGCGGCCCGGTCCTCCCGCTCTCGGGCTCGTGGACGCTCGAGTCCTTCTCGGGGGCGCTCGAGATGCCGGACGTGCATCGCCGCTGGGCCTACGAGAGCGCCGCGCTCGACCTCGCCCTGCGGCAGGCCGGGACGACACTGGCCGAGGCCCTGGGCCGCGACCCCCGGCCCGTCGCCTTCATCGTCTCGCCGGGCCTCGGCGACCCGCCGACAGGTGCCGTCATCCGCCGCTGGCTCGAGCTTGACCCAACGCTTCGGTTCAAGCTCGACCCGGCGAGCGACTGGAGCGACGAGCTGATCGCGGAGCTCGCGGAGACGGGAGCCGTCATGACGGCCGACTTCAAGGCCTACTACCAGCACGAAAGCGAGGGGCCGCCTGACGCCGATCTCTACCGCCGTGTTGCCGAAGGGTTACCGCAGGCGCTCCTGGAGGACCCCGCGCTCACCGACGAGACCGAGCTCGTGCTCGCCCCTCACCGCGAGCGCGTTACGTGGGATGCGCCGATCCGGTCCGTCGCGGACGTCGAGCAGCTCTCCTTCAGCCCACGAACGCTCAACTCGAAGCCGTCGCGATTCGGCTTCCTGCGCGAGCTGCTCGATTTCTACGACCACTGCGAGCGGAACGGAATCGGCCTCTACGGCGGCGGCATGTTCGAGCTCGGGGCGGGGCGCGGGCAGATCCAGTACCTCGCCTCGCTCTTCCATCCGGACGCTCCAAACGACGTCGCGCCGGGCGCCTACAACGATCCCGAGCCCCGCCCGGGCCTCCCGCCGAGCCCGCTCGAGCCGGTGCTCGATCCCGTTGGGTTCCGCCTGCGGGAATCCGGCGCTAGCATTGACTGACTGACGAGTCAATCAACTGCGGCGGCATCGACATGGCGACGACAGAGGTAGTGGACACGGGGGTCTCCTTCGCGCTGACGGAAGAGCAGCGCTCGTTGCGCGACCTCGCGCACGAGTTCGCCGAGAAGGAGATCAGGCCGAAGGCGGCCGAGTACGACGAGCACCAGACGCACCCCGCAGACGTGATCGCCAAGGCGCACGAGGTCGGACTGATGAATCCGCACCTTTCCGAAGAGCTCGGCGGCGCGGGGCTCGGTGCGCTCGAGGGCGCGCTGATCGGCGAGGAGCTCTGCTGGGGCTGCTCGGGGATCGCGACCTCGATCGTCGCGAACATCCTCGGCGCGTTGCCGGTGATGCTCGCGGGCACCGCCGAGCAGCAGCGCGAGTGGCTGCCGCGGCTGCTCGAGGAGCCGATCCTCTGCTCGTTCGCGCTCACCGAGCCGGGGGCCGGCTCGGACGTCTCCGGGATCCAGACGACGGCGGTTCGCGACGGCGGCGAGTACGTTCTCAACGGCTCGAAGATGTTCATCACGAACGCGGGTCACGCGAGCTGGTTCACGGTGTTCGCCTCGACCGACAAGAGCGCCGGGCACCGCGGGCTGACGGCCTTCGTCGTCTCCGCGGATGACCCCGGCGTGACGATCGAAAAGCACCTCGACAAGATGGGGCAGCGGGCGACCGACACCTCCGCGATCGCGTTCCAGGACGTGCGCGTTCCCGTCTCGAGCCGTCTCGGCGAGGAGGGCGAGGGCTTCAAGATCGCGATGCGGACGCTCGACCACACGCGCCCGGGAACCGCAGCCGGTGCGGTCGGCGTCGCACGGGCGGCGTTCGAGCACGCAGTGGAGTACTCGCGAGAGCGCGTCCAGTTCGGGCAGCCGATCGCGATGAACCAGGGCGTCAACTTCCTGATCGCCGACATGGCCGCCGAGATCGAGGCAGCGCGGCTGCTGTGCTGGCAGGCGGCATGGCTGCTGGACCAGGGCAAGCGGGCGACGCTCCAATCCTCCTACGCCAAGCGGTTCGCGGCCGACACGGCGATGAAGGTCACGACCGACGCCGTCCAGGTCTTCGGCGGCTACGGCTACATCAAGGAGTTTCCGGTCGAGAAGCTGATGCGCGACGCCAAGCTGTTCCAGATCTACGAGGGCACGTCGCAGATCCAACGTCTGGTGATCGCGAGAGAGATTTTCCTGCCGCGCGAGGACTAGGCTCCGAGGCGTGGCCGTCGAGATCGACCTCTCGGGACGGGTGGCGCTCGTCACCGGAGGGTCGCGCGGGCTCGGGCGCGTCGACGCGCTGACGTTGGCGCGCGCGGGCGCCGACATCGTCATCGCAGACATCCTGCTCGAGTCCGACGCCGGGGCGGACGCCGAGGCCGAACGGTACGGGCCCCTCGCGCAGGCGGCGCAGGCACAGGGTCTCGTCTACACCGAGCAGACGGTGGAGGAGATCCGCGGGTTGGGGCGGCGTGCGGTGGCTGTGAAGTGCGATGTGACGGTGCGCGAGCAGGTCGACGAGACGGTCGCGGAGGCGGTCGAGCAGCTCGGAGCGGTGGACATCCTGGTGGCGAACGCGGCGACGCTCGACCACGTGGCGCGTATCGAGGAGCAGTCGCCGGGGCTGTGGGAGCGGGATCTCCGGGTCAACCTGACCGGTGTCTTCAACTGCGCGCAGGCGGTCTGGCCGGGCATGGTCGAGCGGGGGTGGGGGCGGGTCGTGACGATGGCATCCGTCGCGGGCACGCTCGGCGGCTTCGGCCAGGCGAGCTACGCGACGACCAAGGGCGGCGTGCTCGGCCTGACGAAGACGCTTGCGCTCGAAGGAGCCCGGCACGGCATCACGGCCAACGCGATCGTGCCCGGGGTCATCGGCACCGAGGCGTTCGCGTTCGGCAACCCCGAGATGAACGAGCGGATGATCCGGAGGACGGCGCTACGGCGGGCCGGAGAGCCGCAGGACGTCGCCAACGCGATCGCGTTCCTCTGCTCCGATCTCGCCTCCTACGTGACAGGCGTCGCCCTCGAGGTCAGCGGCGGGATCGAGCTCTTCACCTTGTGAGGGCCGCGATGTGTGCCGAATCAGCACCAACCTCCCCTGCAGTGGCCGGGGCACCCCAAACCCACCACCCGCTGCCGATCCTAGTCGGGAAAATCGCACGAAAGTGTGACCTGACCGTGCCTGATGCGTGACAACTCCTCCACAGGCCACGGCAGCGACGGGATCTCGTTCCAGCTCACCAACGAGCAGCGGGAGCTGCAGGCGCTCGCCCACGAGTTCGCCGAGCGCGAGCTTCGCCCGATCGCCGCGGAGTGGGACGAGCGCGAGGACTACCCGCCCGGGCTCCTCGTCAAAGCCGCGGAGCTCGGTCTGACCTCGTACGCGATCCCCCGCGAGCATGGGGGCGGCGGCGTGGGCGCGGTCACCTCCGCGCTCATCGCCGAGGAGCTTTCGTGGGGATGCGCCGGTCTGGCGGCCGGGATCCAGGCGACGATGTTCCCGGTCCGGCCGCTGATCGCGTTCGGCAGCGACTCCCAGCGTGAGCGCTATCTCCCACGGCTCGCCTCGCCGCAGGGTACGACGGCTGCGATCGCATTCACGGAGCCACACGCCGGGTCGGACCTCAACGCCATTCGAACCGAGGCGCGCCGCGACGGCCGCTCCTACGTCCTGAGCGGCGAGAAGTGCTACGTCACGAACGGCGGCATCGCCGAGGTCACGGTCGTCTTCGCCAAGCTCGACGGCGCGCTCTCCGCGTTCGTGCTGGAGCGCGACGACCCCGGCGTCTCGGCCGGCCGCAAGGAGCGCAAGCTCGGCCTGCGGGCCTCGTACACCGGCTCGATTCTGCTCGAAGACGCGTGCATCCCGGACGGCCGCCTCATCGGCGGCGAGGGAGCCGGCTTCGAGATCGCGCTGGACTTCTTCTCGGTCTCCCGGCCCCAGGTGGCGGCCGCGGCGGTCGGGGTCGCGCGGGCGGCCTTCGAGCATGCGCTCGCGCACGCCCGGGAGCGCGAGGCGTTCGGGCGCCCGCTGTTCGCGCGCCAGGGCGTCTCCTTCAAGCTGGCCGACGCGGCCATGGAGATCGAGGCTGCGCGCCTCCTCGTCTGGCGCGCCTGTGCGGCCGTCGATCGTGGCGAGGACGCGGAGCTGCCCGGCTCGTTCGCGAAAGCCTTCGCCGCGGATACGGCGATGCGCGTCGCGACCGACGCCGTCCAGGTGCTCGGCGGCGCCGGCGTCATGCGCGACCACCCTGTCGAGAAGTGGCTCCGGGACGCGAAGGTGTTCCAGATCGTCGAGGGCACGTCCGAGATCCAGCGACAGGTGATCGCGACGTATCTCGCATCCGCGGAAAGCCCCGGAAGCGGCAGGCGGCGCCGCTAGACTTCCGGCCTTGCGCGTAGAAGCAGGTACGGGCGCGGTCCGGATCCGCAAGCGCCGCCGCGCCAGGTCGCGGCGGGTGCTGGTCCAGCGCCTGCTTGCTGTCGCAGGGGTCGCCGCGGTCAGCGGCGTGCTGCTCGGATTGGCATTCGCCGGCTCGTCCGGCAAGATCGCCGAGGGCGTTCGCGTCGACGGCGTCGACGTGGGCGGCCTCACCCAGGGTGAGGCGATCGCCAAGCTCGAGGCGCGTGCCCGTGCGGTCGCGAACGTGCCGGTCGTGTTCACCGCGGGCGGCCGGAGCTGGCGCCTGCGCCCCGTCAACCTGGGCGTCGAGGCGGACTGGGCTGCCGCCGTGAAGCTGGCCGAGCGGCATGGCGACGGGCTCGGGCCGTTTCGCGGACTTCGCCGGATCGGCGTTCGCGTCTTCGGCGCCGACGTCTCGCCTCCGACCCGGGTGTGGGAGCGCGCCCTGAACTACGACCTGGCGCGGATGAGCCGCGTGGTGGGCACGCCTCACCGGGACGCGGCCATCGTCCTCCACGGGCTCCGCCCGGCCGTGGTTCCCGGCCGGACCGGGCGCGGGCTTGACCGGAGGGCCGCGGCTGCAGCGATCGTCCAGGCACTCGTGAGCTTCCAACGCGGGGACCCCCTCGCGCTACCGGTCAAGGTCGACGCGCCGAGGGTCAAGGCAGGCGACCTGGAGCCTGAGCTCGCCCAGGTCCGCACGGCGCTGTCGGGTCGGATCCGGATGAGCATCGGCCGCTCCTCGTGGTGGCTCCCCCGCGGCCGCCTCGCCGCGCTGCTCTCGCTTCCGCACGGCGGCTCGCGCTCGCTCGGGATCGGCGGGAGCGCGGCCGACCGCTACTTCCGGCGCCTCGGCCGCGGCATCGGCCGTCCTCCACGCAACGCCAACTTCAGGGTCCTCGCCAGCGGCCGCGTCGCGGTCGTCCCGTCGAGGCCGGGGCGGGTGATCGACATTCCCGCCACTCGTCGCAACCTCCTCGCCGCGGCACTCTCCCCAACGGCGAGAAGGGCCCACGTAGTCGTGACGACCCAGGACGCCAGGCGGACGACCGCCGAGGCGCGGGCGATGGGGATCACGAGGCGAATCAGCCGCTACGAGACGATCTACGGCGGTGACCCGAACCGCATCCACAACGTCCAGCTCGTCGCCCGCTTGATCAACGGGAAGCTGATCGCGCCGGGAGCGACGTTCTCTTTCAACCAGGCGACCGGCGCCCGCACCGCCAGCAAGGGCTTCCTCGAGGCGCCTGTGATCATCAACGGGGAGCTCACCACCGGCCTTGGCGGTGGCGTCTGCCAGGTCTCGACGACAGTCTTCAACGCCGCCTACGAAGCGGGCCTGAAGATCACTGCCCGGACGAACCACGCGCTGTACATCAGCCACTACCCGCAGGGCCGCGACGCGACCGTCAACTACCCCGACGTCGACCTCCGCTTCGTCAACGACACGGCGCACTGGATCCTGCTGCGGACCTTCGTCGGCTCCTACTCGCTCGACGTCGACCTCTACGGGGGGCCGATCCATCGCCGCGTCGTGAGCGAGACCAGCCCGCTCGTCGAGACCGGCCCGGCGCCGATCAAGCGGGTTCCGGACCCGACCCTCTACAAGGGCGTTACCGTCCTCGAGGAGAGCGGCGAGCCCTCACGCTCGGCGAGCGTTCGCAGGCTCGTCTACTCGGGCGGAAAGGTGCTGTACGACAACACCTGGTCCTCCTCCTACCGCGGCGAGGACCGGGTCGTTCGCGTCGGGACGAAGCCGAGGCCCCAGCCGAAGAAGAAGAAGGGCCCGAGCGGGCCGAGCGGGCCCACCGGGCCGACCGGGCCCTCGTCAGCGCTTGCGCTGACGAACTGAGAGGCCGTGCGGGCTCTGCCCGTGCGGCCGTTCAATGCCGACCGGGGTCAGCTCTCGGCAGTAGCGATCGACTCGACGAGCCACGCCGGGACGCGGGTGGGCCGGTGCGTGTCCGCGACGACGCAAGCGTGGAGCGTCCAGCCGTCGGCGAGCGCCTCGCCGTCACGCTCGATCGAGTAGTCGAAGCGAAAGCGAGCGCCACGCAGGTCGCCGCAGGAGCAGCGGATCGTGAGCCGGTCGTCGAAGCGCGCGGGGGAGAGGTAGCGGACATGCGATTCCGTCGTGAGCGCTTCGATTCCCTCCGCGCGGAGGTCCGGGTAGCCGCCGCGGAAGCGCGCGAGGTAGTCGATGCGGGCGAGCTCGAACCAGACCAGGTAGACCGAGTTGTGCGCGACTCCCTGGGCGTCGGTCTCCGCGAACCGCACGCGAACCTCGGTCGAGAAGCGGAAGTCCACGCGGGAACTCTAGGAGGGTTTGGCGGCACAGACTAGGCTCGTCGAGCCGTCCTATGATCGGGAGTCTTGAGCGTCTCGGCACTGGCGGAGCTGGTCCGGCGGCGGCAGCCCTGCGTCGTCCTGACCGGCGCGGGCGTGAGCACGGAGAGCGGGATCCCGGACTTCCGCTCGCCGACCGGGCTTTGGGCGAAGTTCGACCCGCTCGAGTACGGCTCCCTCGAGGCTTTCCGGCGAGACCCACGCAGGGTCTGGAGCTTCTACAAGCCGCGCGTCGCGATGCTGACCGAGGCCGAGCCGAACCCCGCCCACCTCGCGCTCGCGGAGCTCGAGCGGCTCGGCTTCGTGCAGGCGGTCATCACGCAGAACATCGACCTCCTGCACGAGCGCGCCGGGAGTCGCGAGGTGGTGGAGGTGCACGGCTCGATTCGCACGTCGTCCTGTCCGGGGTGCGGTGAGACGTACCCGCTTGCACGCGTGCTCGAGCTGCTTACGGACGCCGAGGCCCCGGCTTGCAGGGCTTGCGGCGAGATCCTGAAGCCCGACGTCGTCTTCTTCGGCGAGCTCCTGTCTGCGGCCGCCATGGACCGCGCCTCCGAGCTCGCGCGCGGCGCTCGGCTGCTCCTCGTCGTCGGCTCGGCCCTCGAGGTCTACCCGGTCGCGGGGCTGCCGCTCGAAACGATCCGGGCCGGCGGTGAGCTCGCGATCGTGAACCGCGGCCCGACCGCACTCGATCCGCAGGCGTCCGTCCGGGTCGATGGCGGTGCAGGCGAGACGCTCGCGGCGCTCGCCACGAAGCTGTCGCCGTCTACGCCGCCGCGCGCTTGAGCGGCCGCTCTTCGAGCACCTGGTGGCACTCGGCGCAGACCAGCCGCTCGACCTCGTACGGGATGCCGAGGCGCTGGCTCAGCACGTAGGTACGGACGGCCGTGTGGGCGTGAGGACGCTTGCGATGGAGAAAGGAGAGTTGGGACATCGTTCTCGAATTCAGCGTAGCGATGCGTTCGGAACTTACGACGCTCAAAAGGGTGACGAAGTTGTGACAACTTCGTGTCGGAGCCCGCGGGCGCGGGCTAAGCTCGTTTCCGTGCGACATCGGCTTGCTCTGCTGCCTTGTTCTCTGGCGCTGGCCGGTCTCCTCGCAGCCTGCGGCGCCGGCGCCGGGCCCCGCCGCTCGAGCACCCCGACGACATCTCACGCGATCCCGGCCGTGGTCAGGGCGCCGCATTGCAAGGCGGGCACCGCTCCGGTTGGCTCGAGCAAGGTCGGCGTTGCGGCGGTCGTCCGGACGCATGCCACCGCCTACCGCCGTCCCGGGCGGCGGCCCTTCGCCAGCTTCCCCCGGCTGAACCAGAACGACTATCCAAACGTCTTCCGCGTCCTGGCAGCCGTGCGTCGCAGCAACTGCCGGCCGGCCTGGTACCGCGTCCAGCTTCCCGTCAAGCCGAACGGCGTCGAAGGCTTCGTGCGCGCGGCCGCGGTCAGGGTCGCCCCGGTCCGGACCCGGATCGTCGTCGACGTCTCCCGGCGCCGGCTGGTCTTCTTCCGCCGCGGGCGGGCAGTTCTACGGACGACGGTCGCGGTCGGCTCGAGCGCGACCCCGACGCCGACGGGCAGCTTCTACGTCAACCAGCGCCTCGTGCCGACCGACCCGAGCGGCCCGTACGGGCCGGGCGCGATCGGCATCTCGGCCTTCTCGACCGTCCTCACGGGCTGGGCCCAGGGTGGCCCGATCGCGATCCACGGGACGAACGAGCCCTGGTCGATCGGGCACCCGGTCTCGAACGGCTGCATTCGGGTCCGCAACCCGGTTCTCCGGCGCCTCTTCGCCGCGACGCCTGCGGGAACGCCCGTCGAGATCCGGTCATGAAACGCCCGTCGGTCGTCGCGGCGGCCGCGGCGCTCGCGGCCGGGCTCGCCGCGACCTTTGCGGCGCTGGCAGGCGGCCCGGTTCCCGCTTCGCCGGATCCGCAGCAGGCCGTCGCCGACGGCTGCGGCCGGAACTACACGGCCGAGACGACGCGAAGCATTCCGACGTGGGTCCACGTCGGCGACCACGACGCGCCGGCACCGGGCCCCACGCCGCCGCCCCAGCGGCTCGAAGGGCTCGTCTCGTCGAGCCACTTCCCCGAGCTCGCCTCCCATCCGACCGAAGAGGACGTTCCCACCATCCACCGCGCCTACGACTTCACCTTCGACGTGCTCCCGGACCCCGCCTTCGCGGGCCTGCTCGGCGGCGACCCTGCCGCGCACACGGGCAACTTCGCCGGGAGCGGCCCTTCCACCGGACGTGTCCACGTGGAGCGCGAGCAGACCGCTCTGCCCCGCTTCAGCTGGCCCGAGCCCGGCGACCGGGCTGCGCTGGTCGGCTCATGGGTCTGGGACTGCGGTCACTGGATTCCGAGCGGCGAGCGAACCGAGATCCACTCGTACCGGGCACTCTGGCTCGAGCGGAAGCCGGGCCGTCCCTCGCCGCTCAGCCCCTACGGGGAGAGCGAGGCGGATCTCGTGCTCTCCAACGACAAGACCTTCGCGGGCGTGGAGGCAGACTGCGCCCACCGCGCGAAGGGCGTCGTGCTGCTCTTCCAGAGCTGCCTCGCAACCGAGGGCAGGTGGGCCGACATCCGCGGCACGTACCGCTTTCGGCTGACCGCCCCGCCCCGTCCGGGTCCGCAGTCCCGGCTGCGCGTGCGAGTGCTCGACGCGGGCACCTCCGCCGGCGCACCGAGCGTGCGTGCGACGGCCCGGGGCAGGCGAGTCGACGTGTCCGTCACGGTCCGTACGAGCCCGGCCCGGAAGCTCGTCGTCGCGAAGCGCGTGCTCGCCGGCTGGACGCACGTGCGGGTTCCGGCGCATCTGCGCGTCCGGTTCGTGCGCCTGCGCGTCCGGCGGGCGATGGACCCGGGCTGCGCGAACGGGCGGCCTTCCTGCGGCTCCAAGGAGACGACGCACGGCGAGCAGATCTCGAGGTCGCCCGGCGAGTGGAACGTCTACCTCGACGCGGCGGGGGCCTGGACGGTGTGGGGGAGCGGGCTCCTGCGGGTGCGCGACGGGCAGGTCGTCCGCGGTGGGCCGGCGCTCGACGTCTACGTCCCGCGCGGACGGTCGTGGCGACTCTTCGTCTTCACGCGTGAGTGTGATTTCGGCAGCCTCGGCGGTGCCGACGGTCCACGGCACCCGATGGCTCCGTGCCCGCTCTCGAGGGAATTCGGCAGCATCGCGGACGGCGACGACCGGCCGGGCGTGATCGTGAAGCGCTTCCGCTCGCCGGCTGTCTCCGTCGGCACCCATCGCGGCCGGCCGTTGCGGGCGTTCTCCACCTGCCCGCCCGTCAACAAAATCGGCTGCTACGAGCTCGACTGGGTCGTGACGCGCGTTCGCGACGACGCGGCGCGAGAGTCCGTCATCGGGTAATAGTGTTCGCACACGACGAAAGGCGGATGAATGGCGCAGAGCAGACAGGATCTCTTGAGCAAGCTCGCCGATCGCGGCGAGGACGTCGTCGGAAAGCTCGCCGACATGCCAGCGGCCCAGCGCCTGGTGGACGCAGGCATGCAGCTCAAGGACCGGGTCGACGAGCTGCAGAAGCGCGTCCGCGGCCTCGACGCGCTCGAACGCCGCGTCGACGTCCTGGAGAAGAAGGTCGACCAGCTTTCGCGCCCGGCGCGCGCGACTCAGAAGCGCACGACGGCCAAGCGCACCACGCGGCCCAAGAGCCCTCCGAAGAGCTCCAAGAGCTAGCCAAGGCGCTCGCTCGCGACGCGCCGTCTAAGGAACGCGGAGGCGCAGCGCCTCCGGAACGACCTCGAGCCGGATCGGTGTCGTTCCCGGCTGCTCGCCGTCGAGCTCGACCGGAAGCGGCTCCGGCGCGTCGACCTCGACGACCGCGCCTCGTAGCAGCTCGGCCTTCGGATGCGGCAGGTGGCGGCCGCGGTAGGTCTTCGGCAACGTCAGGAGTAGGTCGCGCTTCGTCAGGTCGCCGATGAGGAGCACGTCGAAGAGGCCGTCGTCCGGCTCGGCGTCGGGGCAGATCATCATTCCGCCTCCGAAGAAGCGCCCGTTCGCGACCACGACGTCGTGCATCCGACCCGTCCGCGCCTCGCCGTCCACGGTCACGCGCACCTCGTCGTTCCGCCAGCGCGCAAAGACGGTCAACGTGGCCCAGGCGTAGGAGATCTTGCCGCCGAGCGCCTTGGACGTCTCGTTGGCGCGCTTGGCGATCGCCCCGCTCATGCCGGCGCTCGCGACGTTCGCGAAGTACGACTCGGCCTCGCTACCCTCCCAGTCGCGGTACCGCGCCCGCCCGAGGTCGATCGCGCGGGTCCGCCCGTCCCGGGCGACCGCGACGGCATCCTCGAGCCGGCGCGGAATGCGGTACGTGCGGGCGAAGTCCCAGCCCGTGCCACGCGGGATCACCGCCAGCTCGGCGCCGTCGCGCCCGGCCAGGCCCTGCACGACCTCGTTCACGGTGCCGTCGCCTCCCACCGCTACGAGCAGCGACGCGCCCTGCTCGACGGCGCGCTTGGCGAGCTCTCCCAGCTGGCCGGGCCGCTCGGAGAGCAGCGCATCGCCGCTCAGGCCCAGTGCAGCTGCCCGGTGCGCGAGCTCCGGCCAGCGGCGGCCGACGGAGCCGCCTTCGGCTGCCGGGTTGACGAGGAAGACGGTGTCGCTAGGCACCGCTTGCGGTGCCGCGTTGCAGGGCGCCCGCGCCGGCAAAGCCGACGTGGGCTTTGTTCGGCATCGCACGCGATGCCGAGGGGCGCGCGGACTTTGTTCGCGGGCCCGTCTGAAATGACCGGTCGACCGGGTCGAAGTCAATCGCAAGCGTCAATGGCGTGCGGTCACGGTCGCGAGGGCAACCCGGGTCATACGGTCGACCGCGGCCTGCAGGTCGACGTCGGAGATCCGTGTGAACTCCTCGCCGATCACGATGTCGCTCACCGTCAGCAGGCAACCCGCCTGCACCCCGCGCAGGGCGCCGATCGTGAACAGCACGGCCGCCTCCATCTCGACTCCGAGGACTCCTCGCTCGGACCAGCGCTTGTGCCGGCCGGGGTCGGGGTCGTAGAAGGTGTCGCTCGAGGCGATCGCGCCGACGCGGACGGGCTGGTCGAGCTCCTTCGCAGCATGGACGGCCGCGTGGACGAGCTCCCAGTCGGCAGTGGGTGTGTGCGGCTCGCCGCCCACGTAGTGTCGGGCGGTGCCGTCGGCCGGGACCGCGGAGACGGCGACGATCAGGTCTCCGAGCTGGAGATCCTGCTGGAGGCCCCCGCACGTACCGACCCGCAGGAAGCGCTTCACGCCGAGCTGGACCAGCTCCTCCATCACAATTGCCGCGGAGGGGCAGCCCATCCCGGTCGCCTGCACGGAGACCGGCGAGCCCTCGTACTGCCCGGTGTACCCGAGCATGCCGCGCTCCGCGTTCCGCTCGACGGGCTCGTCGAGGTAGGTCTCGGCGATGTAGCTGGCGCGGAGCGGGTCGCCCGGGAGCAGGCAGGCCTCGGCGTAGTCCCCCGGGTCGGCGCGGACGTGGATCGGCACGGGGAAAGCTTAAGGCGTTCGCTTGCGACGCCGACCAGAGAGGCCGCGCCGCCGAGGCATCGCTAGCGATGCCGCTTAGGGGCCATGCCGGCTACGCCGGCGTGGCCGGCTGCTTTGCCGGCGCGGCCGTCCAACACGCAACCCGGGATGCAGAAGCGGTTTGCGCCTCCACTCAGGTAGCGCCGTAGAGTTTCCCGGCCGATGCCCACATTGAAGGAGCCCCGACTCGACGAGATTCTCGCCTTCTGCGCCAAGGACCCGGTCGAGCGTGTCTTCCTCGAGGACGTGGCGCGGCGCGGGCTCGGCCGGTTCACGGCGGTCGAGGGGCGGAGGTCTATCGAAGCCCTCTGCCACGCAGGCTCGAACGTCGTCCCCTCGGGGAAAGGCTGCGCGGCCTTCGCCGAACTCGTCGTCTCCGGCAATCCGCTGATGGTGATCGGCGAGGAAGGAGCGGTCACGGAGCTCTGGCAAGCGGCATGCGATCATCTGCCCCGGCCGCGCGAGGATCGGCCCGGACAGCCGGTCTACGTGCTCGAGCAGGCGCCGGAGCCAGGGGAAACGGGGCTCCGCCGTGCGACGCAGGACGACTTCGGGCTGCTCGTCCCGGCGTGCGCGGCCGCACATCGCGAGGAGATCGGAAGCGACCCGCTGGAGCGCGACCCCGAGAGTTTTCGGTGGCGGACGCGAATGCAAATCGAGGACGGCCGCTCGTGGATCTGGCGGGACGACGACGCGATCCTCTTCAAGGCGGAGGCGTCTGCCTGGACGCCGTCCGCCGTCATGCTCCAGCAGGTCTGGGTCGACCCGGGCGTGCGCGGATGTGGGTACGCCCAGCGCGGGATGCGTGATCTCTGCCGGCTTTTGCTCCGGCTCGTGCCCGTGGTCTGCCTGTTCGTGCGGGCCGAGAACGCGCCCGCCATTCGCGTCTACGAGGCGATCGGGATGCGGCGGACGATCTCGTACCGGTCGCTGATCTTCTGAGGCCGCCGCGGCCTCCGCGTGGCGGGTCCCTTATACGGCACGCCCGGCCTCCTCCCCGCGGCGAGCGTAACGAGGAAACGCGCACGCGTGGGTGACGGCTTCGTGCCGAAAGCGTGTCGTCTGACCGGTAGAACGAGCCTGCAAGACTGTTCGGATGAACGAGGCCCACACCCAGGCGTCGGCCGCCGATCCCGAGGCCCTTCGCGGTCGGGTCGAGGAGCACATCCGCCGCCACGAGCTGATTCCTCCAGGTGGGGAGGTCGTGGCCCTCGTCTCCGGCGGCCCTGACTCGACCTCCCTCTGGCACGTCTTGGGGGCGCTCGGCTATCGCGTCGAAGCACTCCACGTCAACCACGGCCTGCGCGGCGCGGAGTCCGACGAGGACGCCCGCTTTTGCCGCGAGGTGCTCGTGGCGGCGGTGGTCGGCGCGCCGCCGCCGGCGCGCCCCACCGAGGACGCTCTCCGCGAGCTGCGCTACTCCTTCGCGCGCGACCGGCTCCGGGCAACGGGCCACACGGCGTCGGACCAGGTCGAGACGATCCTCTACCGCCTCGTCGCAAGCGGAGGCACGAAGGCGATCAAGGCGAAGCGCGAGGACGGCGTCGTCCGTCCGCTGCTGCCGCTCTGGCGCGAGGAGACGGAGGCCTACTGCCGCGCCGAGGGCCTGTCGTTCCGCGTCGACAGCTCGAACCCCGAGACGGCCCGCGGCCTGATCCGCGAGGAGATCCTGCCGCTTCTGCGCCGCCTCCATCCGGCGGCCGAGCGCAACCTGCTCCGCTTCGCCGACGACCAGTCGTCGAAGCTCGACGACTTGCTCGCCGACCGCACCGGCTCCAAGCGCCTCGACCTCGGAAACGGCCTCACCGCGGTTCGCGAGTACCAAAGCGTCTGGCTCGAGCAGACGCCGGTCGCGCTCGACCAGAGCGTCCGCTGGGGCCGCTGGAGGATTGAATCCGAGCTCCCAGGCCTTAAGGTACGGAGCTGGCGGCCGGGCGACCGGCTCGCGGGCCGCCGCAAGAAGGTTCAGGACGTGTTCGTCGACGCCAAGATCCCACGATCGGAGCGCGACGCGTGGCCGCTCGTGGTGCGCGGTCGCGAAGTCGTCGCCGTGCCCGGAATCGTTGAGGCGCCTGGAGTCAAGGCGACGAGGGAGGACGAGTGAGCCAGACGGAACTGGAGCGGGCCGTAGGCGAGATCCTGATCGACGAGGACTCGCTGAGCGCGCGTGTGGCGGAGCTCGGCGCCGAGGTCTCGGCCGACTACCAGGGACGCGACCTGCTCCTGATCGGCGTGCTCAAGGGAGCCGTCTTCTTCATGGCCGATCTGATGCGCCACATCACCGTCCCCTGCGAGGTCGACTTCATGGCGATCTCGAGCTATGGCGACTCGACCGACTCCTCCGGGATCGTCAGGATCCTCAAGGACCTCGACATCAACATCGAGGGCCGGGACGTGCTCGTCGTCGAGGACATCATCGACTCGGGCCTGACACTCTCGTACCTGATGCGCAACCTGGAGTCCCGCGAGCCCGCCTCGCTGGAGGTCTGCGCGCTGATGACGAAGCCCGCGCGGCGCGAGATCGACGTGCCCGTGCGCTACGTCGGCTTCGAGATCCCGAACCGCTTCGTCGTCGGCTATGGGCTCGATTTCCAAGAGCGCTACCGGAACCTTCCGTATGTGGCCGTTCTTAGCGAAGACCTCATTCCCGAAGGGATTTAGAGACTTCGCTCGCCGGGAAGGTGAGATTCATGCTCGCTGGTACCCTGTGCCGATAGAGGGCCTGTGAATCGCTTCTTCCGCTCAGCGCTGTTTCCGCTCTTCGTAATCGTCCTGCTTGTCTACCTGGCGAGCCAGACACTGATCCCGCACGGGAAGAGCGAGAAAAGGGTCACGTACTCGGAGTTCCTCCGGGATGCGCAGGCCGGCGACGTCACGAATGTCGTCATCAGCCCTGGCAAGCACTCGATCAGCTTCACGATTCCGAGCCAGGACAAGAAGGCGAGCGTCCACTACCCGGCCGACCAGTCGATCCCGCAGATCACGCAGATCCTGCAGGACAAGAACATCGGCTTCGACTCGAAGGGCACGGGCGGCTTCTCGTGGGTCGGCACGCTGATCGGGCTGCTCCCGTTCGTCTTCCTGTTCGCCTTCTGGATCTTCCTGATGAACCAGGTCCAGGGCGGCGGCTCGAAGGTCATGAGCTTCGGCAAGTCGCGCGCGAAGCGAATGGCGCCCGACTCGCCGAAGATCGGCTTCAAGGACGTCGCCGGCGTCGACGAGGCCGTCGAGGAGCTCCAGGAGATCAAGGAGTTCCTCGAGAACCCGAAGAAGTTCCAGGCGCTCGGCGCGCGGATCCCGAAGGGCGTTCTCCTCTACGGGCCGCCCGGCACCGGTAAGACGCTGCTCGCGCGCGCGGTCGCCGGCGAGGCCGGCGTGCCGTTCTTCTCGATCTCCGGCTCCGACTTCGTCGAGATGTTCGTCGGCGTCGGCGCCTCGCGCGTGCGCGACCTGTTCGAGCAGGCGAAG
>Ga0307277_10000275_pt1 | contig 18180 bp, 16 predicted proteins | sample ER_DNA_116_FD_194473 | JGI IMG/M metagenome (GOLD analysis project Ga0307277, IMG submission 194473) | Bulk soil microbial communities from the East River watershed near Crested Butte, Colorado, United States - ER_DNA_116 | ecosystem: Environmental > Terrestrial > Soil > Floodplain | place...
GATCGCGCCCATGGCCAGCTCCTGTTGGCCGGGCACGCCCAGCTTGCGCACGACGAACACGTCCAGCGGCGCCCCGAGGGCCTCCGCGACCCGTGCCGCCACCGGCACCCCGCCCCTCGGCAGGGCGAGCACCAGCACGTCCGGCCGGCCCGCGTAGTGGCCGAGCAGCCCGGCCAGGGCGTCGCCGGCCTCGACCCGGTCGCGGAACAGCGTCCTCGGCACGGCGGTGGTCCGATCAGCGCGGTGGTGGTCGATCAGCGCGGCGGCGGCCTCCTCAGCGCGGAGCGTCGTCCTCGTCGAACGGCACCGGCATGGCCTGCTCCAGGGCGTCCTCCTCCGGGACCTCGACGTCGATCTCGGGAACCTGCTCGGGGGTGTCGCGATCGAGCAGCGGCTGGCGCTGCTCCAGCGCGTCGGCCTCGGGCACGGCGTCGGTCATCGATCGTCCTCCTCATGACGAGCGGCGGCTCTGGACCCAGTGCGATCGTTCCCACCCTAGCGCCCTCGGCTCACCCCTGGAAGCGGCCGTCCACAGCCCTGTCCCGGGGCGACGGGCACCGTCGGCGCCAGGATGCGTTCAGGCGCCGGGCTGGCCGGTGTCGTCCCCCTCGGCCTGCTCCTTGTCGTCGGCCTGCTCGGCCTGGGGCGACGCCGCCCCGGCGGCGCTGGTCGGCTCGCTGTCCTGGTCCTGGCCGGTGTGCTCAGGTCCCTCGCTCATGCTGCATCACCTTCCTGACGATGCCGCGGCACCGCGCGTCGGGTGCCTTCTCCATGACCGTGCCCGGCGGCCGGCCGGGTCAGAAGCGGTGCTCGACGGTGCCGCCCAGCGCGCTCCAGACCTCCTGGACGTTCTCGTAGGCACGGCCGGCCGGGAGGGCTTCCAGGCGCTCCAGCACCTCGGTAGGGGCCTGGTTGCCCTCGGCGTCGGCCAGCAGCGCCTCCCGGTCGGCCGGGAACGTGCTCGGGTTGAGGAACCGGGCGATGTCGGCCCTGGTCTCGGCGTCGTCCAGGTCGAGCGAGGCCGCCGTCGCCCTGCCGCCGCTCAGGCGGGCGTCCGGGGTGGGCTGGCCCTCCCCCGGCCCCTCCTGCTCGCGGTGCTCCTCGACCCGGCTCTCGACCGGCGCGCCCTGCTGCAGCGACCGGGTCTCGTGGTCCAGCTGCTCGTCGACCCTCGGGCTGTGCCTGTCGCTTCCTCGCTCCAAGATGTCGCTCCTCGGTCCGCTACTGCTTCTTGCCGATGGCCTCGGCCAGCTCGGCCTTGCTCATGCGGGAACGGCCCTTCACCCCGAGCTTCTTGGCCCGCTCGTACAGCTCCTGCTTGGAGTTGCCGACGGCGTCGACCCCGCGGTAGGTCTTGCCCGAGCCCTTGCGGGCCGCCTTGCCGCTCTTGGCCGCCTGCGGGTCGGAGGGGCCCTTCTGCTTCTTGGGCTCCCAGTGGTCGCCCTTCTTCTCGAACGAGTGCTTGACGGCCGAGAAGGCGGTGCGGTGCGCCCGCTCCCCCTCTCCGTAGCTCTCCACCGCGCTGTCGTGGGCCTTGCGGTAGGTGCGCCTGGCCTTGGCTGGGGACCGCTGCAACGTGCCTGGCAGGTCCTTGTCCTTGTTCTTCGGCATGCCGGCCCTCCTTGCCTCGTGTCGGCCGATTGCTACCCAGTCAGCGCGGCCGTAAAGCCGGCGCTGCGGCGGAGGCCGATGGAGGATGCCGGACCCTGAGGTCGAGGTTCAGTTGAGGGTGCCGAACCGGAGGGTGTCCCGGTCGAACAGGCGCGACTCGATCGAGCGCAGGTTGGAGCGGGTGCAGGCGGTGCAGAGGTAGGTCCAGCCGCGGACGCCCGTCTGGATGGTCCAGCCGAGCGGCAGCCCGGGTCCGGCGGTGTCGGCGATGGTCGCGCAGTACTGGCACACCGGCGGCCTGGCCCCCCGCTCGCGTTCCTTCTGGCGCCCCATGCGGCAATTGTGCCGCCGGGGCTCGCTTCGCTGCCAGGCGGCCGGTCTAGCCGTCCTCGGCCGGGGTGAGGAGGGCGAGCAGCTCGTCGCCGTAGCGGTCCAGCTTGCTGGGGCCGATGCCCTCGACGGCCAGCAGCTCGCCGCGGCTGCGGGGGCGGCGTTCGCTGAGGGCGGCCAGGGTGCGGTCGTTGAAGACCACGTAGGCGGGCACGCCGTCGGCCTCGGCCCGCTTGCGCCGCCAGGCCCTGAGCTGCTCGGCCAGGGGGCCGTCGGCCCGCACGCTGGCCCTGCCGACCCGGGCCATGCCGCTCGCCACCGCCCGGGGCCGCACCCGGGACCCGCCCGGCGGGACCAGGTCGTCGAGGAACCGGGAGGGCTTGCGGGGCTGCTCGCGGCCCGACGGCCCGGCCCGCCGGGCCGCCCACGACAGCCACAGGTGGACCCGGGCCCGGGTCAGCCCGACGTACAGCAGCCGCCGTTCCTCGGCCACCTCCTCGGGCGTGCTCGCCTGCCGGATCGGCAGCACCCCCTCCTCGAGCGCCGGCAGCAGCACCGCGTCGAACTCCAGCCCCTTGGCCCGGTGATAGGTGAGCAGGTTCACCCCTCCCCCGGTCCCCTCGGCCTCCTGCGCCGCCCGCCGCCCGACCTCCTCGAGGAACATGGCCATCCCCACCACCGCCCCGGCGGCCTCCTCCGCATCGGTGCCGGGACCATCCCCGCCCTCAGGAGGGCTCCCCTCGGCGCCGGGAGCCGGTACCCCGGGGGCTTCCAGGCGTTCGGCGATGCCGAGGAGGGTGACCAGGCTGGCGTGGCGCTGGCGGGCCTCCTCGCCGTCGGGTTCCTCGTCGCGGCGGAACCCGAAGCGCTCGAACCAGATCGCCTCCAGGGCGTCGACCAGGCCACCGCCGGCGGCTCTGGCCGTCCGCGAGCGCAGCACCCCGATGGCCCGCAGCACCTCGGTCCGGCGGAAGAACAGCTCGCCCCGGACCTGGTAGCGGATGCCGGCCGCGGCCAGCGCCTCCTCGAACGGGGGGATCTGGGCGTTGGTCCGGACCAGCACGGCGACCTCGTCCAGGTCGACCCCGGCCCGGGCCAGGCGACCGACCTCGACGACCAGGGCCCTGACCTCCCGCTCGGCGTTCTCGAAGGCGACCACGGCCGGTTCGGGGCCAGCGGGCCGGGTCGCGACCAGCCGCTTGCCCCCGGCCTGGCCGCGGCCCGGGGTGCCGGCCAGCAGCCGGTTGGCCAGGGTCAGCACCTCGGGGCTGGAGCGGTAGTTGTCCTCCAGCCGGACCAGCCGGGCCTCGGGGAACCGGCGGGAGAAGCCGGTCAGGTACTCGGAGGTGGCCCCGGTGAAGGTGTAGATGGTCTGGTCCTCGTCGCCGACCACGGCCAGGTCGCGCCGCTCCCCCAGCCACGCCTCCAGCAGCGCCTGCTGGAGCGGGTTGGTGTCCTGGTACTCGTCGACCGAGAACCAGCGGTACTGGCCGCGGAACTCCTCGGCGACGTCCTCGCGGGTCTCGAACCCCTCCAGCATGCGGACCAGCATGTCCTCGAAGTCGATCCGCCCGGCCCGCTCCTTGGCCCGCTCGTAGCGCCGGAACACCCCGGCGAACAGGTCGCCGGGGATCGGCGGGGTGCGGCCCATGGCCTCGGCGGCCGCCTGGTAGCTGGAGGGGTCGAGGCGCCGCGCCTTGGCCCATTCCACCTCGTCGGCCAGGTCCTTCACGGCGGTGAACTTGTACCCGCCGGGGAGGCTGCGCTGCAGCGGGGCCAGCAGCGGGGCCTTGGAGGCGGCCACCTCGGGCAGCCGGCTGTCGGACAGCCGCGACCAGAAGTAGCGGAGCTGTCGGAAGGCGGCGGCGTGGAAGGTCTGGGCCTGGACCCCGGGGAACCCGAGGGCGGCCAGCCGCTCGCGCATCTCGTTGGCCGCCTTGTCGGTGAAGGTGACCACCAGCACGTGGCCCGGGTGGACGGCCCCGGTGGCGATGGCGTAGGCGACCCGCCGCGAGATCACCCGGGTCTTGCCGGTCCCGGCCCCGGCCAGGATGCACAACGGCCCGGCGGTCGTCTCGACCGCCTCCCGTTGCGCCGGGTTCAGGTCATGGGTGAGGAACTTGGGATGCACGGCTGCCGAGTCTGCCATATGCCCCCGACGGTTCCACCCCGTCATCCACAACCGTGGGCGCTACAGCCAACCTGGCAGCGGGTCGTGGTCGGGGGTGCGCCGGGCGACCCGGACCGCCTTGCCGAGCTCGGCCCGGGGGACGGTGCCGCCGGGCAGGACCCGGACCTCGCAGGTCAGGCCGAGGCGCTCCAGCAGGGCGGCGCCGACCTCGTCGGCCACCCGGGCGCGCTCGGCCTCCTCGGTCTCGGCGCAGATCGACCAGCCGGCGGCCAGCTCGCAGGCCACCACCAGCTTCGGCATGGTTCCGGTGCGGTCGACCACCAGCAGGTAGTGGGGGGCGACGGCCCGCTCGGCGACCAGCACCGCCTCGACCTCGCTCGGGTAGACGTTCACGCCCCTGATGACCAGCATGTCGTCGCGGCGGCCGGTCACCTTGGACATGCGGGCCAGGGTCCGGCCGCAGGCGCAGGCTGAGCGGTCGAGGGCGGCGATGTCGCCGGTCCGGTAGCGCAGCAGCGGCATCGCCTCCTTGGTCAGGGTGGTGAAGACCAGCTCGCCGCGCTCCCCCGGCTGCAGCGGCCGCCCCGAGTCCGGGTCGACCACCTCGACCAGGAAGTGGTCCTCGTTGACGTGCAGGCCGGCCTGGGCCTCGACGCACTCGCAGGCCACCCCGGGGCCGATGACCTCCGACAGGCCGTAGATGTCGAGCGCCTTCAGCGGCAGCAGCGCCTCGATCTGGGCCCGCATGGCCTCGCTCCAGGGCTCGGCCCCGAAGATCCCGACCCGCAGGGAGACCTCGTCCCTGGCCAGGCCGGCCTCGCCGAGCGCCTCCCCCAGCCGGGCCGCGTAGCTGGGGGTGCAGCAGAGGACTTCGGGCCGCAGGTCGCGCACCAGGGTGACCTGGCGCTGGGTCTGCCCGCCGGACACCGGCACCAGCGTGCACCCGATCAGCTCGGCCCCGGCGTGCATGCCGAGCCCGCCGGTGAACAGCCCGTACCCGTAGGCGTTGTGGACCACGGTGCCCGGCCGGGCGCCGGCGCAGCCGAGGGCGCGGGCGCACACCTGGGCCCAGAGCTCCAGGTCGGCGCGCGAGTAGGCGACCAGGGTGGGGCGGCCGCCGGTGCCCGAGGAGCCGTGGACGCGCAGGACCTGCTCGCGGGGGACGGCCAGCAGGCCCCAGGGGTAGCCGTCCCACAGGTCCTGCTTGGTGGTGAACGGCAGACCGGCCAGCCCCTCCAGGCCGACCCTGGCCCCTGGCCCGACCCCGGCGCCGGCCAGCCGCTCCCGGTACAGGGGGCTGCGCTCGGCCAGCCGCCCGAGCAGGTCGTCCAGGCGCCTGGCCTGGAGGCCGGCCCGTTCGTCGGCCGACATCCGCTCGGCCTTCGGGTCCCACATGGTGTCCATCTTGACCAATCCACCTCCCGGCCGGATGCGAAGCTGCCGCCGCCCGATCCTACCCATCCGGGCACAGCCCGACTGTCGCCGCCTCCGAGGGGTATCGTGAGGGGGTGGCGGGGCCACCCGCCGCCGACGACCCGGCAACGGCGCTGGGCGGGTCCGCCCCTGCCCCGCGATCGCGATGACCGAGCGCAGGAGGGCGATGTGGGCGTCTTCGACAAGATGGCCGAGCACGGCCACGAACAGGTGGTGTTCTGCTTCGACCGGCAGACCGGGATGCGGGCGATCATCGCCATCCACGACACCGCCCTCGGCCCGGCCCGTGGCGGCACCCGCTACAAGGCATACGACACCGAGGAGGACGCGCTCGAGGACGCCCTGCGGCTCTCCAAGGGCATGACCTACAAGTTCGCCTTCACCGACCTGCCTCGCGGCGGCGGCAAGGCGGTGCTGCTCAAGCAGGACGGCGCCGCCGACAAGCGGGTGCTGCTGCGCTCCTTCGGGCGGTTCGTGCAGCTGCTCGCCGGCCGCTTCGGCACCGGCCCCGACCTGGGCACCTCGGCCCAGGAGATGGTCGACATCGCCCGGGAGACCGACTTCGTGTGGGCGATCGACCAGCGGTTCGGGGGCACCGGCGACTCGACCCCGCTGACCGCGCGGGGCGTGTTCGCCGGGATCGGCGCCGCCCTCGACGAGGTGTACGGCACCCCCGACGTGGCCGGGCGCCGGATCGCGATCCAGGGGCTGGGCGGGGTGGGCGGGCACCTGGCCGAGCTGCTGGTGGCCAACGGGGCGGTGGTGACCGGCTCCGACCTCGACCCGGGCCGGGCCAAGGAGCTGGCCGAGCGGCTCGACATCACCCTCGAGGACCCCGACGCCCTGTACGAGCTGGACTGCGACGTGTTCAGCCCCAACGCCGTCGGCGGGGTGCTGAACGAGCACACCATCTCCCGGCTGCGCTGCCGGATCGTCGCCGGCGGGGCCAACAACCAGCTGGCCAGCGCGGCCGACGGCCGGCGGCTGCTGGAGCGCGGCATCCTGTACGCCCCCGACTACGTGATCAACTCGGCGGCGCCCTATGCGGTGATCGGGGCCGGCGAGCTGCGCTACTCCCCGGAACGGCTGGACGTGTCGGTGCAGGGGGTGTCCGAGGCCCTGCGGCTCATCTTCCGCCGGGCCCGGGCCGAGGGCGCCCCGACCGCCGAGGTCGCCGACCGGATCGCCGAGGAGCGGATCGCCTCCGCCGCCCACCTGCGCGCCATGACCCCCGGGACCGGAGCGGTTCCCCGGGCCTGATCCCGAGCCTGGCTGCGGCCAGCGCGGGTCGTCCCGCGCCCCTGATCCGCCGAGCCCTGGCAAACTGCGCGTAGCGGCCGGCATGAGGAGACGCGCATGGACGACCACTCGGGGCGCATCACGATCATCGCCTCCTCGACGATGGTCCACCACCGGGTCCGCTGCATGATCTGCGACCGCCCGGTCGACCACCGGGTCGTCTTCATGACCAACGACGCCCGGGTCCTGCACGCCGGCTGCGTCCCCGACCACGTGAAGGTCCCAATTCCCGTCCTCCTCCAGGCCATCCGCCGCCTCGAGCGCATGGTCGACCGCGCCCGCACCCCCGGCCCACCGCCACCCGATCCCGAAGGCCCGGTGGCCCCGTCCGTCCAAGAGCCGGACGACCCGGCCGGCGCGGGCGTCCCGGACCCGGAGGAGCCGGGGGAACGCCCCGGCTAGACCCCGCCGGCCGGGACCTGGCCCGCGGCGGGCTCGGCCGACGGTTCGCCGTTGTCGCGCGAGCGGATGAACTCCACGACGTGGCGTACCGCCTCGTCGGCGGGGACGAAGTTGCGCTGGGAGCCGTTGCGGTAGCGGAACGAGACGCTGTGCTGGGCGACGTCCTTGTCCCCGGCCAGCATCATGAACGGCACCTTGGCCCGCTGGGCGTCCCGGATCTTGCGCTGCATCCGGTCGTCGGAGTCGTAGACCTCCACCCGGACCCCCTCGGCGCGCAGGCGCCCGGCCATCTCCTCGAGGTACGGCACCTGGTCGGCCGAGATCGGGATGGCCGCCACCTGGACCGGGGCCAGCCAGGCGGGGAAGGCGCCGGCGTAGTGCTCGACCAGGATGCCGAAGAACCGCTCGATCGACCCGAACAACGCCCGGTGGATCATGATCGGCCGCTGCCTGGTGCCGTCGGAGGCCTGGTATTCGAGGTGGAACCGCTGCGGGAGCTGGAAGTCGACCTGGATGGTCGACAGCTGCCAGGTCCGGCCGATGGCGTCGCGTCCCTGGACCGAGATCTTGGGACCGTAGAAGGCCGCCCCGCCCTCGTCCATCACGTAGTGGAGCCCTTCCTCGTCCATCGCCCGGCGGAGGGTCTCGGTGGCGTCCTCCCACTCCTCCTCGGAGCCGACGTACTTCTCCTTCTCCTCGTCACGGGTGGACAGCTCGAGGTAGAAGTCGCTGAGCCCGAAGTCGGCCAGGAGAGCGAGCACGAACCGGAGCAGCTTCCTGATCTCCTGCTCGACCTGCTCGTGGGTGCAGAAGATATGGGCGTCGTCCATGGTCAGGCCGCGGACGCGGGTCAGGCCATGCAGCACGCCGGACTTCTCGTAGCGGTACACGGTGCCGAACTCGAACAGCGGCATGGGCAGCTCGCGGTAGCTGCGGCCGCGCGAGCGGTAGATGAGGATGTGGAACGGGCAGTTCATGGGCTTGACGTAGTACCGGGTGCCGTCGCCCTCCATCGGCGGGTACATGTTCTCGGCGTACCACCCGAGGTGCCCGGATTCCTGGAACAGCGCCTCCTTGGTGACATGCGGCGAGTTGACGAACAGGTAGCCGGCCTCCTCGTGCCGCTGGCGCGAGTACTCCTCCATCGTCCGCCGGACGATGCTGCCCTTGGGATGGAACACGGCCAGGCCCGAGCCGATCTCGTCCGGGAACGAGAACAGGTCGAGCTCGACCCCGAGCCGCCGATGGTCCCGCTTCTCGACCTCCTCGAGCAGGCGGAGGTGCTTGGCGAGGGCGTCCTTGGACTCCCAGGCGGTGCCGTAGATGCGCTGCAGCTGCGGGTTCTTCTCGCTCCCCCGCCAGTAGGCGCCCGCGGAGCGCAGCAGCTTGAACGCGGGCACGGCACGGGTCGAGGGGACGTGCGGGCCGCGGCACAGGTCACGCCAGCGGCGCTCGCCGGTCCTGGCGTCGAGGTTGTCGTAGATGGTGAGCTGGCCCTCACCGACCTCGACGGCCTCCTCGTCGCTGGCCCGGCTGCGCTGGTCGATGATCTGGAGCTTGTAGGGCTCGTCCGCGAGCTCGGAGCGGGCGTCGTCGTCGGAGACGGGCCGCCGGGCGAAGCGCTGCCCCTCCTTGACGATCTGGCGCATGCGCTGCTCGATCCGCTCCAGGTCCTCGGGGCGGAACGGCTGGGCGACGTCGAAGTCGTAGTAGAACCCGTTCTCGATCGGCGGCCCGATCCCCAGCTTGGCCTCCGGGAACAGGGCCTGGACGGCCTGGGCCAGGATGTGGGCGGTCGAGTGGCGCATGATCATCCGGCCGTCGTCGCTGTCGAGGGCGACCGGCGCCACGTCATCGCCCTCCTCCACGACATGGCTGAGGTCCCTGAGCGCCCCGTTGACCCGGGCCGCGACCACCGCCCGGTTCCCGGCGAACAGGTCCCCGGCGGTCGTGCCCGCGTCGACCGCCCGCTCGTCGTGACCGACGTGGACGGCGATGCGCAGGTCGGACATCTCAGCTCCTGGTGGCGACGGGTGACGATCGGTCCGAATGCTAGCGAGCGGCAGCCCACAGTCGCCATGCAGTTTCCACATCCCCGGTGCCCACAGCCTCCCCGAGCATGCTTGCCACGCTCGAACACACGTTCTAGGGTGAGGGGGTGCAGACCTTCAGCGACCTCCGAGGCCAGGCCCGGCCACCCACGGACCTGCCCCTGTTCGACGCCCCGGCAACGCTGCGCACCTTCGACAGCCCCGAGTTCCGCGACGTCACCTTCTACGAGGTCGAAGCCAAGTCCATCCTCAACCGGGTCCCCGCGGCCAGCCGCATGCCGTTCGAGTGGACCATCAATGTGTATCGGGGCTGCAGTCATGCTTGCCTTTATTGTTTTGCTCGTCCGAGTCATACCTTCTTAGGCTTCGACGCCGGGCGGGACTTCGAGCGGCGGATCGTGGTGAAGGTGAACGCGCCGGAGGTGCTGCGGCGGGAGCTGCGGCGCAAGAGCTGGGCCGGGGCGCATGTGGCGATGGGGACCAACACCGACCCGTATCAGCGGTGCGAGGGGCGGTACCGGCTGACCCGGGGCGTGCTGGAGGTGCTGCGGGACTACGCCAACCCATGCTCGGTGCTGACCAAGTCGCCGCTGCTGCTGCGGGACCTCGACCTGTTCGTGGAGCTGGCCGGGACGGCCGGGTTCTCGGCCAACCTGTCCATCGGCACCCTCGACGAGGAGGTGTGGCGCCGCAGCGAGCCCGGGACACCCCATCCCAAGGCCCGCATGGCCGCGGTCAAGCAGCTGGTCGCGGCCGGCGTTCCCTGCGGGATTCTGATGGCGCCGATCCTGCCGGGGATCTCGGACTCCCCCGAGCAGCTGCGGGCGGTGGTCCGGGCGGCCGCCGACGCCGGAGCCAGCCACCTCACCCCGCTCACCCTGCACCTCCGCCCCGGGGTCAAGGAGGAGTTCCTGCCCTGGTTGGAGGAGACCTACCCGGAGCTGGTGGCCGGCTACCGGAGCCTGTACCGGGGCTCCAACGCCCGCAAGGCGGTTCGCGAGGAGATCGCCAACCGGGTCAGGGCCGAGAAGCGCCGCCACCGCGCGTTCACCGGGGCCGCCACCCCCGCCACCGCCCGCCGCCTGCCCGACCCCCAGCCCCGCGACTCCCCCGCGCCCGACCCCGCGACCCAGCTGTCCCTCACACTCGGCTGAGCCGCGCCGGGACCGGTCCAGTCGGCCCCCGGGTCCGATGGAACCCCGGGTCAGGCCGGGCCGGTCGAACCCGGGTCCGGTCGGCCCAGTCCGGTGGGAACCACGGTCCACCCGGGACAGGCTGGTCCGGTCGGCCCGGGTCCGATGGACGCCTGGGTGGGCGACCTTCCTGTCGCTGGAACGTGGAAAGGCGTTGCGGCAGGCGGTGGTGGCGATGGAGGATGGTGGGCTGTTGCCGCGGGACTCGCGGCGTGCTCGTTCTCTCCAACCCGGGTGGTGGCTTCGTGTGAGTCGTCCGCTGGAACCGCTGGCCGATGAGGAGCTGGTGGCCGAGCGGGAGATGCTGGAGCACGCCAGGCGATGCCTGGCGGCGATGCGGCGGAGGACCCGGTCGCTGCGGGCGGCAGGGGCCGACCCGTATGCGGTGGAGTCGGTGGAGTGGCGGCTGCGGCAGCGGGTGGCTTCGTTGGCCGACGACGGGCGGACCGGGCTGTTCTTCGGGCGGCTGGACTATGACGCCACCGCCGACCCGCCGGAGGCGCGGTTCTATGTGGGCCGCCGGCACGTCAGCGACGCCGAGGGCGACCCGGTGGTCATCGACTGGCGGGCCGGGCTCGCCCATCCCTTCTACCGGGCCAGCCCGGCCCGCCGCTATGGGGTGCGGGTCCGGCGGCGGTTCGGGTATCGGGGCGGCACGCTGACCTCCATCCAGGACGAGGTCCTCGACCTGCTGGACGAGGCCGCGGCCCTGGCCGTCGCCGACCGGGTGCTCGTGGCCGAGATCGAGCGGCCGCGCATCGGCCCGATGCGCGACATCGTCGCCACCATCCAGCCCGAGCAGGACGACCTGATCCGGGCGCCGCTGGCCGAGACGATCTGCATCCAGGGCGGTCCCGGCACCGGCAAGACCGCCGTCGGCCTGCACCGGGCGGCGTTCCTGCTGTACGAGCACCGGGAGCGGCTGGCCAGGGACAGGGTGCTGGTGATCGGCCCCGGGCCGGCCTACCTGGCCTTCATCCGGGACGTGCTGCCGGGCCTCGGTGAGGTCGACGTCGCCCAGCGTTCGGTCGAGGACCTGGTCGCCGAGGTCGAGGTGACCGGGAGCGACCGACCGGAGGCGGCGGCGGTCAAGGCCGACGCCCGCATGGCCGCGGTCGTCCGCCGTGCCGCCTTCCTGCATGTCCGCCCGCCGGCGCTCCCGCTCGAGGTCCGTTTCCGGCACCGGGTGATCCGCCTGCCGGCCAGGGTGCTCCGCCAGCGGGTGGACGAGCTGGTCGCCGGCGACCTCCGCTACCGGGTCGGCCGCGAGCACCTGCGGGACTGGCTGGTCGAGCGCTGCCTGCGCCATCTGGAGCACACCGAGGGCCTGAACGCGCTCGACAACCCGGCCGAGGTCCAGCGCAGCCTGGGCGCCCGACCCGAGGTGCGTGCCTTCCTGCAGCGCACCTGGCCGGTGGTCGACCCGGTGCGGCTGGTGTTCCGGCTGCTCACCGAGCGGCCGTTCCTGGCCGAGGCGGCCGACGGCATCCTCAGCGACCAGGAGCAGGAGCTGCTGGGCTGGGCGAGGCGGCCGCGGAGCCGCAAGGCGGCGCCGTGGTCGGTGACCGACGCGTTCCTGGTCGACGAGGCCGTGGACGTGGTCGGGGGGACGCCGACCTTCGGGCATGTGGTGGCCGACGAGGCCCAGGACCTGTCGGCGATGCAGCTGCGGGCGATCGGCCGGCGCTGCCGGTTCGGGTCGGCCACGCTGCTCGGCGACCTGGCCCAGCGGACCACGCCGTGGTCGGCCGACCGCTGGGAGGACGCCCTCGGCCACCTGGGCCGCCGCTCGACCCGGATCGAGCACCTGCCGCGGGCGTTCCGGGCGCCCAAGGAGGTGCTCGACTTCGCCAACCGCCTGCTGCCGGAGATCGCGCCCGGGGTCCGCCCGGCCCGCTCGGTCCGCAGCGTTCCCGGTTCCCTGCGGGTGCGGGCGGTTGCCGCGGAAGCGGTCACGGCCACCTGGCTGCGGGCCCTGGAGGAGGCGCTGGCCGAGGACGGGTCGGTCGGGCTGGTCGTGGCCGACCCGGAGGTCGGGGCCGCCGGCCACGGGCTGGCCGGCCGGGGGGTCGAGTTCCGGGAGGTGGACCGGTTCGACACCGGCACCCGGCTCGCCCTGGTTCCCGCGTCGGCGGTCAAGGGGCTGGAGTTCGACCAGGTCGTGCTGGTGGAGCCGGCCGACATCGCCGACCCGGCGCTCGGGGCGGCCGGCCTGCGGCGGCTCTACACCGCCCTGACCCGGGCGGTCCTCGGCCTCACCGTCATCCACGCCAAGCCGCTGCCCGCGGCCCTGGGCCAGGCCCCACCGGAGTAGGCGCCCGCGGCCCAGCGCTCAGGGCGGTGGGCTCCCCGGACCAGCGCGGGGTCGAGCTGGTCCGGAGTCAGCGGCCCTCGTACTTGTCGGGCAGCAGGACATTGATCGCGAAGGTGACCACGCTGATCACCAGGGCGCCCAGCAGCGCCGACCAGAACCCGTCGACCTCGAAGGCGAGGTCGAACTGGTCCCCGATCCAGGCCGTGAGCAGCAGCATGAGCGCGTTCACGACGAAGGTGAACAGCCCAAGGGTGAGGACGAACAACGGCAGGGAGATCAGCCGCACGATCGGGCGCACGATCGCGTTGACCAGCCCGAAGATGACCGCGACGGCGATCAGGGTGAGGACCCGTTCCCCGGTCGTCCCTGGCCCGACCGAGATCCCCTCGATCAGGCCGGCCGCCACCGCCAGCGCCACCGCCCCGGCCAGGAGCCGCACGAGCAACCGCATTGGACACCTCCACCCCGGCCAACCGATCCACGCAGGACAGGGCGACCATACCAAGCTCCCCTCCCCTGGGGTCAGTTCACCGGGGTGGAGGCGAGGGAGACCTCCTCGCCGGCGGCGACCAGGGCCGAGCCGATCACGGTCGAGGCGCGTGGGCCGAGGCGGAGGCCGGAGCCGGGATGGGGCGGCGGCGGGTGGATGTCGGCGACGCCGAGGGCGACCAGCGGGTCGAGGAAGGCGGCGGCCAGGGCCCGGGGCAGCCAGTCGTCCAGGTCGAGCTCGAGGCCGTTGGCGACCGTCTCGACCAGGCCCTGGAGCCCGACCTCGACGCCGGCGGGCAGGCCGAGCAGCAGGCGCAGGACCCAGAGGCGGCCGCCGACCAGCGCCTCGATGCCAGGACCGCCACGGAGGAACACCGGCCAGGGCACCCGGTGGCACCAGGCGGCGTAGACCAGGCCGGCCCGCAGGCCGGGGTCGATCTGGGCCCAGGCGTGGCGCAGGCTGGTCGCCTCCAGCCGGTCGCCGCGGACGCGCAGCAGCCCGACCCCTTCGGCGACCGCCCGCAGCAGCTCCACGGCCTCCCGCTGGGTCACCGCCGGGCCACGAGACCCCGGGCCCCGGGGTGGTCCCAGCCCGATCGCCCGGGCGGCCACCCGGGCCTCGGCGGCGGCCAGGCGGCCGCCGGGGACCAGGGCGAGGCCGTGGCGGTCGGCGGCGACCTCGACCAGGGCGTCCAGGCGGGCGAGCAGCCCGTGTTCAGAAGACAGCACGGTGGTTCCCTTCGCAGACGTGGCGGGCGGAGCGGCCGCAGCCTGCCACCTCGTCCCGGCCGCCAGAAGGGGGGCGCGCCAATCTGTGGACAACCAGCCGGGGCCGGCCGCCGTGGGCGCGGCGGCGCGCGTCAGGGCTCGGGCGGCGGCCCAGCGCCACGCCCGCGGAGGGCCACGAGCCGGGCCGCCCGGCAGGACACGCCGGGCGGCCCGAAGGTGGCGGGGGGTAGTGGCCGGGCCTGGAGGCCCGGAACACGCTGGAGAGGTCGTTGACGGCGGCGTCCCGGGAGCTCAGCGGCTCGAGGTCGAAGCGGCGCTCGATGGTGGCCACGACCGAGGTGGTGTCGTGCTGGGTGTGGTCGACCACGAAGTCGCCGCGCAGGTGCGGGGCGATCACCAGCGCCGGGATCCGGGTCGACGGCCCGAAGACGTCGTGGGGGCCTCCCTTGCCGCCCTGGCCCGGCGGGGTGACGTGGTCCCACTGGCCGCCGAACTCGTCGTAGGTCACCACGACCATGGTGTCCTTGGCGCAGCGGCTGTGCTCGACCGCCTTGAGCAGGTCGATCAGGTGGCTGCTGCCAGTGTTCTCGCTGGCGTACCCGGGGTGCTCGTTCTCGGCCCCGACCGGCTTGATGAAGCTCACCGGCTTGAGGTTGCAGGCCTTGTCCGACGAGCCGGCGAGCTGGAGGAACTCCTGCTCGTCGCGGAGGTGGGCGGCCCGCGCCGCCGTCCCTGGCGCGAACGAGGCGTAGTAGTTGAACGGCTGGTGGTGGAACTGGAACAGCTTGTCCGGGCAGTTGGGGAACGTCGCCGGCACCGGGCTGCTGATCGTGTTCGGGTCCGAACAGGTCGGGCCGTTGCCGTTGGTCCAGCCGGGGGCGCCGACGTCGCCATTGGCGTTGGACCAGCCGCCCGAGTACCAGGCCCAGTCGATCCCGGCGCCGCTCAGGCGGTCGCCGATGGTGGGCGCAGTCTGTGGCGGGAGCCGGCGCGTCTCCGCCGTCCCGGGCATGTACGGCTGGTAGAAGGGCTGGATAGTGTTGACCGCGTAGTCACCGCAGAGCACCCCGGACGGGGTCGGGGGGCGGCCAGCTCCCGGGTCGCAGGAGGCGGTCAGGGCCAGATCCTTCACCGCCCCGTCGAGCGGAGAGGTGTACAAGGGGTACTGCGGGGAGGTGACCGGCATCCCGTTCTCGTCGACGACCGAGTGCAGGTCGTCGGCTCCGCCGTCGTTGACGGCGTCCGGCCAGACCGGGTTGCTGGCGGCGATCAGCCACTGGTGGTTGAGGAACGAGCCGCCGAAGGCCGCCTGGAAGAAGTTGTCGGCGATCGCGTAGTCCGGGTGGCCGTGCCGGTGCAGGTACTCGTAGATGGGCAGGTCACGGGTGTCGTAGGTGCCCATGGTCAGCCCGACCGCGTCGCTCCCGGTCACATACCGGTTCTGGCGGCCGTCGTTGAGCTGGTACTGCTCCTGGTAGAAGCGGTGGACCAGGTCGCGGGTGCAGCCGCCGGGCAGACCGGTGCCATTAAGCACGCCGTTGGGGGCGAACACGCCCGGCGCCGGGCAGGTGGTCGCCTCCGGCGGGATGTAGTCGTCGATGGTGAACGGCCGGTTGCGGAAGTGGCTGGTGAACGTCGTCCCGGTGGTGGTGTCGGTGCACCGGGCCGACAGGGGCGGCGAGGTCAGGTTCACGTCGTTCTGGAGCAGGCACTCATACGGCGTGCCGGCCTGGTTGACCTGGATGGTGTGGGACCGCGGCGCGTCGCGCAGGCCGCGGACGCCCTCCCACCTGCCGTACAGGTTGTCGAAGCTGTGGTTCTCCTGGTAGACGACCACGATGTGCTTGACCCGGGAGAGGCCGCCGTCGCCGCCGGCGGAGGCGGGCGTCCCACCCATCGCCGTCACCACCAGCAGGGCCAGCAGCGAAAGCAGGGACAAAAGCCGCAGCCGTCGTACCATAGCAACCTCCCGCCCAAAGGGTGCAGATGGAATCGCCAGGGCAGGATCGCAACTGGCACCCGCCGAGTCAATGACCGACCGCGGTCGGCGGCCGGGTCGTGGCGGGCTCAGCCGTCGGCCACGGCGAACAGCTGCCAGTCGCCGTCGACGCCCTTGAGGCGGCGGGGGCCGCGGTCGGCCAGGGTAAGGTCGGAGCCGGCGACCAGGTCGTGGACGGTCCGGGAGACGAGGATCTCGCCCGGGGCGGCCTCGCCGAGAATGCGGGCGGCGATGTGCACGGCGATCCCGCCGACGTCGTTCCCGCGAACCTCGACCTCCCCGGCGTGCAGCCCGGCCCGGATCCGGAGGTCGATGTCGCCGAGCTGCTCGCGCAGGGCGACCGCGCAGCCGATCGCCCGCCCGGGGCCGTCGAAGGTGGCCAGGAGTCCGTCGCCGGTCGTCTTCACCACCCGGCCGCCCCACTGCTCGACCAGCCGGCGGCCGAGGTCGTCGTGGACCTCGAGCAGCTCCCGCCAGCGGCGGTCGCCGAGCTCGGTGGCCCGTTCGGTCGAGGCCACGATGTCGGTGAACAGCACCGTGGCCAGCACCCGGGCCGTCGGAGCGGTGCCGCGCACCCCGGTCAGGAACTCCTCGACATGGTCGAGGGTGAGCTCGGGCGTCTCCCAGGTCAGGGGGCCGTCGGCCCCGGGCAGCACGACCAGCCGGGCGTTGGGGATGTGCTCGGCCAGGTAGCGCCCGTGCTCGATCGGGAGCAGGGCGAAGTCGCGGCGGTGCAGCACCAGGGTGGGCGCCTGGACCAGCGGGAGCAGCGCGCGGACGTCCACCTGGAACAGGGCCCGCAGGAAGAAGTGGACCGCTCTCGGGCTGGCCATCGAGCGCTGCAGCCTGGCCGCCCAGCGGCGGAACCGCTCGTCGCCGGCGCGGCTGGGGATGGCGGTGGTGATGGGCTCGGCCGTGCCCCAGGTGTCCTCGACCCGGGAGATGATGGCGTCGGCCTGCTCCGGCGGGATCCCGATCGGGTAGTCGTCGGCGGCCACGTAGCGGGCGCTGGCGTTGCCGAGGACCAGGGCGCTGGTCCGCTCGGGGCGGGTGGCGGCGAAGAACAGCGCCATCGGGCCGGCCTCGGCGGTGGTGGCCATGAGGGCGGCCTGGCGCGAGCCGGCGGCGTCCATGACCGCGGCCACCTCGTCGGCGTAGGACTCCCAGGGCGGCGGCAGGTCCTCGGGGAGCGGGTCGGAGGCGCCGGTGCCGCGGCGGTCGAACAGGATCAGCCGCGAGAACGAGGCCAGCCGGCGCAGGAACAGGGCGGTCGCCGGGTCCTCCCACTGGAGGTCAACGTGGCCGAAGGCGCCGAGGGTCAGCACCAGGTCGGGCCCTTCGCCGAGCACCTGGTAGGCGACCCGGTCCTCGCCCAACCGGGCGTACATCGTCTCGGGCTGCACGCTGCTCCAGACCTTCGTGGACCGTCGCGGGATTCTACTAAGGTGGCAGGCGACCCTGGGCCCGACGGCGGAAGTGAGGACGGGAACCGTGCCGGTCTGGATCTGCGCGACCTGCGGCAACCACTACCCGGAGGACCGGTCGGCGCCCGGCGCCTGCATCATCTGCGCCGACGAGCGCCAGTGGGTGCCGTCCTCCGGCCAGCGCTGGACCACGCCGGAGGAGCTGGCCGCGGCCGGCCACCGCAGCGACGTGCGCGAGGTCGAGCCCGGCCTGCTCGGCATCGGGGTCGACCCGCCGGTGGCCATCGGCCAGCGGGCCCTGCTGGTCCGCACGGCCGGGGGGAACCTGCTCTGGGACCCGCCGGGCTACCTGGACGAGGCGGCCGTCGCGGCGGTCGCCGCCGCCGGCGGGCTGCGGGCCGTCAGCGCCAGCCACCCCCACTTCTACGGCTCGATCGCCTCCTGGAGCCGCGCCTTCGACGCCGAGGTGCTGCTGCCGGCGGCCGACGCCGGCTGGCTGACCTGCCCGCCGGACCGGCCGCCGGTGACCTGGTCGGGGTCGCTGGAGGTCGTGCCCGGCGTCACCCTCGTCCAGTGCGGCGGCCACTTCGCGGGCAGCGCCGTGGTCCACTGGGCCGGGGGGGCCGGCGGCGCCGGGGTGCTGCTCAGCGGCGACACCATCTTCGTGACCCCTGGCGAGGACCGGGTCACCTTCGTCCGCAGCGCGCCCAACCGGCTGCCGCTGCCCGAGCGGGCGGTCCGGGACGTGGTCGAGGCCGTGCGGCCCTACCGCTT
>Ga0307277_10000276_pt1 | contig 18176 bp, 17 predicted proteins | sample ER_DNA_116_FD_194473 | JGI IMG/M metagenome (GOLD analysis project Ga0307277, IMG submission 194473) | Bulk soil microbial communities from the East River watershed near Crested Butte, Colorado, United States - ER_DNA_116 | ecosystem: Environmental > Terrestrial > Soil > Floodplain | place...
GATGAAGAGCAGGCCGATGAAGGTCAGGATCAGGATGTGTCCCGCGAGCATGTTGGCGAAGAGTCGGACTGAGAGCGAGATCAGGCGCATGAACTGGCCGAGCACCTCCAGCGGCACGATCAGACCGAGTAGCGGCTTCGGCGCCTCGGGGATCCAGCTCTTGAAGTAGCGCACCGGCCCGTTCCAGCGGATGCCCTCGAAGTGGGTGAACACGAAGGTCAGCAGCGCGAGCGCGAGCGTGACCGACAGCGACGAGGTCGCCGCGTAGATGCCCCAGACCGGCACGCCGTGCCAGGTCTCCCCGGTCAGCGGGAGCGGGATGAAACCGATCAGGTTGACCACAAAGATGAAGAGCAGCAGGGTGGCGACGTACGGGAACCAAAGGCCGATCGCCTTCGAGGGCAGGCCCTGCTCGGCGATCTGCGTCTGCGCGATCTCGTAGAGGGCCTCGCCGACGGTCTGCCGACGATCGGGCAGCTGCGCGAGCCGCGCGCGCATCAGGAAGAGCCCGAGCAAGATCGTCAGCGCCGTTCCGATCAGCAGGTACGCGACTGCCTTCGTGATCGAGAGGTTGAGCGGGCCGAGGTGGATCGGGATCCACTCGTGCTGCTCGAACTCGGTGGTCGGGTCGAAGGTCCCGCGCGCAAACGCCGGCGCCGGGATGCTCAGCGCGAAGAGCATCGCTATCGCAAGCGCCCGTCTCATGCCTTCGGTTCCTGGACGTAGTAGCTCGCGATCGAGACCGAGAGCTCGGCGGTGTAGGCAAGTCCGTAGAGGAGCGCAGCCGCGAGCCCGACCGTCCGATTCGAGGCCGCAACGGCCACGAGGACGACCAGTACTGCGAGGAGCCTCCCCATCATTCCGAACGCCAGCACGCTTGAGGCCGCGAGGTTATCCGCGGAGGGCCGAACCCGCGACAGCAGCAGCCCGACGCTCTGGACGCCCAGCCAGACGATCGCGGCGATCGCCCAGCCCGCGAACGGCCAGCCCGCGAGGAGGAAGACCGGCAGCGCGAGCGCAATCGCCCCGGCGCCTGCGGCCACGGGCAGCAGCCGGCCCGGAACGGGCCGCGGCGCGCCCAGCGCCGTGGTCCTCACGACAGCGCCTCGCGGTAACGGAAGTACACGGCGACAATTCCGGCCGGGATTCCGACGACCGCGCCGCCGAGAATGCCGTAGCCGACCGCGCCGGCCGCCCAGCCCACGAGTGCTCCCGCGCCGACGGAAGCCGCGGTCGTTGCGGCGAGGAGCATGCCTGCTCCCGCCGGCTCGAACGTCGGGCGGGAGGGGCGCTCCATCGCCGCGAGCATACCAAAGCTTGTAACACCGAGATTTCGCTATTTCTCCACAAAAAAGGGCCTTTCGTGGGCGACTTTGTACGGGCCGTTATCGTGCGCCCGTGGACGAGCCGCAGGTCGAGGTGATCGGACAAGGGCCTCGAGTCGTGTTCGTTCACGGCAGCGTCGGCAACGCTGCCACGAGCTGGACGCAGCAGCGCGTCCTTGCGGACCGCTTCACGCTCGTGTTCGTGAACCGTCCCGGCTATCCGCCCGGACCACCACGAGAGCGGATCGACTTCGCCGAACAGGCCGAGCAGGTCGCGGCGCTGCTTCGTGCCGGCGATCACCTCGTTGGCCACTCGTACGGCGGTGTCGTGTCCCTACTCGCAGCTTCTACACGGCTCGACACGCTGCGGTCGCTGACGGTGAACGAGCCGCCTGCATTCAGCGTCGCGCGGGGCAACGCTGCAGTCGAGGACTTCTTGACCCGCTTCCCGGAGGCACCACGCGAGCCGCGCGCTTACCTCGACTTCTTTCTGCCCCTCGTCGGTAGCGCAATGGCGCTGCCCGATCCGCTGCCGCCGGAGCTGGAGGCCGGTGCGCGCGCCGCGCTCGCCGAGCGCCCGCCCCACGAGGCGCAGATCCCGCTCGCCGAGCTCGCGGGAGCCCCTTTCCCGAAGCTGGTCGTGTCAGGGGGCCACAGCGCCGCCTTCGATGCGGTCTGCGATGTTCTCGAGCGCGAGCTGGCCGCGGAGCGGGCCGTCGTCCCAGGCGCGGGCCACTCGGTCCCCCGTGCCCCTGGCTACAACGAGACCCTCGTCGGTTTCCTCCAAGCCGCGTGATCCTGCTTCCACTGGAGACCGAGCGCTTGCGTATCCGCCCGTTCGAGCCCGAGCGAGACGCCGGCCCGCTTCACGAGCTCTGGGGAGACGCCGAGGCAATGCAGTTCATTCCGGGCGGCGTCAAGACGAGCGTCGACGAGACGCGTGAGCGGCTCGAGACTCTGCGTGCCCGGGGCCGCCACGGCTGGGGCTTCTGGGCCATCGAGGAGCGAGAGAGCGGTCGGCCGGTCGGCGGCGTCGGCCTCTTTCCACTGAACTGGGAAGGGCCCGAGATCGAGCTCGCCTACCACGTGGTCCCCTCCGTCTGGAACCTCGGCTACGCGAGCGAGGCGGCTACCGCAGCCCTGGCGGCGGCCTGGGACACTGGCCTCGACCACGTCGTCGCCGTTGCAATCCCGGGAAACGTGGCCTCGCGGCGGGTGATGGAGAAGCTCGGAATGAGCTTCGAAGGCTCGACGCGGTACCGCGACTTCGACGTCGTCCGTTACTCGATCGAGCGGCCGGCTTGATGGGGCGGGTCTGGGTCGATCTGACCAATCCGGCGCACGTCGTAGTGCTGCGTCCGCTCGTCGAGCTCCTCGAGGCGGGCGGGCACGAGGTGGCGCTGACTGCACGGCCGCTTTCGCACACAACCGAGTTGCTCGACGACTGGGGCCACCCGTACACGGCGATCGGCCGGCACGGCGGTGCGAGCAGGCTCGGCAAGGCGTTGGCGGCTACGTCGAGGACCGCTCAGGCGTTCACGTTCGCACGGGGCAAGAACTTCGACTACGGGCTGGCCCATGGGTCGACCGACCTGCCGCCGATCGGCCGCGTGCTGAGGATCCCGAACACGACGATGTTCGACTACGAGTGGGCACGGCTGCAGCACGAGCTCAACTGCCGGCTCGCGACGCGCGTGCTCGTTCCGGACGCGATTCCGGCCGAACGGCTTGCGGCATATGGCGCGCGACCGCCCAAGCTCGTCCGCTATCCCGGGCTGAAGGAGGAGTACTACCTCGCAGATTTTGAGCCGGACGAGTCCGTGTTGGCCGATCTCGGCGTCGGTCGCGAGCGCGTCGTCGCGGTCGTGCGGACCGCGCCCTCGTACGCGCTCTACCTCGGAGGCTCCGAGAACGAGCTCCTACCGCGCGTACTGCGGCGGCTGCTCGACGGAGGCGCCCAGGTCGTCGTGCTCGCGAGGACGGACGGGCAGCGGCGGGCACTGCGGGAACTCGATCCGGCCCTCGTCGTGCCCGAGCGCGCCGTGGACGGGCGCAGCCTCGCGGGGCTTGCCGATCTGGTCATCTCGGCGGGCGGAACGATGATCCGCGAGGCCGCCGTGCTCGGGACGCCGGTGTGGTCGATCTTCGAGGGCCGGCTCGGCGCCGTCGACGAGCAGCTCGTCGCCGAGGGCCGCGTCCGGCTCCTGCGCGACGCGGACGAGCTCACGGTTGCGAAGGCGCCCGCCGAACGTCAGCGCCGAGGCAGGCGCGATCCCGCCGAGCTGCTCAGGCTGGCGTTGCCGGCTCTGGGCTAGCTGCCGCCGGCCGCGCCTCGAGCTGCCGGATGCTCGGCAGCGAGACGATGAACACCGTCGAGACCGAGCCGATCGCGGCACCGAGCCAGAGCGTTCCGCTCAGGCCGAGCAGGTGCGCGGCGACCAGCCCGGCGGCCGCGTAGCCGATCGGCTGGAAGACGAGCGCCGCGAGCCAGTCGTAGGCGACGATGCGAGAGAGCAGCCGCTGCGGTACCTGCTGCTGCAGCGTCGTCTCCCAGACCGTGTTGAGGAAGGTCAGCGTCGCCCCGGCCGGGATGGCGGAAAGGGCAATGACGACCGCGGGCGCGCGCACGGCGAGCAGGACGAGCGCAGGCACGTTCGAGATCGTCGCCGCAAGGCCGACCAGCATCGGCCGGCGCGGTCGCAGGGTCAACGAGATCAAGCCGCCCGCGACGAGGCCGATGCCGAAGCAGGAGACGATCAACGCCCACGCTCCCGCTCCGCCGAGCGAACGCTTGGCAACGGCGGGACCGATCACGTAGAACGGCGCCAGCATCGTCACGTTTGCGATCGCCGCGTGGACGTTCGCCAGCACGAGCCAGGTCCGCGAACGAAACTCCTGCCAGCCCTCGAGCAGGTCGCGCAGCATCGTGGTCTGGGAGATCAGGTCGTGAGGGGGCAGCCGCAGCCGGCCGAGGAAGAACGCGCTGACCGCGAAGCTCCCGGCATCGGCCCCCAGCGCCCACCCCGGCCCGACCGTCGCGACCAGGGCGCCGGCGATCGCAGGGCCGGCGATGCTCCCGCCCGACGAGGCGAGCGACCGGAGCGCGTTCGCCTCCTGCAGCCGCTCGGCGGAGACGACCTGCGTCGTCAGCCCGGTGACGGAGGGCAGGAAGAAAGCGGTCGCCGTGCCGCCCAGAAACTGGAGCGCGAGCAGGTGCCACAGCTCGGCGTGCCCCGTGATCAGCAAAGCAGCGAGCGTTCCCTGCGTGACGAAACGGGCGCTGTCCGAGACGAGCATGACCGCCCGGCGCGGCAGCCGATCGGCAACCGTTCCGCCGACCAACAGAAAGACGACCAGGGGCACGGTCTGTGCGGCGAGCACAAGGCCGAGATCGGAGACCGACCCGGTCAGGTCGAGCACGGCGAAGGAGAGCGCGACGCCCACCATCCCCGTGCCGAGCTGCGAGGTCGCCTGCCCGAGGAAGAAGAGGCGGAAGTTCCGTTCGCGGAGGGCGCCGAGCCTGCCCGGGAGCCTCACGTCTGCCTCCCGGGCGGTTCGCCTAGCGCCGGCCGCCCGCGCTCAGCGCGCGCTCGACGGCTTCCTCGCGCTCGGGCTCGTCCGCGAGCTTGCCCCGTCGTAGTACCTGGAGATGGCGCGACTTGACGATCTCGAGCGCATAGACCATCCAAACGGACGCCGCGAGCACGACAAGCCCCACCCCCAACGCGATCAGCGTGTTGTCGAGCTGCCAATGACCGAGCGGCCTCGGTGGTTCGAAGCGGAGCAGCAAGGCGTAGGCGGCAAGGAGCAGGGCCCAGAGGTGGAGGTACGCGGCCGTGCGCCGTTGCGAATAGCCGATCCGCATGAAGCGGTGGTAGAAGTGGTTCTGGTCGGGTGCGAACGGCGAGCGTTTGTACTTGAGGCGCTTCGCGATCACGAACGAGGTATCGAGGATCGGCACCGCCATCACCAGCAGCGGCCCGGCCAGCGCAATCGTCGCCGCGGTCTTCAACACGCCCTGGACGGCGATGCAGGCGAGCAGGAAGCCGAGCGCGAGGGCGCCCGTGTCGCCCATGAACACCTTTGCCGGGTGGAAGTTGTAACGCAGGAAGGCGAGTGCGGCACCGCAGACGATCGCGGCAAGCGCGGCCGCATCGAAACGCTGGAAAGAAGCCGCGAGGATCGCGAACGAGCCCGCGGCGATCGCGACGATTCCCGATGCGAGCGAGTCCATTCCGTCGATCAGGTTGACGAGGTTCGCGAGCGCGGCGATCCAGAAGACCGTGAGCGGGTAGGCGGCCCAGCCGAGATCGAAGTTGCCGATGAGCGGCAGCCCGACGTTCTCCCAGGTCATCCCGAAAGCCGCGACCGGAATCAGCGCCGCGACCACGATCCCGACCATCTTCACCGTTGCGTTGATCCCCCTGATGTCGTCGATCAGCCCGAGAGCGGCGACCATCAGCGTGCCGAGCAGGATCCCGAGATAGCGGCCCTCGGGCTTGATGAAGACGGCCATCGGAACCAGGATCCCGATCACGATCGCGAGCCCCCCGATGCGCGGGATCGGCCGGCCGCCGTGGACGCGGGGACGGTCGTGCTTGTCGTCGACCCCGCCGATCAACGGAGCGAGGCGCGCCACGAGGGGCGTCAGCACGAGCACGATGCCCGCAGCCGTCGCGAACCCCCAGACCGCCGTCGTGTCGCGAACAAGCGCGTGCACCGAGTCCGGGAAGGACATTGCCAGCGTTTATAGCAGCAGCCTTTGCAGGAATTGGGGCGCGCCGCCGATACTGGTCCCAGCAAGACAGGTTGCTAGCCTGCACAGCCTCTTGAACAAGGTTCTCTCACCCGAAACGACCTTCGACGACCGGATCGCACAGCGCACGGCGGCGATCGGCATCGTCGGCCTCGGCTACGCCGGTCTGCCGCTCGCGATGGCCTTTGCCGAGACTGGGTTCGCCGTCACCGGAATCGACCTGAACGAGCAGCGCGTCCACGCCGTCCAGACGCGCGAGTCCTATCTGGTCGACGTGCCCGCGGAGCGCTACGCGAACCTGGACGGAACCTTGAGCGCGACAGCCGATTACGCCGCGGTCACCGAGCTCGACGCCCTGACGATCTGCGTGCCGACGCCGCTCTCGAAGACGCGAACGCCCGACCTCAACTACATCGTCTCCGCAGCCGAGTCTGTCGGCTCGAACATCAAGCCGGGGATGCTGATCGTGCTGCAGTCGACGACGCATCCGGGCACGACGGAGGAGGTCGTGCTGCCGATCCTCGAGCGGCGCTCCGGAGGCAAGGTCGGCAAGGACTTCTTCCTCGGGTATGCGCCGGAGCGGGTCGATCCCGGGAACGTGAAGTTCACGATCAAGAACACGCCGAAGCTCGTCGCCGGCGTGACGGAGGAGTGCCTGCGGCGGACGGCGCTGCTCTACGAGCAGATCGTCGACACGGTCGAGCCGGTCTCTAGCCCGATGGTCGCCGAGACGGCGAAGCTGCACGAGAACACGTTCCGCGCCGTCAATATCGCGCTCGCGAACGAGCTGGCGCTGATGTGCGACCGGCTCGGCATCTCCCCCTGGGAAGTGATCGAGGCCGCCTCCTCGAAGCCTTTCGGCTTCCTGCCGCATTACCCGGGCCCCGGTCTCGGCGGCGACTGCATCCCCGTTGTTCCGCATTTCCTCGCCTGGCGGCTGCGCGAGTACGGCTACTCGGCGCGCCTGATCGAGGCGGCGCACGAGATCAATGCGGCGATGCCGCTCTTCGTCGTCCAGAAGATCTCGGACGCGCTGAACGATGCCGGGCGGCCGATCAAGGGCTCGCGGCTGCTGCTGCTCGGGATGGCCTACAAGGCCGACGTTCACGACACACGCGAGTCGCCCTCGCTCGAGATCATGCGGCAGCTTATTCAGCGCGGCGGCGACGTCCGCTACTGCGATCCGTGGGTGGCCGAGGTCGAGCTCGACGGGGCGACGCATCGCTCGGTCGACTGGTCGGCAGACGAGGTCGCGGCGGCCGATTGCGTCGTCGTGCTGACTCCGCACACGGTCTTCTCGGAGCAGCCGCTCTGGGATCACGCGCGGCTGATCGTCGACACGCGCCACGCGGTCCCGGACGGGCCGACCGTCCACCAGATCTAGGAGACCTCGGTGGAGCGTCGCTCGTCGTCGGGGTGCGATGCTCGTTCCCAGGCAAGGACGCAGGGAGCGTCAATAGCCAAAGCTATTGGCGCGACTGAGGACACAGCCTGGGGGCGAGCAGCGCGGCCCGGCGGCTCAGACTACGTTTCGCCGAGGTCTCCTAACTCGTGAGGCTCCTGGTCCTCGGGGCCGGGTACATCGGCGCGAAGCTTGGTGAGCTCGCGCTCGCCGAGGGATACGAGGTCGTGCTCGCAGACAACTGGTTCGCGACCGAGCGATCGCAGCTCGACGGGCTCGCCGCGGCCGGCGCCCGGGTCGAGACGGCGGACATCCGGGAGGACTTGGGCGGGCTGCTCGAGGAACGCCCGGACGTCGTCTACTTGCTTGCAGCCCAGGCGTCGCGCCCGCTCTCGGAGCGCGATCCGGACTACACAGAGCAAACGAACGTCACAGGGACCCGGCGGGTAGGAAAGGCGGCGGGCGAGGCGGGCGTGCCGTTACTCGTCTTCGGCTCCTCGCTGCACGTCTACGGCAGCGGGCTGACGGGCGAGGTCGGGCCGGAGACGCCCTACGGGGCGCAGGGCGATCTCGCGCACCTTTCGAAGATCTACGGCGAGCAGGCGCTGGCGATCGAGGCCGAGCGCCACGGCTTCGGGCTAGCCGTCCTGCGGCTCGGGATCGTCTACGGGCCTAGCCCGGTAGAACATGATCGCGCTGAGTCGCAGACCGTCGTCGACAAGTTCCGGCGGCTCGCGGCGGCCGGTGGCGAGCTGCCGCTCGACGAGGGCGGGCGGGCGACGATCGGCGTCGTCCACGTCGAGGACGCGGCCCGGATCCTGCTCGAGGCGAAGCCGGGGACCGAGAACATGGCGGCCGAGACCGTCACGGTCGCTGATGTCGCCGCCCTGGCGCGCGGCGAGGAGCCGTCCCGGGGCGCGGCCTGGGAGTTCGCCTCGCCCTTCTCGTACCGGCACCGGCTCGCGGACTACCTACGTCCATGAAGCTCCTGATCACGGGAGCGACCGGGTTTCTTGGCTCGCGGGCGTCCGAGCTGCTGGAGCAGAACCGCCACCAGGTCATTCGGGCGGCGCGCCCGAACGGCGCCGAGCGCGCCGCCGCGACCGATGCCATTCGGGTCGACGCCGGCGACCCGGCCGTCCGCGACTTGATCGCGGGCTGCGACGCGGTCCTTCACTTCGCCGGAATCCCGGATCCCGCGCGTGCGCGCGAGGACCCGGCGCGCGCCGTGCGCGAGAACGCGGGCACGACCCTGAACCTGCTCGAGGGCTGCGCCGAGCACGGTGCCGGACTCGTTTATCCGTCAACCGTTCGCGCCGCGCTCGACCCCCCGCCCGATCCCTACGCCCACTCGAAGCGCCTCGGCGAGGAGGCCTGCCGCCTGCACGGGGCCCCGACACTGGTCGCCCGGCTGACCTCCGTCTACGGGCCCGGGCAGGTCGCTTGGGAAGGTGCGACGGGCGCGATCGCCTCGTTCGCCGCTCGGGCCCTCGAGGGCGAGCCGATCGTGATCTCCGGCGACCCCGGTCGCAGCCGCGACTTCGTCTACGTCGACGACGCCATCACCGCGATCGAGGCGCTCGTCGCCGACGGACGCTGGAACGAGACTGTCCTGATCGCAAGCGGCCGCTCGACTTCGCTTCGCGCCGTTGCCGAGCTCGTTTGCGAAGCGGCGGGCTCGTCGTCTTCAATCGAGACCCCGGGAGGGGAGCTGCCGGCAGGCGAGAACGAGAGCTACCAGGCCACTCCGGAGGCCCCGTTACCCTTGAACCTGTCCCTGGAAGAGGGAATCCGCCGCTATGTCGACTGGCTCAAAAAGCATCCCGCTGCTCAAGTCCGCATCAGAGGCTGAGCAGCTGGCCGACCGTCTGGACGGCGGCGACTGGCGCGGCATCGAGATCGCCCTCATGCCAGCCGACGTCGCCGACGAGGACGCCCTCGACCGTGCCGTTCGGACAGTGAGTGATGTAGGCGTACACCTACATCAGCTGTCCATAACGGCCGAGGCGCCGGTCGCTTGGCCGAGTGGCGCTTTCGTCCGGGTCGACCGCCTCGACGACGAGGCGCGCGCCGGGATCGAGCGAAGCGCAGAATTTGCCGCGCGGGTCGGTTCGCCCGTGCTGACGATCCACCTGTTCATCCCGCTCTCGCCGGATGAGTTCCGGTCCTCGGGCGCGGTCGACGTGGGCGCGGTCGAGGAGTTCCTCGGCTTCTACGCGGAGGCATGCCTGCGCCGGGGCGTGGATCCGCTGATCGAGAACGTCCCGCCCCTGCTGCGGATGCGGACCGGCGGCGTCTTCCTCTCCCCCATCGGCGGACACTGGCGCGACCTCCTCGAGTGGCGTGAGCGCGTGCCAGAGCTCGGGTTCACGATCGACACCTCGCACGCGGCGCTCTTCCGGTCGTTCGCAACCGTCTATCCCGGCCTGTTCGCACACCCCTGGGACGAGGAGCTCGAGCTCGGCCGCTACGTGGAGGAGCTCGGGCCGCACGCCGAGGTCGCACACGTTTCGGACGCGCATGGCTTGCTCGGCGAGGGCCTCCCGTACGGGTCCGGGGAGCTCGAGCTCGACCCCGTTGTGCGCAGAATCGGCGAGCTGGTGCCGTTCATCGTCGCCGAGATCAACGAGGCCGATCCGGCGCGCTCGGTGGAGATGAAGCGTGCGTACCGGGCGATCGAGCGGGCCCTCGAGCTGCCGCCCGCGATGGCGAAGCCTGCCCGCCGACGCGTGCCGGTGGATTCATTCGACTGGCAGCAGGTGCTCGAGCGCCGCGATCCCGTCCCGTCCGTGCTCGAGCTCCAGGAGCGCGTCGGCGGCCGGCGGATCCTGCTCACCGGTGGGGGTGGCTCGATCGGCGGCGCGCTGGCTACCTTCCTCGGCGGCTTCCGGCCGGAGCGGATCACGGTCGTCGACGGGCACGAGTCCTCGCTGATCGCCGACAGGCGCGCCCGCGACCCGCAGACGCTCGATCTCTTCCATCACGTCCTATGCGACATCCGCGAGCCGGGCCGGCTCGAGCGCGAGCTCGCGGCCGCAAAGCCCGACATCGTCTTCCACCTCGCCGCCTACAAACACGTCGACTGGGCTGAGATCTTCCCGGAGGAGTTCGTCGACACGAACCTGCACGGCTCCTGGAACGTGCTGCGGGCCGCCGAGGCAGCCGGCGTCGAGACGGTCGTCGTCGCTTCGACCGACAAGGCGGCTTTGGCGCAGAGCTTCTACGGACGCACGAAGCGGTTCATGGAGCAGCTGACGGCTTTCGCCGCGCGGCGTGCCGGTGGCCGACGGACGGCAGTTCGGCTCGTGAATGTGCTCGGCTCGGCCGGCGCCGCGTCCGAGATTTTCCTCCGGCAGGCGGGCGCGGGCGTGCCTCTGACGGTGACCGACACCGGGATGGTGCGCTACTGGATCACGATGTCGCACGCGGCATGCCTCGTCGCTCAAGCTGCCTTGCTGGCGGGCGAGGGGGTGCCGCTCTGCGGCCCGCACGACCCCGTCATGCTGACCGTCGGCGAGCTCGCGGAGCGGATCTGGCGGCTGGCGGGACCCGGCGGCGAGACCGAGATCGAGCTGCTCGGCATCCGGCGCGGCGAGACGCTCAGCGAGGTTTTGACCGGACCTAGCGAAGAGCTCGGCGATGAGCGCCACCAGGGCATCTGTGCGATCGAGGGCGAAATCCCGACCGCCGGAGCGGCCTGGGTGATCGAGCGCCTGCCGAGCCGCGCCGGCCGCGAGGAAGCCCTGGCGATCTGGCTCGAGGCGATGCAGCGCCCCAGCTTGCTGGCGCCGGCCCGTGTCGATTAGCCCCATGTCCGGGGTCAGACCCCGGACATGGCGGCTCGGCCGCGCTCCGCTCCGGCAGCCGAGAGAATCGACCCGTTTTGGCAACCGCCGCGTCCGTTCCGGGCCTGTCTGGGGTCAGACCCCGGCCGTGGCCTAACGAGTCCCGTACAGCCGGTCGCCGGCGTCGCCGAGGCCCGGGACGATGAAGCCTCGGTCGTCGAGTCCGCGGTCGACGGCCGCGGTGACGATGTGGACGTCCGGGTGCTCGGCGTGCACGTGCTCGATCCCCTCGGGCGCCGAGACGAGGCAGACCAGCATCACCGAACGCGCCCCCGCGTTCTTGACCGTCGCGATCGCGGCGACGCTCGAGTTGCCGGTCGCGAGCATCGGGTCGAGGACGATCGCGTCGCGCTGGTCCAGATCGCCGGGGAGCTTCACGTAGTACTCGACTGGCTGAAGCGTCTCCTCGTCGCGGTACATGCCCAGGAAACCGACCCGGGCGCTCGAGACGAGCGACAACACCCCGTCGAGCATCCCCAAACCCGCCCGCAGCACCGGGCAGACCGCGACCTTCTTGCCCGAGATCCGCTCGGCCACCATCGTCTCGAGCGGCGTCTCGATCTCGACCGGCTCGGTCGGAAGGTCCTTCGTCGCCTCGTAGGTCAGCAAAAGAGTGACCTCGTTCGCGAGCTTGCGGAAGTGGACTGTCGGCGTCTCCTGGTCGCGCAGGTAGGACAGCTTGTGCTGCACCAGCGGATGCGCCACCACGGTTAGCCGCGGCGTCACGCCACGTACGTGGTGAAGCCGCGGAAACCCAGGTACAGAGGCCGTTTCGCGCAAAGCGCTTCGCTCCGAGCCGCCAGCGCGCCCAAGTCCGGACTGTCGCCAAGGCCGTCGACGATCACGCGCCCGACCTCGCGAAAGTCTGCCTCGTCGAAACCGCGCATCGTCGCCGCGGGCGTCCCGATCCGCACCCCGGACGCAACCGTCGGCGGCCGTTCGTCGAAGGGAACCGTGTTCCGGTTCACCGTCAGCTTCACGTCCGCGAGCCGCTCCTCCGCGTCTTTGCCGGTCCACTCGGTCGAGCGAAGATCGAGCTGCAACAGGTGCGTGTCGGTGCCGCCCGTGAGCACGTCGAGGCCCCCCTCCTGCAGCGTCTCGGCGAGCACGTCGGCGTTCTTGCGCACTTGCCCCTGGTACTCGCGGAACGCCTCCGTCGCGGCAATCCGGAAGCACGCCGCCTTCGCCGCGATCGTGTGCATCAGCGGCCCGCCCTGGATGCCCGGGAACACGGCCCGGTCGACCGCCTGGGCCTGCTCTTCGGTGCAGAGGATGAACCCCGCGCGTGGGCCGGCGAGTGTCTTGTGCGTGGTCGAGGTGACGAAGTGGCAGTGCTCCACCGGATTCGGGTGCAGGTCCGCCGCGACGAGCCCGGCGAAATGAGCCATGTCGCAGAGGAGCAGTGCATCCACCTCGTCCGCGATCTCGCGGAACTTGTCCGCCTCGACCGTGCGTGGGTAGGCGGAGCCCCCGCAGACGATCAGCTTCGGCCGGTGCTCCTTGGCCAAGCGGAGCACATCGTCGTAGTCGACCACGTTCGTCTCGCGCGAGACGCCGTAGTGGACGATCGTGTACAGCCGGCCCGAGAAGTTGACCTTGAGGCCGTGCGTCAGGTGGCCGCCGTGCGAGAGCTCGAGCGAGAGGATCGTGTCCCCCGGCTGCAGCGCGGCCATGTAGACGGCCATGTTGGTCTGCGCGCCCGCGTGCGGCTGCACGTTCGCGTGCTCGGCTCCGAAGAGCTCCTTCGCCCGGTCGATCGCGAGCTGCTCGATCTCGTCGACGACCTCGCAGCCGCCGTAGTAGCGCTTGCCGGGGTAACCCTCGGCGTATTTGTTCGTCGGCACGCTGCCGACCGCCTCGAAAACGCTCGGCCACGTGAAGTTCTCGGACGCGATCAGCTCGATCTGTCCGCGCTGCCGGTCGAGCTCGCGACCGAGCAGCTCGGCGATCTCGGGATCGACGTCGATCAGTCCGGCGGTACGCAGCTGGTGGAGGGTTTCCTCGGCGACGGCCATGGGCGCTCCTGAATCGGTTAGTCGGATGCTACTCGGCGACGAGGCTGGCAACCCGCTCCAGCGCCTCCGCGGCCGGAACCGCACCCTCGCGGAGCACCCGAGGCTCGTCTCCCGTGAGATCGATCACCGTCGAGGGGACGCCCGGCAGCTCGCCCCCGTCGATCGCGGCGGCGCAGCCGTCCAGGAGCTCCGCGGGGACGTCCTCGAGCCGGGCGGGATCCGGGCCGCCGGCGCGGTTTGCGCTCGTCGCAGCCACCGCCCCCACACGCGACAGAACGGCATCCGCGGACGTGGGCAACTCGGGCACGCGGACCCCGATCGCGTCCGGGTCACCGCCGGTCAGCCAGCGGTAACGCCGCGCCGGGTTCGGGACAACGAGCGTGAACGGCCCGGGCAGCAGCCTCCTCAAGACGGGTCCGACGCGGCCGCGCAGCTCCGGCAGGCACTCGAGCAGCATGTCGACGTCACTCGCGAGTAGCGCGGTCGGCTGCTGCGAGTCGCGGCCTTTCAGGTCGTACGCGCGGAGAACGAACTCCTCGCTGTACGGATTCGCGCAGAGGCCGTAGACCGTGTCGGTGGGCAAGATCACCGGTTGCCCCGAACGGAGCGCGGCTGAGGCGCGATCGACTTCCCCGTTGCCGACCCTCAGCGGCTCCACTGAGCCTCGATCACGCGGTCTCGCCCGGCCATGTCGGGCGAGATCCTAAGATGCTCGTAGCCGAGGTTTCGCAGCACTCCCGCGACATTCGCAGCTTGATTCTCGGCGATCTCGAGCACGACCCAGCCGCCGGGCCGCAACGCCTCCGTCGCCGCCCGCGCAACCGCCTCGGTGGCCCCGTGGGCGACGAGCGCGATCCGCGGTTCCCAATCCCGGACCTCCGGCTGCAGCGTCTCGATGTCCTCCGGCTCCACGTAGGGCGGGTTCGAGACGACGAGATCGAATTCGTCGCGGCCCAGGCCCTCGGTCAGGTCGTGCTCGACGAGGCGCACGCGGCCGTTAATGCCGAGCAGGTTGAGATTCTCGCGGGCCAGCGCCAGCGCCTCCTCCGAGGCATCGATCGCGGTCACCCGCGCCCGCGGGTGCTCGTCCACGATCGCCAGTGCGATCGCGCCGGTGCCGGTACCGACGTCGAGCACCGCCGGCTCCCCCATTCCGTTGAGGTGCTCGAGCGCCCGCTCGACGACGATCTCGGTCTCCGGCCGCGGGATCAGGGCCCGCTTGTCCGTCTTCAGCGTCAGCCGGCGGAAGCCCCAGTGGCCGAGGATGTAGGCAAGCGGTTCGCGGCGGGCGCGTCTGACGAGCAGCGCCTCGTAGCCCTCCTCGGCCTCCGGGGAGAGGTCGCGGCGCAGCTCCATGTACAGCAGCGCCCGCGCGCAGTCGTCACAGGCTTTCGCGAGCAGGAGCTCGGCTTCGAGGCGCGCCGTGTCGATGCCCGCTTCCGCGAGCACGTGCGTGCCGTGTGCGAGCGCCTCGCCAACCGTCATGTCAGACCGCTGCTGTTTCCAGGGCCTGTTGCCGCTCGTCGGCTGCAAGCGCTTCGGTGAACTCGTCCAGTTCGCCTTCGAGGACGCGGTCGAGGTTGTGCACGGTCAGCTTTACGCGATGGTCGGTGACACGGTTCTCGGGATAGTTGTAGGTGCGGATCTTCTCCGCCCGCTCGCCCGAGCCGATCTGTGAGCGCCGCGTCGCCGCCTGCTCCGCAGCCTGCTTCTCCCGCTCGAGCTCGTAGAGCCGCGCGCGGAGCACGCGCAGCGCCTTCGTCTTGTTCTGGAGCTGTGACTTCTCGTCCTGCATTGCGACCACTGTGCCCGTCGGCAGGTGCGTGATCCGAACCGCCGAGTCGGTCGTGTTGACGCTCTGTCCGCCCGGGCCCGTCGAGCGGTAGACGTCGATCTTGAGGTCGTTGTCGTTGAGCTCGACGTCGACGTCCTCGGCCTCCGGCATCACGGCGACGGTGGCCGTCGACGTGTGGATCCGACCCTGTGACTCCGTCGCCGGTACCCGTTGAACGCGGTGGGTCCCACCCTCCCACTTGAAGATCGAGTACGCGCCGTCGCCCTTGACCGCGAAGCTGATGCTCTGGAAGCCGCCGGTCGCATTCGGGCTCGCCTCCAGCTGCTCCCACTTGAACCCGCGCCGCTCGGCGTAGCGGGTCAGCATCCGGAAGACGTCGCCGGCCCAGAGCGCCGCCTCGTCGCCGCCCGCAGCCTGGCGGATCTCGACGATCACGTCCTTGCGGTCGGCCGGATCCGTCTCGACCAGTGCGAGCTTCAGCTCCTGCTCGACCCGTTCGACCCGTTCCTCGAGCTCCGGGACGAGCTCTCGCAGGTCGCCGTCACCGCGCGCCGCCTCGAGGTCGGAAGAGGCCTCGAGCCATTCCTGGGCGAGCTTGTGCGCCGCCTCGAGTTCCTTCAGGCGTCGGCCGACATCCGCCGCTTCGCGGTGGTCGTTGTAGACGGAGGGGTCAGACAGCCGCTCCTGAGTCTCGGCATAAGAGCGCTCTACCTCCTCGACGAGGTGCTGCATCGCAGCCATGAGGGGAGGTTAGCCTGGTCGCCCGCGGAGAGACCCGAGCGCGACCTGCGTCGTGTTCCCCGACGAGTCGGCCGCCAAGAGGATCGCTGTCCAGATGCCTCGCGGCGCGACGAGCAGCGCAGAGCCTCGGTAGGTCTCCTTGCCGAGCCAGAGAGTGCGCGCCGCCCCTGGTCGCCTGATCGCGACCCGCAGGGCGAGCCACGGCGAGGCGTCGTCGCTGCCGCGCCAGTAGAGCCGCCGGCCCGCGAGCGAGGCGCTGACCTTCGGCGCCTGCGTGTCTCGGCGCACCTCGACCGGCGGCAGGTCGGTATCCGAGGCGTTGCCGACGGCATCGACCGCGTGCAGGCTCGGCGTGTAAACGCCGGGATCGGTCCGACCCGGGCTCCAGAGCACGGAATGCCAGCCGCTCGAGACGACCACCGGCTTGCCGGCGCGGGCGATCTGCAGGCGGACGGTCGAGCGCTTGGAGACCCAGAAGACGTAGCGCGCGTAGTCGCGGTAGCCGTCCTGCGGCCACGGATAGATCGCGCCCGGCGCCGGGCCCTCCTTCACGACCGGGGGCTCGCGGAGATCGTCGCCGAAGCGCTGTGCATAGGTCGTGAACGTTGTGTCCAGCGTCCTCTTCGCCAGAAGCGTCAGCAGCCGCACGACGTACTTGTGGTATTCGAGCGGTGCCTCGGCGCCGCCGAGCGCGTAGCGCGACCAGTAGCCGGTGTCGAAGCGCGGCAGCAGCCCCACGGCCGCGGCCTGCAACCGGGCCGCGAGCCTGGCCGCCGCCTGATCGCCCGTTTGCGTCGAGTAGTCCTGCAGCGAGAGGATCGTCTGCAGCTGCGCGTTCAGAACGGTGTCGTTGTTGAAAGCGTAGAGCCGGATCCACGGGCCGGTCTGCGCCGAGCGAGTCAGCAAAGGGATCGTCTTGTAGACCCGCTGCGACGCGGCGGTCAGCGTCGGATCGGCGAGCAGCGTCCCCGCGCGCGCGAGCGCCTGCGCCGCGACGGCCTGCGCCATCCCCGAGATCCACGGCGGCCGGCCGCCCTCGAAGCGGAAGTAGTACTCCCAGGCCAGCCCGCCGGCCCGGACGACGCTGCGCTCGACCAATGCCTGCGCGAGCTGCTCCGCTCGCGCCGGGTTCTTCTGAGTGACGAAGTTGTTCAGCTTCCCGAAGTTCTCGAGTGGGTGGAACTGCAGGCCGATCCCCGGGAAGGCCCGATACCAGGTGCCGTCGGACCAGTCGACCACCTCGGTGCCGGCCTTCGGGTCCCAGTGGCTCGCGAACCAGCGGGTGTTGAAAGCGAGCATCGCGAAGAGCGTCCGTCCGCGCGTGGAGTCGTAGCCCTTCGAGAATCCGGCGACCTGATGGACGACCGCTGCAAGGTTGCGGTAGCGGCTGCTCGGGAGCTTCGGGAGAACGCTCGCGGCGCCGGCGGCGGCGGCACGGTCTTCGGCCGCCTCCTCGCCGTCGATGCGCCCGAGCGCGACGGCGCGATCGATCCCCTGATTGATCGCGGCGAGGTCCTTGAGCCAAGGCGGCTTCGCAGAAGCCGACCCCGAGAGAAGCATCGCCGCGAGCGCAAGCACGGCGGCCAGACCTGCCGGGCGAAGTCGCATGGATCGTTAGACGATAGAGATCCGCATGCGTTTGTGCGCTTTGTCGCCTGTTAGGCCATGACTTCGACGCGCTCGGCCTCGGGCGTAACGCTTCGGCCCTCGCGCTCGAGCACCTCGCGGAGCGCGCGAATCGAGACCTCGAGCTGGTCGAGCGTCGGCTCGCGCGTCGTCAGGCGCTGCAGCCAGAGACCGGGTGCGAGCAGCGTCATCAGAATCCGGTTGCCCGCGTGCTTGCCGGCGAACCGGATCAGCTCGTAGGCAATCCCCGCGATTACGGGCAGCAAGAGGATCCGGGTCGCGATCAGCCAGTACCAGGTGGGCCTGCCGAAGAAGGCGAAGACGAAGATCGCGATCACCATCACCCAGAGCAGGAACGCCGTCCCGCAGCGCGGGTGGATCAACGAGAACTTCTGAACACGCGCGGGCTCCAGCTCCTCGCCCGCCTCGTAGGCGTTGATCGCCTTGTGCTCGGCAGCGTGGTACTGGAAGACGCGCCGCAGATCGGGCAGCAGCGAGATCAGCGCGAGGTAGAGCACGAAGACCGTGACGCGGATCAGGCCCTCGACGATCACGAACCAGCCGGCCTGGATCCCGATCCAGTCGGTCAACAGGGCCGGCCCGACCTTGAACAGCAGCACCGCGAAGCCGATTGCGATCGCGAACGCGAAGATGAGCTGGCCGCGCGTCAG
>Ga0307277_10000277_pt1 | contig 18168 bp, 19 predicted proteins | sample ER_DNA_116_FD_194473 | JGI IMG/M metagenome (GOLD analysis project Ga0307277, IMG submission 194473) | Bulk soil microbial communities from the East River watershed near Crested Butte, Colorado, United States - ER_DNA_116 | ecosystem: Environmental > Terrestrial > Soil > Floodplain | place...
AGGGAGAGGGCTGCTGCTGAGCCTCGCGTTCAGCGGCCTGCTCAGCGTGCTCTCGTACCTCGTCGCGACGAACCAGGCCCTGAACTTTCTCGAGCAGCGCGAGTCCGTGAATCTGACGTTGCAGGTCGCGATCGCCGTCGGTGCGCTGCTTGCTCTCCTCGCTGGTGCCGACGCCATCAGCGGCGAGCGGGAGCGCGGGTCGCTCGAAAGCCTCCTTCTGTCACCGGTGTCGCCGTTGCAGCTGACCGCAGGGAAGTTGCTCGCGGCGCTGTCGCTGTGGGTGGCGGCACTCGTCCTCACGATCCCATATGTCTGGTTCCTCGGGCGCGGAGTCGGGATCGTCGGCGACGCGCTCGCAACCGGTGCGCTCGTCGGCACGTTGCTCGCGCTCTTCCTGGTCTCGCTCGGCGTGCTCGTCAGCATCTTCTCCGCGTCCAACCGCGTCAGCCTCTCGGTGAGCCTGTTCGTGCTGCTCGCGCTCTTCGCACCGACACAGTTTCCGACGAGCGCGCAGCAGGGGTGGGCAGGCGATCTCTTCCTGCGCGCGAACCCACTGACCTCAGGCGAGCACTACGTCGGCAAGATCGTCGTCGACGGCCACTCGTGGAGCCAGGATGCCTCCTGGCTCGCTTCGCCGATCATCGCGGCCGCGCTCTTTACGGCCCTTGCTGCGGTCGCCGGTGGGCGCTTCATGCGACTGAGCGGGGAGGTTTCGAGATGATGCGGCGCAGACTCCTCGTGTCGGCTTCCGCAGTGTTCTTCGGCCTCGTACCGGCGGGACCAGCGGCGAGCAGCTCGAACCAGATTGCCGTGTCGGTCGACCGCACAGCGATCGCGACCTCGCTCGGCCACAAGTTCTCCATTCGAAGCCGCATCGCCAACACCGGCGGGAGTGCCGCGACTGCCCTCGTCGCACATCTCAACGTCCTCAGCCTTCGCCCGGACGTCTACCTCGATCCTGAGGACTGGTCGTCGCACCGCACGCGCTACCTCCCCGCGATACCGGCGGGAGGGTCGGTGACGATCACTTGGAGGATGCAGGCGGTGAATGCGGGCAGCATCGCCGTCTTCATTGCAGTGCTCCCGCAGAGCGGCGACCCGCGGCCACCGGCAACCGGGCCGACGGTTCATGTCTCGATCGCCCGGCGCAAGACCCTCAACTCCGGCGGAATCCTGCCCTTGGCCCTCGGTATCCCCGCCTTGCTCGCAACCCTGTCGATGGGGCTCAGAATGCGACGGCGTGCCTCGCACTAGACCGATTCAGGGTGGTAGCTTTACTTTCTGAAGGGATACCTGCGGCCAGGAGGAGATATGGCTCTAACGATCGGCGATACGGCACCTGACTTCACGGCGGAGACGACGGAAGGCCCCATCAGCTTCCACGACTGGATCGGCGACTCGTGGGCCGTGATGTTCTCGCACCCGCGAGACTTCACTCCTGTCTGCACCACCGAGCTCGGCTACATGGCGAAGATCAAGCCCGAGTTCGACCGGCGGAACGTCAAGGTGATCGGGCTCTCGGTCGATCCCGTGGACAACCACTCCAAGTGGGCGGCGGACATCGAGGAGACGCAGGGCAACGCGCCGAACTATCCGATCATCGGCGACGCCGACTTCAACGTCTCGAAGCTCTTCGGGATGCTGCCGGCCTCTGTCGAGGGCGACCCAACCGCCCGCACGCCCGCCGACAACCAGACGGTTCGAAACGTGTTCGTCGTCGGGCCGGACAAGAAGATCAAGCTGATCCTCGTCTATCCGATGACGACCGGCCGGAACTTCGACGAGGTGCTGCGCGTGATCGACTCGCTCCAACTCACCGCCAAGCACAAGGTCGCAACGCCGGTGAACTGGCAGCAGGGCGACGACGTGATCATCGCGGGCTCGGTTTCCGACGATGAGGCGAAGGAGACATACCCGGACGGCTGGAAGTCGCCCAAGCCTTACATCCGCATCGTGCAGCAGCCGAGCTGAGCGGCTAGCGACCTGTCTGGAAGATGCTCGCGAGCGCCTTGCACGCGCTCGGGGCGAACTGTGCGCCGGCAAGCGAGACGCATTCGGCGAGTGCATCCTGCTCGGACTTCGCGGGGGAGTAGCTGCGGACCGTCGTCATCACGTCCCAGCTGTCGGCCAGTGCGAGCAGCGCGGCACCCTCCGAGATTTCCGCGCCGGCCAAACCTTTCGGATAGCCGGTCCCGTCGAAGCGCTCGTGATGCTGCTCGATCCAGAGGGCCTGCTCGTCGGTGAGGGCTGCTCTTGCCATCTGTGCACCGAGCGTGACATGCGTTTTGACGAGCTCGTACTCGGGCCGTGAGCGCTCCGTGCTTGAGCAGGATCTCATTTGGGATACAGACCTTCCCCACGTCGTGGATTCGGGCGGCCTCTGCAAGTTGGGCGACAGGTATGGCCGGCCAGCCGGCCGCTTCGGCAAGTCGACGGACGAAGCCGGCGACTCGCTTTGAATGCTCCTCGTTCGGGGTCTCTTTCGCGTCGATCGAGCCGGCGAGAGAGAGGATCGACGTCAAGGACTGCGAGCGCTGCAAACGGTCGGCCCGGTCACTGTCCGACAACTCGACGACAACCTCGGGCGAGTAGACGACGACGTTGTCACGGCCGTGGTTCTTCGCCCAGTACAGCGAGCCGTCTGCGAGCTGCATCAGTTCCTTGCTGGTTTTCGGCTGGTCAAGGTCACAAACTCCGGCCGACATCGTCAGGTGAGAGGCGACGCCGACCGGGGCGGCGCGGAACTCCGCTGCGCAACGTTGGACGATTGCACACGCCCCGTCAGCATTAGTCCCGGGAAGCAGCAGCGCGAACTCGTCGCCGCCGATCCGGCCGAGAATGTCTCCGGCGCGGGCGCCGTCCTCGAGAAGGGTTGCCGCCTGCATCAAGGCCGCGTCTCCCGCCTGGTGGCCGTAGGCATCGTTAATGCTCTTGAAGTGATCGAGGTCGAGCAGCACGAGCGCAAGCGGCCGGTCATAGCGCTTCGCGCGCTGAACCTCGGTTTCGACCCGCTGCTGGAAGGCGCGATGATTCAGGAGACCAGTCAGCGGATCGCTGGTGGCTTGGGCCAGGAGGTGCGCGCTCGTGTCCGCATTTGTGATTGCGAGCCCGGCGAGGTCGGCGAAGATGCCGAGCCGCTCCTCGACATCCCGTGGCAGCTCCTCCTCAGGTCCGACGACAACGAGCAGGGACCCCCACAGCTCGCGGCGCACGCGGATCGGGACGGTGACTCCCGGCAACGTCACCGAAGTCACGTGCCCGTTTGACGGCTCGGCATCATTTGTCCGGACGGAGTGTCCCGTGCGGGACACGATCGCCACTCCCTCCGCGCCTTCCAGTGGGAGCAGGCTCCCAACCTGACTGCCGGGCGTGTGCCAGGAGCCGACGACCTCGGCAACGCCGTCGACGCGGAAGCGCACCACGGCGCCGGAATCCACGCCGGCGACTTTCGCCGCTTCCCTCGCCACGAGCTCGTAGATCACCTCGGGGGCGCGCATCTCGGCCACGGCGACCGCCAGCTCGCGCAGGGCTTCCTGCTGGTCCAGGAGCTCGCCGACTCGTTCCTTGGCGCGCGTTCGTCAATCGAGCGTGGACGCTCCTCGCGGCACCTGGAACCTGAGATGGGTGACGGAAGGCGAGGAGATCACCCTCGAGGCCTCGAGCCGGGTCGCGTCGATCCCGAGCCGGTCGAACAGGGGCACACCGTCGCCCAGGAGCACTGAGGCCAGATGGATCTGGAGCTCGTCGAGCAGGCCAGCCTTCAGATATTGCTGGATGACGCTCGCACCGCCGGCCAGGTGGACGTCCCTATCGCCCGCAGCCGCACGAGCCTGCTCGAGGGCAGCCTCGATGCCGTCGGTCACGAAGATGAACGATGTGCCGCCCTGCATGACCCTCGTCTCGCGAGCGTGATGGGTGAGTACGAACACCGGCACGTGGAACGGGGGGTCGTCGCCCCACCAGCCGTCTGCCCGCGGATCGTTCTCCCAGGGTCCCTCGCCGCCGCTGAACATCTTTCTGCCCATCACGACGGCGCCGGTGGCGCGGATCCATTCTTCGATGACTTCGGAGTCGGCATTCTCCTCACCGCCTTCGAGGCCGTGGCTCTCGCGCCAGCTCGCGGCGGCAATGGCCCACTCGTGCAAGAGGTCGCCGCCCGCTCCCAGCGGCTGCTCGAGGTTCGGGTTCGGCCCGGCGGCGAACCCGTCCAGTGAGATCGAAATGTCGCTGATCAGCCGTGCCATTTGCTGTGCTCCCTTCGCTTTGGTGTCCTACGGAAGACCGCGCTTCGCCGCGGAACTCATCGATCCGCCTCACGGGTCACAGCTTTACTTCTCTCAGTCCGTCGGCTAAGAAGATCCGATGGCATCCCGAACGTTGTTCGAGCGCATCTGGGCCGGCCACGTCGTCGTGGAGCCGGCCGACGAGCCCGCGCTGCTCTACGTCGACCTGCACCTGATCCACGAGGTGACGTCGCCCCAGGCGTTCGAGGGCCTGCGCCTTGCGGGGCGCCGGGTCCGCCGTCCCGATCTCTCCGTCGCGACGATGGACCACAACGTCCCGACCGAGGAGGGCCCGGTTACCGATCCACTGGCGCGGCGACAGCTCGACGCTCTCCGGCAGAACTGCGAGGAGTTCGGCGTGCCGCTGTACGCGACCGGAAGCGGACGTGAGGGAATCGTCCACGTGATCGGCCCCGAGCTCGGGATCTCACAACCCGGTATGACGATCGTCTGTGGTGACAGCCACACATCGACGCACGGCGCCTTCGGAGCGCTGGCGTTCGGTATCGGGACGTCCGAGGTGGAACACGTGCTTGCGACGCAGACGCTCCCGCAGCGGAAGCCGAAGACGATGCGCGTCAACTTCGACGGCGAGCTGCCGGCGGGCGTTGCCGCCAAGGACATGATCCTGGCTGCGATCGGCCAGGCGGGCATCTCGGGCGGCGTCGGCTACGTCGTCGAGTACGACGGCCCGGCAATCCGGAGCCTGTCGATGGAGAGCCGAATGACGGTGTGCAACATGTCGATCGAGTGGGGTGCGCGCGCCGGCATGATCGCTCCCGACGACACGACCTTCGCGTATCTGGAGGGACGTCCCGGCGCGCCCGCTGGCGCGGAGTGGGGGCGGGCTCTCGATCACTGGCGCTCACTGGCCACCGATTCGGACGCGACCTTCGAGCGCGAGCTCTCCGTCGACGTTTCCAGGCTCGCCCCGCAGGTGACGTGGGGGACGAATCCGGAGATGGTCGTCCCTGTGCACGGTGAGGTGCCGGACCCGGCGGACTACGACGATCCCGGGGAGCGAGACGCAGTTGAGCGTGCTCTCACGTACATGGGTCTCGCGCCCGGCATGAAGATCGCGGACATCACCGTCGACCGCGTCTTCATCGGGTCGTGCACCAACGCGCGGATCGAGGATCTGCGCACTGCGGCTGCGGTCGTGTCCGGCAAGCGCGTCCACCCGACCGTGCGCGCGCTCGTCGTCCCCGGCTCGGCGGGCGTCAAGCAGCAGGCGGAGGACGAAGGCCTCGACAAGATCTTCACTGCAGCCGGCTTCGAATGGCGGCGCGCCGGCTGTTCGATGTGCCTCGGCATGAACCCGGACATCCTTCAGCCCGGTGAGCGCTGCGCATCGACCTCGAACCGCAACTTCGAAGGCCGCCAGGGGCGCGGCGGGCGGACCCACCTCGTCAGCCCTGCGCTGGCAGCCGCCGCCGCTCTTGCCGGACACTTTGTCGACCCGCAGGCCGTCGGCGAAGCCGCGTGAAGCCGTTCCGCCGTGTCACCGCTCGCGCCGCCGTGCTCGACCGGTCCGACGTCGATACCGACCAGATCATTCCGAAGCAGTTCCTGAAACGCATCGAGCGAACCGGCTACGGCGAGTTTCTCTTCTTCGACTGGATGAAGCAGCCGGACTTCGAGCTGCGACGGCCGGAGTACGCGGACGCGCGGATCTTGCTCACGGGCCGGAACTTCGGCTCCGGCTCATCGCGCGAGCACGCCGCCTGGGCGTTGCAGGACTACGGCTTCGAGGTCGTGATCGCCCCGTCGTTCGGCGACATCTTCCGCACGAACGCGATGAAGATCGGACTCGTCCCGATCGTGCTGCCGGGTGATGCCGTCGAGACCCTGATGCACGCCGTTGCGGGCGGCGAATCGCTGACGGTCGACCTCGAGGCACAGCAAGTGACGGGTCCCGCTGATCTCGTGGTTCCGTTCGAGTTCGAGCCTTTCGCGCGCGAGTCGCTGCTTCAGGGACTGGACGACATCGCCTTGACGCTGAAGCGCGAGGAGAAGATCACCGCGTACGAGCGCTCACACGCGGCGCGCGTCGACACCTCAGCCCTACCGGTCTAGGTACCAGCCGGGTAAGAGCCCAGCACGCGCAGCTCCCGCACGCGGGAACGAACCTCTGCGAACGCGCCGCGCGTCGCCGGCTCGAGTGGATGCCCGGCGAGCACTGCATCGAAGCGGTACTTCCACGGCGATTGCGGGATCGGCCGTGACACGAGTTGCACGAGGTCGAGCTCGTAGCGCGCGAACGGCTCGATCGCACCGTGGAGTGCGCCGGACCGGTGGTCGGTGACGAACGAGAACGCCGTCCTCCACTCGTCGCGCTCGTGGTCGATGCGCGTGTGCGTGGCAACCGAGACGAAACGAGTGAACGCCTCGGGATGGTCGCCCACGTCATGCTCGATCACCTGCAGGCCGTAGATCGCAGCGGCGCGCTCGCTGGCGATTGCGGCTTCTCCCGGCGTATTCGACTCCGCGACCTGTGAGGCAGCATCGGCAGTCGTGGACGCCGCGATCGCGCGGACACCGTTCAGACGCCCCAGAAGCTTGCGACATTGCTCCAGCGCGACGGGGTGCGAGCGGATGACGCGGATCTCGCTCTCGGCGAGCGGTGCACGCGCGACCAGATGGTGGCGGATCGGAATCGACGTCTCGGCGACGATCGAGAGCTCCGCGTCGTAGAGAAGGTCGTGCGTCTCGGCCACGGGCCCGACCAGTGAGTTCTCGATCGGCAGCACCCCGTAGGCAACTCCGCCCGAGGTCGCGGCGTGCACGACGTCGGAGAAGGTCTCGAGCGAGACGAGCTCCCTTTCTCCGGGAAACAGACGTTCGGCAGCCGCTGCGCTGTGCGCAGCAGCGCCGCCAGGATACGCGACCCTGATCACCGAAAGCCCGCGCTCAGGACCGTGTCCGTAAGCTCAGCTGTTGTCGCTGTCCCGCCGACGTCGCGCGTCGGTGTCGTGCTGAGAGCTGCGTCGACAGCCCGCTCGAGCTGATCCGCCAGCTCGTTCTCTCCTGCGGCGTAGCGCAACAGCAGCGCAACCGAGCGGAGCGCACCGGTCGGGTTCGCAATTCCTTGCCCCGCGATGTCGGGCGCCGAGCCGTGCACGGGCTCGAAAATCCCGGGGGCCCGTTCGCCAAGGCTCGCCGAGGCAGCGACGCCGAGGCCGCCGCAGCTTCCCGCCGCGACGTCCGAGAGGATGTCGCCGAACGTGTTCTCGGTCAGGATCACGTCGAACTGCGCGGGATCGAGCACGAGTTGCATGCCCGCGTTGTCGACGAGCATGTGCTCGAGCCGCACGTCGGGGTAGTCGGCTGCCAGTCCGGAGACGACCTCGCGCCAGAGTCGTGAGGTCTCGAGCACGTTGGCCTTGTCGACCGAGGTCACGAACGAGCGGCGGGTGCGCGCCAGCTCGAATGCACGTCGCGCTATCCGTTCGATCTGCGCCGGCGTGTATTCGCAGGTGTCGAAGGCGGAACCGTCGGCGCGCCTCCCGCTGGCGCCGAAGTAGAGCCCGCCGACCAGCTCGCGGACGATCAGGAGATCGATGCCGTCGCTGCGCGCCGGCCGAAGGTTCGCGTAGACGTCGAGCTCGCCGCGCAGACGGATCAAGCCCTGTTCCGGCCGCACCGGTGCGCCGTCGAACTCCGGGAGGCCGGCCGCGCCGAGGAGAACTGCGTCCGCGGCCCTGCACGCCGCCAGCGTCTCGGCAGGCAACGGGTCGCCGTGCTCGTGGATGGCACCGCCCCCGAACGGATGCTCCTCGACCACGACGTCGATCGGCAGCGCCTCGAGAACGCGGACGGCCGCGGCGCAGACTTCGGGCCCGATGCCGTCACCGGGAAGGGAGGCGACGCGAAGCACTACTCGGCCTTCAGCTCGCGTTTCGTGAGCTCGAGCACCGTCGTAAAGAATTCGCGCAGCCCTTCCTCGCTCAGTCGGCCGTTGTTCGCCTGCCGGAGATGGTCGAGCAACCATGCCTCCCGTTCGCGATCGACGAACGACACGCCAAGCTCGTCTTTGCGCTGCTTGATCTCGTGGACGAGGTCGAGCCGCCGGTTGACGGAGTCGAGCAGGGCAAGGTCGTTCGTCGCAAGGAGGGCACGCAGGCGATCCAGGGCTGCGTCTCCGGTTTTCTCCGCTGCCATCGTGTTGTGAGGTTAGACGGCGATTCCGAGCTGTGCGAGCACCCGTATAAAGTAAAGCGATAGACGTAACAAGGAACGAAACGGCTCCGGAAGCCGCTCGCCGCTTCGTGGAGGCAGAGGCAAGTGCAGCGCGTGCGGCGCTCGCCAGGCTCGATGTCGGACTCGTCGACGAGGCGCTACGGCGGGCGGCGGGCCTGCTCCGTGAGCGTCGCGCTGTCGTTCTCGACGCCAATCGAACGGATGTCGCCGAGAGCTCGGCCCGTCTCGACGCCGGAGCTCTCGACCGTTTGCGACTCGACGAAGGTCGCCTCGAAGCGACGGCCGGGGGGCTCGAGGCGACAGCGGAGCTCGCGCCGCTCGAACGGGTCGTCCGGGCGTGGCGGCTGCCAAACGGTCTGGAAGTTTCAGAGCGGCGTGTGCCGATCGGGGTCGTGGGCGCGAACTTCGAGGCAAGACCCAACGTAGCCTCGGACGTCGCCTCTCAGGTCCTGAAAAGCGGGAACGCGGTCGTCCTTCGTACCGGCGGCGCAGCGCTGGCGACGGTCACCGCGCTCGTCGACGAGGTGCTTCGGCCTGCGTTGGAACAGACTGGGGTGCCTGGTGAAGTGATCGGGCTCGTCCGCACGCCCGAACGCGCGGGCGCCGAAGCTCTCGTCTCGCTTCCTGGCCTTATCCCGCTCGTGATCTTGCGCGGAAGCGGACCTTCGACGGCGGCGCTCGCGCGGCTCGCTGCGCTGAATGGCGTGCGGACGCTAGCTCATGCCGAGGGCGGCGGCGTGCTCTACGTGCACAGCGGCGCCTCGCACGAGCGTCTCGCGGCAGTCGCGCGGGCGAGCCTCGACCGGCTCGGCGTGTGCAATCGCCTCAACCTCGCTCTCGTCGACCGCGACGCAGTCGCCCTTCTGCCGACACTGCTAGGCGTCTTCGCGGAGCACGGTCTCGAAGTGCGCGGCACGAAAGCCGCTGCCGAAGTGGACGGCGTACTGCCGCTCGACGAACGGCTCGGCTACGAGTGGGCGGCCGACCCCGAGCGTGTCGCGACCGTCACGCTGCACATCGTCGAGGACGTCGATGAAGCCGTCCGGGTCGCCAATGACGAGACCTCCGGACTGGCTGCGACGATCGTGACCGAGGACGAGGACGCCGCGCGACATTTCCTCGACGGCTACAGAGGCACCGCGGCTCTCTGGAACGCAACGACACGTTTCACCGACGGCTTCGCGCTGCTCGGTGTGCCCGAGACCGGCGTCAACGTCGACATTGCACCAGGGCCGCGTGGGCCGGTCACGTACCGCGATCTGTGCCTGCGGCAGTACTGCATCGTCGGTGACGGGAGCCAGCATCGATGACGGTCGTCGTCAAGCTCGGCTCGACACTCGTCGTCGATTCGAACGGCCGTGTCCGGCGCTCGCTGCTCAGCGCCCGCGCTGCCGAGGTTGGGGAGCTGGTACGCAACGGCGAGCCGGTGTGCGTCGTCTCGTCCGGCGCGATCGCGCTCGGCCTGTCGCGGCTCGGGTTGACACGGCGACCGTCTGCCACATCGAGGCTCCAGGCCGCTTCGGCGGTGGGGCAGTCTCGACTTCAGGCGGCATGGGACGCTGCCTTGCGCGCAGAAAGAGTCGAGGCCGCGCAGATCCTGCTCTCGGCGCCGGATCTCGCAGAGCGTGCGAGCTACATCAACGTCCGTAACGCCTTCGAGACGCTGCTGAAGCTCGGCGTCGTTCCCGTCGTGAACGAGAACGACGCGACTGCGACTGACGAGATCACCTTCGGCGACAACGACGCACTCGCGGCGCAGGTGGCAGTCCTGACGCGTGCGCGGCTGCTCGTCCTCCTGACCGAGGTGGATGGGGTCTATGCGACGCATCCTGCCGGACCTGGCGGCGCGGAGTTGCTCCCTGACGGCGCCGCGGCAGCAGATGCGACGCTCGGTCGAGGAAGCACGCTCGGGCGCGGTGGAATGGCGAGCAAGATCGCGGCCGCGCGGCTCGCAGCTGCTGCCGGAATCCCGTCGGTGATCGCTTCCGGAGACGGCCGCGACGTCCTCGGCCCGATCGTCGCGGGCGAGCGGCGGGGCACGCGCTTCGCTGCGGCGCACGTCGACGGCAGCAGCGCATTCAAGCTCTGGCTTCGCTACGCGAAGCCAGCCGTCGGGCGTCTAGTCGTCGACGAGGGGGCGCAGAGCGCGCTGCTCGTGCACGGGCGCAGCCTGCTCGCAGTGGGCGTCGTGCACTGCGAAGGGTCGTTCGCAGCCGGTGACGCCGTCGAGCTCGTGGCTCCGGACGGGACCGCTTTCGCAAAGGGCCTGGCGAGTGTCGGTGCGGACGAGATTCGCGGCAGGCCGCGCGGCCTCGAGGTCGTCCACCGCGACCGGCTTGCGCTCTACGACACGGGCAGCGGCACGGATGTCGGCGAGAGCGGGCGGGTGATCGCGCCGTCCGAGGCCGACGAGACGAGCGAGGCGTACTTGGCGAGTACGCCGGACGCGTAGCGCGGCGGCGGCGGGGTCCACCGCTCGAGCCGGCGCTCGAGCTCGCCGTCGGGCAGCTCCACCCGCAACTCACGTGCGTCGACGTCGATCACGACCATGTCACCCTCCTCCAACGCCGCGAGGCCTCCGCCTCGCGCGGCTTCCGGCGAGATGTGGCCGACCATGAGCCCGTGTGTTGCACCGGAGAAACGACCGTCAGTGACGAGCGCGACGGCGTCGCCGAGCCCTTCGCCGACGAGCGCGGCTGTGACATGGAGCATCTCGCGCATCCCGGGGCCGCCGGCCGGGCCTTCGTAGCGGATGACGACGACGTCGCCGGCGACGATCGCGTTCGCGGCGACCGCGGCGAAGCACTCCTCCTCCGAGTCGAACACGCGAGCCGGCCCGCGATGCAGGCGGCGTTCGTGGCCCACGAGCTTCACGATCGCACCCTCGCTCGCGAGATTCCCGCGCAGCACCGCGAGCCCGCCGGTCTCCTTCAACGGCCGGTTGATGGGCACGACGACCTCCTGGCCCGGTGTCTCCTGAACGGCGGCGGCGATCTCGGCAAGCGTGCAGCCGTCGACGTTGACCGCTGACCCGTCGACGAGCCCGGCGCCGAGCAGCTCTCGTGCGACGAGAGCGACGCCGCCGGCGCGATGCAGGTCGGTGGCGACGAAGCGTCCGCCGGGCTTGAGGTCGGCGACGACCGGCGTCCGCGTCGCAATCTCGTCGAAGTCGTCGAGCTCGAGCGGCAGGTCGAGCTCGCGCGCGATCGCGAGCAGGTGGAGGACGGCGTTGGTCGAGCCGCCGGTGGCGGCGACCGCGGCAATCGCATTGTCGATCGACGCGCGCGTGAGGATCGTGGAAGGACGAACGTCGCCGCGCACGAGATCGAGCGCGAGCTTGCCGCACCGTTCCGCAGCCTCGGCTTTCGCAGAATCGAGCGCGGGGATCCCGTTCAACCCTGCAGGGCTGATGCCCAGGAACTCGAGCGCGAGCGACATCGTGTTGGCCGTGAACTGGCCGCCACACGCGCCGGCGCCAGGACAGGCAACGCCCTCGAGCTCGTGCACGTCGTCCGCGCTCATCGTGCCCGCTGCATGCGCACCTACCGCTTCGAAGACGTCCTGGATCGTCACGTCGCGTCCGCGGAAGCGGCCGGGTGCGATCGAGCCGTTGTAGAGCACGAGCCCCGGGAGGTCGAGACGGGCGAGAGCCATCACGGCTGAGGGGATCGTCTTGTCGCATCCGACCAGGACGACGAGCCCGTCGAAGAGGTGGCCGCGCGCGACGAGCTCGATCGAGTCCGCGATCACCTCGCGCGACACGAGCGAAGCGCGCATTCCCTCGCTGCCCATCGAGACGCCGTCCGACACTGCGATCGTGTTGAACTCCATCGGCGTGCCGCCGGCCGCGCGAATGCCACGCTTGACGTCTTGCGCGAGCTTGCGCTGGTTGAGGTTGCACGGCATCGTCTCGATCCACGACGTCGCAACGCCGACGAGCGGGCGTGCAAGGTCGTCGTCGTCGAAGCCCGTTCCCTTCAGCATCGCGCGCGCGGCGGCGCGGTCGACCCCGTCGGTGAGCGCCGCGCTGTGCCGCTTCGCCGGATCTGAAGGACGGTCATAGGGATTGCTCATAGCTGGGTCGCTCCTGTCGGTGAGATCGAGAGGTGGAGGACGTCGGTAGCCGGGAAACGCTCCGTCAGTTCTTCCGCACATGCGCCTGCGCTTTCGGGCCGGGCCCACACGATCACCGTTGGCCCCGAGCCGGAGAGCGTGGCTCCGAGCGCTCCGTCCGGCAACCGTTCGCGTACCGCGGCCAGCGCGGGCGCATGCTGTGCGCGATAGGGCTCGTGCAGGCGATCGTCGACGGCTGCCGCGAAGAGATCAGCGGACCCTGACGCGACTGACGCACCGAGGAGCGCTGCGCGCGCGACGGTGAACGCGGCGTCGCTGTGCGGGATCGTCTCCGGCAGAGCTGCGCGTGCGGCCTGTGTCTCGACAATCACGTCGCGCGGGACAATCGCGATCGGCACCCCCGGTGCATCGTCTGCGATCCGCACAACCCGACCTTCCCAGGTCAGGCAGACACCGCCCGCCAGTGCCGCCGCGAGATTGTCGGGATGGCCCTCGAGGTCGAGCCCGAGTGCGAGCAGTTCTTCGGGGCCCGCCGTGCGACCTGCGGCGGCCGCTCCTGCGACCAGCCCCAGTGCGATCGTGGCCGCGCTCGACCCGAGGCCGCGGGCGCGGGGAATGCGCTCCGTGAATGTGAAGCCGTAGCCGTCCGGCGAAGTGAGTCGCGCAAACGCCCGGACCGCGAGATGGTCGGGCTCCGCTTCTCCTCCGTTCTCGGAAAGCTCGAGCTCGTTCCAGAGATCGAGCGCGGCGCCGGCGCAGTCGAAGCCCGCTCCGAGGTTCGCCGTCGTGGCGGGAGCGCGCACGTGGATCATCAGCTCCCCCCGGGCAGGCGGTCGAGCGCCTCCGGATCCTTGAGGCCGTGTCCGGTGAGCACCAAGACCACGCGCGTGCCTTCGACGAGGTCCGTGAGATCGATCCCTGCCAGCGCCGCAGCGGAAGCAGGCTCGCAGAAGACGCCCTCCTTCCACGCGAGCTCTCTCCAGGCCATTGCGATCTGGTCATCGGTGACAGAAACGGCTGTGCTGCCGGAACGCGCGAGAGCCTCGTCCACCTCGGCGCGATGCACGGGTGTCGGGATGCGGATCGCAGAGGCACCTGTCGTCGCACGTTCGGCCGCCTCGACCGGAACGATCTCGAGCGTCGGGAACCCCGCCTCGAGGAAGCCTTTCGCGTACGCCACCGTGTTGCCGCCGCCGCCGTAGGGGAGGGCAAGCACGTCGGGTGGCCCGCCGAGCTCTTCGATGATCTCGAAAGCTGCGGTCTTCTGTCCTTCGATCCGGTCCGGGTTCGTCGAGTTGACGACGACCGCACCCTCGCGTTCGGCGAGCTCGTCCGCGGCGGCGAAGGCGTCGTCGAACGTGCCGGCCACCTCGACGAGCCGCGCGCCGGTCGCGCGCACCTGGGCGAGCTTCGAGCTCGCAGGCCCGCCGGCGGCGTGCACGATGATCGCGTCGATCCCCGCTCGCGCCGCGTACGCCGCCGCAGACGCTGCGGTGTTCCCCGTCGATGCGCAGACGATCGCGCGCGCACCGGCTTCGACTGCCTTCGCGATGGCGATCGCCATACCGCGGTCCTTGAACGAACCGGTCGGGTTGGCTCCCTCACACTTGAGCCAGACCTCAACGCCGGGCGCGGCGGAGAGCCGCTCGGCCCGGAGCAACGGCGTCGACCCTTCGCCGAGCGTCACGATCGGAGTCGACGGCGACACCGGGAGCGTGTCGCGGTAGCGCTCGAGCAGCGCCGGTCTCAGGTCAAAAGCCTCGTTCGGTGATCACTCGGAACGCCTCGGGTGGAGAGCGTACCTCCGTCAGTCTCGACGCCGAATCGAGAGCGTCCTCGACGCGGCCCGCGGGAGCCTCGTGCGTCACGAGGTCGAGCGCAGCGCTGCCGTTGACGAGGTGTTGCGTGAACTGCGCGATCGACACATCCTGTTCCGCGAAGCAATCCGCGACGTGCGCAAGCACGCCGGGCCGGTCGGCGACGTCGAGGTGTACGTAGAACGCCGAGGGCAGGTCCCCCGGCGGCAACTTGTCGAGCGAGCGCCAGCAAGCGTCGTTCTGGAGGAAGCCGGTCCCGGTGGTCCCGAGCACGCTGACCATGTCGGCGACGACTGCAGAAGCAGTCTCGGTGCCGCCCGCACCGGGTCCCTCGAGCGTGATCTCTCGGATCGCGTCGCCCTGGAGCATCACGGCGTTGAACGCACCGACGACGGCGGCCAGCGGATGGTGGCCGTCGACGAACGCCGGGCCGACACGCACGTCGACCGCTCCGTCGACGAGCGTCGCAGAGCCGACGAGACGGACAACCGTATCGAGCTCGCGCGCAGCCCCCACGTGGTGAGGCTTGATCCCCTCGATCCCCTCGTAAGCGACATCTGCGAGCTCGACGCGCGACCCGAACGCGACCGTCGCGAGCACCGCCATCTTCGCCGCCGCGTCGGCGCCGGAGACATCGTCCGTCGGATCCGCTTCCGCATAACCGAGTCGTTGCGCTTCCGCGAGCGCCGCCTCGTACCCGGCGCCCTCCTCCATGCGGGTGAGGATGAAGTTCGTCGTGCCGTTGACGATGCCGAGCACGCGATGGACGTTCGTGACGACGAGCGATTCACGGAGCACCTTGATCACCGGGATCGCTGCGCAGACCGACGCCTCGAAACGGAGCTGCACGCCGCCTTCCGACGCGGCGGCGAAGAGATCGGCGCTTCGCCGCGCCAGCAGCTGCTTGTTCGCGGAGACCACGGGCTTGCCGGCGCGGAGCAGGTCGAGCACGTAGCCCCCCGTCGGCTCGACGCCGCCCATCACCTCGGCGACGAGCGCGATCGAGTCGTCCTCCAGGACGGACTGGAAATCGGTCGTGAGGACTCCGTCGTCGACCGGGTAGTCCCGCTCCTTGTCCGCGTCACGTACGAGGGCGCGTGTCACTCGCAGCCTGTGGCCGGTCGCCCGCTCGATCTCGTCGGCGCTCTCTACCAGGAGCCGGTTGACGGCCGCGCCGACCGTGCCGTAACCGAGTAGCGCGACGGGGACGTCAACCGACGCCATGCACGTCCGCGCCGAGCAGCCCTTCCTTGCCCGCGAGCGCGCGCAACTCCGATCCGACCTGCTCGAGCTGTCCGCCTGCGTTCTGCCTGCGAAGCTCGGCGAACTGAGGTCGCCCCGCCTCGTCGTCGGCAAAGAGCTCGCGCGCGAAGGCACCGCTGCGGATCTCGTCCAGGATCGTGCGCATCGTCTCCTTGACGTGATCGTCCACGACGCGAGGGCCGCGCGTGAGGTCGCCGTACTCGGCGACGTCGGAAATGGAATAGCGCATGTACTCGAAGCCGCCTTCGTAGATCAGGTCGACGATCAGCTTCAGCTCGTTCAGGCATTCGTAATAGGCGATCTCGGGCTGGTAGCCCGCCTCGACGAGCGTCTCGAAGCCGGCCTTGATCAGCGCCGTGGCGCCGCCGCAGAGCACGGCCTGCTCGCCGAAGAGATCGCTCTCGGTCTCCTCCGCGAACGTCGTCTCGAGGAGACCCACGCGCCCGCAGCCGATCGCAGTGCCGTACGCGAGCGCAAGCTCGAGCGCCTGGCCGCTGGCGTCCTGATGCACAGCGACGAGCCCGGGTGTCCCGGCACCTGATTCGTAGAGCTCACGGACACGGTGTCCGGGAGCCTTCGGCGCGACCATCACGACGTCGTGGCCGGCGGCCGGGACAATGCGGCCGAAGTGGACGTTCAGGCCGTGGGCGAACAGAAGCGCAGCGTCCGGCTCGAGATTCGCCTCGACCTCCTGCTCGTACACGCCCTTCTGCACGTGGTCGGGCACGAGGATCGCTACGACCTGAGCTCCCTTCGTGGCATCGGCAACTGTGCTGACGGTCAGCCCCGCTTCCTCGGCGGCGTCCCCGGAGGGGCTCCCCTCGCGCAGACCGACTTCGACCTCGATGCCGGAGTCACGCAGGTTGAGGGCGTGTGCGTGGCCCTGGCTGCCGTAGCCGATCACGGCGACCTTGCCGGTGAGCAGGTCGACGTTCCCTTCGCGGTGGATGGTTGCCAACGGAAACTCCCTTCGTGTCAGCGCACCACGAGCTGGCGGCGCCTGATGGTGGACTTGGAGGATGCGCGACTGAGGCCGACGCGTCCAGTGCGGACGAGCTCTTTGACGCCGTGGGGCCGGAGCAGCTCCTCGAACGAATCGATCTCCTCGGGCGCGCCCGCGAGCTCGAAGACGATCGAGTCCGGGCCCAGGTCGGCGACGCGGGCCTGGAAGACCTCGCCGAGCGCCATCAGCTCCGTCCGGCGCGCGGGTGGGGCGGTGACCTTGATCAGGGCGAGCTCCCGCTCGATCGAGTCGCCCGGCGTGAGCTCCGTGATCCGAAGCACGTTGACGAGCTTGTGCATCTGCTTCTCGATCTGGGAGAGGGAGGTGTCGTCGCAGTCGACCCGGAGCGTGACGCGCGAGATCTCCGGCCGTTCGGTCGTCCCGACGGCCAGGCTCTCGATGTTGAAGCCACGGCGCGCGAACATGTTCGAGATCCGAGCGAGCACGCCCGGCTTGTTCTCGACGAGGACGGCCAGCGTGTGCTTCATGTGGACACCGACTCCCGCTCGCCGGGGAACTCAACAAGATCGAGTGCCGCGGCGCCCGCGGGAATGATCGGGAAGCAGTGCTCGTGCGCATCGACGCGGCAGTCGACAACCGCCGTGCGACCGCAAGCGATCGCCTCTGCGAGCGTCTCTTCGAGATCTTCCTCCTGGTCGACGACGAACCCGCGGCCGCCGTAGGCTTCCGCGAGCGCGGCGTAGTCCGGCAAGTGCTGGGTCAGCTCGATCTGCGAGAACCTCTCCTCGAAGAACATGTCCTGCCACTGGCGGACCATGCCGAGGTGGCCGTTGTTGATCAGGACGACCACGATCGGCAGGCGCTCGAGGACGGACGTCGCGAGCTCCTGCTGGGTCATCTGGAAGCAGCCGTCGCCGTCGACGCAGATCACCGTCGCGTCCGGGCGTGCGGCCTTGGCCCCGATCGCGGCGGGAATGCCGTAGCCCATCGTGCCGAGCCCGCCCGAGGTGATGAACGAGCGCGGGCGATCGCACAGCAGGTACTGCATCGCCCACATCTGGTGCTGGCCGACGCCGGTCGTCCAGATGATGTCGTCGCGTCCGGCCGTCAGGCGCTGCAGGGTCTCGAGCACCGGCTGCGGCTTCATCTGTTCGCCGCCCTCGCCGTAGCGAAGCGGCGCATCCTCCCGCCAGCGGCGCAGCTGGGCGAGCCACGGTTCCGTCGCGTCCGGGCGGGCGAGCTCGCGCAAATCGCGGCCGAGCTCCGACAGCACGCTCTTCAACGGCCCGACGACGGGCACGTCGGCGTGGCGGAGCTTGTCGATCTCAGCCGAGTCGATGTCGAGATGGACGACCGTGGCGCCCGGCGCGAACGAGGCGAGCTTGCCGGTGACCCGGTCGTCGAAGCGTGCGCCGACGGCGACGAGCACGTCGCACTTGTTGAGTGCCCAGTTCGACCACTTGGGGCCGTGCATCCCCGGCCAGCCGAAGTGCAGCTCGTGCGTCTCCGGGAACCCGCTCTTCGCCATCAGCGTCGTCACGACAGGCAGCTGCCCCAATTCAGCGAG
>Ga0307277_10000278_pt1 | contig 18158 bp, 13 predicted proteins | sample ER_DNA_116_FD_194473 | JGI IMG/M metagenome (GOLD analysis project Ga0307277, IMG submission 194473) | Bulk soil microbial communities from the East River watershed near Crested Butte, Colorado, United States - ER_DNA_116 | ecosystem: Environmental > Terrestrial > Soil > Floodplain | place...
GCGCAAGGCCGACGAGCTGGTCAAGAGCGGCCGCGTCACCGTCAACGGCGAACCGGGCCAGCTGAACACGTTCGTCGCCAAGCAGGACCGCGTCGAGCTCGACGGACAGCCCCTCACACGCCAGCCGCTCGCCTACGTGCTGCTCCACAAGCCTGCCGGCGTTGTCACGACGGCGAGCGATCCGCAAGGGCGGCCGACCGTCGTCGACCTCGTCGCCGATCGCGGAATCCGGCTTGTCCCGGTGGGCCGGCTCGACGCCGACACGACCGGGGCGCTGCTGCTGACGAACGACGGCGAGCTCGCGCACCGGCTCGCGCACCCCCGCTATGAGGTGGAGAAGGCCTACGAGGCCGAGGTCGAGGGCGAGCCGAGTGACGAAGCGCTCAGCCAACTAGAGGAGGGCGTCGAGCTCGACGACGGCCGGACGGCGCCGGCTCGCGCGAAGCGACTCGGCCCTTCCACCATCGAGCTCGCGATTCATGAGGGCCGCAAGCACCAGGTCAAGCGGATGCTCGAAGCCGTACGCCACCCGGTTACACGGCTGCACCGGAGCCGCTACGCCGGACTGACCCTTGAGGGACTCGACCCCGGCGCTTGGCGCGATCTGGAGCCGGACGAGGTGGCCCGGCTCCAGTCGCTTGGTCGTAGCTGAGGTCTAGCTCCCCGGAACGAAGAGGGCGTCCAGCTGGCCATCCTCACCCACCGATGAGTTCGGAGCCAGGGTGGGCCCGGGCTGCGGAGCGGTCAGGGTATGAGCCTGGACGCTCGTCAGCCACCAGCCGCCACCGAGCAGGTTCCCCGCCCAGATCATCCCGGACGACTCCCACTGGCCCGGCGCGCCGTTCACCGTGTTGACGCGCGCCACCGGTGTGAGCGAGCCGTTGTTGAAGTCGTACCTGAGGACGCGGCTGTACTGGACTCGGTTTGGGTTCTCGCGATCCTCCTGGATCATCAACGATTGCGGTGACGTTGCGAGGTTGTCCGGGTTCGCAAAATCGTCGACGGTCGAGTCGAGCACCAGCGTCACCGATGCCCGCTTCGGGTTCGACGGATTGATGTCGAGCCGGTAGATGCGGCCGTTGATGGTCGCTTCGCCCGCTTTGCTACCCGTGTCGGCGAAGTACAGCCGTCCCGACTTCTGGAAAGCCAGCGCGGTGTCCTCGAGCCGCGAGAACCTGAAGGCGCCTTTCGCCGTCGCGGCGGCCTTCAGCGTGACGTCGTTCGCGTTCTCGGCCTGAGTGATCGGCACGAACTCGCCCTTGACCGTGCTCCCCTTCGTCATGGTGAAGCCCGTCTGGGCGGGATTGAGCGCGCGCCAAACGTAGAGGCTCCCGCGGGCGGGATTTCCCGAAACGGCGCTTTTCCACGAGTCCGCGATGTAGGCGAACAAGTACGAGGGCGCACCGACGCGGAAGTTGTCCTCCGTCGAGACGAGCACGAACTTCTTGAATCCCGTTACGGGGACGACGTTCTCGTGCTCGAAGTGACCGAACTGCGGTGTCTCCGTCCAAGCCCCGGTCTCGGCGTTCATGACGATTGAGCTGCCGTCATGCCCTGTGGGAATCGCCTCCTCGCCGGTGAGGTAGTACGGCGTCCCCTTGATTCTCGCCAGTGTCGCCGAGCAGAAGCGCTCGAAGAATTCCTGGCCCGTAAAGAGGTACTGCCCAGCGGACACGCCGTGGGTCTTCCGGTTGATCGTCAGCTTCGAGATGCGGGCGTCGACGCCGGGCGGTATCGCCGGAAACGAGCGGCCGAGCTCGTGGTTCATCAGAACCTGGAGGTTGCCGTGGCCGTCCTTGTAGGCACCCAGGCCGTCCGGGATGCCGCTCATCTGATAGCCGCCGATGGTGTCGCCTGCCGAAATGATCGGATCGACGGAGGCCCCAGGCGCCAGCGGGACCAGGTACGGCGACTTCGCTGTCTTGAAGCCGGGAACCTTCTTCGATGATGCGCCGCCCGCGACTGCGAGGGCTACGAGGCCGGCAATCGCCGCGAAAGCGGTTAGTCGTTTCATCAACTTTCCCCCTTTTTCTGCTGGGAGTCGTACCCTCGGCAGCGGAACGCTCAAACGCCGGGCTCGCGGCTGCGCAAGAGGGAAAGCCCGAAGGGCTCGAGCCCGGCGCCTTGCGCGAGCTCGAGCCCTTCGAGTGAATCAGCTCAAGGTGAAGCCAGGGCCTGCGCCTGCGCGAGCAGTGTGTCCGCAGCCCGGGTCCATGCCTTGATCTGGTTCTCGCTCAGCTTGACGCCGTCGAACTGTGCCTGGTTGAAGCCGGCGCGGATCTCGGCGGCGAGAGCATTTCGCTGGTCGGTGAGGGACTTGATTGCGCTCTCGGTGTCCAGGTAGGTCTGGTCACCTGCCGCGTTACTCGCTAGTGCGCGGGTCGAGGCGACCAGCGTGTTCATCGAGAACGAGCCGAACGACGCCATCAGCTGCTTGTACGACTCACCCAGCCGCTGAAGGCTCGGATGGTGCACGCGCAGGCTGACTGGCAGTGCGTTCTGGTGCGCGATCTCGGTGACCGCGCGGCCGTCCGTCTCGTAGTCGTCCTTCAGGCCGAGAAGCGTCAGCAGGGTCGGCCGGTGATCGGTGTGGTCGGTCCACACGCCGCCGACGTCGCCCATGTTCTTGACGCCCGGTCCGACGTAGCCCGCCCAGGTCGTCGCGATGTCGTCCTGGAGGTCTCCATGGTTCCACGCGAAGCTCTGGGGCCCCCGAGCTGGGATGAAGGCGCACGCCTCTTGCGTCGCGCAGGTTGCCGGAGTGTTCGAGGCAAAGAAGAACCAGTCGGGATCCGCAAACGGCGTGAAGGTCGGCGTCCGGAACGGGTCCGCCGTGACCATGTGCAGCGTCTTCATCTCGGTCTTGTCGGCGAGCGCAACCATGATGTTGGGCTCGTCCTGTCCGGTATACGGATTCTTCCAGTGGAGTTGTGCCATCTCCCGCTCGAGGTTCCGGGTGATGGGGTTCGTCTGCGAGGGGTTGCCCGTGATGTAGACGTTCGGAGCGTCGTCCGAGTGGACCGTGAACGGCGTCATGTCACCGTACTGCGTCCTGATCATGGCGCTCAGGTTGCCGTTGATCTCGCCGACCGGCTTGCCGGTGTAGTCGCAGGCCACCGTCACGCCGTCGCAGCCCGGATTGTTCGGCTGGGATCCCGCGAAGTGGTCGCCCTCGTCGACCGTGAAGAGGAACAGCGTGTTCGACTTGTTGATTCCGTCTGCCGCAAGACGGTCGAAGAATCGCTGGAAGGCGAGGTCGTAGTCGCGTAGCTGCTGGACGTACCCGGCCTCACCGGGGGCGTAAGCGAAGTGGATGTTGCCGGCAGTGCCGTGATCGTCGTGCGCGTCCGAGATGTACCCGTAAGTCACCGGGATCCCGGCCTCCTGCATCTGCGCGATCCACGACAGCGAGACCGTTGCCGTCATCCCGTCGAACCCCGGGAAGCCGATGTGGTTGTTCTGGTCCTTGATCACGTGGTTGCCGAGGTCCGTCATGTCCGCGCCGGGCTTGATTACCGGGTTGACGTACCGCGCTCCCATGAGCGCGTTGAAACCGGTGTAGCCGCCCGGCTCGTCCGGGAGGACGTCCGCATGGGCGTGGGTCGACGCTCCGCAGATCGCCGAGCTCTGGGCGCAGTGGACGCCGATGCCGACGTAGTCGGCGAAGGTCTGTGTCGCGGACGCGCCCGGGCTGTTCCCAGCCGCCTGAACCGCCTCGGGCGAGCCCGGGCCGAAGAAGGTCGGGATGTCGACGCCTGTGTTCTCGAGGACCGTGTTCGCCGTCGCGACCTGGCCGACGTCACAGCCGGCACGCGTGAATGGAACCCACGGAGCCGGAGCGATCCTCCCGTTCTCGTTGATCATCTCGGGCGAAAGGTCGGTCTGCCCCGGGGGCGGAAACGGAGGCCCGGCCGGATCGTAGATCGGTGCCGTCCAGTAGGCGAATGAGACGCCTGTGCGGGTCGCCCCGCTCGGCGTGAAATAACGGAAGCTGTTCGAGACGGGCTGCCCCATGCGGTCGGGATAGACGCCTGTCAGCGTCGAGAGGATCCCGGTCGCCGTATGCGAGATCAGGACCGTGTGATCGTTGGTGAGCAAGGTGCCGTTGCCGCGGATGAAATTCAGTAGGTGCGGCATCTGCTCGAGATCGGATGGGACGTTCCCGCGATCTCGGAGGAAGTGCGTGTTGTCGAACTGGAGCTGGATCACGTGCTTGATGCCGTTGGCGAACGTGCAGCCGTTCGGTTGGGCGACCGCGTGCGAAGAGCCGCCGCCCGCTCGCGCAACGCTGCCGGCTGTCACAGCCGCCAGGGCGAGCGCAATCACCAGCGCGCCCGCCACCTTGAGGCGTCTCATCATTCTCTCCTCCTCCTCGATGACCGCGGAAACCTACGCCTTTCGGACCGCAAATGGGAGCCCTATGGAAGTCGAAGCGGTAACGGGCGGGGAACGGCTGAGAAGCTACGGCCGGACGAAGCCCATACGGTCATACATCTGCGCGAGCGTCGGCTCGGCGGTCGCCCGGGCCTTGACAGCGCCTCTGGCAAGCAGGGAACGAAGCTCGGTCTCGTCGGCCCGCAACTCGTCGTAGCGCATGCGGATCGGATCGAGCAGCGAGACCACAGCCTCGGCGACGTCAGACTTGAACTGCCCGTAGCCACCGCTGTCGTAGCGCGCCTCGAGCTCGGGGATCGGTTCGCCTGTCGCGACCGACATTATTTCCAGCAGGTTCGCGATCCCCGGCTTGGTCTCGGGCTCGTAGCGGACGTCCGTGCCTGAGTCGGTGACCGCAGACTTGACCTTCTTGCGGATCGTCTCCGGCGGGTCTGTGATCAGTACCGTCCCCTGCGGTTGGCCGTCGGTCGTGGACATCTTCCGCTCGGGCTCCTGCAGGTCCATGATCCGCCCGCCGGTCGCGGGGAAGCGGCCGTCCGGCACCTTGAAGGTCTCGCCGTAGCGGCTGTTGAACCGCTGAGCCAGGTCGCGCGCGAGCTCGAGGTGCTGCTTCTGGTCGTCGCCGATCGGGACGACGTCGGTCTGGTAGAGGAGGATGTCGCCGGCCATCAGGACCGGGTATGTGAAGAGGCCGGCCGAGATGAATTCCTGGCGCTCGCTCTTGTCCTTGAACTGGGTCATCCGGCCCAACTGGCCGTAGCTCGCCACCGAGCTCAACAGCCAAGCCGCCTCAGGGTGCGCGGTGACGTGACTCTGGACGAAGATCGTCGAGCGATCCGGGTCGAGCCCGATCGCGAACAGCATCGCTGTCAGGTCGAGCGTCGACTCGCGCAGCTCTCCCGGCTCGTACGCGGTGGTGATCGAGTGCAGGTCGACGATGCAGAAGAACGCCTCGCCCGCTTCCTGAATCGGAACGAACTGTCGAAAGGCTCCCGAGTAGTTGCCGAAGTGCTTCGCGCCGGTTGGTTGGATGCCGCTGAAAATCCGCATGGCTCTCGGCTCCAGTATCGCAACTAGATTTCTAGACGGATGGCGACGAACGGATCACCGGAGCTGCTGATCGTGATGGGCGCGGGGGCGACCGCGGACCAGACCGAGCACGTGCTGGCGCGGCTGCAGGAGGTGGGCGTCTCGGCTCGGGTGCAGCGCGGCCGCGAAGCGACCGTGATCGGCGCGATCGGCGAGCGAGAGCTGCTCGCGACGCTGCCGCTGGAGGGCTATCCGGGGGTGGAGCAGGTGCTGCCGATCCTGAAGCCGTACAAGCTGGTTGCCCGGGAGGTCGCTCCCGATCCGACCGTGATCGAGGTGGACGGCCGCAAGATCGGCGACGAGTTCTTCGGCCTGATCGCCGGCCCGTGCACGGTCGAGTACCGCGAGCAGACGCTGGAGACGGCGCGTGCGGTTGCCGACGCCGGAGCGACGATGCTCCGTGGCGGCGCCTTCAAGCCGCGCACCTCTCCGTACACGTTCCAGGGGCTCGGCGACGACGCGCTGGCGATCCTGCAGGAGGCGCGCGACGAGACCGGCCTGCCCGTCGTGACGGAGCTGATGGATCCTCGTCACGTCGAGGCGGTGCTGGAAGCCGCAGACGTGATCCAGATCGGCGCCCGGAATATGCAGAACTTCCTCCTCCTGGCCGAGGTGGGGAGGGCGGACAAGCCGGTGCTGCTGAAGCGCGGTCCTTCGGCGTCGGTCGAGGAGCTGTTGATGGCCGCCGAGTACGTGGCGAAGGAGGGGAACGACCGGATCATCCTCTGTGAGCGCGGGATCAAGACGTTCGAGACGACGACCCGCTATACGCTCGATCTCGGCTCCGTTGCGGTGCTGAAGAACGAGACGCATCTTCCGGTGATCGTCGATCCTTCGCACGCGGCCGGCAAGCGCGAGCTCGTCCTGCCCCTGGCGCGGGCGGCTGCGGCGGTTGGGGCCGACGGCATCATCGTCGAGTCGCACCCGCGGCCCGAAGAGGCGCTGTGCGACGGCCCGCAACAGATCCCGACGGCGGAGTTCGCCGACTTTGCGCGCGAGGTCGAGGGCATCGTCGCGCTGATGGGCAAGCAGATCGGCTGACCCTTCCGGGCGTGTCCCCGTGCCTGGCACCGGGGACCGGTCCGGGACGCAGCGGCCGCCGTTTTCGGGCGTGTCCCGGTGCCAGGCATGCGGACCGGTCCGAAAACGGCGGACTGCGGTAGGTAGCGCGGTTTGACCGCCCCGGGCCGGGGCGGACACCGCCCCTCGGGGCGTGTCCCGGTGCCAGGTGAGAGGGACCGGTCCGAAACGGCGCCAGCGGGGGATCGTCGTACTCTTAGCCCGTGCCTGTTTGCGCCACCTGCGGTCAAGACAATCCGGACGCCGCCCGCTTTTGCCTTGCCTGCGGCGCCGCGCTCGGCGTGGACGAGGCGGCGCCGCAGGAGGAGCGGCGGTTCATCAGCGTCCTCTTCGTCGACCTCGTCGGCTTCACGGCCCGCGCCGAGCGGCTCGATCCCGAGGACGTCCGGGCGATCCTGACGCCATACCACGAGACCGTCCGCCGCGAGATCGAGTCCTTCGGTGGCGTAGTCGAGAAGTTCGTCGGCGACGCGGTGATGAGCGTCTTCGGCGCACCGACCGCCTACGGCGACGATGCCGAGCGCGCCGTGCGAGCCGCTCTGGCCGTCCGTGACAGCGTTCGGGACCTGAACGACGCGGACGCCCGGCTCGACCTCCAGATCAGGATCGCCGTCAACACCGGCGAGGCCCTCGTCTCGCTCGGCGCCCGGCCCAGCATGGGCGAGTCGATGGTGGCGGGCGACGTCGTCAACACCGCGTCCCGCCTTCAGCAGGCGGCGCCCGTCAACGGGATCATCGTCGGCGAAGAGACCTACGCCTCCACCCGCGGCGCGATCCAGTACGAACCGATGCCCCCGGTCGAAGCGAAGGGGAAGGCGGCGGTCGTTCCTGCCTGGGTCGCCACCGCGGCGCTCGTCGCCGCCGGCGAGCGGACGATCTCGGGCGCGCCGCTCGTCGGGCGCGGCCGTGAGCTCGGCGTTCTCCAGGGCATCTGGGAACGCGTCGCCGACGAGCGGACCCCGACCCTGGTCACGATCGTCGGCGAGCCCGGCGTCGGCAAGACCCGGCTCGGGATCGAGTTCGGCCGGGTCGTCCGCGAGCTCGGCGGACGCGGCGTCCGAGGCCGGTCGCTTCCCTACCGCGACAGCAGTGCGTACGGCGCCTTCGCCGCCCAGCTGAAGCAGATCTGCGGGATCTTCGAGAGCGACTCGATCGACGTCGGCCTGGAGAAGCTGCGCGCGGAGGTGACCTCGCTGCTCGGTCCCTCGGAGTCGAACGGCGTCGCCGACCACCTCGCGATCTTGCTCGGGCTCGACCGAGAGGGCTCGGTCGCCGACCGCGAGACGCTGTTCTTCTCGGTCCGGATCTTCATCGAGGCCGTGGCCCGTGACCGCCCGACGATGCTCGTGTTCGAGGACGTTCACTGGGCCGACAGGAGCCTCCTCGACCTGATCGAGCTCCTGGCGGCGCGGCTCCGCGACCTGCCGATTCTGCTGCTGGCCCTTGCCCGTCCCGAGCTCATGGACACGCGCCCGGGCTGGGGCGGCGGCCTGCCGGCCTACACGGCGCTCCCGCTCGACCAGCTCAAGGAGTCGGAGGCGCGCGAGCTTGCCGCACAGCTTCTCGGATCCTCCGAAAACGGCGGTCGTTCGGAGCGGGCGGCGCAGCTGGCAGCGACCGCCGAAGGGAACCCGCTCTTCATCGAGCAGCTCGCCGCGACGCTCGCCGAGTCCCCGGACGGCGACTCTCCGCTGCCGACGACGATCCGCGGCATCGTCGCGGCGCGACTCGACGGGCTCCCCGCCGCCGAGCGGGCGGTCCTGCTCGACGCCGCAGTCGGTGGCAAGGTTTTCTGGCGCGGCGCTCTGGAGCGGATGTGTGACGACCCGGGGAGCCTGTCGGAGCTCCTGGACGCCCTCGAGGGACGCGACCTGATCCGCCGGCAGATGGTCTCCGCGATCGAGGGCGACCAGCAGTTCATCTTCAAGCACGTGCTGATCCGGGACGTCGCCTACGACGTGCTCCCGCGGGCTCGCCGTCGTGAGCGGCATGCGCAGGTCGCGCGGTTCCTGGAGGAAGCGACCTCGGAGATCGGCGAGGCGGCCGCTGCGCTCGCGCGCCATTGGCGCGACGCGGGCGAGCCCGACCGTGCCTTCGATCATCTCGTGCGAGCAGCCGAGGAGGCCGAACGGGGGTGGGCCAAGGACCGTGCGGTTGCGTTTTACCGCGAGGCGCTCGAGCTCTTGCCTGAAGACGACGCCGCCCGGCGAGGCTTCATCAAGGGTCGGCTGGCGGTGGCCCACGCAGCGATCTTCCACGCCGTCGACGCGCGGCTGTTGCAGCGCGAAGTAGCCGAAGAGGACTAGCTACAGCGGAAAGTCGGCGGGCGTGACGTCACCCGCGATCACCAAGACGTCGTGGATGTCGTGCTTGCCGAGCCGCTTCCCGTGGGCTCTGATCGTCTCCTCGTCGGGCGCCTGATAGACGCAATACGTCATGACGGTGCCCGTGTCGTCCACGATCACGTGACTGTGCTCCCACGTGATCTCGGGAAACTCCTCCTGAGCGACTTCCTTCGAGCGCCGGCCGACGTCGGGCATCGCCTCTTCGTCGACCTCGAACTTTCTGATGACCAGGTATCTCTGCATGTGCCCCATTGTATTGCCCGGATAGCCTGACCGGAAATGGCGGTGCGGCGGCTTGCAGTGATCGGAACGGGCCTGATCGGCGCGTCGGTGGCGCTTGCGGCCAAGCGGGCAGGCCGAGCGGAGGTCGTCGGCTACGACGCCGAGCCGCAGGCACTCGCCGCGGCGGCGGCGCGAGGGGCCGTCGACGAGAAGGCCGGGTCGCTCGAGGAAGCGGTCGCAAAAGCGGAGCTCGCAGTCGTGGCGGCTCCGGTCGCTCAGCTCGCCAACCAGGTGCGAGGAGTCCTCGAGGCGAGCCCGGAGGCCTGCACCGTCACCGATGTCGGCTCGACCAAGGTCGCGGTCTGCGCCGCCGCGCTCGGCTCCGGCCGGTTCGTCGGCGGCCATCCCGTCTGCGGCTCCGAGGCGCGAGGAGCCGAGCACGCGAGCGCCGAGCTCTTCGACGGCGCAACCTGGTTCCTGACACCGCTCGCGGCCACCGAGCCCGAGCGCCACCGGCTCGTGCACGGCTTCGTCTCCTCGCTCGGCGCCACGCCCATCGCCGTCGACCCGGTCGCGCACGACCGGCTCGTCGCGCTGACGAGCCACCTGCCGCACGCGCTCGCGAACCTGCTCGTCAACCAGGCCGGTGCAAGTCGGATCGACGGCCACGAGCCGCTCGCGGCGGCGGGCGGCTCGCTCCGCGACATGACGCGGGTCGCGGGTGCGAATCCGCGGATCTGGATCGACATCTTCCTCGACAACGCCGGCCCGGTTCGCGAGGCGCTCGGCGAACACCGAAAACAGCTCGACCGCCTCGAGCAAGCGCTCGACAGCGGCGATGCTGGCTTCCTGGCCAAATGGATCGGCGAAGCCGCCGGCAACAGGCAGCGGATGCTGGCCGACGCCTATCCCGATCCTGGTGCGCTCCAGCAGCTCCGGATCCATGTCCCCGACCGGCCCGGCGTGCTGGCCGGGATCACCCAGGCGCTCGGTGCCGAACGGATCAACATCGAGGACTTCGAGCTCCACCACATGTCGCCGGACCGTGGCGGAACGCTGACGGTCCTGATCACCGGCGAGAGCGAGGCGCGCCGTGCGGCCGAGCTGCTCGAAGCGCAGGGCTACGGCGTCGTGGTCGCGCCCGTGCTCGGCGAGCAGTGACGCGCGTCGAACCCGCAGCGGCGCTCGTCGGCGACATAGGGGTGCCGGCGGTGAAGGGAATCTGCCAGCGCGGCGCGCTGCTTGCGGCGATCGCGGACGGCGAGAGCGAGCTGCGGAATTTCGGCCATGCGGCAGATACGGACGCCGCGCTCGAGGCGGTGCGAGCGCTGGGAGCCGACGTGAGCGAGCACGAGCCAGGAACGGTCCGGATCGGCGGCCGCGGCCTCCGCGGGCTCGTCCCGCCCGAAGCTCCGATCGACTGCGGCAACGCCGGCACCGTGCTCCGCCTGCTCGGCGGCATCCTGGCGGGGCAAGACGGGCGCTTCAAGCTCGTCGGGGACGAATCGCTGTCGTCCCGTCCCGTGCGCGTCGACGAGCCGCTGCGTCAGATGGGCGCGCGTGTGGAGACCGATCACGGCCGGCCGCCCGTGCTCGTTGAGGGCGCGCGACTGAGACCGATTCGCTACGAGCTGCCGGTCGCGAGCGCACAGCTGAAATCCTCCGTCTTGCTCGCGGGGCTGCTCGCCGAGGACGGCCCGACGACCGTGCTCGAGCGGAGCCCCTCGCGCGACCACACCGAGCGGTTGTTGCGCTCGCTCGGCCTCAGGCTGACGCGCGCAGGTGCGGAGATTCGCGTCTGGCCGGCCGAGCGAATCCCGCCGCTCTCGCTCGACATCCCCGGCGATTTCTCCTCGGCGGCCCCGTTCCTCGTCGCCGGCACGCTGCTCTCCGGCTCGAACCTCCGCATCCACGACGTGGACGTGAACCCGACGAGGACCGGGCTGCTCGACGTGCTCGAGCGAATGGGCGCGCGCATCGCGCTCTTCAACCGCCGCAGCGCGAACGGCGAGCCCGTCGCCGACCTCGAGGTCCGCTCCGCGCCGCTGCTCGCGACCACGGTCGTAGCGGAGGAGGTGCCGCGCCTGGTCGACGAGCTGCCGCTGTTCGCACTGGCGGCGTCGCACGCACGCGGAGAGAGCGTGGTCAAGGGCGCGCAGGAGCTGCGCGTGAAAGAAACGGACCGCATCGAAACCGTGACGAATTCGCTGCGCGCCCTGGGCGTGCGCATCTCGGCAAGCGAGGATGGCTTTCGGATTCGTGGTGTTCCCGCCCGCCCCCGAGGGGGAGTCATGGCCTCGAGCGGCGACCACCGGATCGCGATGCTCGGCGCCGTTGCGGGCGCGGTTTCCAAGGAGGGTGTCGAGATCGAGGACGCGCAGGCGGTCGCTGTAAGCTTCCCCGGGTTTTTCGAGCTGCTCGAGTCGGTCACACAGCGATGATCGTTGCCATTGACGGGCCCGCGGGAGCGGGGAAGAGCACGGTCGCCCGCCGACTTGCGGAGCGGCTCGGCTACCGCTACCTCGACACGGGAGCGATGTACCGGGCGCTGACGTGGCTCGCGATGACCCGCGACATCCCGCTGGGCGAAGGCGCGAAGCTCGGGCAGCTCGCCGAGGAGTACCCGATCGCGCTCGACGACGAGAACCGCGTCTGGATCGACGATACGGACGTCACGGCCGCGATCCGGAAGTCTCGGATCGACCGCGTGGTGCCGGTCGTCGCGCGCCATCCCGAGGTTCGGGCGATCATGCGGACGCGTCAGCGCGAGCTCGCCGAGGTCGGCGACGCCGTCATCGAGGGGCGCGACATCGGCACGGTGGTGTGCCCCGGCGCCGACGTCAAGGTCTATCTGAACGCCGAGCGCGGGATCCGCGCCGAGCGCCGGCTCGCGGAGCGCCCCGAGATCGGGGCCGACGCCCTCGCCACCGACCTCCGGATCCGCGACCAGAGCGACGCGGAGCGGATGATGCCTGCGGCAGATGCAGTCCAGATCGACACGACCGAGCTCGACGTCGAGGACGTCGTCGGCCGGATCGAGCAGCTAGTTCGAGCGCGCCAGCCGGCATGACTGAGGAACACGGCGGGCGGTCGGAGGAGGACCTCCTCGGCACTGTCGCGATCGTCGGCTTCCCGAACGTCGGCAAGTCGACGCTGGTCAACCGGCTGACCGAGTCGCGGGCCGCGGTGGTGCACGAGACGCCCGGCGTCACCCGCGACCGCAAGGAGCTGGTGGCCGAGTGGAACGGGAAGCGGTTCCTGCTCATCGATACCGGCGGCGTCGACGTCGCCGGCAAGGATCCGATCACGCGCTCGATCGTCGAGCAGGCAAAGACAGCCGTCGAAGAGGCCGATCTCGTCCTCTTTCTGACCGACGCTCGCGCCGGGATCACGCCGGGTGACGAGGAGCTCGCCCAGATCCTGCGGACGGCGCACAAGCCGGTGCTGCTCGTCGCCAACAAGATCGACGATCCCGATCAGGACGCTCTGGCGTTCGAGTTCCACCGGCTCGGCCTCGGCGATCCGGTCCCGCTGTCGGCGGCGCACGGCCACGGCACCGGCGACCTGCTCGACACGATCGTCACGCGACTGCCGGGACGCGGCCGGCCGGCGGTCTCGGAGCAGGCGATCCGGGTCGCGATCCTCGGCCGCACGAACGTCGGCAAGTCGAGCCTGCTGAACGCCCTGCTCGGGGAGGAGCGGGTGATCGTCTCGGACCTGCCCGGCACAACGCGCGACGCGATCGACACCGTGTTTCGCCGCGGCGAGCGCGAGTTCGTCTTCATCGACACCGCGGGTCTCCGCAGGAAGCGCCGGCAGCGACAGGGGATCGAGTACTACTCGGAGCTGCGCGCGCTCGCCGCGGCCGAGCGGGCCGACGTGGCGCTCGTGCTCGTCGACGCGAGCGAGGGGGTCGTCGACCAGGATCTGACCGTCGCGGACGTGGCCCGGAAGGCCCAGTGCTCGACGATCGCCGTTCTCTCGAAGTGGGATATCTCCGAGGTCGAGATCGAGGATGTGAAGGCAAGGCTGGGGGAGCGGCTGCGCCAACGGCCCCCCGTCCTGACCGTGTCCGCGAAGACGGGCCGGGGGATCGCGCGGCTGCTCGACCGAATCGAGACGCAGTTCGACAAGCATTCGTCGCGAATCCCGACCTCCGAGCTGAATCGGTTCCTCGCCGAGCTCCGGGAGGCGCGCGAGGCCCCGGCCCGGAACGGCCGTCGGCTCAACCTGCTCTACGGCACCCAGGTGCGCGCCCGGCCGCCGCGCTTCCGCTTCTTCGTGAACGATCCGTCGCTCGTGACGCGCGACTACGGCTACTGGGTCGAGAATCAGCTTCGCGAACGATTCGAGCTGGAAGGCGTGCCGGTCGCGATCGATTTCGTGCGCCGGAGTTGAACGCCCTCTTCCTGGGTCGGACAGGCTTGCCCGTCAGCCGGCTGGGTCTCGGTCTCGCCGCGCTCGGTCGCCCGGGATACATCAACCTCGGTCACTGGGACGACCTCGGCCCACGGAAGGACCTCGGCACCCTCGAGCGGGAGGCGCACGAGGTCCTTGATGCCGCGTACGCCGCGGGCATCCGGTACTTCGACGCCGCCCGCTCGTACGGGGAGGCAGAGAAGTTCCTCGCCTCCTGGCTGGAGAGCCGCGGGCTCGCACCGGGCGCGGTGACCGTCGGCTCGAAGTGGGGCTACACCTACACCGCCGACTGGCGCGTCGACGCCGAAGTACACGAGGCCAAAGACCTCTCGCTCGACACTCTGCGGCGGCAGCTCGCCGAGAGCCGCGCGCTGCTCGGCCCGAACCTCCGTCTGTACCAGATCCACTCGGCCACGCTGGAGAGCGGCGTCCTCGACGACCGCGCGGTGCTCGAGGAGCTCGTCCGCCTGCGCGAAACCGGCTTGGCGATCGGCCTGACGGTTACCGGCCCGAACCAGCGCGAGACGATCGAGCGGGCCCTCGAGGTGGCGCGCTTCGACACGGTGCAGGCGACCTGGAATCTGCTCGAGCGCTCCGCTTCCGCCGCGCTTGCCGCCGCGCACGCGGCCGGCCTCGGCGTGATTGTCAAAGAGGCCCTTGCGAACGGACGGCTCACGGTCCGCGGTGACGTCGCGCCGCTGCGGGAACTGGCGGAGCGTTCGGGCACGAGCCCCGATGCACTGGCACTCGCGGCAGCTCTCGCGCAGCCGTGGGCGGACGTCGTTCTCAGCGGCGCTGCGACCGTCGGCACGCTTAGAAGCAACCTCGGGGCTCTGGAGTTCGAGCTGGACGCCGAGCTCGCCCCGGAGCTCGCGGCGCTCGCCGAGGACCCGGTCAGCTACTGGGAAGAGCGGTCGACCCTTCCCTGGAACTAAAGCTATTAGGCGCCTTAAGCGCCGCCCCTGGCCTTCGATGCCCGACGGAGCTCGAACCGGTTCTCGCTGCGGGTCAGCAGCCGGGCGATGTTGGCCCGGTGGAGCACGAAGATCGCGACCGCTGCTCCTGCGGCGAAGGCCACGACCGGCCAGGACGCGCCAAAGAGCAGGGCGAACAGGGGAAGGGTCGTGGCCGAGACCAGCGAGGCCACCGATGTGTAGCGGGTCGCGAGGAACGCACACACCCACACGACAGCGGCCGCAAGCGTTGCCAGCGGAACCAGCGCCAGGGCGACACCGCCCGTCGTGGCCACGATCTTGCCGCCTCGGCTGAAGCCGATGAAGAGCGGCCGCCAATGCCCGACCAGCGCGGCGATACCGGCCAATAGACCGACGAGCTCGCCGCCGAGCCAGACTCCGAGCAGCGCCGCTGCGAAGCCCTTGGCGATGTCGAGCAGTGCCACGCCGAGGCCGATCTTGAAGCCGAGCGTGCGCCAGACGTTCGCCGCTCCGGTGCTGCCGCTTCCGACCTTGCGGATGTTGACGCCGCTGAGAACTCGCGGCAGCCAGTAGCCCCAGGGCATGCTGCCGAGGACATAACCGGTCAGGATCAGGAGAACGTCCTTCATTCAGAAATCCAGCCTCCGCGATTCTACGAAGTGGGCTGCCGATTAGCTGACTCTCGAGCGGAGACGAGGCCCTGCTCTACCCACCACTCGATTGTCCGGCGGAGTGTTTCCTCGATCGGCGTGTACGAAAACCCGAGCTCGCGTGCCGCCTTCGACCCGTCGTAGGCGTGACCGTGGGTGATCGTGCGCGCCAGCTCTCGGCAGATGCGAGGCGAGCCTCGCCGGATCCACGCGACGGTCTCGACCACGGTCGCCAGCGCCATTGCGAGCGAAGGCCTCAGGGTGCGCACCGGTTGCTCGACGCCCGCGAGGTTGCCCAGCAGCGCGAGCCCTTCTCGAACGGTCAGGGTCGCGCCGCTGAGAATGTAGCGCTCTCCCGGCTTCCCTTTGGACGCGGCCAGGAGGTGGCCCGTCGTGCAGTCGGCGATGTCGATCAGGCTCAGCGTCGAGTCGACCACCGCCTTGAGCCGCCCGTTCAGGTAGTCGAGCAGCAGCTTGGTCGAGCCCGTCGCGCGCCCCGGTCCCTGCACGGAAGCGGGGTTCACGCACACAACCTCGATCCCGGTCTCCTCCGCCGCCGCGAGCACGGCGCGCTCCGCCTCGTACTTCGAGCGCTCGTAGTCGGAGAGAAAAGAGCCGCGGTGAGGGGATTCCTCGTTCCCGACCGTCCCTTTTCTTTCGCCCAACGTTGCCGCCGACGAGGTGTACACGACCCGGTGGACCTCGGCTCGCGCCGCTGCCCGGACGACGTTCTCCGAGCCCCGGACGTTGACCTCGAACATCGGGGAGGGATCCCGAACGCAGAAGGCGTTGGCGCCGGCGGCGTGGTAGACGACGTTGCAGCCGCGCATGGCGGAAGCCAGCGGCTCGAGGTCGAGCACGTCACCGCGTACAGGCTCCGCGCCCAGCTCGCCGAGCGCGCGGGCAGAGGTTTCCGAACGGGCCAGCGCCCTGACGGGCTCGCCGTCTCCGAGCAGCCGCTCGAGGATCGCCCGGCCGACGAAGCCCGTGCCGCCGGTGACGAGAACCGGGCCGCTCATCGTGGCGCTAGCGCACGTCCTCTGAGAGGGCCGACGAGAAACGGGCGATGTACTCGACAGCCGACATCACCGTGATCGCGGCGGCGGCGATCATCGCCCACTCGTCGAGGCGAAGCGGTCCGATGTCGCCACCCCAGCGGACGATCGCCAGGAAGATCGCGACGAACTGGACGTTCGTCTTCAGCTTCCCCCAGATCGAAGGCGGGAAGACGGTGCCGTCCGCGGCGACCACCCCCCGCAGTCCCAGGATCAACAGCTCGCGCCCGACGATGATCGCGGCGATCCAGGCCGAGGCGCGGTCGACGTCGACGAGTGCGATCAGTGCTCCGGTGACGAGCAGCTTGTCGGCCGTCGTATCCAGAAAGGAGCCGAGCTTGGTCGTCACCGCCCACCGCCGCGCCAGGTAACCGTCGACGAAGTCGGTCGAGGCCGCGACCGCGAAAACGACAGCGGCAGCCGTGTAGGCGGAGTCGTGGTCCGGGCCGGCAAGGATCAAGGCCATCACCGCCGGGACCGCCAGAATGCGCGCGCCGGTGAGCGCCGGGAGCAGCGATCTCGGTGCGGCGGTCCGGGCGATCACGAGGCCGGGCTCCGCGACGGGATCTCCGCCTCGTGCGCGACGAGGGCGCGGACCTCGGCCGCAGAGGAGAGCTCCAGAGCCTGCTCGGCCAGCTCGCGGGCAGCCTCGGTGTCGATGCTCCGGACGGCCTGCTTGACTGCCGGAATCGCCGGTGCGTTCGCGCTGAGCTCGGCGATGCCGAGGCCCACCAGGACGGGCACGGCTACCGGGTCGGAAGCCAGCTCGCCGCAGACGCCCGCCCATTTTCCATGCTCTTTCGCCGCCTCGGTGACCATCCGGATCAGGCGCAGGACGGAAGGATGCAGGCCGTCCGCCAGTCGGGCGACGGACGCGTTCCCTCGCTCCGCCGCCATCGTGTACTGGACGAGATCGTTTGTCCCGAGCGAGAAGAACTCGATCTCGGGCGCGAACTGCTCGGCGGCGAGCGCGGCCGCCGGCACCTCGATCATCACGCCCACCTCGAGCTCATCCGGGGTCGGCGCACCGGCCTGCTCGAGCGCAGCGCGTACGTCGGCGAGCATGGCCTTGGCCTGCTTGAGCTCCTCAAGGGTGGCCACCATCGGGAACATCACTTTCAGTGGATACTCCGCCGCCGTCCTCAGCACGGCCCGTAGCTGCGTCGCCAGGAGCTCCGGCTGCTCGAGCGCCAGCCTGATTCCCCTGACTCCGAGGAATGGGTTCGCCTCGTGCGCGAGTGGGAGGTAGGGGAGTGGCTTGTCCGCGCCGACGTCGAGCGTGCGAAGGATGAGCGGCCGCCCCTCCAGGCCCTCGGCGACGCTCTTGTAGGCCGCGTACTGCTCGTCCTCACTCGGCATCGAGTCCCGCTCGAGGAAAAGAAACTCGGTGCGCAGAAGGCCCACACCCTCGGCGCCGTTCTCGATCGCGGCGAGCACGTCGTCGGGAGAGCCGATGTTGGCGACGACCTCGATCCGGCGCCCGTCCTTGGTCACCGCCGGCTCGGCGGCGGCGGCCCGAGCAGTTCGAGTCGCCTGCTCACGCGCAGCGGCACGGCGTTCGTATTCGGCGGCGAGCTCCTCGGCAGGCTCGACGTAGATGATCCCGACATCCCCGTCCAGGAGCAGCAGCGTGCCCTCGGGCACGCTCAGTACGCCCTCGCCGAGCCCCACGGCCGCCGGAATCCCGAGTGAGCGGGCGAGGATCGCGCTGTGCGACGTCGGGCTGCCGGCGGCCGTCGCGACGCCGAGCGCGAGCTCCCGGTCGAGCGAAGCGGTGTCTGCGGGAGTCAGGTCGGTCGCGACCACGATCCCTGCGGCGCTCAAGGTTGCCGCCGCCGTGTTCCCCGTCAGCGCGGCGACGACCTGGCGGGCCACGCCGGTCAGATCCTCGGCGCGGGCCTGCAGGTACTCGTCGTCGAGCCCGCGGTAGTCGGCGGCGACCCGCCCGGCCGCGTCATGCCACGCCTC
>Ga0307277_10000279_pt1 | contig 18133 bp, 17 predicted proteins | sample ER_DNA_116_FD_194473 | JGI IMG/M metagenome (GOLD analysis project Ga0307277, IMG submission 194473) | Bulk soil microbial communities from the East River watershed near Crested Butte, Colorado, United States - ER_DNA_116 | ecosystem: Environmental > Terrestrial > Soil > Floodplain | place...
CGCGTCGTGATCGCAGACGCATCGGGGTTCACGGTGTTCGGGTCGTCGCCGAGCGGTCCGTGGGACGCACGCAGCGCGGACGGCAGCGTCTGGCAGAGCGAGCGCATCCCCGGCAACGCGGGTGTCGTCATCGTGGCCGCCTTCCACCGCGGCGCGGAGCCAGCAGTGATCGCCGAGTCGGGGTCCGCCGTCGGTGTCATCTCGCAGGAAAGCAACGGGACTTGGCAGGCGGAGCCCGCCGCCGGCCTCGCCGCGTCGATCCTCATCCGGGTCGTCGCTGTCGAGGGTGGTCTCGTCGCGCTGGGGGGCGGCGAGAGCGGACCGCGGCTCCTGGCGTCGGCCGATGGGACGTCATGGCGGGACCTCGAGCCGCCGGCCGGCAGCGATGCGACCACGACGCTGACCGGCGCGCTCGTCACGGACGGCCGGGCGTTCCTGACCGGTCAGACGACCATCAACGGCCGAAGCGTCGGCGTGATCTGGACCGGACCGGCGACGCTCCTCGCCCCCTGATCAGGCGACAAGCGAGCCCGCCGGATGCGTCTCGAGGCCGGCCGCCACCCGCCGGATCGCGGCCGCGATCCGGCGATCGATGGCCGCTCCGGGATCCGCCTCGCGCGCCGTCCGGCCGTGCCACGGCAGGAATCGGGTCGGCCGGATGCGGATGACCTGCGAGTAGGTGACGAGGAACTCATCGGGCCCGAGGCCGATCGCCGCCATCCGATCACGGTACTTCGCGAGGTGCCAGGCGGGCAGGACGTCGCGGGAGGGCGCGTCGAGGAGCTCCGCGACGCCTTCGATCATGCCGACGTCGAAGTCGTCCTCGGGCTCGCCAAGGGCGAGCATCACGATCGGGTTGTGGCGGAGGTTGACGACCTTCCGGGCATGGGGCTTGCTCGCGATCAGGATCGCCTCGCCATCCCAGCTGAACCAGATCGGGACGAGGTGCGGCCGCCCGTCGGGGCGGACGCTGCTCAGCCATACGACCGGCTCGCCACGCAGCATCCGGTCGATCCGGGCGAAGGCAGGGTCGGCGGCGAACGGGCGATCCATGACGAGATCGTGGCTGGCGGCTCGTCGCGATGACACACACCGATGACGTCGATCGGGATGGACATCCGACGATGCGGCGATCCGACGACGGTCGGCCCTCTCAGCGGCGCTCGACCTCGCGCTCCTCGCCGAGTCGGTCGTCGGCCGCCGCCTCGACCGGCTCGTCCGGGCCGGGCGGCGCTGCTGCAGCCTCGCCGGCGGCAGGCAGGTCTCGCGCCAGCGGCCAGTTCCAGGTCTTGAGCCGGCGCAGCAGGCGCCGACCGGTGAGATCGAGGTGGATCGGCGTGATCGCGATCCGGCGGTTGATCACGGCATGGAAGTCGGTGCCGGGGACGGCCAGACCCGAGGGCGGCGGCCCGCCGATCCAGAAATAGGGGATCCCGCGTGGGTCGAGCCGTTCGATCAGCTGGTCCTGATAGACCCGGCGTCCCAGTCGGGTGATCTCGAAGCCCTCCGATTCCTCGATCGTCGTGGCCGGCACGTTGACGTTGATCAGCTCGCCGCGCGACAGCCCGTGCTCGAGGATGTTCCGCGCGACGGTCGTCGCCGCGGTCCCCGCGAGGGTGAAGTCGGGGTGCTCGTAATACTCCTGGCTGATCGCGAACGCCGGGCAACCGTTGATCACCGCCTCCATCGCGGCGCTGACGGTGCCCGAGTAGGTGATGTCGTCGCCGAGGTTCGCGCCGTAGTTGATCCCGGACGCGACCAGGTCGAAGCCGTGGCCGAAGTAGCCGAGGAACGCCAGGCTCACGGCATCGGTGGGTGAGCCGTCGACCGAGAAGCCGATCGAGCCGTCGCCGAGCGTCCGCTCCCGGACGCGGAGCGGTCGCATCAGGGTCTTCTGGTGACCGACAGCGCTCTGGTTCGTGTCCGGGGCGACAACCGTCGTGTCGCCGATCGGGTCGAGCGCCTGCTTCAGGGCCAGGAGGCCGCGCGACTCGATCCCGTCGTCGTTCGTGATCAGGATGCGCGGTCGGGTCGTCCAGTCGTGGAGGGGCCGGGCCGACGAGCGAAGGGCCCGCGGTCCGCCTCGGGCCGCGCCACCGGCCACCGGCTCGCCGCGCTCCTTGTCGAGGTCGCGACGCTCGGTCCGGGCCCGTTCGCGGGTCATGTCGGGCCGGTCGGCGGGTCCCTCGTTCGCCGGCTCGGGGCCCGGTCGACGCGATCGGCCAAGGTCGGCCGCCTGGCCGTCGTCGTCGCCGCGACCACGGCCGCCGCGGCCGGGCGTTCGGCCATCGTCGGTCATGCCGTCACGTCAGGGTCGATACCCGGCACCGGTTCGTGGGGCACGCGGATCGGGCGGCCTTCGCGCTCCTCGACGCGGCGGGCGGCTCGGGCGGCCACGGGCGACGGCTCGCGGGTCAGGATCAGGAAGTGGAAGAAGAAGGCCGACAGGACCGCAGCGATCGGGATCCCGAAGATCGCGCCCGTCACGCCGGCGATCTTGCTCCCGACGAGGACGGAGCCGAGGACGACGATCGGGTGGATCCCGACCGCCTCCTGCATCAGTCGCGGCTGGAGGACGTTCATGACGATCAGCCAGCCGATCGCCATCAGGGCGAACGCCGGTGGGGCGTGGCCGCCCGGCACGAGCAGGGCGACGATTACCGGCGGGGCCCAGGCCACGAACGGACCGAAGAAGGGGATCGCCATCAGGACGCCTGCCGCGGCGGTCGACACGGCGAGATAGGGCAGGCCGAGGACGGCGCTCGTCACCGCGGCCACCGCCGCGTAGACCACGCCGAGGATCGCCTGGCCGCGGAGGAAGCCACCGAAGGACCGGGCGACGCTGCGCTCGAGGAGCCGGGCCTCCTGCTTCCCGCTCGGCGGCACGACCCGGAACAGGAACGACAGGATCGCGTCGCGATCGACGACCATGTACAGCGACAGGATCAGGACGATCAGCAGGTTGCCGAGCGCACCGAGGCTCGCGACCGCGAGCTGCTGGACGGGGCCCGCCAGCTGCAAGGCGTAATCGGCGAGGTTGTCGAGGAAGCTCGTCGCCTGGGCGAGCAGGTCGACCTGGTTCAGTCCGAGATGGTTCAACCGGTCCTGCCACGGCGCGAGAAGCCGCGGGAGGTCGTCGCGCAGGCTGGGAACCGTGGTGATGAAGTCGCCGATCGATTGGGCCAGCGCTCCAGCAACAAGAACGACCACGAGGACGATCGCGCCGACGAGCGTGGCGTAGACGAGGACGACTGCGCCGACACGCGGCAGGATCGGCACGAGGCGGGTGAGCCCGGCGACGACCGGGCTGAGGATGAACGCGAGCAGCCAGGCGAGGAAGAACACGAGGATCACGTCGCCGAAGGCGAAGAAGACGTTCGCCGCCAACTCGACGGCGACCATCGCGAGGACGATCGCGCCGAGGACGAGCACCGCGGTCAACCAGCGCCGTTGTCGATCGGTCACGCTCAGCACCCTCGGGCCCAATGGCTTCGCCGTTGATCGTCGATCCCTGGAGGGGCGGTGCCCCTCCCCTTCGGCCTCATGGTAGCCGCCGTCAGTTCACCACGGCTGCATCCGGCCAACGCCTGCTGGTGCTCGCGATCGCGGGGACCGTGGAACGATCTAGCGGATGCCCATCCGGCGGCGGACCTCGTCCATCGTCGCCGCGGCCTTCGGCCGGAGGCGATCCGCGCCGGCTTCGAGGATCTCGTCGATGTCTGCCGGGTGGGCCATCAGCTCGAGGTAGCGCTCACGCGCGGGGGCATAGTGGCGGACCAGTCGATCGGCGAGGAGCTTCTTCGTGTCGACGCACCCGGTGCGGGCGGTCCGCTCCCCGTCCCAGATCTCCTCGTAGTCGGGCCCGAAGAATCGGTGCGTCTGGCAGACGTTGCAGACCTCCGGTCGGCCGGGATCGGTCCGCTTGATCCGGAGGGTGTCGGTGACCATCGACATGACCTGCTTCCGGATCAGGTCCGGCTCGCCCAGGATGTCGATCGTGTTCCCGACCGACTTGCTCATCTTCCGGACCCCGTCGGTCCCGAGCACGGTCGGCGCCTCCGTGAACACGGCCTCTGGCTCCGGAAACGTGTCGCCGTAGCGCCGGTTGAACGACCTGACGATCTCGCGCGACAGCTCGAGATGGGCCGCCTGGTCCTTGCCGACCGGCACGAGCGATGCCTTGTAGATCACGATGTCGGCCGCCTGGAGGACCGGGTAGGTGAGCAGCCCGTGGTTGATGTCGTGCGGCTGCTGCTCGACCTTCTCCTTGTAGGTGGGCGTCCGCTCGAGCCAGCTGACCGGGGTGACCGTGCAAAGCAACCAGGCGAGCTCGGTGTGCTCGGGCCGGTGGCTCTGGACGAAGAGCGTGCAGCGGTCGGGGTCGAGACCGAGGGCGAGCAGCCCCGCGGCCATCTCGCGCGTCCGGGTTCGGAGCTGGTCGGCGTCGTGCGTGCTCGTCAGGGCGTGGTAGTCGACGATGCAGTAGATCGCCTCGTACTCGGCCTGCAGCGCGACATAGTTCCGGATCGCGCCCAGGTCATTGCCGAGGTGAACGATCCCCGACGGCTGAATCCCGGAGAAGATCCGCGGTCGGCGCGCGCCCGTCGGGGCCTCGCGAGCAGGGGCAGCGGCAGGATCGATGGTCATGGGCCGCGAGTGTAGCCGAGCAGGATTGACGACCCGCGGGCAGCGGCGTAGCGTGCGACCGAACCCGCTTCCGGGATGGAGGATCCGCGCCCCCGGGTCCCACTGGAGGGAGAGGAGGTTCGCGACCGGCGACCGATGCCCAGAGTTCCCACTGGCGTCCTCCGGCAGCGTCACCTGTCCGGGCTGAGCTGTTTCCCCTGTGTGTGAAGGAGCCCACCTTGGCCACGACGTCCGCGCCTGCCGCTCCCACCTACAAATTGCCGTTCGTGATCACTGCCTCGGCGGCCGGCACGATCATCGAGTGGTACGACTTCTACCTCTACGGCGTCCTCGCCGCATTCTTCTCCACCCAGTTCTTCCCGAAGGGCAATGACACGGCCGCCCTACTTGCGTCGCTGGCGACGTTTGGAGCCGGCTTTGCCGTTCGGCCGTTCGGGGCCGCGTTCTTTGGCCGGCTTGGCGACCTGACCGGTCGGAAGTTCACCTTCCTCCTGACGATCACGATCATGGGCCTGTCGACCGCCCTCGTCGGGGTTCTGCCGACGTATGCCCAGATCGGCATCCTCGCCCCGATCATCCTGGTGGTCCTACGCCTCGCCCAGGGTCTGGCCCTCGGTGGCGAGTACGGCGGTGCCGCGATCTACGTCGCCGAGCACAGTTCGGACGAGAAGCGCGGCCAGAACACGAGCTGGATCCAGACCACGGCGACGCTGGGGCTCCTCCTGGCGCTCCTCCTGATCGGCGTGACCCGGGGCTCGATGTCGGCCGAGAACTTCACGAACTTCGGCTGGCGGATCCCGTTCATCCTGTCGATCATCCTCGTCGCGCTCGCCCTCTACATCCGGCTGCGGCTCCAGGAGACGCCGCTCTTCAGCCGGTTGAAGGCCGAAGGCAACGCATCGAGCTCGCCCTGGCGCGACAGCTTCGGCAACGCGGCGAATCGGAAGCTGATCATCCTCGCCCTCCTGGGAGCGACCGCCGGTCAGGCCGTGGTCTGGTACCAGGGCCAATTCCAGGCGCTGTTCTTCCTCGGCACGGTCATGGGCGTCAAGTACACCGACGCCTACCTGATCGTCGGAGCGGCGATCGTGTTCGCGACGCCGTTCTTCGTGTTCTTCGGCCGCCTCTCCGATCGGATCGGGCGCAAGCCGATCATCCTCGGTGGCTGCCTGATCGCGGCGATCACCTACTACCCGATCTACAACCTCATGGTCCAATTCGCCCATCCACAGGGCGTGCTGGCCACGACCGGCGCGGCCGCCGGAAAGTTCGTTGGTGCCGACGGGGTCACGCCCACGGTTGCCCAACCGGAGATCCTGCCGCTGATGGTCCTCGTCTGGATCCAGGTGGTCTACGTCACGATGGTCTACGGTCCGATCGCGGCATTCCTCGTCGAGTTCTTCCCGGCCCGGATCCGCTACACGAGCCTCTCCATCCCGTATCACATCGGCAACGGCTGGTTCGGCGGCTTCCTGCCGCTGATCGCGGCAGCGCTTCTGACGGCAACCGGCAACATCTATGCAGGCCTGATCTACCCGATCGTCGTCGCGTTGATCACGGTGATCGTCGGGGGCCTGTACATCCGGGAGACTCGCCACGTCCGGATCTGGGACGAGGTCTCCGGCGATGCCACGACGGCAGCGCCGGCTACCGGTTAGCCCGGGGCGGACGCAGCCATGAAGGGGAGGTCGCCTGTCGGCTTCCCCTCCCGATCGCTCCGGACCGGCCCTCGACCGGGATGCCGGGCGATGAGGACGCGATGACGGACAGGGCGACGCCTTCCCGCGGTTCCGATCACCCGCTGGATCGCTTGAACGCGGCAGCACGGACCGATCCCGACGCCTTCTGGCGGGAGGTCGCGGCCGAGCACATCGAATGGTTCCGCGAGCCGGACCGGGTCTTCGTTTCCGACCCGCCGTCGTTCGCCTGGTTCACCGGCGGCCGGATGAACCTCTGCTGGAACGCCCTCGATCGGCAGGTGGTAGCCGGGCTCGCCGACCAGCCTGCGCTGATCGCTGCCGACGAGCGTGGGAACCGCCGGACCTTGACGTACGGCGAGCTGCTCGATGAGGTCCGAGCGATCGCCGCGGCGATGCGGGGACTTGGCGTCGGCCGGGGCGACCGGGTCACGATCTACATGCCGACGATCGCCGAGGCGATCGCGACGATGCTGGCAACGGTCAGGATCGGCGCGATCCACTCCGTCGTCTTCGCCGGTTTCGGTGCGGGTGCGCTGGGGGACCGGATCCGTGCCTCCGGGTCGAAGCTGATCGTCGCGGCCGATCTGACCCGACGGAAGGGCGTCGATGTCGATCTCACCGGAATCGTCGGCGCATCGATCGCGCCCGACGCCGGCGGTCCGGGCGACGTCGAGCACGTCGTCTGGTTCCGGCGGGCGACGGGCGAGGTGCCGCGGATCGGCGGCGACGGCGAGGGACCTCGTCATCTCGACTGGGCCGAGTTCCTCGCGCGTGGGACCGGGCAATCCGGCGATCACGAGGTCGTCGAGGCGACCGACCCGGCGTTCATCCTGGCGACCTCAGGGACGACCGCCCGGCCGAAGCTGGCCGTCCACCGTCACGGAGGTTTCGCCGTCCAGGTCGCCGCGATGGGACGCTGGGTGATGGGTCTCCGGACAGGCGAGGTCTGGTGGTCGATGTCCGACATCGGCTGGATCGTCGGCCATGCGTACATCGTCTATGCGCCCTTGATGGCCGGCTGCACGACCGTGGCCTGGGAGGGGGCGCTCGACCATCCCGCCCCGGACGCGGTCTGGGCGCTGATCGAGGAGCTTGGGGTGCGGGGCATCTTCACGTCGCCAACCGGCGTGCGGCTGCTCATGCGTCATGGCGAGGCCCACGCCCGGTCCCACGACCTGTCCAGCGTCGAGCGGGTCGTGTGCGCCGGCGAGGTCCTCAACGAGCCCGCCTGGAGGTGGCTCCAGGAGACCGTGTTCGAGGATCGGATCCCCGTGATCGATCACATGTGGCAGACGGAGACCGGCGGGCCGATCTTCGGCAACACGTGGGGTCTTGGCCTCCTTCCCATCAAGCCCGGCTCGGCCGGCCGGCCGTTGCCCGGGATCGAGCCACGCGTCGTCACGCCGACCGGGCAGGACCTGCCCGTCGGGGAGAAGGGGATCATGGTCCTGGACCGGCCGTTCCCGGGCCTCATCGCGACCCTGTGGGGCGAGCCCGAGCGCTATGCGACCGACTACTGGGAGAAGATCCCGGGCCGGTACTACGTCGGTGACGCCGCCCACATCGACGAGGATGGCTACGTCTGGTTCGCCGGACGGGCCGACGAGATCATCAAGATCGCCTCACATCGGCTCGGCACGATCGAGGTCGAAACGGCCTTCCTGAACCATCCGGCTGTTGCCGAGGCCGGCGTCACAGGCCGTCCCGACGACCTGCGCGGCGAGGTGATCGCCGCCTTCGTCGTCCTCCGCTCCGGCCACGAGCCGTCCGAAGAGCTTCGCCGGGAGCTGCTCGAGACGGTCCGTCGCGTCCTTGGGCCCGTGGCGGTCATCGGCGAGATCTCGTTCGTCGTCGTCCTGCCCAAGACCCGCAGCGGCAAGATCATGCGGCGGGTCCTGAAGGCCGTCGTCCAGGGCGTCGATCCGGGCGACCTGACGACCATCGAGGAGGAGGGCTCCGTGGAGGAGGCACGCGCCGCCCTCGAGGAGCTGCGGAGCGGATTGCGGTGAGACCGCCGACCGAGCCGGTCGCGGCGGTCTGGTTCGACCTGTACGGCACCCTCGTCGACCTCGACCCCCTGGTCGACGCCTGCGAGGCCGGCGCACCGGGCCACGGCGCGGACGTCGCGGAAGGCTGGCGGGCACGCCAGGTCGAGGCGTCCTGGCTCCGAACCCTCATGGATCGCTGGGCGCCGTTCGAAACCGTGACCCGGGAAGCGCTGGCTGCGGCAGCGGCCGACGTCGGGATCGATGTCGCGACCCTCGACGCTCTCGACGGTGCCTTCGAGCGACTCCCGGCACGGCAAGGGGCGGCCGAGTGCCTCCGCGCGCTGCGCGACCTCGGGGTCCCAACCGGGATCCTCTCGAACGGATCGGCGACGATGATCGAGCGTACGTCTCGGGGAGCCGGGCTCCGGGACCTCGTCGACGAGGTGCGCTCGGTCGACGCGGTTCGGCGCTACAAGCCCGACCCGGCGGTCTACCGGCTGGCAACCGAGGCGAGCGGGCTCGAGGCGGCACGCGTTGGATTCGTGACGGCCAATGGGTGGGATGCCGCCGGGGCCGCCGCGTTCGGTTTCCGCGTCGCCTGGCTTCGTCCGGCGCGCGACGTCGTCGTCGCCGCCGTCGTGCCCGCCGTCGGGGTGCCCGACCCCGTCGTCGCGACCTGGAATGAGTTGCCGCGCCTCTTCGGCTTGAGCCACTGACCGCGGAGCTCGTTCGGTGGCCCACGGCGCTCGGCTACCATTCGGCCGATGCCTCTGCCGTCACGAGCCCATCGGCGATGACCGCCGCCCCGTTGCGCGTCGCGGTCCTGGGGGCCGGAACGGTCGGGCGCGAGGTGGTCCGGGCGCTCCTCGGACGAAGCGACGACCTCACGCCGTTCGATGGCCCACCGCTGGTTCTCGCCGGCATCGCCGTCCGGGACGTCGAGCGGGCGCGGGCCAACGGGCTCCCGCCCGACGTGCTCACTGACGCGCCGGCCCATCTCGTCGCCTCCGAGGAGACCGACGTGATCGTCGAGCTCATGGGCGGCGATGAGCCCGCGAGAACGCTGATCGGCGCCGCGCTCGTTGCGGGCAAGGCCGTCGTCACGGCCAACAAGCACGTGATGGCCCACCATGGGCTGGAGCTCGAGGCGCTCGCCCGCCGGTTCGGGTCCGCACTTCGGTTCGAGGCCGCGGTCGGCGGCGGGATCCCGGTCCTCGGCCCGATCGCCACCGAGCTGGCCGGCAACCGCATCACGGCGGTGCGCGGAATCGTGAACGGCACGACGAACTACATCCTCACCGCGATGGCCGACGAGGGTCTTGACTATGCCGAGGTCCTCGCCGCGGCCCAGGCCGCCGGCTATGCAGAGGCCGATCCGAGCGGGGACGTCGAGGGGCTCGACGCGGTCAACAAGCTCGTGATCCTGGCCCGGCTCGCCTTCGGCGTGTGGCTGGATCCGGCGGACGTCGCCAACGTGCCCGCCGATGGCCCGGGTGCCGGCCGACCGGGCATCACCGGGGTGAGCGCGGCCGACCTCGCCTCGGCACGGGCGGCCGGTGGCACGGTCAAGCTCATCGCGGAAGCGACGAGCCGCGCCGACGGGGGACCGCCGACCGCCGCCGTCCTGCCGCGGGTCGTCGACGCGGATTCGGCCCTGGGGCGGATGGGCGGCGTCCTCAACCGGATCGAGGTCGAGGGCGAGCCCGTCGGGATGGTGGCGTTCTCCGGACCGGGCGCGGGCGGGGCGGCTACTTCGAGCGCGGTGCTCGGCGACCTCGTCGCGATCAGCCGCGAGCTCGGCAGCACCTGGGCGGGCCTGCCCCCTGCGCTCTCGGCGGCGATCCGATGACGAGCGATCAGGCCCTCGCCGGCTCGTCGACCCGCTCGCGCTACGCCCGGCCGACCCTCGTCGAGCGCTACCGGGCATTCCTGCCCGTCACCGATGCGACCCCTGCCGTCAGCCTGGGCGAGGGCCTGACTCCTCTGGTCCACCTCCGTCGCCTCGGCTCGCGCATCGGGCTCTCGAACCTTCACGTCAAGGTCGAAGGCCAGAACCCGACCGGATCGTTCAAGGACCGCGGCATGGTCGTCGCCGTCGCCCGGGCCGTGGAGGGTGGCGCGCGCTCGATCATCTGCGCGTCGACCGGAAACACGTCGGCCTCGGCCGCGGCCTACGGAGCCGCTCACGGTCTCGAGGTCGTCGTGGTCCTGCCCTCGGGCCGGATCGCGATGGGCAAGCTCCTCCAGGCGATCGTCGCCGGTGCCCGGGTGATCGCGGTCGACGGCAACTTCGACGCCGCGCTTCGGATCGTCCGCGCCCTGGCGGAGCAGAACGATCACCCGGTCGCGCTCGTGAACTCCGTCAACCCCGATCGGCTGGAGGGCCAGAAGACTGGCGCCTTCGAGGTCTGCGACGACCTCGGCCGCGCGCCCGACATCCTCGCGATCCCGGTCGGTAACGCCGGCAACATCAGCGCGTACTGGGCGGGGTTCACGCAGTACGCCGACGCGGGCATCGTCGCGAGCCGGCCGCGGATGTTCGGCTTCCAGGCGGCCGGTGCCGCCCCGCTCGTCGTGGGTCATCCGATCGACGAGCCGGAGACGATCGCGACCGCGATCCGGATCGGCAACCCCGCGTCGTGGTCGAAGGCGATCGCCGCCCGGGACGAGAGTGGCGGACGGATCGAGGCGGTGACCGACGACGAGATCCTCGCCGCATATCGAGCACTGGCCGAGGAGGAAGGAATCTTCTGTGAGCCGTCGTCCGCGGCGAGCGTCGCGGGCGTCGGCCACCTCGCCGCCTCGGGCGACATCGACCGTGACGCGCTCGTCGTCGCCGTCCTGACGGGCAACGGCCTGAAGGACCCTTCGACGGCCGAGACAATCGCCGGGCGAGCGGCGGTCGTTTCGACGGAGCCGACGGTCGGGGCAGTGGCGGTGGCACTCGGATGGTGACGAACTGGCTGGCCGAGCTGGACGGGCGACGGGTCGTCGTCGAGGTCCCCGCGTCGAGCGCGAACCTCGGCGCGGGCTACGACTGCGTCGGGGTCGCCCTCGGCCTGACGAACCGGATCGAGGTCGAGGTCCGTGGCTGGAGCCGCGGTGAGATGGAGCTGTCGGTCGATGGCGAGGGCGCGGACGAGCTCCCGGCGGACGGCAGCAATCGCTGCGTGCAGGGGATCGAGGCGGCCCTCCGGGAGGTGCGCGGGACCTTGCCCGACGGCATCGGCTGGCGGATCGACATGCGGAACGAGATCCCGCTCGCGCGCGGGCTCGGGTCGTCGGCCGCGGCCACGGTCGCCGGGCTCGTCGCGGGTAATGCCCTCCTCGGTGAGCCGCTGACCTCGGCCGATCTCCTCCGCCTCGCGACCGCGATCGAGGGTCATCCGGACAATGCCGCGGCCGCGCTCCTGGGCGGGTTCACGGTGAGTGCCCTCGTCGACGGTGGCGTGGAGGCCCTCCGGTTCGATGCCCCCCGTGACCTGCGTGCGGTCCTGTTCATCCCGGACCTGCGGTTGCCGACGTCGGAGATGCGGGCCGCCCTCCCCGCCAAGGTCCCGCTCGTCGACGCCGTCTCGAACCTGACCCGCGTCGCGGTCGGCGTGGCGGGGATGGCAACCGGCCGGTTCGACCTGCTCCGGATCCTGACCGTCGATCGCCTCCACGAGCAGTACCGGGCCAAGGTCTACCCGCAGCTGCCGCAGCTCGTCGAGTCCGCCCGCAAGGCGGGCGCGATCGGAGCCTGCCTCTCGGGCGCGGGCTCGACGGTCCTGGCGTTCTCGGACTCGGTCCGGACGATCACGCGCATCGAGGCGGCCTTTGGTGCGGCCGCGGCCGACACCGACCTGACGGGCCGGATCGCGGTCGTGGCGTTCCGGAACACCGGCGCGCAGGTGATCAGGCGCCTCTGACCGTCGGTGCGGGGAGGTGGGGCGTGGTCGCGAGCGGTTGACGCCCGAGCGAGACTCGTGACGTGGACGGCTTCATCCAGGCGATCGGGCAGGGGATCAGCGGCTTCGTCCAGGGATCGTTCGCGGTCGCCGGCGACGCGGTCCGTGGGATCGTCGGGTCGCTCAACGCCGCCCTACCCGGCGGGATGCTGGCCGCTGTCGTGTTCGTCGGCCTCGGCGTGGCGGCCTGGCAGCTCGCGAAGCGCTAGCCGCTGTCCGCGCGGTCGGCGTCATCCGACCGGCGCGAACCGCCCTGTGCCGGCGGCACCCAGGACCGATCTGCGTACCGCTGCTGCCGGAGGACGAGCTCGTCGAGCCGCTCCTGCTCGCCTCGGAGGAGCTCCAGCTCGCGGGCCCGCTCCTCCGCCTCGATCTCGTCGAGGGTCGGGGCGCGGGTCTGCCGGTCGCGGCCAGCCGTCTCGGCGCTCGCCTCGCCAGCGTTATCGCCCGTCGTTCGGCCGTCGGCCGTGGGTTCGGCATGACTCCCGCCGCCGCCGAGCAGCCGCCGGAGGAAGCCCACCTCAGATCCCGCCCGCGATCGGGTTCGGCGCGTGGGCGCGGATGAACGTCAGCGCCTCCTCCCACGCCTGTGCCGAGGCCTCGGCGTGCTCGGCCGCCTTCCGGTCGAAGAAGCTGTGCGGCGCGCCCTCGTAGGTCACGAGCCGATGCTCGACACCGGCCTTCGTCAATGCCGCGTCGAAGGCGGCGATCGCGTCCGGCGGGATCGCGCGGTCCGCGCCGCCGAAGAGACCGAGGATCGGGTTCGCGATCTCGTCGACGAGATCGATCGGAGCCGGGATGTCGCTCCGACCGGGGCCGACCGGGATGCCGTAGAAGCCGATCGAACCGGCAAGGCCGAGCCCGAGCGTCGAGCTCAGGAAAGCGAGGCGGCCCCCGTAGCAGAAGCCCACCGTGAAGAGCGACTCGACCCGACCCTCATCGTGCCGCAGGAGATGCTCGGCGCCTGCCGTGATGTCGGCCGACGCGCCCGCCCATGTCGTCCGCTCGACGTGGGGCATGTGCTCGAACTCGTCGCCACGCGGACCCAGCCCGGCGGTTCGGCCGAACCAGTCGATTGCCACCGCATCGACGCCGTTCTCAGCGAAGCGGAGCGCCAGCTCCTCGTAATACGGATGCAGGCCGCGGACGTCGGGCAGGATCACGATCCCCGCCCCGATCGACTCAGTCGCCCGAGCCCGGTAGGCGCGCAGCCGGTTGCCGTCGGCCGCGTCGAGGACCAGGTCCGCGGAGTCGAGCGCCCCTCCCGCGATCGGCACGATCGGCGGCCGGGAATCGAGGTCGAAGCACATCCGTCGCGGTCCTCCAGCGAGCGTCCCTCGCCAAGGCTACTGCGCTCGCTCGATCTGCGACGAGCCCCGCGTCGGGGATCGCAACCGATCCGCCACCCGGGAGCGCACGAGGCGGGCGGTAGAATGCGGCGATGCCTGCCGCGCCGCTCGTCGTCCAGAAATTCGGCGGGTCCAGCCTCGCCGACGCCGATCGGATTCGGCGCGTCGCGCGGCGGATCGCCCGCGAGCGGGCCGCGGGGGCTGATCTCGTCGTCGTCGTATCGGCGATGGGCGACACGACCGACGAGCTGCTCGGGCTGGCGGCCGCGATCACGGAGAGCCCCGACGAACGCGAGCTCGACATGCTCCTCGCGACCGGCGAGCACCAGAGCGCGACGCTGGTTTCGATGGCCCTCCACGCGCTCGGCGTCGGGGCGATCAGCCTGAGCGGGCCGCAGGCCGGGATCACGACGGACGGACGCCACGGCAAGGCCCGGATCGCCTCGATCGAGCCGGACCGGATCCGTCGCGAGATCGCCGGTGGCAAGGTCGTCATCGTGGCCGGGTTCCAGGGCCGGACGGGGACGCCCGACGGGGCGACCGCCGCGGATGCGACCCTCGCCGACATCACGACCCTCGGTCGCGGCGGGAGCGATACGACGGCAGTGGCGCTGGCCGCGCGCCTCGGCGCGGACCGCTGCCAGATCTTCACGGACGTGCGCGGCATCTATACCGCCGACCCCCGCCTCGCCCCCGAGGCGCGCCAGCTGGGCATCGTGGGCTACGAGGAGATGCTGGAGATGGCCCAGCAGGGCGCCCAGGTCATGCAGACCAGGGCGGTCGAGCTCGGCTGGGTCAACGGCGTGGTGATCGAGGTCCTCAGCTCGTTCGAGGACGCCCCCGGAACCGTCATCAAGGAGGACCCGTTCGTGGAGCAGCGAAACAAGGTCCGCGGGATCGCTCATGACCGGAATGTCGCGAAGGTGACGCTCGTCGAGGTCCCGGACCGGCCGGGCGTCGCGGCCCACGTCTTCGAGCCCCTGGCCGAGGCCGGGATCAACGTCGACATGATCGTCCAGAACGTCGGCCACGGCGGCGCCACGGACCTGAGCTTCACGATTCCCCAAGTCGAGCTGGCGACGGCCAAGCGGATCCTCGAGCCGATCGCCCGCGAGCTCGGGTTCCGGGAGATGACGACCGACTCGTCAGTGGCGAAGGTATCGATCGTCGGCGCCGGGATCCAGAACGCGCCGGGCTACGCCGCCCGGATGTTCCACGCCCTGGCCGACGCGGGCGTGAACATCGAGATGATCTCGACCTCGGAGATCCGGATCACGACGATCATCGCCGAGGATTCGCTCGAGACGGCGGTCCAGGCGCTCCATAAGGCGTTCGAGCTGGAGCGCCCGGAATCGGCTGCCCTGGACGCCGCCTCGACCTCCAGCCTCACGGGAACCGCGGCGGTCCGGTGACGGCCGTCTCGACGCCGGCCCCGCACGTCCGGCGCCGCGAGCGTTTCGGGAGCGTCGGCTCGACGAACGACGTCGTTCGCGGCTGGCTGGGCGCCGGGGAGCCGGAGATCTGCGTTGCCGTCGCCGACGAGCAGACGGCCGGTCGCGGCCGGAACGGCCGGACGTGGACCGCACCGGCGGGCAGCGGGCTCCTCCTGTCAGTCGGATTCCGTCCGACGTGGCTTGCTCCGGACCGGGTCTGGCAGCTCGCCGCGACGGTCTCGCTCGCGATGGCCGACGCGGCGGAGACAGCCGCGCACCTGGCACGCGGATCCGTCCGCCTGAAGTGGCCGAACGATCTCGTCATCGAATCGGGCGTCGAGCCGGCGGTTCGCAAGCTGGGAGGGGTCCTGGGCGAGACCGATGGCCTCGGCACGGACGATCCGCGGGCGATCATCGGGATCGGCCTGAACGCCGACTGGCCCGAGCGCGCCTTCCCGGACGAGCTCCGGCCGACGATGACGTCCCTGCGCGCCGTGGCACGCGACCGCCCGATCGACCTCTCGGCGCTCCTCGACGGATTCCTCGCTCGCCTCGACGAGGGTGTCGATCGGCTACACGCCGGTCAATTCGACGCCCAGGGCTGGGTCGACCGCCAGGTGACCTCCGGCCGCCGAATCCATCTCGTCCTGCCGAACGGCACGACCGAGTCGGTGCTCGCGACCGGCGTGGATCGGGAAACGGGCGCGCTGCAGACCTTGACGGCCGGCGAGGATCAGGCCGTCGGCCACGAGCGGTCGATCCTCGTCGGTGACATCGTCCACGTCCGGCTCGAAGGGCTGTAACACGATGGTTCGGCCGGTGTTTGGAAGGGTGAGCGTCACGAGACGGGCGGCCCCGGCGCGAGCCGACCGTGCGGCTCGGGTCGCCCATCTGGATCGTGACCGGGCCCTCGTGGAGGCGGCCCAGCTCGATCCGACCCGCTTCGATGCCCTGTATCGCAGGTACCTGGCCCAGGTGTACAGCTACGCCTACTACGAGCTCGGCGACCATCACGACGCCGAGGACGCGACGGAACGGACATTCCTGGCCGCGCTGACGAACCTGTCCCGGTTCGAGGAGCGAGCCCGACCGGCCGATGGCGAGGGAGCCTCGACGTTCCGGGTCTGGCTCTTCCAGATCGCCCGGAACACGATCGCGAACCAGCGCCGGGGGCGCCGCCGCCGTCCCGCTGCCCCCCTCGACGCGGCGGCGCTCGTTGCCGACCCGCTCGACCTCGAGGGCCGCGCGGCCGTCCGCGACGAGGCTGCGGCCGCATGGAACGCCGTTGGTCGATTGCCCGCGGATCGCCGCCGGGCGCTCGTTCTCCGGTTCGTGGAGGAGATGAGCACCGCCGAGATCGCCGGGATCCTCGGGCGGTCGGAGGGCGCGGTCCGTGTCTTGATCCATCGGGCGCTGCGGACGGTGGCGCGTGACCTCGGCGAGGGCGACGGCGCACGCGGTTCCCGGCGGTGATGCCCCTCGATCGCGACGCGTCGACGGCCGACGCTCTGCTGACGGATCTGTATCTCGACGCCGTCCTCGCCGGGCGATCGTTCCGCGGGGAGGTCGGCCTGGATGCGGGAATCGGGACCGCTGGGTCCACCCCTGACCCCGCGCCGTCGGGGCGTCTCGACCCGGCGGTTCGGGCCGTGTCGGACCGTCTCCGCCACGATCTCGTCCGGGTGCATCCCTCGTTCCGCTTCGAGGAGCGCCTGGCGACTCGCCTGGCCGAGGCAGCGATCGTGCTCCGCGTCCCGGCCGCCGTCGGCGCGGAGGGACATGTCGTCCCGTTCCGGTCGCCATCGAGGCGGCCCGTCGGCGGACCAGACGGGACCGCCGCTGCAATGGACGCCGATCACCTGCCCGCCGGGATCGAGACCGGCCTGGACATCGACCGGCGCGATCTCGCGCGCCCGCTCCTGATCGGCGGCGCACTCACCTCCGCCGCCCTGTCCCTTGCCGGGGCCGCCCTCGTGGCATGGCGGCGCGCCCGGCCCGGCTCGCCGATGGCGCGCGCGGCCCGGGCGGTCCGGGACGCGCACGACGCGGCGACCGGTGGTCCGGGCCACCGCCTTCCGTTCGACACGCGACGGTTCGACTGACATGCCGATCAAGCTGCCGTCGTTCCGCCCCCGTCGTGACGCCTACCCGCCGGACCTCTGGACGAAATGCCCGTCGTGCGGCGAGATGCTGTTCAACAAGCAACTGGACAAGGTTCTCCGGGTCTGCCCGTCGTGCGGTCATCACTTCCGCCTGTCGGCCGCGGCCCGGATCGCTCTTCTCGTCGACGGCGGCTCGTTCGCCGAGCGGGATGCCGGCCTTCAATCCGAGGATCCGCTCGGGTTCGTGGACCAGAAGCCCTACCCGGATCGGATCGCGGCGGCGCAGTTGGCCACCGGAATGCGCGACGCGGCCGTCTGGGGAACCGCCACGATCGACGGTCGGCAGGTCGCGCTGTGCGTCATGGACTTCGGATTCATGGGCGGCTCGATGGGCGCAGTCGTGGGCGAGAAGGTGACTCGGGCCGCGGAGCAGGCCCTGGCGGAACGCGTTCCGCTGGTCATCGTGTCGGCGTCCGGCGGAGCCCGGATGCAGGAGGGGACACTGTCCCTGATGCAGCTGGCGAAGACCGTCGCGGCGATCGAACGCCTGAAGGCATCGGGCGTGCCGTTCGTCAGCATCCTGACCGATCCAACGACCGGCGGCGTGTTCGCGTCGTTCGCCGTCCTCGGCGACGTGAACGTGGCGGAGCCGAACGCGCTGATCGGCTTTGCGGGGGCGCGCGTATCGGCCGGGACGATCGCCCAGGAGCTGCCGCCAGGGTTCCAGCGATCCGAGTTCCTGTATGCCCACGGATTCCTCGACCGGGTCGTCCACCGGACCGAGCTGCGCGCGGAGCTCGCGAGCCTGCTCGGGTACCTGGTCGCCCGGCCCCTCCCGGTGGTCGACGAGGCTCCGGCCGCCGAGGTCCTCGGGCTGCCGTCGTTCCGCCCGCTCTCGTTCCTTTCCAACCTCGCGGAGCGGGTCATGCAGGTCGAGCCCGAGCCCGCAAGCCCGACGAACGGC
>Ga0307277_10000280_pt1 | contig 18128 bp, 14 predicted proteins | sample ER_DNA_116_FD_194473 | JGI IMG/M metagenome (GOLD analysis project Ga0307277, IMG submission 194473) | Bulk soil microbial communities from the East River watershed near Crested Butte, Colorado, United States - ER_DNA_116 | ecosystem: Environmental > Terrestrial > Soil > Floodplain | place...
CGTCGATGGTCGTCGCTGCCGACCGGAAGGCCGAGCTTGCCGAGAATAGAACGGACGTGCGTCTCGACCGTCCTCTCAGTGAGCCAGAGCCGCTTCGCGATCGCCGCGTTCGTTCGCCCCTCGGCCATCAGCGCGAGCACCTCGTGCTCGCGGGGCGTCAGTTCGCCGAGCGTGTCCTCTTGCAGCTTCGGCGAGATGAGCATGGCGACGACCTCCGGATCGAGCGCGGAGCCTCCTTCGCTCACGCGTCTTGCTGCGTCCAGGAAGTCGTCGACGTCGAGCACACGGTCCTTGAGTAGATAGCCGAAGCCACCTCCGGCGCCGACGAGCTCGAGCGCATGGCGAGTCTCCACGTGTTGTGAGAGCACGAGCACGGCGGTGTCTGGATGCGCCCGGCGGATGGCTGCCGCCGCACGCATACCTTCGTCTTCGTAGTCGGGCGGCATGCGCACGTCCACGACAGCAAGATCCGGCTCGTGCTCGGACACGACGGCGAGCAGCGCTTCGGCATCGCCAACACGTGCGACGACCTCGTGCCCCGCATCCTCGAGCAGTCCCGCGAGTCCTTCCCGCAGCAGGACGGTGTCCTCGGCGATCACGATTCGCACGGGAACTCCGCCTCGATTCGAGTGCCTCCGCCGAGTGGGCTTTGAATGAGCAGCGTCCCGCCCTGGGCTTCCACCCGGTCGGCCAGCCCCACGAGCCCCGTTCCCCGAGCCGCGTTCGCCCCGCCGATGCCGTCGTCGGCGACGAGGAGCCGCAGCCCGCCGTCAGCGAGCATCGCTTCCACGCGGACACGTGACGGCGACGCATGCTTGACCGCGTTCGTGACTGCTTCGCAGACGACGAAGTAGGCAGCCGCCTCGACCTGAGGAGGAAGCCTCTCCTCGGTTGCCTCGACATCGACTGGGAGGGGCGCGCCGCGCGCGAGGTCGGCGAGTGCCGCTGCGAGCCCCTCGTCCAGCCGTGGAGGCCGCACGCCGGCGGCGATCGTTCGCAGATCCGCGATCGCGTGCCCGATCTCGTCGACGGCCGAGTCGAGCGCCGGCCCGAGCACGCGCGCTTCGCGCGGAAGCGAGCGCTGCAGCCTTCGCAGCACGATCCCGAGCGTCACGAGCCGCTGTTGGGCTCCATCGTGCAGATCGCGCTCGAGGCGCCGCCGTTCCTCGTAGCCGGCTTGCACGATCCGCGCTCGCGACTCGTCCACCTCCACGAGCTGTAGCCTCACCTCCACTCGGAGTCTGGCGATCTCGATTGCCAGACTCGCCGCCTCGAGAATGCTCCGGAGAAGATCGGGACGGTCGAGCAGGTCGCGCCTGTGCCGAAGCAGCCCGATCTCCTGCCCTCGATGCTCGATCGGTGTCAGCGCACCCTCGCCGTCTGGTGGCTCCGCGACCACGTGGCCGCTGCTGTCGGCGTACGTGTCGCTCGCCGGGAGCCGAAAGAGAAGTTCCGCGCTCGGATCACGCAGGGCCGCCGCGAGCACAGTTCCGATCTCCTCGGGTTCTCGCCGCCCGTCGCGCACGTCGTCGACGAACGAGCGGACGCGTCGCAGACCCTCGTAGCGTGGGCGGGCGAATCGCCAGTCCACGACGGCCTGCGCCCGAGTCCGCAGCGGCCTGAACGCAAGTGCGACGACGACCGCGCCGAGGGCCGTCGCCCACACCGAACCTCGGCCGACGGCGACGCCCGCCACCACCGAGACGACGCCGTAAATGAGACCGAGCGAGGCAGTGACGAGCGCGTAGACGAGCGTCCGGTTGATCAACCGATCGATCTCGTATAGCCGGTAGCGCGACACTGCGACTCCGACGGCGAGCGCAACGGCCGCCTGCATTCCGAGCAGAAATGCGATAACCGCGTCGCCGGGCTCACCGAACAGGAGACCCCAGAGCAGGAAGCAGATGACCCCCAGAGGAATCAGCAAAGCCGCGTATGCCAGCCAGAGCATCTGCAGCCGTTTGATCCCAGCGGAACGTTTGTAACGGCCTCGCACCGCCGCAGTGCCCACGAAGAGGCTCGCGAACATTGCCAGCCAGGCGAAGGAGCGCAGCAAGGCAAGAGCATCAGGCAGGCGAACAGGAAACGGATTCGGCACATCGGAGAACGGGTGCTCGAGCCGCTTCGCAGTTACGAGTACGAGCAAGAGGAGCGCGAATGAACCGGCTGCGAAGAACGCGTACGGACGCCAGCGTGGCGAGGGCAGTCGGCCGTCCGGGAACACGAACGCAACCGCTAGTGGCCAGGCGAAGAAAGCAGGCCACAGCGACGAGAGCAGCGCCGCCCACGAACCGCCCGGAAGCGATCCAGGATTTGCCCGCAGAGCCACCCAGGCGTAGGGCGACGCGGCAAGCACGGGCGCAAGCGACAGCGCGCCCAGGATGAGAATCCATCCGATTGAGTTGCGCGGCCGCCGTGTCGCAATCAGGGCGCCGACAACTGCCGGCACCGACACCGCGCCGAAGAAAAAGGGGTAGAGCCACACTGTGCCAGATCCGGAAACGTGCTTTGCGGCAGCGATGTGATCGAGCAGCAGCCCGCCTGCGCTCACGGCGACAGCCGAAAGCGCAAAGCCCCAGACAAATAGACGCGGCGCTAGGCGCACGCGCTCATTCTCCCGTAGCGGTGCGAGCAGGGCCACCGTGCTCCCACTGGATTCTCGGCTGGGGCTAGTCGGAGCCCGACTCGGCCGGCTCGTAGATGAGAATGGCCACGCCGTCGCCGACGACTTTCGAGTCGACCAGCCGGAGAGGCTTCTTGTCGTTCGTGTCACCGAAGAGGCGCTTGCCGCTGCCCAGCACAACCGGGTACACCATCAGCCGGAACTCATCGACGAGGTCATGTTCGACCAGCGTTTGCACGAGTTGGGCGCTGCCGTGGACGACGATGTCGCCATCCTGTTCCTGCTTCAGCTTCTGGACCTCTTCCGCGACGTCGCCCTTCAGAACCGTCGAGTTGTTCCACTCCGGCTCGCCGAGGGTCGAGGAGACGACGTATTTGGGCATGTTGTTGAACTTGTCGGCGAACTCGCCTTCTCGCGACGGCCAAGCCTCGGCGAACCCTTCGTAGGTCACGCGCCCTAGTAGTAGTGCCTCGGACGCGAACGCTTCGTCGAGCTTGAACTTGTCGCCCTCCTCGCCGCGCGCGATCTCGAAGCTCCAGCCTCCATGCTTGAAGTTCTCGGCGCCCCCAGGGTCCTCCATGACGCCGTCCAGCGAGACGAACTCGGTTACGACGATCTTTCCCACGGCCAACTCCTATCTTTCGGTTGGTTCTCGACAGTTAGACCGCGCGCCGACGCGAAACTCATCGAGCTCAACTCACACTTTGATGCGCGTTGCCGCCGCGAGGTCCCTCGCACGCCGAACGCGAGGATCGTCGCGCCCGGCGAGGTTGATGGCCACGAGCTCCGCTGCCCCGCGCGCTCCGGCCTCGGCGAGCTCGGCGGCGACGAGTGCGTCGCCTCGCAGGCGGTCATTGCCCTCCTGCGCGACGAGTGCGGCAAGCACCGCGACCTCCGCGGCGGCTTCCGCGACTGCGAGCGGTACGTCGGCGGCACCGGAGAGCGCCGCGGCTAGCTCTGTGTCGCGGGACGGTGAGTCCGGCGGCAGCCGTAACGCCTCGATCACCTTCGTGTAGGCATCCTCGTCCGCGAGGGCGAGCGCTGACATCGTCGAGCGGAGCGCTTCGGCACGCTCGACCACCTGACTCGCCTTCGGCCAATCGTGGGCCAAACGCGCAGCCATCGCGACGAGGCCGGCGGCCATCGCGACGGCGACCGCGGCGACGGAGCCGCCGGCCGGCGCCGGCTCCGCCGACGCGATCCGGTCGAGGAACCGATCGACCGGATCGTGGAGGCTAAAGGAGGCCAATCGCCCAGCTTCGCCGCGTCACCTCATCGCGCTCCGAACCGCGCCGCCTCTTCCGAGCCGCCGGTGGCATCGCCCTCGCTGTAGGAGTGGGCGCCGGCCCCGGCGAGCTTGCCGCCGTCGACGATCAGATACTCCTCTCTGATCGGGCGGCCGTCGAACCAGCACTCGAGGATCTCGCGGGTACCGGCGGCGTAGCGGGCCTGGGCCGAGAGGCTCGAGCCGGAGTTGTGGGGGGTCATCCCCTGGTGCGGCATCGTCCGCCACGGATGATCTCGCGGGGCAGGCTGGGGAAACCAGACGTCGCCTGCGTAGCCTGCAAGTTGACCGCTTTCGCACGCCCGCGCGATCGCGTCCCGATCGCAGATCTTGCCGCGTGCCGTGTTCACGATGTACGCGCCGCGCTTCATCTTGCCGATCAACTCGTCGTTGAAGAGATGCTCGGTCTCGGGATGCAGGGGAGCGTTGATCGTCACCACGTCGCACACCTTGACCAGTGACTCGACATCCGGGTGGTAGGTGACACCGAGCTCCTCCTCGACCTCGGTCGGAAGGCGGTGCTTGTCGGTGTAGTGCAGCCCGACCTCGAACGGCTTCAGCCGTCGCAGCACGGCCGAGCCGATCCGCCCTGCGGCGACTGTGCCGACCTGCATTCCCTCCAGGTCGTAGGACCGAGAGACGCAGTCGGCGATGTTCCAACCTCCGTCGAGAACCCACTGGTGGGCGGGGAGGTAGTTGCGCACGAGGGTGAGGATCACCATCACTACGTGCTCGGACACGCTGATGCTGTTCGAGTACGTGACCTCGGTCACCGTGATACCGCGGTCGATTGCCGCCTGGAGATCGACGTGGTCCGAGCCGATTCCCGCTGTCACTGCCAACTTCAGGTTCGGTGCGTTGGCGATCCGCTCCGCGGTCAGATACGCGGGCCAGAAGGGCTGTGAGATCACAATCTCCGCGTCCGGGAGCTCGCGCTCGAAGACCGAGTCGGGCCCATCCTTGTCGGAGGTCACGATGAGCTTGTGCCCACGCTCCTCGAGGAATTTCCGCAGCCCGAGCTCGCCGGACACGCTCCCTAGAAGCTCGCCCGGCGTGAAGTCGATCTTCTCCGGAGTCGGCGTGGTCTGGCCGTCGTAGTAGCTCTCGATCTTCGGGACGTCGTCACGCGCGTATGACGGCGGATACCCGTCGACGGGATCGTCGTAGAGGACGCAGAGGATGTTCGCCATCGCCTACCTATCCTTCCGTTGGGGTTTGCGCCTTGGGCAGTCTCAGTGTTCGAGTATCTCCAAAAATAACGTTGTGCGGCGAAATCGCAGTACGATCCTCCGGTGGCGACCACGGCGGCCCCAGCCAACGAAAGCCGGATCCTGCACGAGATCATTTCGACGGCCTCTTCGTCACTGGATCTGGACGAAGTCCTCAAGGCCGTCGTCCGCCTGCTCTCTGACGCCAGCGCGGTGCACGCTTGCTTCGTCTACCTCGTCGACGAGGGTGGCGATCGGCTGATCCTGGAGGCGGCGGGCGAGCCGTACGGGAAGTACGTCGGCCGAATCGCGCTCGAGCGGGGCGAGGGGCTCGCGTGGTGGGTGGCGGAGCAGAAGAAGCCCGCGTTCATCCGTGACAACCTCCTCGCCGACTCCCGCGTGAAGCACGTCCCGGAGCTCGATGAGGAGCGGTTCCAGTCGCTCGTCTCGGTCCCTATCCTCGGCAAGGACCGCGCGCTCATCGGCGTGATCTCGATGCACACCGAGGCACCGCGCGAGTTCACGGAGGACGAGGTCGAGTTCCTCGTTTCGAGCGCATCGCTCGTCGCCGGCGCGATCGAAAACGCTCGTCTGTACGAAGAGAGTCGTCGACGCGTGGGCGAGCTCGAGCACCTGCGGGAGCTGGGCGAGGCGATCGCCGCCGCGGAGACGCTCGACGACCTGCTCCCTGCAGTCGCGTCGCGGTCGCGCGAGCTCCTGCGGGCAGACGCCTGTGCTCTGTACCTACTCGACCCTTCGAGCGAGCAGCTCAGGCTCCGCGGTTCGGCGCCACCTGGGGCGGAAGCCCGCGCGACGATCGCGCTCACAGAGCTCGGCCCGGAGCTGGCCCGTCGCGGTCAGGTGGCGAGAGTTGCGATCCCGCTTGTAGCAAGCGACGAGTTGCTCGGGGTCCTGCAGGCTCACGGGACGGCCGAGGTCGACCTGGCACGGGCCGTTGCGAATCAGACCGCCGTGGCGATCAAGAAGATCGAGTTGATCGAGCGCCTGACCGAGAAGAACCTGATCAAGGACTTCTTCGAGCAGCTCGCGGGTGGCAAGGTGCACGGCGAGCTCGAAGGGCGCGCCGCACGGCTCGGCTGCGACCTGGACCTGAGCTATCTCGTGCTCACCGCGAGTCCTGTCGACGACCGCTTCGAGAACGCACTCAGGAGCATGGCCTCGGGCTCGCTCGTCGACAGGCGCGACGACTCGATGCGGGCGCTCGTGCGCGTGCCGCCGAGCGGGGAGCAGCGGCTGCTCGAAGCTCTGCGAGCTGTGCAGGCCGAACTGGGCGGGAACGTGGCGATTGGCGTCTCGAACGTTTGCAAGGGGGCGACGAGCTTCCCCGCCGGCTTCGAGGAGGCGCGCCACGCGCTCCTTGGGACGTCAGTTCTACTTGCCCAACCAAGCGTGATGACCTACGACGAGCTCGGTCCGTACAAGTACCTCCTCTCGATGTCGCTCGACGGGGCCGTCCGAGACTCGCACCAGGAGGCCGTCGGGCGCTTGGCCGCCTACGACCGGGAGCGCTCGACCTCGCTCTTCCGAACGCTCGAGGAGTTCTTACACCGCCGGGGCAACATCAGCGCGAGCGCCGAGGCCCTCTTCGTCCACCCGAACACGCTCCGGCAGCGCCTGCGGCGGATCATGGAGATCTCGGGGCTCGACCTCAGGCGGGACGACTGGCTAATGGTCGAGATCGCAGTCAAGCTCGTGAAGCTCCAGGAGGCGCTCGGGACGGTGCCTCTCGACATATCCGGCCCTGCGCGGCTGTAGGAAGCCGCCATCGGCACGCCGTCGGGCGCGAGTTATCGTCCTAGCTAGGCCGAGGAAGGGAGAGTTCGAATGGCGACGACGGTCGCGCCGACCATTGAGGACGTCCGGCGCCTCTCAAAGGAACGTGGGGTCGAGTTCTACTTCGCGCAGTTCGTCGACATGTACGCACGCCCGAGCGCGAAGCTCGTCCCGGCGGTGCATCTCGACGACCTCGTCACGGAGGGCGCCGGCTTCGCCGGGTTCGCCGCGGGCGAGATCGGACAGGTTCCGAGCGATCCCGACATCGCAGCGATCCCCGACCTGCGCAGCTTCACGCCGGTGCCGTGGGAGCCGTCGCTCGCCCGCTTCGCCTGTGACATCACCGTCGAGGGCGAGGAGTGGCCGTACGACCCGCGGACGATCCTAAGACGCCAACTCGACAAGGCCCGGACTGCCGGGTACGAGTTCATGATGGGGCTGGAGCTCGAGTACTTCCTCCTGCGCGATGACGGGAACGGCGGGATCAAGATCGCCGACGAGCTCGACGATCTCGAGAAGCCTTGCTACGACCTCAAGGGCCTAACGCGCAACTACGAGTTCCTGCGCACGGTCTCGAACTACGTCAACGGCCTCGGGTGGGGCAACTACGCCAACGACCACGAGGACGCGAACGGGCAGTTCGAGCAGAACTTCACCTACACGGACGCTCTCACGAGCTGCGACAGGGCGATCTTCTTTCGCTACATGGTGCACACCCTCGCGCAGCAGCAGGGCCTCTTGGCAACGTTCATGCCGAAACCGTTCACGAACCTGACCGGCAACGGGTGCCACTTCCACATGTCGCTCTGGGACGGCGAGACAAACCTCTTCCTCGACGAGGACGATGCCCGCGGCCTCGGCCTCTCAGAGACGGCATATCACTTCATCGGCGGCCTGAAGAAACATGCGAAGGCTTACAGCGCGGTCACTGCGCCGACGGTCAACTCGTACAAGCGGCTCAAGCTGGGCTCGACTTCGAGCGGCGCCACCTGGTCGCCGGTGTGGATCAGCTACGGGTACAACAACCGCACGCAGATGCTCCGGATCCCAGCCCCCGGCCGCGTCGAGGACAGGACCGTGGACGGATCGTGCAACCCGTATCTCGCGGCCGCGGCGATCCTCGCTGCGGGCATCGACGGGATCGAGAACAGGATCGACCCAGGGGAGCCGAACTCGGAGAATCTCTACGCCATCCCGCACGACGAGCTACGTGCGCGTGGGCTGGAAACACTGCCCGCAAACCTCCTGATCGCGACGAACGAGCTCGAAAGCGACGAGGTGATCCGCGAGGCGCTCGGCCACGCCCGGAACGAGGACTACGTCGACTACTTCATCCGGGTGAAGCGGGACGAGTGGAACCGCTATCACGAGCAGGTCACGCCCTGGGAGATCCGGGAGTACCTGACGCGCTTCTAGGCGTATGGAGGAAAGCTCCATCCCACAATGTGGAACAGTGGGCACTTGACCCAGACGGAAAGCCCTAAAGTCGTGGATTGAGTGTAGGAACTCACCATATGTGTGGAATAGTCGGCCTCTTTTGCAAGTCTCCGGAGCTCGAGCCTCGGCTCGGGGAGTACCTCGCCGCGATGCTCGAGCAGATGAGCGACCGCGGACCTGACAGTGCGGGCGTCGCCGTCTACAGGGACCCGGCGCCGAGCGGCTCGTGCAAGCTCACGCTCTACTCGTTCGACCCGGAGATGTCCTGGGGCGGCCTCCGCGCCGAGCTGGCCGCGACGTTCGGCGGTGCGCACGAAGCCGGAGTTCGCGCGAATCACGCCGTTCTCGTAGTGGAAGGCGACGCAGCCGAGGTCGAGGACTGGGTCCGGCGTTATCGCCCCGACCTGCGCGTCATGAGCGCGGGCCGGATCATCGAGATCTACAAAGAGGTCGGCCGCCCAGAGGCGTTCGTGGAGCAGTTCCGGCTGGGAGACATCGAGGGGAGCCACGGTCTCGGGCACACGAGGATGGCGACCGAAAGCCGTGTTACGACCGAAGGGTCGCACCCGTTCTCGACCGGGCTCGACCTCTGCCTGGTCCACAACGGCTCGCTCTCCAATCACAACCGGCTGCGCGGGCGGCTGCGCCGCGAGGGGATCGATTTTCAGACCGAGAACGACACCGAGGTTGCGGCCGGCTACTTCGCGTGGCGCATGCGCGAGGGCGCGTCGCTCGAGGAGGCGCTCGAAGGGTCGCTCGTCGACCTGGACGGCTTCTACACCTTCCTGGTCGGAACCGCTGACGGCTTCGCGGTGTTGCGCGACCCGATCGCGTGCAAGCCTGCGGTGCTCGCGGAGACGGACGACTGGGTTGCGATGTCGTCGGAGTACCGCGCGATCGCCGTTCTTCCCGGCGCGTCCGACGCACGGCTCTGGGAGCCCGAGCCGGCCGTCGTGTACGCCTGGGAGAAGGCGCTCGTCTGATCCGTGGGAACGGCGGAGCTCGCGGGAGTCGAGGTCGTCGACCTGGCCTCGACGCCTCTGCGCGAGCTCAACCGGCGACTGCACGAGCTCACGGATGGCACGCGGAGGTGGCGCATCGTCAACCCGAACGGGGCACACGCGGTCGCCTGCGGGCTCGACTCCGAGATCGACGTCGAGATTCAGGGCCACGTCGGCTACTACTGCGCCGGCATGAATAAGCTCGCGACCGTGCACGTGCACGGGAACGCGGGCCCCGGGGTGGCCGAGAACCTGATGTCCGGCGCCGTGATCATTGACGGCAGCGCGAGTCAGTCGGCCGGCGCGAGTGGCCACGGCGGGCTACTGGCCGTGCACGGGGATGCCTCGGCTCGGTGCGGCATCTCGATGAAGGGCATCGACATCGTCGTGCGGGGCTCGGTCGGGCACCTGAGCGCTTTCATGGCCCAGACCGGTCGTCTCGTGGTCTGCGGCGATGCGGGCGAGGCGCTGGGCGACTCGATCTACGAGGCGCGGCTCTACGTGCGCGGTGAAGTGGCCGGCCTTGGCGCGGACTGCGTCGAGAAGGAACTGCGCGAGGAGCACGTCACCGAGCTGTCCGACCTGCTCACGCGCGCGGGCGTTGACGGCGTCGATGCTCGGGAGTTCCGGCGCTACGGTTCGGCGCGCCAGCTCTACAACTTCAAGGTCGACAACGCGGCGGCCTATTGATGTCGAACGGCGCCTGGCATCCGGGGCTGCGCGAGTCGTACCTGTACGACCGAAACGTCATTGCCGAGATCCAGCGTGCCTCGCGCGAGGGGATCTACGACATCCGCGGCTTCGGCGCGAAACGGCGGCTGCCGCATTTCGACGATCTGCTCTTCCTCGGCGCCAGCGTGTCGCGGTACCCGCTCGAGGGCTATCGCGAGCGCTGTAGCACCGACGTCACGCTCGGAACCCGCTTCGCGAAGAAGCCGCTCGAGTTGAAGATCCCGATCACCATCGCCGGAATGAGCTTCGGCGCTCTGTCCGCCCCGGCGAAGGAGGCGCTCGGACGCGGGGCCAGCGAGGTGGGGACGGCGACCACCACAGGCGACGGTGGGATGACCGAGGAGGAGCGCAGCCACTCGACGACGCTCGTCTATCAGGTGCTGCCTTCGCGCTACGGCCTGAACCCGGACGACCTGAGGCGGTCCGACGCGATCGAGATCGTGGTCGGCCAGGGCGCGAAGCCGGGTGGGGGAGGGATGCTGCTCGGCCACAAGATCTCGGATCGCGTCGCCGCCATGCGCGCCCTGCCGAAGGGGATCGACCAGCGCAGCGCGTGCCGTCATCCGGACTGGACGGGACCGGACGACCTCGAGATCAAGATCCACGAGCTGCGCGAGATCACCGACTGGGAGAAGCCGATCTTCGTCAAGATCGGCGCGACGCGCACGTACTACGACGTACAACTCGCGGTGAAGGCGGGAGCCGACGTCATTGTCGTGGACGGCATGCAAGGCGGTACCGCCGCGACGCAGGACGTCTTCATCGAGCACGTCGGCATACCCACGCTCCCCGCGACCCGCATCGCCGTGCAGGCTCTTCAGGAGCTGGACATGCACCGGAAGGTGCAGTTGATCATCTCGGGCGGCATCCGCACCGGCGCCGACGTCGCCAAGGCGCTCGCGCTTGGTGCCGACGCGGTCTCGATCGGGACTGCCGCCTTGATCGCTCTGGGCGACAACAGCCCCGAGTACGACGAGGAGTACCGGCAGATCGGAAGCGCCTCGGGCTTCTACGACGACTGGCAGGCAGGACGCGACCCGGCGGGAATCTCGACGCAGGACGACAAGCTGTCGGCTCGTCTCGACCCCGTGCTCGGCGGGCGCAGGATCGCGAACTACCTGCGCGTCCTCACGCTCGAGACGCAGACGCTCGCGCGCGCGTGCGGTAAGTCCCATGTTCACAACCTGGAGCCGGAGGATCTCGTGGCGCTGACGGTCGAGGCCGCGGCGATGGCACGCGTGCCGCTCGCCGGCACCGACTGGATTCCGGGACGCCACTCGGCGTAGAGCGAGAGATGTCGTTCCTGCTTCCCTGCCCCAACTGCGGCCCGCGCGACGTGAATGAGTTCGTCTGTGCGGGCGAGGTGACGAAGCGGCCGCGCGCGGCGCCTTCGCAGCGTGAGTTGTCGGCATACGTCTATTTCCGGCGCAACGTCGCCGGTGTGCAGCGCGAGTGGTGGTACCACCGCTTCGGGTGCGAGCTCTGGTTCCTCGCCGACCGCGACACGCGCACGAATGAGGTGCTGCACACGGAATTGCCGCAGGACTCGGCCGAGACACCGGTCGCTCGGTGAGGCTCCCCGAACAGCCGAACGAGCGGATCGACCGTTCGCGACCCGTCCAGTTCTCCTACGGGAGTCGCCTGGTCGAAGGGTTCGAGGGCGACACGATCGGCTCCGCCCTGTTCGCGTCGGGCCGACGCGTGTTCTCCCGCAGCTTCAAGTACCACCGCCGCCGCGGGTTGCTCTGCTGTTCCGGCGCGTGCCCCAACTGCATGATGCGGGTGAACGGCGAGCCGAACGTGCGCGTCTGCACGGAGCCGGTGCGCGAAGGCGCCCAAGTGCAGGCGCAGAACGTGCTTGGCTCGCTCGAACACGATTTGCTCGCCGCCGTCGACCACTTCGGCGGCCCGTTCACCCCGGTCGGCTTCTACTACCGCACGATGATCCGCCCGCGGAGCATGTGGCCGCTGTACGAGAAGTTCCTCCGGAACATCGCCGGCCTGGGGCGGCTCGACGAACACGCGGGCCGCTCGCGCCGCTTCGACACCGAGCATCGCCGCGCGGAGGTGCTCGTCATCGGTGGCGGCCGTTCGGGGCGTGAGGCAGCGCGTTCCGCCGCGGCCGCGGGCCGGCAGGTGGTGCTCGTCGACGAGCGCGGTGCCGCCGGTGTGAACGGGGACTTCGAGGTGCTCGCCCCGGCGCGGGCGATCGGGATTTACGAGGGCGGGCTCGTCCCCGTCGACGCCGGCAGTGTCCTGTATCGCTTCCGCGCAGAACGGATCGTCGTGGCAACGGGAGCGCTCGAGCAACCGCTGGTGTTCCCCGGCAACGATCTCGTCGGCGTGTACCTGCCGGAGGCGGTGCGGAGACTCGTCGACGAGTGGTCGCTGAAGCCGGGCAAACGGGCGGTGATCGTGTCCGCCGACGACCGCGGGCTCGCGATCGCGGACCAGCTACAGCGGGCCGGCACGAGCGTCGTCGAGTCCATCGACCTCCGCTCGGCTCCGCCGCGCACGCTCGAGGCGCGCGGGAGTCGCGGCCGGCTGAGCAGCATCGTCCTCGACGACCGCGAGCTCGCGTGCGACCTGCTCGTGATGTCGGGCGGGCGCCAGCCGGCGTACTCCCTCCTCGCTCAGGCCGGCGCGCGAATCGAGTACGACGCGGACCGGGGAATCTTCGTGCCCACCGACTTGCCGCCGAACGTGGACGCGGTCGGGTCCGTCGCCGGGGAGATGGAGCCCGCGGCGGTGCCCGCCGCGACCCTCAACGGCGCGGAAGAAGTGGGCCGCTGCTTCGTCTGCATCTGCGAGGACGTCACCGAGAAGGACATGAAGCGGGCGATCGCCGAAGGCTTCGACTCGATCGAGCTCGCCAAGCGCTACACGACCGTGACGATGGGCCCGTGCCAGGGCCGGCTCTGCCACGTGCCGGCGATCCGGCTGTTCGCTCGCGAACACGAGACGGACGAGGCCACGATCGGCACGACGACGGCACGGCCGCCCTGGGCGCCGGTCTCGCTGGGCCTGCTTGCGGGCCGCGGTCACGAGCCCGCCAAGCGGACGTCGATCCATCACCGCCACAAGGAGGCCGGCGCGACGATGATGTGGACCGGCTTCTGGCGCCGCGCGCACTCCTACGGGAGCGCGGGGAACGAGGCGCTCCACGTCCACCGCGCGGTCGGCGTCATCGACGTGTCGACACTCGGCAAGCTCCTCGTGCAAGGCCCGGATGCCGCGCGGTTTCTCGAGCTGCTCTACCCCAACCGTTTCGGCGACATGAAGGTGGGGCGGATCCGTTACGGGGTGCTCGGCACGGACGCGGGTCGCATCATGGACGACGGCACGATCGCGCGCCTCGGCGAGGAGCAGTACTACGTCACGACCACCTCAACCGGCGCCGACACGGTGATCGAATGGTTCGAGTGGTGGAACGCCGTCTGGGGGCTGGACGTCGAGACCGTCAACCTCACCGGCGCCCTCGCCGCCGTGAACGTCGCGGGGCCGCGTTCGCGAGAGCTGCTCGGCCGGCTCGCCGACGTCGACACATCCAACGAGTGCATCTCGTACCTCGACGCGAAGGAGACGCTTGTCGCGGGCGTGCCATGCCTGATCCTGCGCATCGGGTTCGTCGGGGAGCTCGGTTACGAGCTCCATTTCACGAGCCCGTACGGCGAATACATGTGGGACACCCTGCTCGAGTACGGCGCAGACCTCGGCATCCGTCCGTTCGGGCTCGAGCCTCAGCGGATCTTGCGGCTCGAGAAGATGCACATCCTCGTCGGCCAGGACACCGATTCCGAGTCGAACGTGCTCGAGGCCGGCATGCCGTGGATCGCGAAGCTCGACAAGGACGACTTCGTCGGCAAGTGGGCACTCGAGCACGTGCAGGAGCGCGGCTTCCGCGAGCAGTTGGTCGGCTTCGAGATGCAGGACGGCGTCGTGCCGGCCGAGGGTGGGCAGATCGTGCTCGGCGGTCAGTCCGCCGGGCGCGTGACGAGCGCCCGCTTGAGCCCACACCTGGGCCGCGCGATCGGGATGGCCTGGGTACGCCCAGAGCTGGCACAGGACGGGACCGAGATCGAGATCAGAGTCAACGGCGGGGTCGCGAACGCGCGCGTGCGGCTCAAGCCGTTCTTCGACCCTGAAGGGGAGAGGCTCCGCTCGTGACCCAGCTCGCATTCCTCTCTCCTGACCGAGCGCGAAGCGAGGACATCTTCGCGCCACGCTTCGCCTCGCCGCTGGCACGCGTGCTCGCCGGGACGACTGCAGTTCGTGACCTATCGCAGCTCGGCAAGATCGAGGTTCGCGCCGACGTCGACGCGATCGACGTCGACGCCGAGGTCGTGCGGATCACTCCGCGACGGGCGCTCGTGCTCTGTCCCTACAAGCAATGTGCCGAGCTGCGGGCCCGGCTTCCGGGCACGGTGATCGACATGACCGGCGCTCTTGCCGGTCTCGAGCTCGAGGGTGAGCGCGCGATGCGCCGCCTCACCGATCTCGATCTCGAGGCCTTGCCCGCGGCGGGGAAGGTCGCAGAGGTACCTGCGCTCGTGCTTCGCGACGACTCGCGCTTTCGCATCTTCTTCCCACAGGAGTTCGCGCACTACATCGGTGAGGTCGTGCTCGACGTGCTCGAAGGCATCGAGTGAGAGACATCTTCCGCACCGAACGAATGTGGCGTCCGCGCGGAGAGCTGAAGGAGAGCTACGACGTCGTGATCATCGGCGCCGGCTCGCACGGGCTCGCAACCGCCTATTACCTCGCGAAGAACCACGGCATCACCAACGTCGCGGTCCTCGAACAGAGCTACATCGGCTCCGGTGCCGCCGGCCGGAACACGACGATCATCCGCGCGAACTACCGCACGCCCGAGGGAGCCGCGTTCTACCGCCGCAGCGTCGAGCTCTACGAGGGGCTTGGCGCAGAGTTGGACTTCAACCTGCTGTTCTCACAGCAAGGGCACTTGACCCTCGCGCACTCCGACCGAGCCATGATCACGATGGCCGAGCGGGCCGAGGTGAACCAGCTACTCGGCATCGACAGCCGGCTCGTCGACGCGGAGGAGGTCGGGCGCCTCTGCCCCCAGCTCAACCTCTCGCACGACGTCACCTGGCCGATCATGGGCGCGCTCTACCACGCGCCCGGCGGGATCATCCGCCACGACGCCGTCGTCTGGGGGCTCACCCGTGCAGCCGACCGCCGCGGTGTGGAGATCCACCCTTACACCAAGGTGACGGGCATCGAGCAGTCGAACGGCCGCGTCACCGGCGTGCAGACGAACCGAGGCGACATCAAGGCCGGGACGGTGATCAACGCCACAGCGGGCTGGTCGACGCTGGTCGCAGATCTCGCCGGCGTCTCGCTGCCGATCACGACGCACATCCTGCAGGCGTTCGTGACCGAGCCGCTGAAGCCGTTCCTCGACGTGATCATCGTCTCGTCGCAGATGCACGTGTACATCTCCCAGACGGACCGCGGCGAGTTCCTGATCGGCGCCGAGATCGAGCCCTACACGACCTACCTCGGCACGAGCACGTTCCCTTTCCTCGAGTACTCGGCGCGGCACACGCTCGAGCTGTTCCCGCAGCTCGAGAGCGCGAAGATCCTGCGCCAGTGGACCGGCCTGTGCGATCTCAGTCCCGACTACAGCCCGATCCTCGGTGTGACCGAAGTGGACGGGTTCCTGATCTCGTGCGGCTGGGGGACGTACGGCTTCAAGGCGGCGCCGATCGTCGGGACCACGCTCGCCGAGCTCGTCGCGACGAGCCGGACGCCTGAGCTCATCGCCCCATTCGCGCTCGAGCGCTTCCACACCGACACCCTTGTCTCCGAGCTCGCTGCTGCGGCAGTCTCCCACTGATGCTCTCCAGCCTCGAGATCGCGCAGCAGGCGACGCTACGGCCGATCGCCGAGATCGCGGCTGACGCGGGCCTCGAGCCGGACGAGATCGAGTTCTACGGGTCCTACAAAGCGAAGATCAACTTGTCCGCTCTCGACAAGCGCGCATCGGCCGCGGACGGCAAGCTCATCTGCGTCACCGCGATCACGCCGACGAGAGCGGGCGAGGGAAAGACCACGACCTCCGTCTCGCTCACGCAGGGGCTCGGCGCCGTCGGCGCGAAGCCGGTTCTCTGTCTGCGCGAACCATCGCTCGGACCGGTCTTCGGGATCAAGGGCGGCGCTGCCGGCGGCGGCCACACGCAGGTCGTCCCGATGGAGGATCTCAACCTCCACTTCACGGGCGACATCCATGCGATCGGCGTGGCGAACAACCTGTTGGCGACGATCCTCGAGGCCCACATCCTGCACGGGAACCAGGCCGGCATCGACCCGCTGAGCGTCACCTGGCGGCGCTGTATGGACATGAACGACAGGGCCCTTCGTGACATCGTGGTCGGGCTCGGCGGCAAAGCCAACGGCTACGTCCGCCAGACCGGGTTCGACATCACCGCAGCCTCAGAGGTGATGGGGATTGTCGCCGTCTCGCGTGATCTGGCCGACCTGCGCGCGCGGCTGGGCGCGATCACGGTCGCCCAGAGCTACGAGGGCGAGCCCGTCACGGCAGAGCAGCTGCGGGCCGCAGGCGCGATGACCGTCCTCCTGAAGGACGCGCTCAAGCCGAATCTCGTCCAGACGCTCGAGGGACAGCCGGCGCTCATCCATTGCGGTCCGTTCGCGAACATTGCGCACGGCAACAATTCGCTCGTGGCCGACCGCGTCGCGCTCAAGCTCGGCGACTTCGTCGTCACCGAGAGCGGCTTCGGTGCGGACATGGGCATGGAGAAGTTCCTCAACATCGTCTGCCGGGCCGGCGGGCTCAGCCCGAGCGCGATCGTGCTCGTCGCGACGGCGCGCGCGCTGAAGCACCACGGTGGCGAGCCGGACGGCGGGCTCGACGCGATCGAGCGCGGCGCCGCAAACCTCGCGCGGCACCTCGGCATCATCTCCGGCTTCGGGCTGAAGGCGGTCGTCGCCGTGAATCGCTTCCCCGGCGATACCGACGAGGAGGTCGAGCTCGTGCGCCGCCTCGCCGTCGAGCACGGCGCGCACGCCGCCGAGGCGAACGAGGGTTTCGAGCGTGGCGGCGCGGGGGCGACGGCGCTTGCCGAGGCTGTGATCGACGCTGCAGCGCAGCCAAACTCGTTCGAGCACACGTACCCGCTCGACGCACCCATTCCGGCCAAGATCCAGGCGATCGCCACGCGCGTCTACGGCGCCGACAACGTCCACTTCCTCCCGGTCGCCGAGCAGAAGATCGCGCGCTTCGCGGAGCAAGGGCTCGGCGAGCTGCCGATCTGCATGGCGAAGAGCCATCTGTCGCTCTCGGACGATCCGACGCTCCTGAACGCACCGACCGGATTCACGGTGCACGTGCGCGACGTGCGCGCCTATACGGGTGCCGGCTGGCTCGTGCCGCTCTGCGGCGAGATCATGACGATGCCGGGGCTCGGGCGAAAGGCCGCCGCTTTCGATGTCGACATCGACGACGACGGGCGCACGATCGGTCTCTTCTAGAGCGTCGCGGGAGATCAGCGGTGCCGCCCGTGCAGGAAGCCAAAGAACTACCGGCACGCACCTGCGGGTCCGAACAACCGGCCAGGCGATACTTCGGTGCCGGCGATGAACGTCCTGACGAAGATCACTGAGCATGTCTATTGGATGCCGCCCAGCCCGCCTGACCGGCCCTCGTTGTGCGCAGTCGTGGGCGATCGACACACGCTCATGCTGGACGCGGGGTCATCTGCCGCACACGCGAGCGCGTTCCTCGTCGGCCTCTTGGCCGAGAGCCGCGTGCGGCCAAGTGCCGTCGTCTACACACACTCCCATTGGGACCACGTTCTCGGCGGTGCGGAGGTAGGCGGACTCGTGATTGCCCATACATTGACCGCAGGGGGGTTGGTCGAGTTGGCGGAAAGAGACTGGAGCGACGACGGGCTCGAGAGGCGCCTCGCCGCCGGCCTCTCTTCCCTGGAGCATGTCGAGACCGTCAAGGCGGAGCTACCGCCGCCGAGAGCGGTCGAGGTTGTCCCCGCCGACATCGTCTTCCA
>Ga0307277_10000281_pt1 | contig 18121 bp, 18 predicted proteins | sample ER_DNA_116_FD_194473 | JGI IMG/M metagenome (GOLD analysis project Ga0307277, IMG submission 194473) | Bulk soil microbial communities from the East River watershed near Crested Butte, Colorado, United States - ER_DNA_116 | ecosystem: Environmental > Terrestrial > Soil > Floodplain | place...
GCCAGACCGAGACCGTCAACCTGGTGGCCAACTTCCGCTGCCTGGAGGTGCGCCCCGGGTCGATGGGCAAACCCACGCCCGGCTTCGACGTGGTGGTGACCGACGACGAGGGCCGGGTCCTCGGGCCCGGCCAGGAGGGCCACGTGGCCGTCCGGACCTCGCCGGAGCGCCCGGTCGGAATGTTCACCGGCTACTGGCGTGACCCGGAGGCGACCGCGGCCGCCTTCCGGGGCGACTTCTACGACACCGGCGACCGGGCCTATGTTGACGAGGACGGCTACTTCTGGTTCGTCGGCCGCGCCGACGACGTGATCACCTCGGCCGCCTACCGCATCGGCCCCTTCGAGGTGGAGTCCGCCCTGGTCGAGCACCCGGCGGTGGCCGAGGCGGCGGTGATCGGCAAACCCGACCGGCAACGCGGACAGATCGTCAAGGCCTACGTCGTCCTCGCCCCCGGCCACCAGGGCTCCCAGGACCTGGTGGCCGAGCTCCAGGAGCACTGCCGAACCGTCACCGCCCCCTACAAGTACCCCCGCGAGATCGAGTTCAGCGACGAGCTGCCCAAGACCATCTCCGGCAAGATCCGCCGGATCGAACTCCGCGAGCGCGAGCTCCCCCGCGGCGGTTGACAACCTGGGGGGACCCGGGCCCCTTGGTGGTCGCATCGTCGGATGGATGAGGGGCGGTTCGTTCGCGCGGCTGACGACCCCGACGCTTCGGCTGCCTACGGTGGGCGCTGGTGCACAGCGCGAGCGGGCGGAGGCGGTGCGGTGGAGGTCATCCGGTGCCAGGGCCTCACCAAGCGGTATGGGTCCACGGTGGCGGTCGACGAGCTGGACCTGGCTGTCGACGGGGGCCAGGTGTTCGGCTTCCTGGGACCCAACGGGGCCGGGAAGACGACCACCATGCGGATGCTGCTCGGGTTGGTCAGGCCGACCAGGGGGCAAGCCTGGGTGCATGGGCGGCCGCTGCCCGACCCTGGCGGTCTCGCCCGGATCGGGGCGATGCTGGAGGAGCCGGCGTTCTACCCCTGGCTGAGCGGACGGCGCAATCTGGAGGTGCTGGCGCTGTCGGGGCCGCCGCTGCCGGACACCGGCACCGTCGACGCGGCGCTGAACCGGGTCGGGCTGGCCGCGGTCGCTGGTCGGCGGGTGAAGGCCTACTCGCAGGGCATGCGGCAGCGGCTGGGGCTGGCGGCGGCGCTGCTGCGCCGGCCGGCGCTGCTGCTGCTGGACGAGCCGACCAACGGCATGGACCCAGCCGGGATGCGCGAGTTCCGGGCCCTGCTGGGATCGCTGGTGGACGACGGCACCACGGTGTTCCTCTCCAGCCACCTGCTGGCCGAGGTGGAGCAGGTGTGCGACCGGGTGGCGGTGCTGCACCAGGGGCGGCTGGTCGAGCAGGGGCGGGTCACCGAGTTGACCGCGGCCCGGGCGCGGGTGCGGGTGGTGCTGGAGGTGGCCGACCAGCCGTCCGCGCAGACGCTGCTGGCCGGTGCCGGTTGGCCGCTGCGCACCGACGGTCCCGACGCGCTGCTGGTCGAGGCGGCCGACGGCCGCGAGGTGAACCAGGCGTTGGGCCGCGGCGGGGTCTGGGCGCGCCAGCTCCTGGTCGAGCGGCCGGGCCTGGAGGAGGCGTTCCTGCACCTCATCGACGCCCCGATCGACAAGGCGACCACCGGGGAGGTGTCCGATGCGGCTGCTCCGCGCTGAGCTGGCCAAGCTCAACCGACCGCTGCTGTGGGGGGTGACACTGGCGTCGGCGCTGTTCTGCGTGCTGCTCGCCGTCGGCGGCAGCGCCAACGCCCGCATGAACGTCACCACCGGGGCGCAGGACCAGGTCCCCTCCTGCGCGGTCATGGCGCTGCCCAAGGGACCGGCGTGCGCCAAGGCCCAGGCGCTGCAGCGGGCCAGGATCGAGCAGGGCCGCGCCGAGCTGGCCCTGGCCGCGTCCCATACCGCCGCCCAGCTGCACCCGGTGGCCGCTGGCGCCGAGGCGGCCGGGCTGATGGCCTCGCTGCCCGGCGCCCTGGCCCTGGCCCTGCTGGCCGGCGGCCACGCCGGCGGCGAGTGGTCCGGGCGGACGATGAAGAACCTGCTCACCCAGCATGGCCGCCGCTGGCGGGTCCTGGCCGCCAAGCTGGCCAGCCTGTGGCTGGCCGGGGTGGGGCTGGTGGCCGCCTGCTGGGCCGCGCTGGCCGTCGCCGGGCCGATCCTGGTCCGCGCCAACCACCTGGCCGACCCGCACCAGTCGCTTGCCACCGCGGCCAGGTGGGCCGGATCCCAGGCCGCCCGGTCGCTGCTGGTGCTGGCCGTGTTCGCGGCGATCGGGCTGCTGGCCGCGGTGCTCACCCGCAACACCATCGGCACCATGGCGACCAGCGCCGGGCTGTTCGTGGCCATGCTGGTGGTGGCCGCCCTGCCCGCCAGCGGCAGGTGGACGCCCGCGACCTGGGTGCAGGGCTGGATGGGGTTCGCGGTCGGGGAACGCTCCATCACCGCCCTGCCCGACAACTTCTGGTCCCGCTTCATCAACGCCGGCGGCTCCCCGCCCAGCCACCTGCTCGGCCTGACCGGGCTGGTGGCGGCGCTGGCGGCCTGCGCGCTGCTGGCGCTGGCAACCTTCGCGCGCAGCGACGTCGCCGGCTGACGCGGCCGTCGTGACCGGGCAGTACAGTCTGAGGATGGCGCGACCGCGGCTGCGCGAGCTGAGCGCGTCGCGACGGGCCGACCTGCTCGTCGTGGCCGGTCTGCTGGCCTGGGCCCTGCCCGACGTGCCGTGGTGGTGGCGGCCACCCGGCCACGCCGCCAGCACCCCGGTCATCCTCGGCTACCTGGCCCTCGCCCTTGCTCAGTCGGTGCCGTTCGCCTGGCGGCGCCGGTTTCCGGCGGCTGTGCTGGCCGTCGCCGTCGCCGTGCTCGCCGCCCGGTTGGCGCTGGGCCAGGACGCCACCTCGGCGTTCGCGGCGGTGCTGGTGGGCGCCTACGGTCTCGGTGCCTACGGCGACCAGGCCCGCCGCTGGGCGCGCTGGCTCGGCGGCGCGGCCCTGCTGGCCGCGGTGGCGGTCGCCCTGTGGGGCAACGGCGACGGCCAGCGGCTGCTCGGCCTGCCGTACGCGCTGCTGGGGGCGGCGCTGGTGGTCGGCGACGCGACCAGCGCCCGGCGTACCGAGACCGCGGTGGCCGTCGAGGCCGCGCACCTGGCCGAGCGCACCCGCATCGCCCGCGAGCTGCACGACGTGCTCGCCCACCAGCTGTCGGCGATCGCGGTGCGGTCGGGCGCCGCCCGCCTGGCCGCCGGCGCCGCACCCGGCACCGACCGGCGGCTGGTCGAGGCGCTCGCCGCGGTCGAGCAGCTCTCCCGGGAGGCCCTCACCGAGCTGGGCCACCTGCTGGGCGCGCTGCGGCACGACCCCGACGACGACCCGGCCCGCCGCCCGGCGCCCACCCTCGGCGAGCTGGACGCGCTGCTGGCCACCACCCGGGCGGCCGGCGTCCCGGTCGACCTCGGGGTCGAGGGGGCTGTGCGGCCGCTGTCGCCCGGCGTGGAGCTGTCGGCCTACCGCATCCTCCAGGAGGCGCTGACCAACGTGGCCAAGCACGCCCCCGGCGCGGCGGCCAGCGTCACCCTGCGGTACCGGGCCGACCGGCTCGGCCTGGAGGTCCGCAACGGGCCGTCGCCGCTGCCGGGGCGGGCCGCCGGCGGCGCCGAGCCCGGGCGTGGCATGCGCGGCATGCGCGAACGCGCCGCCCTGCACCACGGCCACCTGGAGGCCACCGCCCGACCCGGCGGCGGCTTCACGGTCACCGCGGTGCTCCCCTACGAGGAGCTCCGGTGACGGCCGACCCGCCCGCGGAGATCAGGGTGTTGATCGCCGACGACCAGGCGGTGGTCCGGGCCGGCCTGGCGATGCTGCTCGACAGCCAACCCGGGCTGACCGTGGTCGGGCAGGCCGGCAACGGCCGAGAGGCGGTGCTGCTGGCCAGGGAACTCACGCCCGACGTGGTGCTGATGGACATCCGCATGCCGCTGCTGGACGGCCTGGCAGCGACCCGCCACATCCTCCGGAACGCCGAGCGCAACCCTCCCCCACGGCCGGTGCGGGTGGTGGTGCTGACCACCTACGACCTCGACGAGTACGTCTATGACGCGCTCCGGGCCGGCGCCTGCGGCTTCCTGCTCAAGCACGCCCCGCCCGAGGAACTCGTTCTCGGCATCCGAGCGGCGGCCGACGGCGGCGCCCTCCTCTCCCCCTCGGTGACCCGGCGGCTGCTCGAGGAGTTCACCGCCCGCCGTCCCACCACCCGGCCTCCGGCCGCCCTTGGGCGGCTCACCCCCCGCGAACGCGAGGTCCTCGACCTGGTCGTGCGCGGCCGCTCCAACACCGAGATCGCCCGGACCCTCACGGTCGCCGAGACCACCGTCAAGACCCATCTCGCGCACATCCTCGGCAAGCTCGGGCTCCGCGACCGCGTCCACGCTGTGGTCTACGGCTACGAGCATGGCCTGATCACCCCAGGAGCCACCACCGAGCCGCCCTGAACGGGGTCGGTGGGGCTCATCCTGCTGGCGGCGGCCGGCGTCGTCCTCGACCAGGCTATGCTGGACGGCATCGACGACATCGTCCCGCCCGGCGCCACCATCGATACCGTCGACGGCGGGTGGGCCAACCCGGCCGGGCGCCGGCGGCAAGGAGCATCATGAGATACCGCAGGCTCGGTTCCTCGGACCTGGAGGTCTCGGAGATCTCGCTGGGCTCGTGGCTGACCTTCGCGGGCGGGGTGGGGTTCGAGCAGACCCGCGCGTGCACCGACGCGGCGTTCGAGGCCGGCATCAACTTCTTCGACACCGCCAACGTGTATGGCCGCGGCGCGGCTGAGTCGGCGTGGGGCGAGATCCTCTCTGGCCGCCCGCGGGACTCCTATGTGCTGGCGACCAAGGTCTGGGGCCAGATGTCGGACGACCCGGCCGACCACGGCCTGTCGGCGGCCCAGATCGCCAAACAGATCGACGCGTCGCTGGCTCGCCTGCAGACCGACCATGTCGACCTCTACCAGGCGCATCGCTTCGACCCCGACGTCCCGATCGAGGAGACGATCGAGGCCTTCCAGCAGGTCGTGGCCTCGGGCAAGGCGCGGTATCTGGGCTTCAGTGAGTGGACGGCCGAGCAGCTCCAGGCGGCGATCGACCTCGCCGGACCAGACCTGTTCGTCTCCTCCCAGCCCCAGTACTCGATGCTCTGGCAGGCGCCCGAGGCTGAGCTGTTTTCGCTGTGTGCGGCCAACGGCATCTCCCAGATCGTCTGGTCGCCACTGGCGCAGGGCGTGCTGACCGGCAAGTACCGCCCTGGGCAGGCGCCGCCATCCGACTCGCGGGCGGCGAACAGCGACATGAACGTCGCGATGGATCGCCTGATGAACGACGCCGTCCTGGAGGCCGTGGACCGCCTGCGGCCGGTCGCTGACAAGGCGGGGCTGTCGATGGCCGAGCTCGCGCTGGCCTGGGTGCTCCGCCGCCCGGAACTCGCATCGGCGATCGTGGGGGCCTCGCGGCCCGAGCAGGTCCACGCCAACGTCAAGGCCTCGGGCGTACAGCTCACGCCCGACACGCTGGCGGCCATCGAGGAGGCATTGGGCGACACACCGGTGAAGGAGCCGACCCTCGCCCCGCTGGCACGACCCGGCGTGACCCACAGCCGAACCGGCAGGGCCTAGGCAGAGACCTGGAATCGCAGCGATCGTGCTGCCCCTAGCCTGCCGTGGGTGGGTGCGCCCTGGCCTACCGCGCGCCCGTGGAACCCGTGGCGCGGGTCCGGTACAGGTCGCGGAGCAGGGCGATCTCCGCCATGTGGTGGATGAACTCGAGGTTGCCGGCCCAGATGACGCTGATGAACGGCAACTCGGCGGCGTCGCTCCAGGGGTACTGGCAGTAGCCGACGGTGTCGAGCTGCTCGCCGGTTACGGCCGCGACGCTGTCGCGCCAGCGGTCCACCGCCGCCCAGAACCGCTCCAGCGCCACCGCGGCCGAAGGGCTGAAGTCGACCAGCTGCTCGGGCGGCTGGCGCCGTCCGCCGAAGGTCCACTCCCAGCTCCCGGCGACGTCCAAGTGCAGGTGCCCCAGCCGCCAGGCGATCGTGGCGACCGGGGTCGGGTCGGGGTCGCCGGGGGCGTCGTCGAGCAGCCAATCGCCCGGCCCGAACGGCCTGGGGCTCATGGCCTGGCCGCGGCGGCGCAGCGACCAGGCGCCGGGCGCCGGCTCCCACAGGTACTCCTCGTCGGTGAGCGGCCCGTCGCCCGTTCTGGGGGCCAGCGGCGCCCCTTTCGGGAGGCTCGCCGGCGAGGCCAGCCCTTCCAGGCGTGCCCGGGCGATCTCACGGGCAAAGTCGAGCTGGTCGAGCAGCACCCCGAGGCGGTCGGTCCGATTGTCGGTCCGATGGTCTTCCATGTCGGCTCCCTACGGTCGCGGAACCCACGCACGCCAGGCTCGCGCGGCTGCGGCGACGCCCGGAGGGCGAGCGCCACGCTGGCGCGTGCTGGCGGTGCGGGCTTGGTCGTTGAGGTCGTCAGGCGACGATGACGACCTCGCCGACCGGCGTGCTCCCGTCGGCCACGGACACCTCCTGCGCAGGGCGACACGGAAAGGGCAAGGCCATACGACCACGGCACCGCGCCCATGGCCACCCCGACCCGGACGATACCAAGCCGTCACCGCGATGGAGCAGCCGGACGAGGCGGCGGTCAGACCGGCTCCGGGGCCAAGGAGAGCTCGAGGGTGAAGGTGGTTCCCTGGCCCTCGAGGCTGTCGACGGTGAGGGCGCCGCCCATTGCCTCCGCCAGCCGCTTGGCCAGCACCAGGCCCATGCCGGTGCCCTGGACCTCGGAGTGCTCGGCGCCGAGGCGGTCGAACTGGGTGAACAGGCGCGGCAGCTTGTCGGCGGGGATGCCTGGACCGGTATCGGCGACCGCGATACGAATGCGGCCATCCTCGCCGGCCTGGCAGCTGAGGCTGATGCTGCCGCCGTGGTGGTTGTACTTGACCGCGTTGGACGCCAGGTTCAGCAGGACCTGCTTGAGCCGCTGGGGGTCGGCCTGGACGCTCCAGGCGCACTCCGGCAGGGAGGGTGCGTGGATGCGCAATGCACGCTCGGCGGCCAGCGGCCCGATGAGGTCGACGGTGTCCTTGACGACCTCGTAGAGGCCTACCACCTCCGGCGACAACGCCAGATGGCCGCTCTCGATGCGGGCCAGGTCCAGCACCTCGTTGATGAGGCTGAGCAGGTGCCGGCCGGCCCCCAGGATGTGGTCGACGCTCCCGGCCTGCTCCTCGGTGAGGTCGTCGAACTGGAGCAGCTGCCCGAAGCCGAGGATCGCGTTGAGCGGAGTGCGCAGCTCGTGGCTCATGCGGGACAGGAACTCGCTCTTGGCCGTGTTCGCCCGGTCGGCCTCGGCCTTGGCCTCCAGCGCCGCCGCGGCGGCCGCCCGCTCATCGGCCTGCAGCCGCGCGTTGAGCAGCGCCACGCCGGTCTGCTGGGCGAGCGACTGCAGCACGAACCGCTCCTCGGCCGGCGGCTCGGCCGCCGCGGCCACCACCAGGAAGCCGACGTGCCCGGCCGAGCTCTGCATCGGGTATGCCCAGACCCAGCCCGGCGTCATCGCCGGCGAGGCGACCGCGCCGCCGTGCCGGCCGAGCCGCTGGAGCACTCCGGTGACCTCGCGCAGCGCGGCAGCCGACCCGCCGGCCGGCCCGACCAGCCCCCAGCCGACGCCGTCCAGCTGGCAGCGCGCCAGCGAGGGGACGGCGGTGCCCGCCAGTTCGACAATCCGCAGCTCGTCGCCGCTGTCCCCCATCAGCTTGCCAGCGTGAGCAGGCTCTGCAGGCTGGACAGCTGCGCCCGGAGACGCCGGAGCTCGTCGGTCACGTGAGGTGGTCAGTCCTGCCACGGCTCGGCACGGCAGACCGAGCTCGATCCGATTGCCCATCGCGACCGGGTCGAGTCCCTTTCGCCGTTGCCGCGACACGTCGCTGACGCCATCCCGTGACGGCGCCACGCCACCCTGTTGCTGTCGGCCTACAGGGGCCGTGCCTTCGGGGGGAGGTCCTCATGCACAGCGTTACGATCCTCACCGATCCTCAGCCATGGGACGCGGGCAGGACCTGCCGGTCCAACGCACGGATCGGCCGCTACGTCCGCGTGCCGGTTGAGGTCCACGAGGCCGACCCACGGGCCCCCGAGGCCGCGAGCTGTCTGATCGCGCTCATCGCGACCCGGTGGCCGGGCACACCAGCCGAGCACGTAGGCAGCTCTGCGGTGGCTGGGCTCGCCGGCAAGAACACCATCGACCTGCTGCTGGCCGCCGAGCCGGCCCAGATCCCCGCCATCACCCAGGTCCTGCTCGAGCTCGGCTTCCAGCCCCAGGTCCCTGCGGCCTTCCCGGCCACCCGGCCGATGCTGTGGGGCGCCTTCCGCCATGGACCAACCGACTACCGGGTCCACGTCCATGTGGTACCGGCGTCCAGCCAAGAGGTCGCCGCGATGCGCGGCTTTCGAGACGCCTTGCGCGCTGACCCGCTCCTGCGGCGTCGATACGGCGCCCTCAAGCGGGCCATCGTGGAGGGCGGGCCGATCGATCCGGTGGCCTTCACCAAGGCCAAGCACGACTGGATCACTGCCACTCTCAGCCAACTCGGCCTGGTGAGCCGGCCGCAACACCGGCTCTACGAGGACGACCCGTCTCTGCACCGTTCCCACCGACTGGCCTCCTAAGACCGCCCAGACACCACGCCCCGGCGTGCTGCGGCTGCGCGGCGCTAGGTCGGCCGGTGGCAGACGGCCTCGATGTTGTTGCTGTCCGGGTCCAGGACGAAGGCGCCGTAGTAGTTCTGGTGGTAGTGGGGTCGCAGGCCGGGCGGGCCGTTGTCGTGGCCTCCGGCCGCCAGCCCGGCGGCATGGAACGCCTGCACAGTGGCCCGGTCGGAGCTGGCGATGGCGACATGGGTGGGCCCGCTCAGCGGCCGGTTGGCGTGGATCCAGAAGTCCGGCTTGCCGTTGCTGCCGAAGCCGGCGGAGCCGTCGCGTTCCATCAGGAGCTGGTAGCCGAGCGGACGCAGCGCCTGCTGGTAGAACGCCTTGCTTTCCTCCAGGTCGCTGACCCCCAAGCCAACGTGGTCGATCACTGGCCGCTCTCCTTGTCGCGGTGCTGCCCCTGCGGCTGGCCAGCACAGGACGGTCCGGGTGGTAAAGGGTGATGGTCGGAGTGAGCGTTGCGGTCGACCTTGGTGCCGTGCCTACAGTTCCCTCATGAAGGCAGCAGTTCATACCAGGTACGGTCCGCCGGACGTGGTTCGGATCTTGGAGGTGGACAAGCCGGCGGCCAAGGATAACGAGGTGCTGGTCAAGGTTCACGCGACGACGGTGAATCGGACGGACAGCGGCTTGCGGGCGGCCAAGCCCTTCATCAATCGATTCTTCACCGGGCTCAGAAGACCACGGGTGACCGTCCTCGGGAACGAGTTCGCAGGACAAGTCGAGGCGACCGGCCGTGGCGTCAGGTCCTTCGCGGTCGGCGACCGGGTGTTCGGATACAACGGGACCCGGTTCGGCGCCCATGCCGAGTACCTGGCGATGCCCGAGGACGGTTCGCTCGCGACCATGCCGGCGAAGGTGACCTACGAGGAGGCCGCACCTAGTACCGAGGGCTCGCACTATGCCCTCTCGCTGATCCGGAAGGCCAAGATCCGGAGCGGCCAGGACGTCCTGGTCAATGGCGCCACCGGCGCCATCGGCTCGGCGGCGGTCCAGCTGCTGAAGGGTCTCGGCGCCAACGTGACCGCGGTCTGCGGCACCGAGCACGTGGAGCTGGTCAGGGGCTTGGGTGCCGACCGGGTGATCGATTACACGGCCGAAGACTTCACCAGGGACACCCAGACCTACGACGTGGTCCTGGATGCGGTGGGCAAGAGCTCGTTCGGCCGCTGCAAGCGGCTGTTGAAACCGGGTGGGATCTACCTCTCCTCGGACCTGGGCCCGCTGTCCCAGAATCCGATCTTGGCCCTCATCACGCCGCTTCTTCGTGGCAAGAAGGTCATGTTTCCCATTCCAAGGGACAACCAGGAGATGGTGCGGTACTTCAGGGAACTGCTCGAGTCCGGCGAGTTCAAGCCGCTCATCGACCGACGGTACCGGTTGGACGAGATCGTCGAGGCGTACCGGTATGTCGAGACGGGCCAGAAGGTTGGCAATGTCGTGATCAGCGTCGAGCCTTCGACCGAATGACGCGGACCCCCTGATGCCTGCCTCGAGCGGATGGGAGGAGGCTGAGGCCTGGTGCCGTACCGGATCGGAGAGGTCGCCGAGCACGCGAACGTCCCCGAGGACTTCGTGCAGCGGTTGATCGACCTTGGCGCCCTGCCGGGTGAGGAGGCGGGACTGGGAATCCCGGAGGTCCGGCGCAGCCGGCTGCTGCATTCGTGGGCGGCGGCGGGGCTCTCGGTTGAGACGATCCTGGCGCTGGTCGACCGCGGAGCCCTCTCGCTCGCGTTCCTGGACACGCCGTGGATGGAGAGGCCCGAACGCCTGGACCGCTCCTATCAGCAGCTCGCCGCCGACCGCGGTGTGCCCGTGGCGTTCCTGCAGGCGGTCCACCAGGCGCTCGGCTTCGCCCCCCCGGAGCCAGGCGACCGGGCCGGTGAGGACGACGCCACCATGCTGGACATCGCCGAGCTGTTCCGAGGTGCCGGAGGCGGCGATGACGCCACCCTGCGGCTCCTGGCCGTGTACGCCGACAGCCTGCGGCGCATCGCCAAGGCCGAGGCCGACTACTACGAGACCAACATCGAGCGGTGCCTCCGCGCCTCCGGCCTCGACGAGCGCCAGCTGATTGAGCGCGGCAGCCGGCTCGGCAATCAGATCCTCACGTTGCTGGAGCGGGCCCTCCTGATGACCTACCGGCGGCATCGCGAGCACATCTGGACCGAGCACGCCATCAACCACGTGGAGGAGGCGCTGGAGGGGTCGGGGCTGGAGCAGCGGGTGCCGATGCCGCCGGCGATCTGCTTTGTCGATCTGACCGGCTTCACCCAGCTGACCGAGGAACAGGGGGACGAGGTGGCGGTGCGCGTCGCCGGGAGGCTGGCCTCGCTGGTGAACGACATCTCCCGCGGCCGCGGGGGCCGGCCCATCCGGTGGTTGGGGGATGGCGGGATGTTCCACTTCCGCGAGCCCTACACGGCCGTGCTGGCCGGGCTCGACATGATCGAGCGTGCCCCCGCAGCCGACCTGCCCCCCGCCCACGTGGGTATCCATACCGGTCCGGTCATCTCCCAGGACGGGGACGTGTACGGAAGGACCGTGAACCTGGCCGCCAGGATCGCCTCCTACGCACAGGCCGGACAGGTCGTGGTGAGCGAGGAGACCGCCCGGCGGTCCGACCACCATGACCTGCAATTCGCGCCCCGCGGGGTGGTCGACCTGAAGGGCGTGGCCGAACCCGTGCCGCTCTACCAGGCCCTCCGCAGACGATGAGCGCCAAGCCTTCTCAGAAAGAGGACCCGGCCTCGCCCGCAGCGCCCGCCGGCTGATGCGGTGGCGGGAAACCTCGGTCTTCGACGGCACCCAGGACCCTCGAGCCTAGACTTGGTGGCATGCGGATCGGCGTCGTGGTTCCCATGGCCGCGTCCGACGGGCCCGGCCAGCTGCCGACCTGGCCGCAGGTGCGCACCTTTGGCCAGCACGCCGAGGCGGTCGGCCTGGACTCGCTGTGGGTCTGCGACCACCTGCTGTCCGGCCCGCCCGACGATGGCATCCACGAGGGCTGGACGATCCTGGCCGCGCTGGCCTCCTCGACCAGCCGCGTGGAGCTGGGCCAGCTGGTCACCTGCACCTCGTTCCGGCACCCGGCGCTGCTGGCCAAGATGGCCACCACCGCCGACGAGGTCAGCGGCGGCCGGCTCATCCTGGGGCTGGGGGCGGGCTGGTACGACCGGGAGTACCAGGCCTTCGGCTACCCGACCGACCACCGCGGGGGCCGCTTCGAGGAGGCCATCGCCATCATCGCCCCGCTGGTGCGTGGGGAGCGGGTGACCCTGGCCGGCCGCTACTACCAGGTCCGCGACGCGACGCTGGGCCCGCCACCCGACCGGCCGATCCCGATCCTGGTGGCGGCCGAGGGTCGGCGCATGCTCCGGCTGACCGCGCGCTACGCCGACGCCTGGAACACCGCCTGGTTCGGGCTGCCCGACGACCTGCTCCAGCGGCGGCTGGCCGAGCTGAACGCGGCCCTGGAGGCGGAGGGCCGGGACCCGGCCACGCTGCGGCGGACGGTCGGCATGGAGGTCCGAGATCCCCAGGCGACCGCCCCGGCCGGGGACCCGGGCGAGGGGTTCGGCGGCGCAGTCGACCAGCTCGCCCGGGTGATCGACGCCTACGAGCAGCTCGGCTTCGACGATCTCATCCTCCAGCTCGAACCCAAGACCACGCGTTCGCTGGACCGCCTCGCCGAGGCGCTCGAACTGCGGGCCCACTGATCCCACCGGCCACCAGAGACGCAAGCGGAACGGTCGATCCACCGTGACCAGCCAACTGGAACGACACGACATTTTCGAGCTTGCCAGCAGCCGGGCAGGCAGGCCTGTGGTGGACCATGCCATCACCGTTGTCGAGGTGGTCGCTGAGACCCAACGGTAACGGTCAACCGAACAACCCTTGCCGCGGCTCTCCAAGCCCCGCCAACGAGACCAACGACCGCGGGTACGGGCTTGCCGATGCAGCTCCTGGCGACGCCTCCAGCTGAGCGCCACGTCGTCCTCGCCGGCCATGCCCTCCGCGTGCCCGTAACATCGGCATCTGGCCACGAACGACCGGATCGCAGCGGACAACAACGGTCGCCGTCGGTGCCGCTTCCCCAGGTCACGTGCCACGTCCGGCCAGGTAGCGCAGGTCGCCTCCACCGGCCGGCACTCTCTCTGTTCAGATCACATCAGTCGCCACCAGCGGCACGGTAGGGTGGGGCGGACGGAGAGGCGAAGGTAAGCCGCATCCACACTCGGCACGAGTGCATCTTCTCTAACCGAAGGAGGACGGGGCGTGACCGTCAAGCTTGCCGCGGTAACCGTCGACTGCGAGGACGCGCTAACTGTCGGCCGGTTCTGGTCAGCCGCCCTCGGCCGCCCGCTCGACCCGAACCCGTCGAGCGACTTTGCCGCCATCGGCATGACCGAACATCGAGACGTCCGGGGGTGGCGCCTTGGCGGCGACCCGACCTGGTTGTTCGCCAAGGTGCCCGAGCGGAAGTCCGCCAAGAATCGCATGCACCTCGATCTGGCCGCAGCGGATCGAGAGGCCGAAATCGCCCGGCTCGTCGAGTTGGGCGCCAAACGAGTCACCGACATGGACGAGTGGGGCTACCAGTGGACGGTCATGCAGGACCCGGAAGGCAACGAGTTCTGCGTGGCGCAAACCCGATGAGCGGCGAGCACCCGCCAGCTCGGTGAGCGACCCACGGCCGTCGAGTTGTGGGGTGCTGGCGCTGGAGGCGGCGATAGGCACCTCCGGGGTGGGCGACGGGTTTGGGCGTCTCGACCCCGCACATGAGCATGGTCGCCCGGATCCGCCTGACAAGCAGAGTCACGCGGCCAGGGACCGCCGGTGAGGCCCGCCTCCATCCGCCCGACCTGCTTCCGTCGGCAGGCCGACGCCGTGTTCATCTTCACCCCTCCGTGCCATCTCCATGCCATTGCGAGCGAGACGCCGCCGTTTCGCCACGGTCAACCACGGACACTCCTGACCTTTGACCTGGGCGCCCGTCGTATAGGTGCGCGCCAGCACGAATGGTAAGGATCGGGTCGCGGAGCAGACCGCTGAACCATATCTGCGCCGAGAGCAGGACGAACGACTAGACCGGCTCCGGGTCGCTCTTCCCAGCCTCAACCGGAGCAAGGTATCGGTTCACCGCTCGGGCTGAGCGCAACACCACCCAGCTCGCATGCGCTGGGCCTGCTCCGCACCTGCGCAAGCAGCAGCGGTCGTCGACGGCGGCAGAACGTCACCACATAGCGGAGAAACGACAGGCTCGCCCTGTGGCGCAGACCAGGCGGGAGGTCTACAGGGACGCCGCGTACGGCCCAGCAGCCAGCAGCGGACAACTCGCCAGGCACACCGCAGTGGCGGAAGATCCAGCACCACCACCGTGTCAGCAGCCGAGAGGCGTTGGGCTCCCTGGCACGGAAGAGGTCACATCGGCTGGTGCGCCGTGCCCTTCCTGGGCCGTGCTGGGGCCGCGAACCATCGGCGACCAGGGGTCAGCAACGGACAACAGCGGTAGGCAGGCGCCCAGGTCAGAGCCGAGGTGGCCCGATCGCCGCAGGTCCAAGAACCGGCCTGCGGGCTCTCGTACAGCAACGGCCGGAGATGCCCGCAGACCGCGACCCCTTCCACCTCGGCGAGGTGAGCACCTTGCAGGTGGGGTCGGTCAAGGTGGAGTGTGCGTGAGACCCAGGAAAGCGTGGCCCCCGACCGTTCAGGCCGCACCGATCGCGGCGCGCACCTGGTCCAGCATCTGCTGCTCGCCGGCGCTCACCTGCTCGCCGCCGAACCCCAGGAAGCCTCCCTCCTTGGCGGCGTCGGCGGCCGCCTGGGCCGCGGTCACCAGCCACCGGCGGAACGCCTCGACCTCCTCGGGCGTGGCCTTGGCCGTCACCAGCTCGTTGACGCCGCGGAGCTCCTCCAGGACCTGCTGGCCGCCGCGCGGCTTGAAGTCCCCCAGCGGGTTCTGCCGCTGCTGGGCCAGCGCCTGCACGTCCAGGGCCACCGCCGCCAGCAGCTCCTCCTGGCTCGGTGGAAGGGTGGCCGACCGCAACGTCGCCACGGTCTCTTTGGCCACCTCGATCGGCCCGCCCGGGTCGGCGAGCGAGATCGCGACGCCGGCGACCAGTGGCGCGCGGCGGATCCGGGTCCATTCCTCGTCGGTGAAGTCCTGCTTGGACGTCATGGCTACCTCCTGGAAAGAGAGTCCCAGCCTAACCGAGGATCGGGCCTGCTTGTGCTTGCCGATCGCTGCCGTCCCTGGACCACATCGGGACCACAAGACCGCGGGCCGCATCGGACAGCCCTGGAAGCCCTGGAGAGCAAGTTGCTGCCGATTCGCTGCCGAGGCACGGGATTCGAGGACGGTCGAGGCTGAACAGGGCCTGTGACCTGGGGTGGAGCTGAGGGGATTGAACCCTGACCCCTTGCCTGCCAACGAGGGATCCCCGCCACGACGCCCCACACGAACCCTCGCGTAGCAAGGCATTGCACCGAAGCAAGAGAGCTGGCATGTGGTGGCTCGCGCGGTTTGGTAGAGCAGAGTTGCTGGGTGCCTGCTGCGCGGAATGACCCTGAGGCGAGCCGTCGAGACGACCTTCCGGAGTATGACCCTGACTCCCCACGGCCGGCGGGACCAGGCGTCGGGCAGTTAGTCGGTTCCCACCGGCGAAAGCTAGGAGCCCTTGCCCACCCGGCCCGTCTCGCCGGTCGCCGCCGGGGCGGCCCGGTGCCGGCCGCGCAGCGACGCGGCGACGCCCAGGCCGATCGCCGCCAGCGCCGCGGCGACCAGCAGTCCGGTGGACGTGCCGAGATGGTGCGCGCCGATGAGGTAGCTGGACTCGGGCGTGCCGCCGCGAAGCTGCGTGACGATGAGGGTCTGCTTGCCGCCGACGACCAGGGCGCCGACGATCGGCCCGAGCGTGGCGCCACCGGGTCGCCGCCGCCACGACACCGGCGGCCAGGCCGACCGCGGCGGCGCCCAGCCCGTACCCCGGGTGGAACACGACCGCGTACAGCATCAGGATCATCGGCGCGGCCACGCCGACCTGCACCAACGCCGCGATGACGGCGCCCGCGGCGGCCCAGGGGCCGGCGGCGACGGCCAGCAGCGCCGCGCAGCCCAGCGTCAGCAGCCCGACGATCGCCGCCCTCGCGTACGGCCGGCGCGCCAGGGGCTGCTCGGACACCTGGAGCACGGCGGCGGCCCGCTCGTCGCTCAGCACCACAGGCAGGAACGCCAGCAGGGGCTGGTGTTCCCTGGCCCCGGCGGGAGCAACGGCATTCCACGCGGCGCCCGAACCCCGCTGTCCCCCCACAACCTACGGCGCGTCTACTGGGCCGCGGTCCCGTAGCTGGTGCGGAAACTGGTCCACCGAGACCTACACGGCCCCCACGACCTGCGCCACACCTTCGCGGCCTGCCTGGCTGTGCCTCCGTTGGGCAGAGCATCAGCACCCGAAGCCGAGGTTCCCGGCGGTCGCATCCGGACTCGCGACCGAACGAAATGCGCAGCCCGAGGTCGGGCGGGAGCGAGGAGGAGAAGGAGAAGGAGAAGGAGACCGCGGTGGGGTGCCGCTGACCGGGGCGGTGGTGTGGTCGTTTCGATCGGAGATCGCGACCGGGTTGAGTCCGTTTCGGCGTCGCTGCGACGCTCGCCCGCGGCTGCGCCGTGATCGGCCTGGGCCAGGCTGAGGCTAGAGACCACCAGGGTCTGCTGCATGAGGGGGCTCGCGATGCGACCAGTCCGGATCATCACCGCCGTCATCTTCGCTGCTGCCGTGGCCGTCACTGGCTGCGCCGCGCACTCCAACACCGTCGACCCCGCCAACGCGCCGACCCGCAAGGTGGCTGCACCCAGGGCTCAGATCGACTCGATCAGCCCGGTCAACCGCCGTGATGAGCCGGTGGCGTCGCCATCGCGTGTCCCCGCCCCACCGCGTGCGCTGCATTTCGCCACCCCAGAGGAGGCGATGCGCTATCTGGCTGCGGCCTACAACCGCAACGACCTGGCCGCCCTGATGCATGTGACCACGCCGGCGGCACGTCATAACCTGCTGTTCATGCGGCCCAACGCCGACAACCTGCAGTTGGTCGGCTGCACCGCCAATGCCGGTCGTGGTGACTACCTGTGCGGGTTCACCCACGGCTTCCCGGCGGCGATGCACCAGTCCGGCACCGGGCACGCGCATTTCACCGTCGCGCCCGCCGACAGGGTCGGCTGGTACATGACCGTCCTGGACGACTGCAGCTGAGTCGCACCACGGCCGACCTCGTTGGCTCGCTGGCAAGCTCCGTGGTCTTGCCCCGCTGCCACAGCTGGTGCGGGACGAGTTCCTCGAAAAGGGCGGTGGTCCTGACGGCGAACTCTGTCATGCCTCCCAACAGGACGAAACGCCGTCTTAGGACCGGCCTACTCCCCCCCAGAGGTGTCATCGCCGGCGACGGCGAGGAGCCGACGGGCCGAGGCTTCATCCGAGGGGGCAACCAGCACTCGAACCCCCTTGGCCTGCATCTGCGGGTACTGTCCTCCGGCATCATCTGCCGACACCGCTGCGCTCACGCCGTGACTGCGCAGCATGCCGGCGATCAGCTCCGCCTCGGTGCGGCTGGTGACGACTGCCACCGACACCGTTGCGCTGTCCACGATCGCAACTCCTCTGCTCCCTGGTCCTGCCGTTAGGCCGCTCCTGGCTGCATGGTCGCACGTTGGCTGACCCCTGGCACCGGTGGAAGACCTTGGCCGGGACCAGTCGGCGGTTCCTGCGCCGCCTGGCTACGCAGGAGTCGGTTTGGCTGATTCATGGCCCGTCGATGGGGCCCGCTCGGCCCGGAAGCCGTCCGCTAGCAAGCCCAGGTGTGGCCGCCTCGGTGGCGGCGGCGCGGGGAAGCGCATGCGGCCGGGGCTGAGTCTGGCCGGGAATGCGCGAAGCTGTCGGAGTGTTGTATGAGCTGCAGCGCAGACCCGAAGGCTTGAGTGATGGGGTTGTTGTGTCTGCTCGATATCGCAAGGACGAGCAGGCGCTGCTGCAGTTGACGCGACGCAGCACGTGGTCACCAGGAGCGCACTGGGCGTAGCCAGGGCGGTCATTAACTCGACCGCGCTGCCGTTCGTGCCCTACGAAGGCCTGCAGGCCAAGGTCTACGGGGCCTGCAGGATCCTCGCAATCAAGCCGCGACAAGCGAGGGAGCGAAGTGATGAGTCAGAAGCGGGAGAAGGCGGTCCTGGCCGGAGGGTGTTTCTGGGGGATGCAGGACCTGATCCGCAAGCGTCCAGGGGTCCTCTCGACGCGGGTGGGCTACACCGGCGGCGACGTCGAGAAC
>Ga0307277_10000282_pt1 | contig 18056 bp, 15 predicted proteins | sample ER_DNA_116_FD_194473 | JGI IMG/M metagenome (GOLD analysis project Ga0307277, IMG submission 194473) | Bulk soil microbial communities from the East River watershed near Crested Butte, Colorado, United States - ER_DNA_116 | ecosystem: Environmental > Terrestrial > Soil > Floodplain | place...
CCTTGTAGGAGATCTGGCAGATGTTGCCGAGCCGCACCGTCGGAGTGACGACGGTGGTGGCGGCGTCGTCGCCTTCGAGCTGGGCATTGGCGCTATCGACGGCGGCGAGCGCTTGCGTCTGCCATTCGTGGTTCACGGCCGTCGCCTTCTCGCGCTCGATGCCGGTCATGAACGGGGTGTCGGTCGGATCGATGCGATAGATGACGTCCGAGAGGTCTTCGCGATTGCCGATCGCCTCATAGGTGGCGAACGTGTTGGTGGGCATTGCCATGGCTGAAAGTCCTTTCTGTCAGTGCAGCAGAGAACCGTCATGCGCGGGCTTGACCCGCGCATCCATCTTTTTGCGAAAAGGATGGATGGCCGGATCAAGTCCGGCCATGACAGACCGTGCTTATCGGCCCGCGGCGCGGCGCGCGCGGATTAAGGCCGCGGCGTGCGCAGCGATCCGGTTTGTTCGAGCCGTTGCGTAAGGTGCTGGACGCGCGCTTCGTCGGTGCCTTGACGCGCCGACGCCGCGCCCGGCCGCTGAACCGGGGGAACCGGCTTTGTCACCGCAGCCTTGGCCTTGGCCTGCGCCTCGCGCCAGAGCGTCGCGTCGCGGATCAAGAGCTGCAGCCGATGGTCGCGGAGCGATAGCTCCTTCTGCCCGTTCCACATCGGCACCAGCTCGTTCTCCTCATCGAAGCCCAGCTCGCGCAGTACCTTGAGCGCGTTCGTCTGCAGCTCGGCGGCTTTCGCCGCGTCCGCCATGTCGGGGGCTTTCTCCTTGAAGAGACCGTCCTCGCGTGTGGCAAACTCGGCGAATTGTGTAAGCTGCTCGTGCGCCTGGCGGTGCTGCGCCGCGAGCAGCTGCGCCCCGACGTCGGCCATCTTCTTTTGCTGCAGATCCCAGAGCAGATAGCGCGGCCAGTCCTCGCGCGCGAGGCGTTCGACGTCCGCCATCGACTTGATGTCGGAGAACTCGCCCGCCTGTTGGCTCTGCAACGTCGTGAGAAGCTGCGGCAGCGCGGCTTCATAGTGTTGCCTCGCCAGTTCCACCGCCTGCTCCCTGGCGCTGAGCCCCTTGAGCTTCTCGGCGGATTCATTCTGGCGGCGGAGAAAATCGCTCTCGCGCGACCGCTCGCGCTCGGCAAGACGCTCCTGCGTCGCGCGGGGGAGACTCGCGAAAAGCTCCTTGTCCTCCTTGGTCCAAGACCGCGGCGGCTCGATGGACGGCGCCTCCCCGCTTTCGCGGGAATGACCCGGATCGGCAGTCTCGGTCTTCTCGCCGGGATCCTGCAGTGCAGGAGCGGCGTCGTCGGTTGCATCAGCGGATGAGTCGGTGGTCTCCGCCGGCGCCGCGGATGCTGCGTCTCCGGACTTGACCCGGGGATCGGCCGGTTGATCGTTCCCCGGCTGGCGCAGCTTGCGCAGCACTGCCGCGGCGTCATGAGTTGAGAGATGGGCCGGCGTGTTTGCCGGCGCGCTGCGCTCGAGCGCGAGCGGGGCCGACGCGTCAAGTGCAGTGGTATCTGTATTGAAATCCATGTTGCCCTCTGTTGTCACTGGTTCGGTTTCCCTCATGCTGAGGAGCGGCGCGACAGCGCCGTGTCTCGAAGCATGAGGGGCAACGGGCCGCCCTCATCCTTCGAGACGGGCGCTCACGCGCCCTCCTCAGGATGAGGGCGGAGTGCCCGTGCTTTACGCCGCGAGCCCTGTGAGCCGATCGAGCTCGGCCTGGGCGAGCTTGCCATCGTTGGCGATGATGACGAGATGATCCCTCACCAAGCCGATGACCCCCACCGCGAGCCACAGCCGCTCGCGCGCATCGGTGTCGCGGGCCGACGTCGCGCGCCAGCCGGCGATGTAGTCGGCCTCGATGCGCGCGAAGATGTCCTTCAACACCTCGCTGTCCATGAGCTCCTTAGCGCGCGCGCCGCGGGCGATCGCGGTTTCAAGCTTGTCGTCGGTCATACGCCTTCCCTCCTACTGTACCGGCGTGGGTACCGGCGCCGCCGCGTGCGCGGCATCCGCGACCGCCTTCGCGGCCGAGCGCGCCATCTCGTGCAGATGGCGCTCGCGCGCGATCTCGAGGTCGAGCAGCTTGAGCTCTTTCTCGAGCTCAAACCGCGCGCGCTCGAACGCCAATTGCGCATCGAGCTTCATTTTTTGATGCGCCGCGTCGGTCTCGATCTTGGCCTTCTCGGCCGCCGCCTTGGCCGCGATCTCGGCGTGCTTCGGATCGGGCGGCGGCGAGATCGGCGCCGCGGCGGCGTCGCCGGGATCGGCGGGCGTGCCGGGCGGCGTGAAGAAGGCATCGACGTTCTTGTGCCCGGCGAGCTTCACCAGCTCCTTTGCCGAGTGGAACAGGTTCTTGGCGCTGACCAGGCCGGCGGCGATCGCCTCCTTCTGCGCGGCAATGATCAGCTGCAGCTGCGCGAACTGTTCCGCCTTGCTGCCGGTGCCGAGCCCGACGTTGATGGTCATATCGGCTCTGGCCTTCCAGTCGCGCGGATCGACCGTGACCCACTGGTTGCGCAGGCGCACCGTCTCCGCCTGCGAGCCGTGCTTGCGAATGGTGGCGTGCAACAGCGAGAAGAGGTCGCGAATGCCGGTCTCGGCAAAGATGCGGGCGATGAGCTTCACCTTGGCTTGGCTCGCGTTGAACATCTGGTTGGCGATGGTCGCCACCTGGTTCTGCAGTGCGTTGGGGTCGACCCCCTGCCCTTGCCGCGACACGCCGGTGCGCCATTCACGCGTTGCGTCTTGATATTGCAGCAATGGGAAAACATGACCGCCGATGTCCGGGTGCTGGATGACGGAAAGCCCGCCCGGCATCTTGGTGCGCACGATGCCGCCCGGGCGCGAGACCAGAAGATCGTCGAGTGTGGTCTCGGTGGCATGGCTTTCCGGCACCTCGGTACGCGGGTTATTGGCGAGATAGGCGTTGTCCAGGAGAGCACGCAGCAGCGCTGTCTTAATACGTTGAATATCCATGACGAGGTCGGCGATCGAGCGGCCAAAGAACCGATGGGTGACGATGACCGGGGTCATTGCCGCAAACGGGATCTGATCCTCGCGCACGACGTCGGGCTCCCCGTCGCGCAGCAGGAGTTCGCCCTCCTCGCCCGCGGTGGTGCAGCGGTAGAGCGCGGCCTCGCCGGTGCCCTCGTAGTCCATGCGCACGTAGTGTTCGGTGATGCGGATGAGGCGGCTCGCTTCGTTGAGGCCGTCGTCGCCCTGGCGCAGCGTGGATTCGTTCACGGTATCGCGCGCTTGCTCCTCGATGGTGTGGGCGAGCGTGTAGGAGGGAAGTTTTTTCACCTGCTCGCGATCGTAGCCCTGGGCGATCAGCTGCGATTGCGTGCGGAACACGTCGTGGAAGCAGTAGTCCGCGTCCTTGATCGAGCGCGCGCGCCGACTGATGCCGAACTCTTCCGGCGTGACGCCCTCGACGTGCGCGCATTCGCGCGCGCGTCGGATCTCGATCGTCACGTCGTGCAGCTTGGGGCGTGACGGTGGCGCGCCCTCGTCCTGAGGAGCGCCTGCAGGGCGCGTCTCGAAGGACGGCCCCAGGCTCATGCTTCGAGACGCCGCGCTCTCGCGCGGCTCCTCAGCATGAGGGAGCGGGATTTCCCGCTCGGTGTGCTCCACGACCTCCACGCCCGGCGAGGCAATGATCAACGCGAATGCATCATCAGGCTGATCGAGATAGGTCTCGCGCTCGACCTCTTGCCGGCATTCCCACCACACCTTGACCACGCCGACTTTGGACAAGAGCGCATCCTTGACGAAGGAATAGAGCACGAGAAAGCCGTTGTTCTGCTGCATGAAGACGTGGTTGACGTAATCGGTCTCCTGCTCGGCGGCGGCGACGTCCTCCGGACCCACGGGGGCGAACTGCACCACCTCTTCGCCGGAGGCGAAAATCTCCATCAGCGGCGGCATCAAGCCTTCGACCGTGTCGGCGACATCGCTGGACACCGCCTTGCTGCGGCCGTCCGGAGCCGGCATGTCTTTTGCCATGTTGCCCATGTAGTAGTTGAGTGCGGAGGCGCGCTCGTCGGAGAGCTTCGAGGCCGCCATGGCGGAGAGCGCGTCGTAGCGCTCCGCCGAAAGCAACGCCTTGAGATCGATCGCGGACATTTTCGCCATAGCTGTTTCCGACATCGGCGTGGTTCGCTGCCCTGTGCTCGAGAGTCGTGAGGCGGAACGCCCCGGCCAAGAGCGATCCGCCCGCGTCGATGCCCGCCGGAGGAAGCCGGCATCGAAACAGTGCTCAACCTGCGATTTCGGTGAATACGCTTTTTTGGAAGATTCTCGTTACACGAGTCAACAGAAAAATGCGCTGTCGTCGATTGTCATGCCGCGGCAGCGGTTTAGAGCGGGTTGGCCCCGTACATGCAAGCGCATAGTGCATCGGGACGCCACGCGCGCCATGACGTCGGCAAGCCGTGATGACGGACTCGTTCAATGCGCAATTTCGGTGAATACGCTTTTCTGGAAGATTCTCGTTACATGAGTCAAACGAAAAATGCGTCTACGGCGATTGTCGCGAGCTGACAGGGGTTTAACCGCAACGCGGCGAGCGTGAGCGGCAGGAAACGAGCGAAAAACGAATTCAGCTCGAAGCAAATCTCAGCCGCGGCGCGCCGCCTCGATCCTCTCGTAGCGCTCGCCCTCGCAGCCGTCCTGCGCCGTCGCGCGGCGGCGGTCGGCGAGCTTACCGCGCTCTATGATGACGACGAGCGTGATTGGCTGCGGCTGGGAGTTCATCGGACCGGCGACGACCGCTTTGACGCAAACGCTGAATCCGCGCCCGGTGATGCGCTTGGGCGGCGCGACCGCAAGTGCGCCGGGACGCGCCGTGAACAGTGTGTCGGCGTTGGCGCGGATCAATTCCTTGACGTCAGGCTCCGCCTCCGGCGCCGGCGGCTCCGGGGTGGGTTCGCGAAAGCCCTTCGGCATGAAGCTCGCGAACTGATCGGCGAACCCGCATCCCGAAAGCGCCATTGCGCAGGCAATGAGCATGACGGCGAACGTCCTCGCGCGCTGGTGGGCTGGCTTTGCCAAAACCTGATTGGCGCCTCAGCTCGGGCGCGAACCGCGCAGGACCTTGCGGGTCGGCGAGCGCCACTGGCAGCCGTAGGGCCAGGGCTCCTGCGGACAGGCCGAGATGACCGGACGGGCGGGGGATTTTGACCGCACGACGAGGCGATCGCTCTTCGTCGCGGCCGGTGCAGCGTTCGCTTGGGGGCCGGCCATGGGGGCGAACTCTGGCTTTCCCTCCGGATTGGCGGCGAGCGCGGTCACCACGGCGGCACCGATGGCAAGCGCGAGCAAGCCAGCTGCAAGCTTGGGAACCGACATTTGACTACCCACCCAGCCGCCTCCGTTGCGCCGCAAGCGCCCGGAGGTCCTTTGCCCTTAGTCGCGGCGGCGCAACAAAAGGTTCACGCTGGCGGGGCGTTTTCCCCGGCCAAATTCCCGGCGAAATTCGAGGTATTTCGGCGGCCTCCCCATGCCATTTGGGCCGGAACTGCCTGCGGATGGGCCGGGTTATACCCCCAAGCCCAAGCAAACAGGTGCGAGGTCCTCATGGCCAGGTGTGAAACGTGCGGAAACGACTATGACAAAGCGTTCCAGGTGAGCATGAACGGTTCCACCCATACCTTCGACAGCTTCGAATGTGCGATCCATGCGCTGGCGCCAAAATGCAAGACTTGCGGCATCCGCATCATGGGCCACGGACTCGAGAAGGAAGGGATTTTCTTCTGCTGCGAGCATTGCGCCGAGCGGGCGGGCGTCACCGGCCTGCGCGACCGCATCGGCACCGCAGCATGAGTTTAACTCTGCCGGCGCTGCTTAATCACAGCCGCGGTGATCTTGGCGTTTATTAACGGTCCGGCAGGGGTCCGGCCGAACCATATACCTACAAGTGCCGCAAGTGCCACGAGTGCAAGAAATGCGTTCACGGCGATCAAAAGCGATCCCCGGATACGTAATACATCGACGCGCGGGGGAGGCACGCCGGGGTCGAGATGGCGCCATACTGCTGCACTAAAACAGAACGCGCTGAACAAGACCAGCACAGTGCCGGTGCAATGATCAACCACTGCGGAATCTGAAAGCAGCGCCTTCGCTCCAATACCGCTCGCCAACGCCATAAGGCCGGTGCGCACCCAAGCAGCGTAGGTGCGCTCAGCGGCAAAGATCGTGCGGTCGGCCGCGAGCTCAGTCGGGCGTGCCGCCCTGTCCTCGACGCCGTGAGTGCTGCGTTTGATCTTTTCAGCGCCCTCGGCGAGTTTTTCGCCGCTGCGCTCCAATGACGGCTTCGGCACGATCGGACCTCTGGCGCCCGCAGTTGGGGCGTCGATTTGGGACGGTGCGAATTAGGAAAGTACGACGATCTCTGCCGACGGATCTGACTTCGCCGTCGAAAGCTCGACGCTTTCAATTCGGCGGTGTTGCGGATCGTCCATCCGACTCCAGAACATAACGCTCGCGTCGGGAGGCATGGCGCTCAATTTGTCGATCAATTCGGAAACAGTCATTTTGCCGGGCTTTCTCCAACCTCAGCCGACGGCTTCACGGCGGCGGTACCTGAAAGGTCATCCAAGCGATGAACCCAGTGGACATCAAAAAAGGCCATCAGCGCGATCGACGGCGACGGCGAAAGCATGGTCTCGCGATCCGACTGTCGACGCCGTGAGCCCGCCGATTCAACTTGATACCTTTTCTCTGGCATCAGAAGCCAATCTGAAATGGTGGAAGGTACCTCAGTAACGTGATCTGCAAGGTTGAGTTCCATCAGGGACAAACATCCTACAATTTACCAGTTTGCTTCGTTTCCGGGACCGCGGGAAATAGCTTCTTGATCACGGTCAAGAGATGCAATCTCGGCCGAAGGGATCGACGAGGCTAAGCGAGATGCAAAGCTGCGCTAACGCGCTGGCGGCCCGACCCAGGTGCCAGGCGGTAAAACGAGAAGTTTGCTCGCCAGCCCATCGAGCAAACCCTTAACGAGGCTGTCACTTAGTTCATCCGATTTTGTTCTCGGGCCAACGAGTCCGTCAGCCAGCAACATAGTGAGTCCGTGCACGAGCGACCAGCATGCCAGAATAGCACCGGAGATCTTTCGTTCGTTTCGCGGGGTATTCGGAATGGTGATTCCCAGACCTCCTTTGACGATGATGCCCGCAACCAGGGCCTTGGTTTTCTCGGCCGCAGCCCGTTCGATTGCGGGGCGGGCATCATCCGCGCTGCTCAAGTAGCCTCCGAACATCAATCTATAGAGTGCTGGTTTTTCGATACCCTGTTGAATGTAGGCGCGCCACATTGCGAACAGCTGCGCGCGCGCATTAGAGTGTGGCGCGATCTCATTGCTCATGCGTCTTGTCAACAATTCGAATCCGGCCGTAGAGACTGCCGTCAACAACTCGCGCTTGTCAGCGAAGTGTTTGTAAGGGGCGTTGTGACTAACGCCGGCACGCCGCGCGAGCTCACGCAAGGAAAACTCGACGCTCTGTGTTTCGCTCAAAATTTCAAGCGCGGCTCTGACGATAGCGCGCCGCAAATCGCCGTGGTGGTATGGACGCTCCTGGACATCGGAGGGCTTGGCCATGGGTACCCCAAATCCCGCTTTGTCAAAGACTTAGCTTGAAGAGTTGGCAATGTCAACATTATACGTCGGTATAAGTTGACACCGACAACTTCAAGGGCTATCATGTGGTCAGTGTCAACATGGAAAGTCGTGCCGGAGCTTCAGTCATGCGGTCTTGGGGCATTTTTCTCACGTTTGCGTTGGTTCTTGCGGCATGCAAACCGCAGAGCGCGTCCGTCGAGATCCGGCCGGTGCGCACCGTCTTGGTGGACCCCAAGGCTATCCTCGACGACCGCCAAGCGGTCGGCGAGGTCAAGCCGCGCTATGAGAGCGACCTGTCGTTCCGCGTCGACGGTAAACTGGTCTCTCGCCGCGTCGATATCGGCGCAACCGTCAAGCAAGGCGACACCCTGGCCACGCTCGACGTGCAGGACTATCAGAACAAGCTGAATTCGGCGGGAGCGGACGTGTCGGCCGCAGAGGCTGCCTTTGTCGAGGCGCAGAGCACGGAAGACCGTCTCGGCAAGCTCGTGAAGAACGGGTGGACACCAAGGGCGAACTATGACACCGCGGTGCACAACTTCCGCGCCGCCGAGGCCAAGCTCGCCTCCGCCAAGGCCACTCTCGCTCTTACCCGCGATCAGCTCAACTATACCGAGCTCAAGGCCGAATTCGATGGCGTGATCACCGCCATTGGCGCCGAAGCGGGCCAGAATGTCAGCTCCGGTCAGATGGTATTCAAGCTCGCGCGACTGACCGACAAGGACGGCGTATTCAATATCGCCGAGACCGCACTTCTCGATCACCGCAACGAGGGCGCGGAAGTCATTGTTTGGCCGCTGTCCAACCCGCAGTTGACGATTGAAGGCGTGGTACGGGAGATCTCTCCGGTCGCCGACGCTACGACTCGCACCTATACCGTCAAGGTCACCCTGCAAAACCCGCCGCCTACGATCCGCTTCGGCATGAGCATCGGGGGCCGCTGGAAGGGCAGCCTTGCGCATGTGGTTACGCTGCCCCTTTCCGCTGTCTTTGAAAAGAATGGCTCGCCGGCGGTGTGGGTTTTCGATCGCCAATCCGGCAGCGTCACGCTGAAGCCGGTCACGGTTGCTCGCTACGAGGCCGAGACCGTGGTCGTCGCCGGCGGCCTCGCCAAGGGCGACCTCGTCATCACCGCTGGCATCAACACGCTGCGCGAAGGTCAGAAGGTACGCCTTGCCGACGCAGCTCCACTCGGGAGCAACGATAAATGAAGGATTTCAACCTCTCCCGATGGGCGCTCGATCATAAAAGCCTCGTTGTCTACTTCATGCTGGCCATCGCGCTGGCCGGCCTGCTGGACTACTTCAAGCTCGGCCGCGAGGAGGACCCGCCCTTTACCATCAAGACCATGGTGGTGAAGACGCTGTGGCCCGGCGCCACTACGCTCGAGACCGTAAAGCAGGTCACCGACCGCATCGAGAAGAAGCTCGAGGAGTTACCGAATCTCGATTATCTGAAGAGCTATACGAAGCCCGGGGAGTCCGTGGTGTTCGTATATCTTAAGGACTCCACCCCTGCATCGGAGATACCCGATCTCTGGTATCAGGCGCGCAAAAAGGTCGGCGACATCAAGCAGACTCTGCCCGAGGGGGCGCAGGGCCCGTTCTTCAACGACGAGTTCGGCGACACCTATTCGCTGATCTTCGCGCTCACTTCGGACGGTTTTGGAAAGCGCGAGCTGCGCGACTACGCCGAGCGCGTGCGTGCCGAGCTGCTCGGCGTGTCCGACGTTGCGAAGATCGATCTCCTCGGCACCCAGGACGAGAAAATCTACCTGGAGTTCTCCACGCAGCAGCTCGCCGCCATGGGGCTCGACGTTTCTCAGTTGATCCAGACACTGCAGCAGCAGAACGCAATCCAGCCCAGCGGGACGCTCAACGCACAGGTCGAGAAGACCGCGATCCGCGTGTCCGGCCAGTTCATCTCGGAAGAGAGCCTCAAGGCCGTCAACTTCCGTGTCAATGGCCGGTTCTTCCGCCTCAGCGACATCGCGAAGGTGCGCCGCGACTATGTCGACCCGCAGCAACCGATGTTTCGCTACAACGGCGTTCCGGCGATCGGGCTCGCCATCTCAATGAGGAAGAACGCCGACGTTCTGGTCTTCGGAGAACACATCAAGGAGCGCCTGGCCGAGATCACCGCCGATCTGCCTATGGGCGTCGAGCCTCACCTCGTGGCCGACCAGCCGCAGGTGGTCGAGGAGGCCGTGGGCGAGTTCATCAAGACGCTGATCGAGGCCATCGTCATCGTGCTGGCGGTCAGTTTCCTGTCGCTTGGCTGGCGCCCAGGCATCGTCGTTGCGATTGCAATTCCGCTGGTTCTCGCCGCCACCTTCGTGGTCATGAAAATGACCGGCGTCAGCCTGCAGCGCATCTCGCTCGGCGCGCTCATCATCGGGCTCGGGCTTCTCGTCGACGATGCCATGATCGCCGTCGAGATGATGGTTTCCAAGCTCGAGGAAGGCGCCGACAAAGTCACCGCTGCGACCTTCGCCTACACCTCCACGGCCTTCCCGATGCTCACCGGCACTCTCGTCACTATCGCCGGTTTCGTTCCCGTCGGCTTTGCGGCGAGCAGCGCCGGCGAGTATTGCTTTACGCTCTTCGCGGTCGTCGGGATCGCGCTGACTGCCTCCTGGGTAGTCGCCGTAGTGTTTACGCCGCTGGCCGGCGTCTTCATCCTTCCCGACAAGCTTAAGGGCCACAGCCACGGACCATCGCGTTTCGCTCGCGCTTTCCATAAATTGATCGATCGCGTGCTACGTATCAGGTATGCGGTCATCGGTGTGACGGTTGCGCTGTTCCTTGCTGCTCTGGTCGGCATGCAATTCGTGCAGCAGCAGTTCTTTCCCAGCTCTGACCGCCCCGAACTCCTCGTCGACCTGACCTTGCCGCAAGGCTCCTCGATCAATGCCACGCGCAAGGTCGTCGACGACTTCGAAAACATCCTCAAGAGCGATCCCGATGTCGACCATTGGTCGTTCTATATCGGCAGCGGCGCTATTCGCTTTTACCTGCCGCTGGACCAGCAGCTCGCCAACGATTTTTTCGCGCAAGCCGTCGTTGTCACCAAGGGGTTGAAGGTTCGCCCCGCCGTCCATGACCGGCTTGTCACCGCCTTGCACCGCCCGCAGTTCGAGCAGGTGATGTCACGCATAAGCCCGCTCGAGCAAGGTCCGCCTGTCGGCTGGCCGCTCAAGTTCCGTGTCAGCGGTCCGGACCCGGACAAGGTGCGTGAGTTCGCGCACAGCTTCGCGTCGTTGCTCGGCAACACGCCGAGCGCCCAGAACATCAACTTCGACTGGAACGAGCCATCGAAGGTGGTTCGTGTGGAGGTCGATCAGGACCGTGCCCGCGCGCTCGGCATCACCTCGCAGGCGCTGAGTCAAACCATCAACGCGGTGCTCTCGGGGACCACCGTCACTCAGGTGCGCGACGATATCTATCTTGTCGACGTTGTCGCCCGCGCCATCTCCGAGGAGCGCGCGAAACTCGAGACCTTGCGCAGCCTCATGATTGCGACCCCCGGCGGCCGCTCGGTGCCGCTCGAACAAATCGCCAAACTCTCATACGGCCTAGAATCGCCGCTGATCTGGCGCCGGCACCGTCTTCCAACCGTTACAGTTCAAGCCGATACCGCTGCGGGCGTTCAGGCGGCGACCGTGGTGAAGTCACTCGATTCAGACATTGCCGCGTTCAAGGCGAAGCTCCCGCCGGGCTACGAAGTCGTGCCTGGTGGTACCGTTGAGGAAAGCGCCAAAGCCCAAGCAAGCGTTTTTGCAGTTTTCCCGCTTATGCTGTTCCTCATGATCACGATCCTGATGCTGCAACTGCAGAGCTTTCAGCGACTCTTCCTCGTGGTCGCCACTGGACCGCTCGCTGTCATCGGCGTCGCCGCGGCGCTGCTGATATCGGGCACACCCATGGGTTTCGTCGCCATCCTCGGCGTGATTTCGCTGATCGGCATGGTCATCCGCAACTCGGTCATCCTGATCGACCAGATCGAGACCGAAATCGGCCACGGCCGCGCCCCATGGGACGCGGTGGTCGTGGCGACGGAGCATCGGCTGCGCCCGATCCTGCTCACCGCCGCCGCCGCGATCCTCGGCATGATCCCGATCGCGCCCACCGTGTTCTGGGGACCGATGGCGTACGCGGTGATCGGCGGCCTCATGGTCGCGACGCTGCTCACCCTGGTGTTCCTGCCCGCCCTTTACGTGGCCTGGTTTCGCATCCAGCCGGCGCAAAGCATGGACGCCAACTACAGTTCCGACCTGGACCCCCATGCGAGGGCCAGGAAGATCGTTAGCAGCCTCAGAGCAATGTCTGCGCCCGAACCAGCTTTGCATGAGCCATGACCGCATTACTCTCTCGGCATCATATTGGTGTTGATGCCGGCCGGCATTTTTGTTGGCACGCTTCTCCGTTGCACCTGCCCCCCCTCGCGGCTGCGAGCCATCACACCACGCCCTCTGACGCGTAGTCGATGCGCCGGTAAAAGCCCGTTTGCATCGCCTGGCGATCGAGCGTGAGCGCGAGGTAGCGAAACGAATCGGCCGCATGCGAGGTCCAGTCATGAACCGGCTGCGGCTTCAACAGCGGAATGCCCGAGGGGTCCGCGCGCCTCTCGTCGACCTCGGCGCGGTAGAGCTTGAGGGCGTCGATCCCGCGCGCGCACTTCGCGGCATCGAACCAGCATTTCGGCAGAAACACGCGCACGGCGTTGATGCCGTCCTCAAGACGGTGCATGGGTGCGACCTGCAGGTTCTTGAGTCCCAAGCTCGCGAGCACTTCGAGCCGGCTCTTGCCGGTTCCGAGTTCCCTCGCCTGCGCGTCGTGCGGCACGACGTGCCCGGCATAGACGTAGGGCCGTGCATTGAGCTCGCGCACGTAGTGGCCAAGATCGACGCCGGACGCCTCGTAATAGTCGATGATGCGGATCTCGCGGCCGATCACCTGCGCGAACCAGATCGCGGTCGCATCGCGCACGCCGAGATCCCATGAGGTCCAAACCGGCGCGGCGGGATCGCACGGCACCGCGGCGATGCGCCGCTCTGCCTCGGCGCGCGCCATCAGCTTGCCGAAGTAGGCGCCGACCACCGCCGCCTCGAACGAGCATTCGAACTCCTGCGCGTATTGCTCCTCGCTGAGATCACGCTTGGCGAGCGCAAGCTCGCTCGCCGGAATGAGAGCCGTGTCACTTGCCTTGAGCATGAGGGAGAACCAGTTTGCTTCCGATTGCGCGCGCCGCCACAGCTCGAAGAAGGCGTTGCGGCCCTTGGGCGTGCCGATGAATACCGCCCAGCCGGCGCGGTCGGCCAAGGCCGGGCGGATGATCTCCGACCACACCCGCGGATCCATATCGGCGTATTCGTCGAGCACGATGCCGTCGAGATAAATGCCGCGCAGCGCGTCGGGGTTGTCGGCGCCGTAAAGGCGCACTTGCCCGCCATTGATATAGTCGACGCGCAGCTCGCTTTCGTGCACGCTCGCGCCGATCGCGCGCAGCGGGGCCATGGCGCTGCGCAGATAGTCCCACGCCACCGCCTTCGATTGCTTGAGAAAGGGCGAAAGGTAAGCCAAACGGGGGCGGATCTGCCGGGATAGCATTGCGGCGCGCTGCAAGTCGTGGATGCAAGCCACCGTCTTCCCGGCGCGGCGGTGCGTCACGATGCAGGCGAAACGCTCCAGTCGATCGTGGAAGCCGACGAACTGGTCACGCCGTCGGTAGTCGACAACGAGCTCGGAGTATTGCATCGGCTTATGTTCATGCAACTTGCATAGGTGCCTCGGGCCCGAAACGCGGTAACGCTGAGTTATTGAGTTGCGACTGATTGGTGCGTTGCGCGTCCCGGGCGCTAAGCGAGCTACGCCGCTGATCTCTCACCTCGCCTGCATAGCCGAAGCTATAGGAGGTCATCCGTTCTAAAGAGACGGCGGCATCGGAAGGATGATCAAAGCGCAATTTCGGTGAATACGCTCTTTTGGAAGATTCTTGTAACGCGAGTCCAGCGGAAAATCGCGCAAACGGAATTTCTTATATCCCTGCAAGCTTTAGTCCCACACAACAGCCTTCTAGCTTGCCAAATTTTTCTTATTAATTGCGCCTACCACCCCCTGGGCGCCGATTGAGCATAGACCGCCGGGGGCGTTGCCGGATGCCCGGCCATCGCGCGAGCGGGACGAACTTGGCTCAGCCGCTCAGTCCTCGCGGTCGACTCCTGATGCGGGGCTTTCTCTGGCCCTATCTTTCGCACGATCGTTCGCCCGCGCTTGGCGGCATATTCCTTGCCATCGATCGGCGCGAGATGTGGAGGGTCGCGATCGAGATAGGGGCGGCCGACGCCAAGCTCCGTCTCGTGCGTATCGATCCACTTCCACAGCTGCTCGCTCGCGGCGAATCGCTGCAGACGGGTCTGCCCGTTGACGCTCACAATGTCGATGGCAAGCCCGTGGCCATAGCCGCCGCGGCGGCTGCCGCCGTGAAATGAGCTGTCGCTCGCCGCCTTGTTGCCGCTTGCGATCGATTGCCGGTAGTCGTCGCGGAACGCACTGGTTATACCCGGCATGAACCCGGCATCGTCCATCGTGCGAAGCGCCCGAAACAGCTTGAGCTTGAAGCCGCGATCCATGCCCCCGATCACATAATCCTTGACCGACATGCCGGCCCTTTGCGCGGCGATCGGATCCTTCCACGCAAAATCGGCGACGACATAGTCCGTGATGGTTTTGGTGACAGTCCGCGTCTTGCCCTTTTTCGTCTTGACCGTGGTCTTGATTTGCTTCGTCACCTTGTTGGTATCGACCTTGGGCGTGCGTTCGTACAGCGCCCAGAGGTACTCGTCGATGCAGATGTTAATCACCAGGCATTCGTCGACAATTTCAATCGGGCGCACGGCCGGCTGCAGCTGCTCCTCCACCGGTGCCTCGGGCCTAAACAGAGAGACCAGCCGCCCGTGGGTTTCGGGCGGAGAGTCGGGCGAAGCCGCCTCGACGGCGGGCGCCTCAGCGGCGGAAACGCCCGCGAGGCTGAAGGTGGTTTCGCGCGAGCCTGGATCGGCGGGCAGCTTGCGATAGGGCGTCGTCACACGGCCCAGGAAAGCTATTGCGGCCGGCCCAGCGTCAGGGCTCGAAATCGTTGCGGCGCGCGCGACCGCGCGGTCCCAGATCGCCCTTGTATCCTCGATCCCGGACCACTCGAAACCGCCTAGCCTCGCAGCGCACCACCCGGCACCAGTGACCGTTGCGCACAACAGCACCAGCGCAAACTTCCGCCGTCTCCCCATCGCTCGCCTCCCCCCGTTCGGCTACCCCAAGGCACGCCGCACAGCCGGCACACGACAGAGATCCATTGTCGGCCGACAATCGATTCATGCAAGGCAAGAAAGCTGGGGGTAATCATTTTCCGAAAAGGTGTTGTCCAAATGCAACGCAATCCCGAAATGATACAAAACGATGAAAATTCGAATCACTGCCGAGGTAGAGCGGTCAGGCGGCCCAACGATTGTAAGGATTGACCGCGCCAACTTGCGCGTCGCCTGCGCAGACATCGCCCCGAGTTGGCTCAGTCATCCCGCTGAGGCTGGCGCGGTCTTCGCGCCCGAGAGGGGACGCCGCCGGCGGGCGGACACGACAGGCAGCTAGGCGGCCAGGGAGCTTCGTTATCGGACTTGTCGCGACCTCGACTTGCGTCACAAAGCAGACTTAGCGAGACGTCTCCCTACTCGTCTGCCTTCGGTACGGACCGGACATGGGATGCCGCATCATCCCAATCATCTGCGTCGCCTTGACCGGGAAACCTGATCACGGCGCACGCATATAAGACGGCGTACCCCCGGCGAGAAAATCTTCACGCGGTGGCGCGAACACATCCGCGACCTCGGTATCTTCGGAGAAAAAACCTTCGTGCTCTGTGTCGCCGGGAATGACTGCAACATCACCGGCGATCATCGAACGCCGCTCGTTGCCGATGCGGAATTTCATCTTGCCCTTGAGCATCCAAACGATCTGCTCGTGCGGATGTTGATGCGCACCAGCATGCGCGCCCGCCGCGATTTTCCACCACACGATCATTCCATGTTTCCCCGCAAGAACGCGGCGCTCGATTTTGTCGTTGACACGCTCCCACGGCAGTTTCTCAAGCGCGCCGAACCCGAACATCAGAGGCATGACGTTTCCTCCGTTGCGTTGCCCAGAACATTATAGCCGCTCTCGACTGCCGCGGGCCCCCTAATTGTGGTGCCAGCATCGACGGCGCATGTCCGCTTTCTCGGGATTGCGATCATGAAGCGGCGACCCGATGCGGACAAACCATGCGCCCAAAGCGCAAGCTCGTTATCTGGTATTGTCGGGGCCGAGATAAATGCATGCCACGCTGATAGGTCGGCCTCGAAGTCCTGCCCCGGTGGGAGGAGCAATCTATCATGATGACTGTTCCGGAGTTGACGGCAGATGCACTCGGAAGCTTTCTTGCAAAGTACATGCAACGACGATACGGCTCCGCGGAAAGCCGCCTCGTTGAGCTCGTGCCGTCGATCGCCCGTATCGCAATGGAATGTATCGGCACAGCGATGCGCTCTACCACAATGTCGAGCACACCATGCTGGTCACGCTTGCAGGTCACGACATTTCACGCGGCCGAGCGTTGCATGCCCACATGCCACCCGAGGATTATGCGCATCTGATCATTGCATGCGTGACGCACGACATCGGCTATGTACGGGGGATACCGGAACGGCCGGGCGACGACGTTATCGACAACGACCTGATCCTGGTTTGGGGCGCGCAGAAGCGGATCATCACCGGCGCCGACCTATTGGGCCGGCTGCTGCGCGACATTGCCACAGTGGATGGAGGGCAGAGCACACCCGCAGCGAATGAAAGCCTGAATAGCGCGGCAATATGCGCTTTCGCGCCATTGAGCCACACCACACTTTGCAATGCGAGCCAGAGGTAAGCATAGTCCGTGATCGATGCCGGCATTCGACGACTGATCGATCCGCCCCTTACGCGCGCCGGACGACTGCTGGCGGCAGCCGGGATCAGCGCAGACGCCGTCACCATCGCGGGATGTTTGCTAGGGCTGGCGGCTGCGCTCGCCGTCTCGGCTGGACGGTTTTACATTGCATTGGCCCTGCTGATCGCAAACCGGATTGCTGATGGGCTCGATGGCGCAATTGCACGTGCGACGCGGCACACCGATCGAGGCGCTTTTCTCGATATCACGCTCGACTTTCTCGTTTATGCGGCTATGCCGTTGGGCTTCGCCGTCTGGCGCCCAGACACGAACGCGCTTCCTGCCGCATTTCTGCTCGCGAGCTTCGTCGCCAATGGGAGCACTTTTCTCGCCTTTTCCATCTTGGCCGAGAAGAGGGGCATGAGAACCACCCGCCAAGGCCACAAATCGATTTACTATCTGGCCGGGATCGCTGAGGGATTCGAGACGATCGTCTTCATGACGGCCTTCTGTTTGTTTCCAGGTACGTTTCCCATGCTTGCGCTAATTTTCGCCGCCCTATGCTGGATCTCGACAGCGGGCCGCCTCGTTCTCGGGTGGAAGTTGCTATAGCGACATTGACCCGAACCGGACGTGTGCCACCAGTCCTTCCCTTACCGCCGGTCGGGGTGCCCGGCCGATATGTACGTCATTTTCAACAAGCAGCGCGTTTCGCCCGCTTTTGTCGCCGGGTTCTCCCACGCGTTGCATCAATTCAAGCGGACCGAGGCGTTCCGCGCAATATCCCGCAAGTACTTTCCCGTAACTCCTTGAGCGTGCGCGGCGACTTCGTCACAGGCTCGAACCCACGCGACGCTAGATGTCCGCTTCGCGCGCGCGCCGTGCTAACATGCTATCCATCTTCTTGCAGGTGCAGCGATGACACGCGTCAGCCGCAGCCTTTTTGTCGGGATGCTATTGGCCGCCGCCTTGATCAAGGCCGGCCATCTTCTGGCTCGCGATCTCGTCACTCTCGACCTTACCCAATGGTCGTTCCCCGACCTTGCCGCGGTGGGAGATGATCCGTTCGGCAGGCTCGTCAAGTACGGCCATGCGCTCGTGACAAACACAGCGAACGAGATCGGTCCAACAGTCGCGGACCCCAACAAGCGCTTCAGCGGCAACAATCTGGCTTGCCAGAATTGTCATTTGCAGGCTGGCACGCAACCTTATGCCATGCCGCTGACCGGCATCTGGGGGCAATTTCCGCAATATCGCGGGCGGGAGGGCGCTGTTGCCACGCTCGAAGATCGGATCAACGGCTGCATGCAGCGAAGCATGAACGGGCGCCCATTGCCGCTTGACAGTAACGAGATGAAGGCGTTCACCGCCTACATGCGATGGCTGTCGACGGGAATCCCTACAGGGGCGTCACTGATCGGCGCCGGCACCTTGCGCATCAAGGAGCCGGCGCGTGCAGCCGATCCCAGCCGCGGCG
>Ga0307277_10000283_pt1 | contig 18048 bp, 23 predicted proteins | sample ER_DNA_116_FD_194473 | JGI IMG/M metagenome (GOLD analysis project Ga0307277, IMG submission 194473) | Bulk soil microbial communities from the East River watershed near Crested Butte, Colorado, United States - ER_DNA_116 | ecosystem: Environmental > Terrestrial > Soil > Floodplain | place...
TTGGATCGCGGTCACGGACAGGCCAGCGGCCTCGGGCGTCTCTCGCGGTCCGACACACGGCCGTCAAGAAGGCTCGGTGGCCTGCCGCCGTGCCGGTGGTGGGCTAGGGCCATAGTTCACCCCATCCTTGTAGGACTTACGGAGGAGCACGACCAGCGCAAAGGCTGGGATAGCACAGCGCTTGGCTGTCGATCTCTGATAAGGATGAGGGCGCTGGTAGGCGTCCCAGGAAGTGGTGGACTTTGAGGACAGGTCCTTGCCCTGCTGAGTAGCAAGGCGAGGGCCATCGCGTGAAGCTCAGTGTGTTCCCGCCAAGGTTCACACCAAGGAGTTCGCCACGATGGCCCTTGACGAGTCTGCCATGACCGACCTGCTTGCAGCGCTGCGCGCCGGCGGTGGCTTGGACGTCGTCCGTGAAGCGCTCGGGCTGGTCCTGCAGGCACTGATCGATGCCGAGGCCACCCAGCAGATCGGTGCCGACCGCTACCAGCGCAGCGCCAGCCGGACGACGCACCGTAACGGCTCCCGCCCTCGGCTGTTGTCCACCAAGGCCGGCGATGTCGAGCTGCACATTCCCAAGCTGCGGGAAGGGTCGTTCTTCCCCGCGCTGCTGGAGCCGCGCCGGCGCATCGACCGGGCGTTGCTGGCGGTGGTCATGGAGGCCTATGTCCACGGCACCTCCACCCGCAAGGTCGACGACCTGGTCAAGGCCCTGGGCGTGGACGCCGGGATTTCCAAGTCCGAGGTCAGCCGGATCTGCGCCGAGCTGGACGCCGACGTCACGGTGTTCCGGTCCCGCTCGCTGTCGCACACCGGCTTCCCGTACCTGTTTGTGGATGCCACCTACCTCAAGGCCCGCGTGGATGGCCGGGTGGTCAGCCGCGCGGTGGTGATCGCGACCGGGGTGACCACCGATGGCGGCCGCGAGGTGCTGGGCCTGGACGTCGGCGACTCAGAAGACGGCGCCTTCTGGACCGCGTTCTTGCGCTCCCTGAAGGCCAGAGGGCTCACCGGGGTGCAGCTGGTCGTCTCCGACGCCCACACCGGCCTCAAGGCGGCCATCGGCGCGGTCATGGCCGGGGCCAGCTGGCAACGCTGCCGCGTCCATTTCCTCCGCAACGTGCTGGCCCGGGTGCCCAAGGGCTCGGCCGAGATGGTCGCCGCCGCGATCCGCACCATCTTCGCCCAGCCGACCGCCGCTGAGGTCACCGAACAGGTCGGCAAAGTCGCCGCCATGCTGGCCCCAAAGTTCCCAGCTGTGGCCAGGATGCTGACCGATGCCCGCGAGGACCTGATCGCCTTCACCGCCTTCCCCGTCGCGCACTGGCGCAAGCTGTGGAGCACCAACCCGCTGGAACGGCTCAACAAGGAGGTGAAGCGGCGGACCAACGTGGTGGGCATTTTCCCCAACGACGCCGCGGTGCTGCGGCTGGCCGGGGCCGTGCTGCTCGAGGTCCATGATGAGTGGCAGGTGGCCGAGCGGCGCTACCTCTCAGAGGGCTCGATGGCCAAGCTCACCCAGACCAGCGATGATCCAGCCAGACCCAAGGAGGTGAGGAGGGCAACCGCCGAGCTCGTCGCCACCTAGCGACCAGCCCCGGCACCGTCGCTGAGGTTCACGACGACGCCCTCATTTCCACCACTCCACGGGACGCGGCCGGGCGCTGGTTCAAGTCCAGCCAGGCCCACCACACCGGGGTTGAGCTGCCGAAACGCTTGTCCGTTGTCTCATTCGATCGCGGGCCGCTCCCGTGCGTCGCCTGGGCACAGCGGTCTCAGAGACCATCCCTTCACGGCTGTCCTAACGAGGTTGGTCATTCCGGCGACACCGGTCCGGAGATTTCTCAGGTCAGGCAGGCTTGTCGCTCACCGAAGCCAGCACCATCACGGGGATACGCCGATTCGCGGCGCGCCGCTCATAGGCGGCATACCCTGGATAGACCTCCAGTCCCCGCTGCCACAAGCGCTCCCGCTCGTCGCCGCTGGCCTCGTGGGCTCGGACGCGCCGTGAGGTACCGTCCACGGTGGCCGTGGCCGTGGGATGGGTGCGCAGGTTGTGATACCAGGCGGGATGGTGGCGCTGTCCCCAGTTGGATGCCATCACCACCAGGTTGTGGCCGTCGGGTATGCCAAGCACCGGCCACACGCGCTGCTGGCCGGTCTTGGCTCCGGTCGTCGTCAGCATGACCACGGGAAGCCCCGAAACCCAGTTCACGAAAGTGTGTCGGCCTCGGGTGAGGCGGTAGATAGGTCGGTCGATATGGTGCAGCACCCGCACATAGAGCCAGGACACTGGAGCCGTAGCCGCTGACCAGCGTATGAACCGCTGGATTGGGTTTGCTTCCCTGTACCTCACGATTCCTCCTTCGGAGCTTCTCCCACTTCGGCTTGTTGCTCCATCACCGGAAAGAGCGAACTTCTTTAGGCTGCGGTGCTCATAGGTAGATGAATGCGTGATCTGGCGCCGGTTGGAGATGGTCTCGTGGTGGCTGAGGTGTGGCCGAAGCCAGGGTGGTGAGCGGTTAGTGGGCGTTGGTATGGACTGGCCGGCAGTTGGGATCGGCGATCACGAGCTTGAGCTTGCCGCCGGCTCCGCGGGGGAGTTGTTGGCGGCGCTCGACGGTGACCTGTGGGTCCTGGACGCCAAGCTTGAGGAGTTGCTGGGCGATGGCCTGGCCAAGGCGGGTCTCCAGTGGGTCGTGGCTGGCTGCCGGCGCTTGGCTGGCGACGATGAGGACGTGCAGGACGGGGCCGTCCTGGACGACTTGGAACTCGCGGACCTGAGGGTCGCGGGTCAGCAGGGCGAACTGCAGGGGGTGGACGCTAACCCGGCCGCCGTCACGGGCGGACAGCGAGAGGACGTCGTCGCTGCGGCCGTGGATGGCGCTAACCCGGACCAAGGTGCGCCCGCATGGGCAGGGGTCAGGGTCGAGGGTGACCAGGTCGGTCACCTCCAGCCGGAGCAGCGGCTGGACCAGGTTGTACAGGTTGGTGACCAGCAGCCGGGCCCCGGGCTCACCAGCCGGGACCGGCCGGCCGTCGGGGTCGACGTTCTCGACCAGGGTGCTGTCCTCGAACAGATGGATGCCCTGGTGGTGCTCGCACTCAGAGCCCCAGAGGCCTTCGGTGCAGCCGTAGACGTCGAAGGGACGGACCCCGAACGCATCCGCCAGCCGCTGGGTCATCTCCGGGGTGCGCAGCTCGGCGACGGTGACCAGGATCTGGGGCGACAGCCGCAGGCGGCCGGCTTGTTGCTCCTCGGCCAGCCAGGTGGCCACCGACGGGTAGGTGTGAAGAAAGGTCGGCTGGAACTGGTTGAGCGCCTCGACCAGCTGCGGCAGGGGCAGGGTGACCGGCAGGGCCAGGACGCGATGCAGGCCGATCCCCATGGTGGCGGCGCCCTGGCGGCTGACGTGGGATGGGGCGGCGCCGCCGAGGAAGGCCAGCCGCTGGCGGGGCAGGCTGGGCCGCAGCCCCGCCCAGCTGGAGCTGCGCAGGAACTGGGCGCCGATCGACCGCCAGCCGGCGGGATCGTAGACGAACAGGCCCGGGCGACCCGAGGAGCCGCTGGTCAGCATGACCCGGTAGCGGTCCAGGTACAGCTGGTCCCGGGTCAGCTTGCCGGCCCACTCCAGCAGCTGGTCACGGCGCAGGCGAGGGTCACAGACCAGCTCGTCGAAGTGTTCCATGAGCAGGGACTTGTCGAGCACGGGCAGGCGGCTCAGTTCGACTGGCTCGGCGCCAAGAGCGCCGGTGTCGGCCAACCAGCGGCGATAGAAGGGCGAGTGGGTGGCGGCGTGGCGGACGACGCTGTCCAGGCGCTGCTGCTGGTGCTGGGCCAGCTGGGCCCGTGGCCCCTGCTCGCGGCTGGTCTGGGTCCGGGCCAGCCGCAGGGCCGCGGCCACGTCGGCCAGGCGTCGCCGCTGATAGCGAATCTTGCTGTTCATCGGATGCTCCGATCCTGCTGTTTGCCGTCGTTGCTGGCCGAGGGTTGGGTCGTGTCGAGGACCGCGTCCAGCAGTAGCCTCCCCATGCGCCGAGCGAGCGCCCGGTCCACCGTCTGGGGCTGGGTCAGCCGCTCCAAGTTCAGCCCGACCTCCATCGCGTTCCAGGCCACCGCCACCTGGCTGGCCGTCACATCGGTGGACAGGGTCTGGCCTCGGTCCTCGGCCAGTTGTTGCACCGCTTCGGCCATCGGCTCCAGGAAGCGGGCGTGGATGGCTGCGAAGCGCTCGCGCAGCTCGGGATGGCGCACCACGTGCGCCCAGAACTCGAAGAACACCGCCCGCCAGCCGTCGTCGGGATCGCGGCGCTGAAGGGCGCCGGCGGCCAGCTGGTCAAAGGCGCGTTCCGCGCCGAGTTGGCGCAGGTCCGGGACCACCTGGGTCAGCACCTGCTCGACCCGGCGCTCATAGACCGCGAAGAACAGGTCCTCCTTGGAGGCGAAATTGGAGTAGACCGCCCCCTTGGTGTAGCCCGCCTGCTCGGCCACCTGGTCCACCGAGGTGGCATGGAACCCCTGGCTGACAAAGCACGCCTCGGCCGCCGACAGCAGCTCCTGGCGGGTCTGCTGGCGTCGCTCGGCCCGGGACAACCGCACCGCCATACCATCACCCTCCGCATACCACTAGTATTAGATACTATCGGCATAGTGATCCTGCTGGTATCTGAAGTCAAGATCCAAAGTTTGAGCTGCGCTCACCAGCATCGCCACGACCTCAGCCCGGCACCCGCAGCCCGCTAGCAGCGGCAACTGAATGTGATGAAGAGGGGCCTCCCCGGTGGCAACCTCCGGTTGTCACCACGGGAGCGACCACGAGGAGGCCCCGCCGTCATGTTGTACGCAGGGTTGGATCTGTCACGCCACCGCGTGGATGTGCATCTGATGAACCAGGCGGGTGAGCCCGTGCGAGTCACCACCGCACCGCCAGATGCCGATGGCCTGCGCGGCCTGGTCCGCCAGACCGCGGGTCTCGGGCAGCCGGTCCTGGCGGCGACCTGGGTCGATGAACGGCGCCCGGTTCGTCCATGACCAGCTCGAGCTGGCCGGATGGGAGGTCCAGATCGCCGACGCGCAGAAGGTCAAGGGCCTGGCGCCGTTGGCGTGCAAGACCGACCGGATCGACGCGTGGGTGCTGGCGGAGCTGTGCCGCCGCGAGCTGGTCCCGGCGATCTGGCTGCCGACCCCGGCGGTGCGTGCCGAGCGGGAACGGGCACGGTGGCGGCTGCACCTGGTCCGTCACCGGGTGGCGTTGAAGAACCGGGTCCACGCGACGCTGGGGGCGTTCGGGCGGCCGTGCCCGACCAGCGACTTATTCGGCGCCGGCGGCCGCGAGCTGCTCCAGCGGTTGGGGTTGCCCGAGCCGTGGGCAGGGACCACCACCGCAGCGGTGGCCCTCATCGACGACCTGGAGGCGCAGATCGACGGCTGTGAGCGCGACTTGCGTCGGCTGGGCGCCGACCACCCCTATGTGCCCCTGCTGATGACGGCCCCCCGGCATCGCCTGGGTGCTGGGGTACACCATCGCCGCAGAGATCGGGGAGATCACCAGGTTCGCCACCCCCAAGAAGCTGGTTGGCTACACGGGGCTGTGCCCCAGGGTCTCCCAGTCCGGCAGCCGCGATCATCGCGGGCCGTTGCGCAAGAACGGGCCGAAGTACCTGCGGTGGGCGCTGATCGAGGCTGCGGTCCACGCCGCCCGCCATCCCGTCTACCACGACCACTACCAGGCCACCAAGCGGCGGCTCGGCAGGCAACGCGGCCCCGCGGTTGCCCGTGTCGAGGTCGCCCGCCGGCTCGCTGAGGCCATCTGGCACATGCTCACCACCCCCAGGCACCGTTCGCTCCGGCAAGGCCCCACGTGCGCGCTCTGGCCGCATGACGGCCCGCAACTGAGATGGGCCAGCCGTGAGTCTCCGACCCGACCTGATCCTCCCACCGAGGAGGCGATAGAGAGATGAGCGCCACCACCCCGACCACCAGCCCCCGGGCCAGCCCAGAACCCACCCCTTGACGACCGAACCCTCTTCATAGAGAGCGCTTGTTCTCGAACGCCAGGCACTCACCTGGACGTCTCGCACCGGCCTTGCCGCTATCGGTCCTCGAACCCCCTCTGGGACCACTTCGCCGCCCTGCTACCCCACCGAGACGACACCCATCCGCTGGGCTGCCACCGCCCTCGCATCCCCGACCGGGTCGTCTTTGACAAGCACATCCAGGTCCTGGTCTTCGGCTGCGGCTACCGCCGCATCGCCGACCACTTCCTGTGGAGCGCCCAGGACAACTTCGAGTGGATAGACGGCTTTGGCAACCGGTTCGGGCTGGTCTACGTCGACTTCGACACCCTAGAGCGCAAGCCGAAGCTCAGCGCCGAGTGGTTCCAGGAGGCGGCCCGCCAGAACGCCGTGGTATGACGACAAGGACACAGTGAACGCGCGCCTTGTGGTCCGGCCACCATGATGGACTGCACAGCAGGATCGCGGTTCACCCCATCCTTGTAGGACTTACGGAGTAACCCGACCAGCGGAAATGCTGGGTAGCACGGCGCTCGGCCGTCCATCTCTGATAAGGATGAGGTCCCAGGTTCAAGTCCTGGCAGGCCCACCAACCAATTCCCCAGCTCACGGCTGTCTCTGCCGATCATGGCCGCCGGCCCTTCCGGCTAGACTGGCCGGTTCGTGCCACCCGCGTGCCACTGCCCACGGCGGACGGGTCCTCGGAATGTGTCGACGCGGCCTTGACCAGCTCGTCCAAGGCGACCGCGATGGTAGCGTCCCGCCCGGCCATGACGTGCTGGTAGCGCAGGGCAGCAGCCGAGGAGGAATGGCCCATCCGCACCATCAGCTCGCGGGTGCTGGCACCCGCCGCGACCGCCAGAGTCGCCGCAGTATGGCGAAGGTCATGGAAGCGTAGCCCCTCCACCCCGGCCGCTCGGGTGGTTGGGATCCAGACCCGGCGGGTGAAGTTGCTGCGACGGATCGGCCCGCCCAGCGCGGCCGGGAACACGAGCCCGTCCGGGCCGGCCTCGGCATAGACGCTCAGGTGCTGTGCTAATGCCTCGGCCGCGACCGTTGGCAGGGTCACCGTGCGTAGGCCGGCGCCGGTCTTGGTCGGGCCGAAGGCGAGCCGACCCCGGACCTCCAGGAGCTGCTCGGCCACGGTGATCCGGCGGTGCAACAGATCCACCCGCTTGACCCGCAGCCCGGCCAGCTCCCCCCAGCGCAGGCCGGTGTAGGCGGCGACCAGGACCAGCGCCCGAAAGCGCGGCGGGATGGCGTCGGCCAGGGCGGCGACCTCGGCCACGGTGGCGAACCGCATTTCTGGGGCTGGCTCGGCGGCGGCCCCCCGGATGTTGCAAGGGTTGCGGGTCAGATAACCGCTCTCGATGGCTGTGCCTAGGATGCGCGACAGCAGTCGATAGGATTTCGCCCGCGTGCTCGCTCCAACTCCATCGCGTTGCAGCTTGGCCAGCCAGGCCCGGACGGCCATGGTGTCCAGGTCGGCCAGTCGCATTGGTCCGAAGGTGGGTAGCAGGTAGCGGTGCAGCAGGTTCCGGTAGGTCGCCCGCGTGTTGGCCCGCAGGTTGACCGCGGTGGCCTCCCAGCGAGCAGCCCAGGCTGTGAAGGTCGTACGACCAAGGCGAGGATCGCTCCACTGGCCTCGGCCCAGATCGGTCTCGACCTGGGCGAGATGCCGGGTCGCTTCGGTCTTGGTGGCGAAGGTCTCTGGAGCGGTGTGCTGGCGGCCATCGCCGGTGCGATAGCGTACCTGCCAGCGGCCAGACGGCAGTCGGCGCACGCTTCCGAACCGGCGACGTCCCATCAGGCACCTACCCGCCATCGGCTGGCTGGCTCGATCCGTCCGGCGGTGACGTAGTTGATGAGGTCGGATTCGGCGATGCGGACGTGGCGGCCGAGCTTCATGTAGGCGATGCGCCGCTCTGCGATCAGCCGGCGCACGAAGCGCACCGAGGTGCCCAGCCGCTCAGCGGCCTGCTCGATAGATAGCAGCGTGTCCAACTCGGGCTCTCCTCGTCCTACGGAGGTCATGCTCGGGGTCTCCTCGTCCTACGGATGTCATGCAGCAACAGCGGATGCGGTCGTGGTGGTCAGCTCCTCCCGGGCGATCCGTCGCTGTTCACGAGCACGGGCGGCGGCCGACAGCGCGAGCCACCGCTCCCCCTCCGTCTCGTAGCCGGACCCGACGTACACCCAGGAGGCGACGACGATCACGGCCTGGTCGTCCTCGGGCCGGCCCCAGGCGTCCAGGGGCACGCCGTCCTTGGCCCGGCGGCGCCTGGCGAAGGTGACCCGGGCCCGCCGCAGGACGGTGAAGGTGGTCGAGTAGCGGCGGCTCTTGGTCGACCAGTGGCCCCCGAACCCCAGCATGTGCGCCCAAGGACGAAGCCGCAGGCCCTCCAGCTCGGGGCGGCCGCCCAGCTCCCAGGCCGCCCGGACGAGCTTGGCCACATGGGCTGGCAGTTTGTCGAGGTGGTCTAGGTCGTCGGCGCCAATGCGCCGGTCGAGGCCCGAGCCGAAGCTCTCGGTAGTTTCGTCGCGTACTTGGCGATGTAGCCGGCTACTTGCTCAGCCGACAGCTCCCCGGCCTGGTCGCTGTCGCGGGTGATGTTGCGGACGTCGAGTTGCTCGCCCCACCGCGCATACCGGTCCGGCCCGCCATCAACCGGCGGGCAAGGCACCCCGACGGCCGGGACCGCCTGCTGTAGGGCGTCCTCGAGCAAGGCCGGCGTGAAGCCCTCGGGTGGTGGGGCCAGGCAGCCGGGGCAGCGGCAGTCAGTGGCGGCGTCCAAGCGGATGACGGCGTGGAAGTGGATCGCGCCGCGTCGCTGGAACTCGGCCACCTTGGCGTAGGAGATCCGGACCAGTCGGCGCAGCTCGCCCTCCTGGAGGCCGACCAGCCGGCCAAGGGCACGCTGGACAGCGATGGTGGTCCGCCGCCACAGCTCCGGGGCCAGGGCGTTCCACAGCACCTGCGCTCGGGCGTCGTAGCAGGAAGGACACAGCGGCTCGCCCAGCCGCGGATCGTCCTCGTCATGGCGGTGCCAGCAGCCATCCCGCAGGCCATGTGGGCAGCGGGCACCATGCCGGTGCGGGTGGCAGGGCAGCACCAGGCGGCCTTGGGCCTTGCGGGTGTGGACTTGGCCGAAGGATGGCGCGGTGAAGGTCACGAACAGCCGCGGATGCTCGCTGATCGTCTCGGGGACGCCCTTGCCGCCACGCAGGCCGGCGGCGAGGAGCTGGTAGGCGTCGGCCCGGTAGGTGGCCGCGCACGACGGGCAGCGGGATTCCCGGCGGGTGCCGCAGGCCTTGAGCAGCACCCCGTCCGGCTCCCGCTCCGAGTCGTAGACCGGCCGGACTTCGCCGGTTTGCCGGTCGGCGTGCTCGACCCGACCGGCCAAGCGGATCGGGTGGTGGCAGTAGCCGGCTTGGGCGACCAGTTCGGCCCAGCGGTCATAGCCGTGGCCGGCCCGGTCCACGACCTCCCCGAGGACGCCGGGCAGCAGCTCCCCGACTCGGGTGGGCTCGGTCACGCCGCGTCCCCTGGCGCCGGCAGCTTGGGCACGGCTCGCAGCCCCGGTGCGGACTCGGCTAGTGGCATCGCCGGGTCCGCCCGCAGCCCCGCCGTGGCGCGGACGATGGCGGCGACCTGGTGGTGGTCCACCCGCGGGGTCCGGACCCGATGGAAGCCCGGTCGGCCCGGCAGGCTTGTCACCGCCACGCCCACGTAGGCGGGGTCGTTGAGCAGGACCGGGGAGGCCTCGGGATGTTGGCGGATCTCCTCGCCCAGGGCGGCCACGGCGCCGTCGATGGTGCGGGTGGCGAAGCTGATGGCGACCTGGCAGTTGTCGCGGATGCGGGTCGGGATGGCATCCCCGGTGGCTCGTTGGGTGAGGAGCATGACTTGGATGGCGACGTTGCGGCCCTTTCTGATCAGCTCCTCAACCAACCTGGAGCTCGGCCACCAGGGCGTTGTGGGTCTTGACCTCGGGTGAGGTGCCTTTGCGCTCGTGGAAGAAGGTGTGGGCCTCGTCGATCACCACCACGATCAGCGGCCAGCTCGGGGACGGGCCGAGGTGCCAGGCGTCGGTGACCCCGAGGACCTGGGCGATGCTGGCTTGGCGGTCGACCATGAGCCGATGGACCCGCCGCAGCACGTCGCCGACAGCGGTGAGGTCGTCTTTGGTCGACAGCCAGGCCCTTGGGATCAGGCGGTCGTAGTCGGGGCCGCCCTTCCCGTCGACCAGCACGAACTGGACGGCTGGGGAGGGGGCGAGCTGGCCGAGGAAGTGGGCGACGAGCATGGTCTTGCCGAACCCGGCCAGTCCGGCGACCACGGTGCCGGACACCTCGGCCAGCCGGATATGCACCGGCGAGCTGTCCTCGGCCCAGCCGAGCCACCAGGAGGTCAGGCTGGCGGGCTCGATGCCGGACAGGTCGATCCGTGCCGGCGCGAGCAGCGGGTCACGGTGCAGGCCGCGCAGCCGGATGAGGCCCGGGCCTTGTTGCTCGGCCCGGACGCTGACGCAGCTCCAGGTGTCGGCCAGATACCCGGCGGCGCGCTGGTAGTCAGCCAACCCGGCGCCGGCGATGGCGGCCACCGTGGCGGTCACGCCCTGGCCGTCGGCGACGAACTCGGCGGCTGGGAAGCGGTGCTGGCGGGTCCACTGATCCCGGTAGCCCAGGCCGAGGGTCTGAGCGAGCAGGGGCTACTCGGCGGCCAGTCGACGGGCCTGGTGGGTGTGCTGGCGGATGGCGGCCTGCTGGGGATGGCGGCGAGCGTGGCGAGCGCGTAGCCGACGACCGAGTAGGTAGCCGGCCAGGGTGGCGGTGCCGCCGACCAGGGCCAGCAGCATGGACAGCCCGATGAGGGTGGCAAGCATCCGCGCCGCCTCCCCTAGCGGGTCCAGAGGGGTCGGCGGCGGCGGGCGATCAGCAGTCCGTCACAGCAGCGCTCGACCAACTCCGCGTCGCCGTCATCGGCCAGGTCGGGAGAACAGCAGCGGGTGTGCCAGCCAGTGGCACAGGCGGGGCAGTCGGGCTCGTCGAGGGCGGCCGGATACAGGACATGGGCAGTAGGATCGTTGGGCATCATGGGCTCCACTCCTGATGCAAGGGCCGGGGTGTTGACGCACCCGGTCTGATGGGTGGAGGGGGCCGGAGTCCGCGCCAACGGGTCCGGTCCCCTCCCTCACGGTCGCTTTGGCATCGCCTCCTCTCTTGTCAGCTGGCCTTGGCCTGCGGGACGGCCGGCTCGACTCGGGCCGCCCGGAAGGCGACACCGGAGCGGTCGTTCATGGTCCAGGGCTGGGCGACCAAGCCGGTGACCTTGACCGGGTGGCCCTGGCGGATCGCCTGCGACGGCGTGCCGGGCACCTTGACCGCGAGCAGGTCAGCGGAGCCGTCGCCCATGGCCACCTCTATCCAGGTCTACGAGTACGTCGCCGACCTGCCCAGTGCCCTGGCCGAACTCCACCGGGTCCTACGGCCCGGCGGGCGGGCGGTGATCCTGGATACCGACTGGGACTCGATCGTCTGGCACGCCACCGACACCGACCGGATGCGACGACTCCTGGCCGCCTGGACCCAGCGGTTCGCCGACCCACACCTACCCCGCTCGCTCGCCAGCCAGCTTCGTGCTGCCGGCTTCAGGGTCAACCAGCCGCAAGTGCTGGTGCTGCTCAACTCTGACTACAGCCCCGACACCTACAGCATCGCCAACGGCGAGATCATGGCCGACTTCGCCGTCACTCGTGGCCAGCTCACCCGGGAGGAGGCCAACGCCTGGCTGGCCGACCTCCACCAAGTCGGAAGCCAAGGACGGTACTTCTTCAGCCTTAACCGCTACCTGTTCCTCGCCACCCGGTAGCCAAACGACCAGCACGGCGGCCTGGGACGACCTGCAAGTAGCTCTCGCGGCGGGAGCCTTGTTCTCCCACCACGCCCAGGGTGGAGGAATCTGGCCGGACGGCCTTCGGGAAGCGGGCCGTTCGGCCCTCGGCGGCGCGGGCGGCGGCGGCGATCCTGGGGCCAGACGGTCCATCGGCACCCGCCGTGGAAGGAGAGGACCATGATGACCTGCCCACGCTGCGGCAACCCGGCCATCTACATGGCCAGCGAGGAGTTCAAGCTGCTGGACTGCGAGTTCTGCGACGACGTCATCGACGTGAGTGACCAGGAGCTGCCCGAACTCGAGCTTGAGCCGGCCTGAACGGCACCCTGGCCGCCGATGAAGGCGCCGACTGGCTACGCGTGGACGCGTGGACCACCAACGAACGCCTCCAGCGCTACTACCTCAAGCAGGGCTTCACCTACGTCCGCACCGTCGTGCTACCGCACAACTCCTCCGGGGCGCTGTTCCAGCGGCCAGCCCAGCGGATCCCAACGCCACGCCTCGAGGAAGTCGAGAGAGTCTGACCGGTTGAGCGCGAAACGGGCCGGACCTGCACCGGTACCAGGCACGCCGGTGATCGCCCTGGAGCCCATCGCCCTGGAGCCAATGGGCCATCCGGCCCTGTCGACCACCCGCCGGCGGCTCCATCCTGAAGATGCAGAAATGGCTCTCAGCATCGGCAAGGAGATGAGCAAAGTGCGGGAGATCACCTTGGAGGACTACAAGGCGGCCGACCAGCAGCTGGAACGCGAGCAGGCCAGACGCGGCTTCACCATCCACGCCATCGTGTACGCGCTGGTCATGACCGGCCTAATCATCCTCAACCTCACCGTGGCCACCGAGTTCCCATGGGCTGTGTTCCCATTGGTCTGCTGGGGCATCGGCCTGACCGCTCACTACCTGTTCGGGCTGCGCTGGGCCGACAAGGCCATCACCGACCGGCAGGCACGGATCGAACAGCGCGCCACCGCGACCAACCGGGCCGCCTGACGCTCGGCGAACTTCGGGCCGGGACCGACGGCCCCGGCCGCGGTTGATCTTCATATCGCGGCCGGGCGTCGCCGCGGCCAAAGACGAACGGAGGACCATCATGCCCACCGCTGCCACATCCATCTCCTGGCTCGGCGCCCTCGGCTGGCTGCTGGTGATCAGCGCCGCCGGGTTCCTGGTCACCTGGGTCCTCACCACCCAGCTGGGCCTGCGCCGCACCTCCTACATCGCGGCCCTGGCCCTGCTGACCGGCGGCCTGACCTGGGGGTATCTGTCCTGGAGCGACACCAGCCTAGTGTTCCGTACCTGAGGTTCGTTTACGCGTCGCCTTGATCATGATGTCGTCGGCGTCTTTGACCCATACAAACGGCTGGCAGCGCTCGTTCCAGCCATCGACGAAGCGGCCGATGGCAGCGATCAGGTCGGGAACGCTAGGGAAGCTGCCCCGCCGGATCGCCTGGCGGGTGATGATCGAGAAGAACACCTCGACCAGGTTCATCCAACTCGCCGAGGTCGGGGTGAAGTGCAGGTGGATCCTTGGGTGGCGGGCCAGCCATGCCTTGACCGCGGCGTGGGTGTGGGTGCCGTAGTTGTCCAGCACCAGGTGCAGCTGTCGCTGCGGGTAGGCCTTGGCCACCAGCTGGAGGAAGGCGAGGAACTCGCCGTGGCGGTGGCGGTCAAAGCACTGGTCGGTGACGCGACCGGTCGCCACCTCCAACGCTGCGAACAGGGTGGTCGTCCCGTGCCGGGTGTAGTCGTGGGTGCGCCGCTCAGGGCTGCCCGGGCGTAGCGGCAGGTTGGGGGCGGTGCGGTCCAGCGCCTGGATCTGGCTCTTCTCGTCCACGCAGACCACGATGGCCCGCTCGGGCGGGTCCAGGTACAGACCGACGACGTCGCGGACCTTGGCCTCCAGCTGCGGGTCGGTGGAGAACTTGAAGGTCTCGGTCCGCCACGGCTTGAGATCGTGCTCGGCCCACACCCGTGCCACGGTGTTGTGGCTGACCCCGAGCTGGTCGGCGAGCAGCCGCGACGACCAGTGCGTGACCCCAAGGTGCTCGGGTGGCGGCGACAGCGTAACGGCCAGGATCTCGGCTCGGCGGCCGCGCCGGACGGTCTGGGGTCGGCCCGAGCGGGGCCGATCCAGCAGCCCGTCCAGGCCACCTTGGGCGTAGCGGCGCCGCCACAAGATGACGGTCGGGCGCGAGCAGCCGACCTGGTGGGCGATCTCGGTGTTCGATGTGCCCTGGGCGGCCAGCAGCAGGATCTTGGCTCGTTCGGCGAGGGCGGCGCGAATGCCGCCGGACCGGCTCCATTGGCCAAGGGTGTGCAAGTCCTCAGGAGGGATGGCAAGCGGGGGCGCGATGGCAGGCATCGGCAATCCTGCCGCCAGCACTCCTCATCCGTCAAGCAACTTCAGAGACGTCCTACTAGGCAGCTTTGCCAGCAATCACTGGGGCTGGGGCCTGCTCGGCGCCGTCGTCACCGGCGCCCTCCTGGCTGTGTTGTCCCGCCGCCAGCCGGGTGGCCCCCGCCCGCAGGGATGGCGCCTGGCCGCCATCCTGGCCTGGGAAGCGGTCGTCTATGGCACCGCTGAGGGGCTGCTGTTGTCGGTGCTGCCGGTGCTGGTCACCTGGCAGGGGTTCGCGGCCCACGGCTGGACCAGCGGCACCGGCAAGCCCCTGGTCGCCGGGACCGCCGCGATCCTGGCCAGCCTGGCCGTGATCGTCATTCATCATCTGGGCTACCGGGGCTTCCACAACCGGGCGGTCCTGGCCACGGTGATGGTCGGCTGCGGGCCGCTCAGCCTGGCCTATCTGCTGACGGCCAGTCCGCTGGCGGCGGTGGGTGGCCACATCATCCTGCACGCCGCGGCCAACCTACGCGGCACCGAACTGCCGCCTTACCCAACCGGAGTTGCCCCCATGGTCCCCATCGGACACCCACGGCCAACAGCCAAGACGGCCACGCCAGTCCGATGAGGAAGCCGGGACACCCGGTTAGGAGTTCCGAGGTGGCTCTAGCGACTGGCCTAGCGGCCTGAGCCGAGCTGCGTGCAGCTCTCGTGGTGGGAGCCTCGATCTCCCACCACGCCCAGGGTGGAGAATCTGGCCGGACGGTACTGGCATGCCCGCCCCCCAGCGGCAAGCGCCTGGGCGTGCTCCAGCAGAGCGCGGCCAGCGACGCACCATCGAGCCGGGGCAGGAGGTCGCCGGCTACGGATAGACGTGCGGAGGGAGGGAGGGATGGCAGCAGCCTTCGGGTGGGGAACCCTGGCGGCGTCCTCACTGGTCATCGGCGCCCTGGTCGCGCTCTGGTTCCACATCGGTCTGCGCACGATCGGGCTGATCATGGGCTTCGGCGCCGGGGTGCTGATCAGCGCGGTCGCCTTCGACCTCGTCGAGGAGGCGTTCGGAACGTCCTCCAGGCATGGTTGGATGGCTGCGGGCATCTTCGCCGGCTGTCTGGTCTTTTTCGGCGGCGACTGGCTGATCGACCGCGCCGGGGGCAGTGACCGCAAGGCCGCCGACGGCGGGCAGCAGAGCGGCTCGGCGCTGGCCATCGTGCTCGGCACCGTGCTGGATGGGGTGCCGGAGTCGATGGTGATCGGCCTGACGCTCTTCCAGGGTGGGGCGGTGGGGGCCGCGTATCTGGCGGCGGTGTTCATCTCGAATCTGCCCGAGTCGATCTCCTCGACATCCGGGCTGGTCACCAGCGGCTGGCGGAAGCCGCGGATCCTGTGGATGTGGGTCGGGATCGCGTTGGTCTCAGGGCTGGCCTCGCTGGCCGGCTACGGCCTGTTCCAGGGCGTCTCCCCGGATGTGGTGGCCTTTGTGCTGACGTTCGCGGCTGGGGCGATCTTGACCATGCTGGCGGACACGATGATGCCTGAGGCCTTCGAGCACGGCGGCAACCTGGTTGGGGTCGCGACCACCTTCGGGTTCGCGGTTGCCTTCGCCATCCACAGCCTCGACTGAACCATCAGATGCGACTCCTAGATCGGCCGCAGTCTGTGCACCCTGCAGAGGCGCCGAGGTCGGAGGCCTGAGCCGAGCTACACGCAGCTCTCGTGGTGGGAGCCTCGTTCTCCCACCACGCCCAGGGTGGAGGGATCTGGCCGGACGGTACTGGCGTGGGGCCGGCCCTACAGCGACCCTGCCTAGTGATCTGCTGTATCGCTGTAGGCCAACGACGACGACAGCTCCCGGTAGGCGTCGACCTGGGCCAGGAGATCCTTGGCCTTCTGCTCGACCGTGGCGATGGCGTCGGCGCCGGCCACCCAGCGTAGCGGCGGCTCCTCCTGGCCTGCCAACTGGACCAGCGCGTTGGCGAGCTTGGCCGGGTCACCTCCCTGCTGGCCGTCCATGGCGTTCCAGGCAGCCACGGTCTGGTTGGTGCGCTCGGCGTAGTCGTCGATCGAGGGCTCGGCGTAGCTCGTCGACTCCGGCGTGAGCAAGTCGGTGCGGAAGAAGCCGGGCTCGACCACCATCGTGCGGATGCCGAACGGCGCGACCTCGGGGGCCAGCGACTCGATCCAGCCCTCCACCGCGAACTTGGCGGCGGCATAGGCGCTGTTGAACTCTGCGCCCACGAGGCCGGCGGTCGAGGAGATCGCAATGACGAGGCCGGAGCGCTGAGCGCGCATGACCGGAAGGACCGCGCGGGTTACGTTCAGCGGGCCGAACAGGAGGGTCTCGACCTGGGCCCGGAAGTCCTCAGGGCTGAGCTCCTCGAAGAACCCGGCGTAGAAGTTGCCGGCGTTGTTGACCAGCACATCGATGCGGCCGAACCGCTCGACGGCGGCGCGCACGGCATCCTTGGCGTCGTCGGGGTCGGTAACGTCGAGCTTGACGACCAGGAGGTCGTCGTGGGCGCCGAGGGCAGCGCTGACCCGCGCGGGGTTGCGCCCGCTGGCGACCACGGCGTGCCCAGCAGCAAGGGCAGCCTTGGCGATGTCGACGCCCATCCCGCGCCCCGCACCAGTGATGAACCAGATCTTCTTGTCAGTCACCTTGTCTTCCTCTCCATCACTCCCCGAACAGCCAACTACAGGGCAGGCACCAGGCGGGGACGGCCACCTCGGGTTCTGCGAAGTCGGGGACAACCTAGCAAGACTCATCGCGAGCGGCCTGGAACGGGCCGACACGCGGCCCTCGTGGCGGGAGCCTCGTTCTCCCACCACGCCCAGGGTGGAGGGATCTGGCCGGACGGTACTGGCATGCCCGACCACCAGCAGCAAGCGCCCACCAACCAACTCGGCACCTGAGCCGCGCATTGCTCGGCAGCTTCATCCATGGCCGACTTCGTTGGCTCCGCCGCTTGCCCTTGGCGGTCTCTCGGCATGCCACGGCATCCACCGTCCCCCGGGTCCAAGGGCAGGGCAGACCGCCCGGCCAGGCAACAGAAAGGGACAGGACCATGACCGAGGCAGCCATGAGCTTCGCCGGCAACGTCACCGACGACCCCGAGCTACGGCACACCGAGGCCGGGATCGCCCGGGCCATGTTCCGGGTCGCCGTCAGCGGGCGGCGGGAGCAGGAGGCGTCGTTCTTCACCGTAGTCGTGTGGCGGGACCAAGCCGAGCATGTGGCCGAGTCGCTGTCGAAGGGCAGCCGGGTCGTGGTCGTGGGCCGCCTCCAGCAGCGGAGCTGGACGGCCGAGGACGGCAGCGCCCGATCTACCGTGGAGATCGTGGCCGAGGAGCTGGGGCCAAGCCTCACTGGTGCACCTTGGTGGCGGCACCTGTCTAGAGTGCCGGCGAACTCCCGGTGCCGTCGGGTCATCGCCTCCAAGCCTGGCCTGGATGAAGGCTGAGCGCAGTTCGCGAGGCCCGACGGTCCGGGACGCCTCGAGCGGCAACAGGGCGAGGCGCCGTTGAGCGCCGATCAGTGAGCCTCCTGCCACGGCGTCCCGGTACCGGCGGTGCGTTGGCCCCTCCCCGCTGGGTTCCGCCAGCAGAAAGGATCACCATGGATGCTGCCACACCATCTCGGGTGGCCGGGCTGGATTGGGCGCCGCGGCTGCACGCGGTGTGCGTGCTGGATCCCGACGGCCAGGTCCGAGCCCGCTTCGACGTGCCCCATACCGGCACCGAGCTGCGGGGGTTGACCCGCCGCCTGGTCAAACTCGGCGTGGGTCAGGTCGCGATC
>Ga0307277_10000284_pt1 | contig 18046 bp, 15 predicted proteins | sample ER_DNA_116_FD_194473 | JGI IMG/M metagenome (GOLD analysis project Ga0307277, IMG submission 194473) | Bulk soil microbial communities from the East River watershed near Crested Butte, Colorado, United States - ER_DNA_116 | ecosystem: Environmental > Terrestrial > Soil > Floodplain | place...
GCAGACCGATTACGAAATCACGCTTAACCTCGAAGGCAAGGCCGAGAACGCCGGAACGATTCTGTTTGCCTTCGATCTGACGTTCGCCGGCGTTTTTCGCATCCAGAACGTGCCGGCTGAGACGCTGCAGCCGATCGTGATGATCGAGTGTCCGCGCCTGTTGTTTCCATTCGCGCGCGAGATCGTCGCAACCTCGGTGCGCAACGGCGGCTTTCCGCCACTGTTGCTCGATCCCGTTGACTTCGTCGCGCTCTACCAGCAGCGCGCAGCGCAGATGCAAGCGCCGCAGCCGACCACGCCGTCGAGCTAGCATCGAATCTCGCTGACGCTCTCTCGCAATCGCCCGTAGGACTGCCTAGGACGCCCTGAGGCTTCAGGCGCCACGCGCCGGCAACTGCAGATACTCGCGCCAGACTGCAGCCTCCCCGAGCGTCGCGACAAAGGCGAGATGCGCGTTGCACTCCTCGGTGCTCAAGCGGGGCACGAGCGCCACGGGTCGCACCTGAACGACCACCGGGCCGATCGGCGCGCCGATCGCGTCCGCACCCACTTCGACCAGAACGAGTTGAGCTTGCCGCGCGCCGATCAGGTCGAGATAGACCTCTGCCAAGAGTTCGGCGTCGAGCAAGGCGCCGTGTTTGGTGCGCCGCGAATTGTCGATGCCACAACGTATACAAAGATCATCCAACCGGTTGGGCGCCCCGGGGTACTTGCGACGCGCCAACAGCAGCGTGTCGACCACACGCTCGCGCGGCAGCAGCAGTTTTCCCGCGCGCTCGAGTTCGGCGTTCAAGAAGGCGAGGTCGAACAAGGCGTTGTGCGCAATGAGCGGCGCGTCGCCGATGAATGCCGCCAGTTCCTCGGCGATCTCGGCGAAGAACGGCTTGTCCTTGAGAAACTCGATCGACAGGCCATGGATCGCGACTGCCTCCGCCGGCACCTCGCGCTCAGGATTGATGTAGCGGTGGAAGCTCTGCCCGGATGGAATGCGATTAACGAGCTCGATGCAGCCGATCTCCACCAAGCGATGGCCCTGGAAGGGATCAAGCCCTGTCGTCTCGGTGTCGAGCACGATTTCGCGCACGTTGAAAGTCTCGCGGTCTGGGTCGCAGCCGGCGAATCACCGGCGGCGCTTCGGCATTGTAGCAACCGCGTCCAGGATGGCACGCACCTTGGCGCGCGCCGCCTCGAAGCCGCGCGAGGTGTCCACGACAAAATCCGCCCGGCGGCGCTTCTCGTGATCCGGCATCTGCCTCGCCAGGATGGCGTCCAGCTTGTCCACGGTCATGCCTGGGCGCTCAAGCGTGCGCGCGCGTTGCACGTCGGCCGGCGCCGATACCACCACCACCGCGTCCACCCTCTCCTCGCCGCCGGTTTCGAACAAGAGCGGAATGTCGAGCACCGCGACCTTCTCGCCCCGCGCTTGCGCCTCGGCCAACAACCGCCGTTCCGCCTCTTGCACGAGCGGATGAACGATCGCCTCGAGGCGCGTTAGCGCCCCGACGTCGCCCAGGACGCGCGCCGCCAACTTCTCGCGATCGACCTTGCCCGCCGTCGTGGTGCCGGGAAAGGCCGCCTCGATCGCCGCCGCCGCCTCTCCCTCATAGAGTCGGTGCACCACCGCGTCGGCGTCGTGCACCGGCACGCCTTCCTCGGCGAAGAAGCGTGCCGTCGTCGACTTTCCCATGCCGAGCGAGCCGGTGAGGCCGAGAACGAACATGCCGTCTCAATAACCCAAGGTGCCCGACAATTCACTCCGCCAGCCAGCCGGCGGTCCGCAAATATTCCAGCAGCGGCACGAGCGGCAGGCCGAGAATGGTGAAATGGTCGCCTTGAATGTGCTCGAACAGCTGGATGCCGACCTTCTCCAGCTGGTAACCGCCGACGCTCGCCGTGACCGCGGTCCCTGCGGCATCGAGGTAGGCTTCGAGAAACTGATCGGAAAAGCTGCGCATGGTGAGCCGCGCAACCTCGCGATGCTCGAACAGGACTGAGCTCCCGCGCACCAGGGCGACCGCGCTGTGGAGCTCGTGGGTTTGACCGCACAGCGCTGCGAGCTGCCGGCGCGCGCCGGCGCGGTCGGCAGGCTTGGAAAACCGCCGCTCGCCCAGCGCCAATGTTTGGTCGGCGCCCAGCACGAGTCGGCCGGGGACGCGAGCGGCGACCGTCCGCGCCTTCTCGCACGCCAGCACCGCAGCGAGTTCGCCCGCATCTTCCTTCGCGCTGCGTTGCTCGATCGCCCGCTCGTCGATGTCGGCAGGCTCGACCGCGACGGGAATTCCGGCATCGCGCAGGATGGCATGCCGGATCGCGCTCTTGGATGCGAGCACCAGCGGTTCGTCGGCGAGCCAAAACGGCATCGCTCAAGCAACCGGCTGACGGCGCCGCTCGGCGAGAAAGCTCATTACGGCGGCGGCGGTCTCCTCGATCGAGCGCCGCGTCACATCGATGCTGGGCCAGTTGTGCCGGGCACACAGCTTGCGCGAGAACGCCACCTCCTCGGCGACCGCCTTGCGGTCGATGTATTGGTTGTCATCGTGATGGGCTCGCAGCCCGAGCAGGCGATTCTGCCGGATTTGTACGATCCGCTCCGGGCTGGCATAGAGCCCGACCACGAGCGGCCGCGACAGCTGCTCCACGTGCCGAGAGATCTGGACGCCCGGCACGACCGGTACATTGCCGGTCTTTACCCCCCGGTTTGCGAGATAGATCGAGGTGGGCGTCTTCGACGTCCGCGACACCCCAACGAGGACCACGTCCGCTTCCTCCAAGTCCTCGAGGTGCTGCCCGTCGTCATGCAACATCGTGTAATTGAGCGCATCGATGCGCTTGAAGTAATCCGCGTTGAGCGTGTGCTGCGCCCCGACCCGGTGCGAAGTTTCAGTGCCCAGGTAGGATTGCAGAAGCTGCAGGACCGGCCCCAGGATCGACAGACAAGGCAGGCTCATCTCCCGGCAGCGATTTTCAAGCCGTCGCAGCAGCTCGTCGTCGAGCAGCGTGTAGAGCACGATGCCCGGGGACTCCTCGATTTCGGCAAGGACGCGATCGAGCTGTTTCTGCGTGCGCACCAGCGGATAGACGTGCTCCACCGCAGAGACCTTAGTGTATTGTGCGGTCGCGGCCCGCGCGACAGTGGTCAATGTCTCGCCGGTTGCATCCGACACAAGATGAAGATGAAAATAACTGCCGCCACGCTGCGCCATGATGGGAACGGTATTAGCTGTGGACTTCCACTGAACAGGCCACGAGCGCAGCCCCAGCGCAAGCCCACCATGGGGGTAAAGGCTTGCGATGTCCCCCAGTGTCGCCATGGGGACATCCACCAAGGACCTTCAGCGGCCTATCGGTTAACTGTGAATCAGGCTGGGATTTCATAACGCGACAGTGCTGGAAGCGGCGATAGAATTGCACTTTCGAGCCCCTCGATGCGCGTGAGATCTTAGTCCACAAGGAGGGCGTAACTTGACTGACGGTGGATAGCATGTGGGTAGGGATGTATGAGTGAAATCAACGTTCCAACTACCACAACAAGAGTCTTTAAGATTAGGTTTTGAAGAAAGGCCATGCTGGGACTATGCAGTGAATAAGCCTCTTCTCGACGTTCTTGGTGGTCAGCGCCGTAATCCACCTCCGATATGGTTGATGCGTCAGGCCGGGCGTTATCTTCCGGAATATCGGCGGTTGCGCGAAAAGGCGGGAGACTTTCTCAAGCTCTGTTTCACTCCGGAACTTGCTGCTGAAGCCACGCTCCAGCCGATCCGCCGATTCGGTTTCGATGCCGCGATTCTTTTCTCCGATATTTTGGTTGTTCCCTACGCACTGGGTCAATCCGTGCAGTTTACACACGGCGAGGGGCCGCAACTCGACGCCATCGCGGATCGCCACGGATTGGCGCGGCTCAAGGCCGAGCTCGACCATCGCGTACTTGCGCCGATTTACGATGCAATCAAGCTGAGCAAGGGTGAGCTTCCTCCAGGTGTTGCGTTGCTTGGCTTCTGCGGTGCACCGTGGACGGTTGCGAGCTACATGATCGCGGGCGTCGGGACGCCGGCGCAGGAGCCTGCGCGGCGTTTCGCCTATGAAGATCCCGATGGATTTGCCGAGTTGATCGAAAGACTGGTCGACGCATCCGCCAGTTACCTGCTCCGGCAATTCGAGGCGGGGGTCGACGCTGTGCAGATCTTCGATACCTGGGCCGGCATTTTGCCGGCGGAAGAACTGCGTCGATGGTGCATCGATCCCACCCGACGCATTCTCGCGCAGGTGCGCCGCCAAGTTCCCGGCGCAAAGGTCATCGGATTCCCGCGCGGGGCCGGCACCTCGCTCTTGGCCTACGTGCAAGATGTTGCTGTGGATGCTATCGGTCTTGATTGGACGGTCGATCCCATCTTCGCGCGCGATCAAGTCCAGTCGCGCCTGCCGGTGCAGGGAAATCTCGACCCCTTCGTGCTGCTCGTCGGTGGCGCTGCACTCGACCGCGCCATCGATTTGACGCTCGAGGTCTTTTCCGAACGACCCTTCATCTTCAATCTGGGGCACGGAATCTTGCCGCAGACTCCTGTCGCGCACGTCGAGCGGATGCTTGCGCGGGTGCGCGCGCGATAAGTCCGCATGCGGACCGGAGAGAGACATGTACCTTTGGCTCAAGGCGTTCCACGTAATCGCGGTGATGGCGTGGATGGCGGGAATGCTCTACCTGCCCCGGCTGTTCGTCTATCACTGCGCGGCGGAGGCCGGTTCCACCCAGTCGGAAACGTTCAAGGTGATGGAGCGGCGTCTGCTCAACGCAATCATCACGCCGGCCATGGTGGTCAGCTGGGTGCTCGGTCTGTGGTTGGCGTGGGCGGGCGGCGCTTACGCCGTCGGCTGGCTGCACGCGAAGGTCGTCTTGGTCCTTGTCCTCTCCGCTCTGCACGGTTTTTTTGTGCGCTGCGTGCGTCAATTCGCGCTCGACGAGAACCGGCATTCGCAGAAATTCTACAGAATTATCAATGAAGTACCAGCGGTTCTCATGGTCGGAATCGTGATCCTGGCAGTGGTCAAGCCGTTCTGAGGCGCGCAACCATCCGTGCACAATTGGGGCGCGCCACTTGCACATGGAGCGGTCTTTACCTATGTTGCGTTCATCTCCCCGAACGCAGGCAGATACAATTTAATTCCGGCCCGAGTGCGGGAGCCGGCTCTTGTATCGGGCCCCAACGCCTCAGCTTAAGACCTGCGATCCCCCCCTTCCGTACCGATCGGCAGCCTTTTCAGTCACCGATCCCCTCCATAGGACTACCCCGTATGCGGGAAATGAAACTCCAAGACCTCAAGGCCAAAACTCCGGCCGAGCTTGTCTCGTTTGCCGAGGAGCTCGAGGTCGAAAATGCCAGCACCATGCGCAAGCAGGAGCTGATGTTTGGCATTCTCAAACAGCTCTCCATGCGCGAAACCGACATTATCGGTGAAGGCGTGGTCGAAGTGCTCTCCGACGGCTTCGGCTTTTTGCGCTCGCCGGAAGCGAATTACCTGCCCGGACCCGACGACATCTATGTCTCGCCCTCGCAGATCCGCCGTTTCGGCCTGCGCACGGGTGACACCATCGATGGTCACATCCGCTCGCCCAAGGAGGGCGAACGCTACTTTGCGCTGCTCAAGGTCAACACGATCAATTTCGAGGATCCGGAGAAGGCGCGCCACAAGGTCAACTTCGACAATCTCACGCCGCTCTATCCCGAGGAACGGCTGCGGATGGAACACGAAGATCCGACCAAGAAGGATCTCTCTCCCCGCGTCATCGATATCGTTGCGCCGATCGGCAAAGGCCAGCGCGCGCTTATCGTCTCGCCGCCGCGCACGGGCAAGACCGTGCTATTGCAGAACATCGCGCACGCCATCACCGCCAATCATCCGGAGTGCTACCTGATCGTGCTGCTCATCGACGAGCGGCCGGAGGAGGTGACGGACATGCAGCGTTCGGTGAAGGGCGAGGTCGTGTCCTCGACCTTCGACGAGCCGGCGTCGCGGCACGTTCAGGTCGCTGAAATGGTGATCGAGAAGGCCAAGCGTCTGGTCGAGCACAGCCGTGATGTGGTGATCCTGCTCGATTCGATCACCCGCCTCGGCCGCGCCTACAACACCGTGGTGCCGTCCTCGGGCAAGGTGCTGACCGGCGGCGTCGATGCGAACGCGCTGCAGCGGCCGAAACGGTTCTTCGGCGCCGCACGCAACATCGAGGAAGGCGGCTCGCTCACCATCATCGCCACCGCGCTCATCGACACCGGCAGCCGCATGGACGAGGTGATCTTCGAAGAGTTCAAGGGTACGGGCAATTCCGAAATCATTCTCGACCGCAAGGTCGCGGACAAGCGCACCTTCCCCTCCATGGACATCACGCGCTCCGGCACGCGTAAGGAAGAACTGCTAGTGGCGCCCGATCAGCTCAAGAAAATGTACATCCTGCGCCGCATCTTGAATCCGATGGGAACGATGGATGCGATCGACTTCCTGCTGGACAAGCTGCGCAACACCAAGACCAACGGCGACTTCTTCGAATCGATGAACGCTTGATCAGCCGCGCGCCGCGCGAATAGCCGCGGCAAGCGCATCAGGCTCACTCACCGGCAGCGAACAGGTCTCGCCGATGCAGATGAAGGCCGCGCTGTGCGCCGCGCCCTTCATCTTGTCGTGAGCGGGATGGTGGGCCGGCAGCGCGTGAGACGCGCGCATTACGACGCGATCGAGGAAGGGAAGCTTGCGCGCCGCGACGAGCAACTCGCCGGCGCGTTCGTCCTCTCCGGTCACGACGATCTCGGCTGCCTGCAAGCGCAGATCGAGCGCGTTGAGCAAGGCGAGATGGGCAAACAGATTTTCGCCCGCGCTCGCAGCCATTCCGGCAAACAGCCGATCCGCCTTGTCGCGCCAGGCGTGCTGGCCGGTAAAAATCGCAAGTCGGATCAAATTCTGCGCCGCCACGGCATTGGGATTGGGCGTCGCCTCGTCGGTGGTGGCGCTGGGCCGCACCACCAGACCCTCGGCGTCGTCGGCGGTGAGGAAATAGCCGCCGTTGTCGGGATTGGCGTAATGCCGGTCGAGCGTCGCCTGCCAGTCGAGCGCGCCTTCGAGGTAAGCGTGTTCGCCCGTTGCCTCGTGAAGCGCCAGCGCCGCCCGGATCATGGCGGCATGATCGGAGGCGAGCCCGGGCACGACGAGCTTGCCTGCGCGCCAGGAATGGCCGAGGCGATCGCCGTGGCTCATCTTGGTATCGATAAACAGAAACGCGCGTGCCGCCATCTCGAGCCAGACCGGCTCACCGAATGCGAGGCCGGCGTTGACGAGCGCGGCAATCATCAGGCCGTTCCAATCCGCCAGTACCTTGTCATCGCGGCCCGGCCGCACCCGCTGGTCGCGCACGCTCAGCAGTTTTTCGCGTAGCGCCACGAGCCCTTGCTCGTCTTCCGTGCTGCGCGGGACATGTTTGAGGCGGTTGAGAATGTTGTGACCTTCAAAATTGCCTTCGGCGGTCACGCCATAGTGTGCGGCAAAAAAGGCGGCGTCCTCCTGACCCAATGCCGCGGTCACCTCGTCCAGCGACCAGACATAGAATTTGCCCTCTTCGCCTTCGGAGTCGGCGTCAAGTGAGGCGCAAAATGCGCCCTCCTGCGTCGTCATTTCGCGACGAAGCCAAGTCACCGTCTCGCGTGCGCGGCGGTGGAAGAGCTCGTTGCCGGAGCGCAGATAGGCAAGCGCGAGCAACTCCAGCAGCAGCGCGTTGTCGTACAGCATCTTTTCGAAATGCGGTACGAGCCAGCGCTCGTCGACCGAATAGCGGGAGAACCCGCCGCCAAGATGATCATAGATGCCGCCCTCGCAGATGCGCCCAAGCGTGAGCTCCACGGCGGCGCAATAACGAGCGGTGTTCGTGCGCTCCCCCGCGCGCCACAAAAACTCGAGCATCATCGCCTGCGGGAATTTTGGCGCGCCGCGCATGCCACCGTTGACGGGGTCAATCATGCGAGCAAGCTGATCGGCAGCACGGTCGAGGTCGGTTGCGGCAATGGTCACGCGTCCCGTGGGGCGCGCGCTCTCCGCCAGCCGCGCCATCAGCGCGCTGCGGTTCTGCTCGACGCTTTGCGGCTCCTGCCGGAACACCCGCTCGACCTCGCGCAGGAGATCGACGAAGGCGGGCTTTCCATAACGCGCGGTCTTGGGAAAATAAGTGCCGCCCCAGAACGGCTCGCCGTCGGGCGTGAGGAACATCGTGAGCGGCCAACCGCCGTGCTCACCGAGATGATGCAGCGCCGCCATGTAGATCTGGTCGATGTCGGGACGTTCCTCGCGGTCCACTTTGATGTTGACGAAGAGATCGTTCATGACTTTGGCGGTCTCGGCGTCCTCGAAGCTCTCGTGCGCCATGACATGACACCAATGGCAGGCGGCATAACCGACCGAGAGCAGTATCGGTTTGTTTTCGCGTTTTGCCTCGGCCAGCGCTTTGGTTCCCCACGGCCACCAATCGACCGGGTTATGCTTGTGTTGCAGCAGATAGGGGCTCGTCTCGTGCGCGAGCCGGTTCTCGTGGGATGTGGCGACGGAATCAGCGGACATCTGAGGATAATGCCTGCGGGTACGGTTGGTTCGGCGGACGATAGCCCGCGGCCGCACGGATAAATGGGTTTCTGCCGATGTATAGGTATTTCGCTGCGATCTTGCCGGCAAGTTATGGACCGTTCGAGCATCCGGGAAATGACCAGCGACCGCGACACCATCTTCGCCCTCTCCTCCGGGCGGCCGCCAGCGGCGATTGCAGTCGTTCGCGTTTCCGGTCCGCGTGCGCGCGGGGCGCTCGAACAGCTGATCGGCCGCGTGCCCCAGCCGCGGCGCGCCTCGCTCGCACGGCTTCGCGATCCCGCGACCGGCGACGTCGTCGACGAGGGGCTTGCCCTGTGGTTGCCCGCCCCGAACAGCGAGACCGGTGAAGACATGGCGGAGCTGCACGTGCACGGCGGCCGCGCCGTCATCGCAGCCGTTCTCGCGGCGTTGGCAAAGCTCGGCGGATTGCGTCCCGCGGAAGCAGGGGAGTTCACGCGCCGCGCCTTCGAGAATGGGCGCATGGATTTGACTGCAGTCGAAGGTCTCGCCGATCTCGTCGCAGCCGAAACCGAGGCGCAACGGCGCCAGGCGTATCAGCACCTCAAGGGTCTGCTTGGCGAGCGCGCCGAGACCTGGCGGCAGCGCCTGATCGAAGCGTTAGCCCTGGTCGAAGCGGGGATCGATTTTTCCGACGAGGAGGATGTCCCAAAGGACATGATGGCGCGGTCGCTCGAGCTCATTCGGCCGCTGGCCGAGGAAATCAGTCAGGCGGGCACAGGTCAAGGCGAACGGCTGCGCGAGGGGCTGCGCGTCGCCATTGCGGGGCCGCCAAACGCGGGCAAGTCGACCCTGTTCAATCGGCTCGCCCGGCGCGAGGCTGCGATCGTATCGCCGTTTCCGGGCACAACGCGCGACGTGCTCGAACTCCATCTCGATCTCGGCGGCTATCCCGTGACCATGCTTGATACCGCGGGAATTCGCGAGACGAACGACCCGGTCGAACGCGAAGGGGTGCGACGTGCAAGTGAGCGGGCCGCGGGCGCGGATCTGGTGCTTTGGGTTCTCGACGCGACGCAAGTGCCGCGGCGAGATCTCCCGACGCATGCAGGGATCTCATTGGCACCTAATGCCGCGACTTGGCTGGTGGTTAACAAAATCGATCTCGTATCTGATGCCGAAAGGCGAAGAATTGAATCCGAATTCGATAAAAAAGAAAACGTTAACCTTGTTTCCGGCGCGACCGGGGCCGGTGTGGATGAGTTGGTCCTCGCGATTGCAGGATTTGCGGACCGTTTCTTCACTCCCGAACCCGCCTTGGTCGCCCGCGAGCGCCAACGGGCGCACCTGAAGGAAACCGTGACCGCGTTGCGCGATGCGCAGCGTGCCGCCGAAGAGGGGCGTGAGGAAATCATGGCGGAACAGCTTCGCCTGGCCACCCGGGCCTTGGGCAAGCTGCTTGGACGCGTCGATGTGGAGGATGTTCTTGACGTGATCTTCCGCGATTTCTGCATCGGCAAATAAACGGGTTGGCCGACTGCGCCGACAGCGAGAGCTCTCTTATTCGGGCTGAGACATCGCCCCCACGTTTCACGTGAAACGTCTCTCGGTCGCGCGGATGTTGCAGGATGGTGAAATAGACGATGGCTCTGCGGTCAGCTAGAAGCTCGGCGTGCCAAGGCTTGCAACGCATGGATAGCCACTTCGATGTCATTGTCGTGGGCGGAGGACACGCCGGCTGCGAGGCGGCGGCGGCCGCCGCGCGCTTTGGCGCCAAGACTGCGCTCGTCACCCATCGCTTTGCGACGATTGGCGCAATGTCGTGCAATCCCGCGATCGGGGGTCTCGGCAAAGGCCACCTCGTGCGGGAGATCGATGCGCTCGACGGTCTAATGGGGCGCGTCGCCGATCTCGGCGGCATCCAGTTCCGGGTGCTCAACCGGCGCAAAGGGCCGGCGGTGCGGGGGCCGCGCGCCCAGGCGGATCGCAGGCTCTACGCCGGGGCCATGCAGCGGGCGATCTCGGCGATAGAGAATCTCGTCGTGATCGAAGCCGAAGCGGACGATCTCATCATTCGCAGCGAACGGATCGCCGGACTCAAGCTCGCGGACGGGCGCGAACTTGGAGCAGGGGCCGTCGTGCTCACGACAGGCACCTTTTTGCGCGGCCTCATCCATATTGGCGAGCGACAAACGCCCGCTGGGCGCGTCGGCGAAGCGCCGGCGGTCGGGCTGTCGCTCACGTTGGAGCGCCTCGGTTTTTCGCTCGGGCGGCTCAAGACCGGCACGCCGCCACGGCTCGACGGCCGCACCATCAATTGGGCGGCGGTGGACATGCAGCCCGGCGATGAGCCGCCGGAGCCGTTTTCCACCTTGACCGAGCGGATTGAGAATCCCCAGGTCCAGTGCGGCATCACCCGGACGACCGCTGCGACCCACCGGATCATCCGCGATAACGTGCATCGCTCGCCCATGTATTCGGGTCAGATTCTCAGCAAAGGCCCGCGCTATTGCCCGTCGATCGAGGACAAGATCGTTCGCTTCGGCGAACGCGACGGCCACCAGATCTTTCTCGAGCCGGAGGGGCTGGACGATGCCACGGTCTACCCGAATGGGATCTCGACCTCGTTGCCGGAGGAGGTCCAAGCCGCGCTGATTGCGACCATTCCGGGCCTCGAGAACGCGCGTGTGATCCGGCCGGGCTACGCCATCGAGTACGACCACGTCGATCCGCGCGAGCTGAGGCCAACCCTGGAGACGAAGCGCCTGCCGGGACTGTTCTTGGCTGGGCAAATCAACGGCACCACCGGCTATGAGGAGGCTGCCGCCCAAGGCCTGGTCGCGGGCCTTAATGCGGGCGCGCGAGCGGGTGGAGGCGGGCCGGTCACGTTCGATCGTGCGGAGGCGTATCTGGCTGTAATGATTGATGATTTGGTCACGCGCGGGGTCACCGAACCGTACCGGATGTTCACCTCGCGCGCGGAGTATCGCTTGACGCTACGCGCCGACAACGCGGACCAACGTTTGACCGGCCGAGGCATTGCGATCGGCTGCGTCGGCGCCACGCGCCGCCGCCAGCACGATGCAAAAATGCTGTCTCTTGCCGCGGCTCGCGACTTCGCGCGTTCGGTGTCGCTCACCCCCAGCGAGGCGGATCGCTACGGGCTTGCTCTCAACAAGGATGGCCAGCGGCGCAGCGCCTTCGATCTGCTGTCGCACCCCCACATCGGGGTCGCGGACCTCGCTAAGATCTGGCCTCGATTCTGGGAGGTCCCGGCAAAAACGGCGGAGCAGCTCGAAATCGACGCGAAATACGATGTCTATCTCTCGCGCCAGGCGGCCGATATCGCCGCCTATCGCCGGGACGAGGCCCTCGAACTGCCGGATAGCCTAGACTATTTGCAGTTGCCCGGGCTCTCCATCGAAGTTCGCCAAAAGCTTCATTCCGCCCGTCCCCGAACGATCGGCCAGGCGGCCCGCATGGACGGCGTCACACCTGCAGCACTCACGCTTCTGGCCGCGCACCTCAGACGCAACGGTCGGCCGTCCAAAACTGCGGCTGCCGGAAGCTGATGCCGGAGATCCGCCGGGTTCGTCGCGGTCCAAAGCGCAAGCGAGAAGAGCATGCCCGCACCGCCCAGGCGCCGCTACTCGCCGGCGCCGCGGATCGCGCGCGCGCCCTGGCGCTCACGCCGGTTTCACGTGAAACATTGGAGCGCCTTGAACGGTTTGTCGCGCTTCTGCTGGCATGGCAGCGGAGGACGAACCTGATTGCGCCTTCCACAGTGCCGCTGCTGTGGACGCGACACATCGCCGATTCCCTCCAACTGCTCGAGCTCGCCCCCAACGCGCGGGAGTGGATCGATCTCGGGTCGGGGGGCGGCTTTCCCGGTTTGGTGATTGCCTGCGCGCTTGCGGGCACGCCCGGTGCACGTGTTCATCTCATTGAAAGTCATGGCAAAAAAGCCGCATTCCTGCGCGAGGCTCAGCGCCTGACCGCAACGCCCGCAAGCGTTCACGCCATGCGCATCGAGGAATTCGTCACGACCTACGACGGTCCGGTGGATGTCATCACCGCGCGCGCGGTCGCCCCGCTCAAGTCATTGTTTTATCAAACGTTTCCGCTTCTGGGGAAAAGCGGTGCAATAGCCTTGTTCCCGAAAGGACAACATGCAGAGCTTGAGCTGAGAGAGGCGTGCGAGTCGCCCGCTGTGCAGGCTTGGGGCATGGACGCGACACTCGTTGGGAGCCGTACCGATCCGGCCGGCCGTATTGTTGTGATCCGCAATGTGGAGCGCCGCGGGACTACGCCATAGGATTCCATCCGATTCGCGAAGCGACGCGATGTGATGCTGGACCCGATGTCATGACCGATCACGCGGACTCGCCGCCTCAATCGGTGCCGGAAGCGGCGCAGGTCGTCGCGCTAGCGAGCCGCATTCCCAATCCCGCACCCCCGCGCGTGATCGCGATTGCCAACCAGAAAGGCGGTGTCGGCAAGACCACGACAGCGATCAACCTCAGCACGGCGCTGGCGGCAATCGGCGAGCAGGTGCTGATCATCGACCTCGATCCGCAGGGCAATGCCTCGACCGGGCTCGGCATCGATCGCCGCAGCCGCAGCCACTCGACCTACGACGTGTTGATGGGTGAAGCGAGCTTGTCGGACGCGGTACTGGCCACTGCCGTCCCGCGTCTCTCGATCGCGCCGTCCACGCTCGATCTCTCCGGTCTTGAGCTTGAGGTCAGCCAGGAGCGCGACCGCGCTTTTCGATTGCGTAGTGCGCTTGCACCGCTGCGCGCGCAAACGCCGCGCGTCAGCGACTTCAGTTATGTGCTGATCGATTGTCCGCCGTCGCTCAATCTTCTCACCGTCAACGCCTTGGCTGCCGCCGACGCGATCCTCGTGCCGTTGCAGTGCGAGTTCTTCGCGCTCGAAGGATTGTCGCAGCTCCTGCAGACTGTCGCGACCGTGAAATCCACGCTCAATCCCGAACTCATGATCCACGGCATCGTGCTCACCATGCACGACGCGCGCAACAATCTCTCCAATCAGGTTGTCGCCGACGTGCGCGCGAACAGCAAACAAAAAGTCTATGACACCATCATCCCGCGCAACGTGCGGGTATCGGAGGCGCCATCTTACGGCAAGCCGGTGCTGGTCTACGATCTCAAATGCGTCGGCAGCGAAGCTTACTTGCGCCTCGCGACCGAGATCATTCAGCGCGAGAAGGAATTGATCGCGGCTCCGCCGCGCGTTGACGAAATCATCGACGCGGATCAGCAACACGGGGTTGCGTGATGCAAAACGATTCGGGAGGAACGCCGATGCCAGACGAGGGCCGATCTCGACTTGGTCGCGGGCTGGCGGCGCTCATGGGCGACGTCGGCGCCGAAACGGCGGCGACGCCGGATCGTGCCCGCAATCAACGGCGCGTGCCGATCGAATATCTCAGGCCCAATCCGCGCAATCCGCGACGCAATTATGCGGATGCCGAGCTCGACGAGCTCGCCGCGTCGATCAAAGAGCGCGGCATCATCCAACCCGTAATCGTGCGCGCGCTGCGCGGCGTCAAGGATGCGTACGAGATCATCGCCGGCGAGCGACGCTGGCGAGCGGCGCAACGCGCCGCGCTGCATGAAATCCCGATCGTGCCGGTGGAAGCGAGCGACAGCGAAGCGCTGGAGCTTGCCATCATCGAGAACGTGCAGCGCAGCGACCTCAATCCGCTGGAAGAAGCCGGCGGATATCAGGCGCTGGCGAGCGACTACGGTCACAGCCACGAGGAGATCGCCAGGATTGTCGGCAAGAGTCGCAGCCACGTCACCAACACGCTGCGGCTATTGAAGCTGCCGGAGCCGGTCAAGGCTTACATCCATGCCGGCAAGATTACGGCCGGTGCCGCGCGCATGCTCATCGGCGCGTCCGATCCGGAAGATATGGCGCGCGAAATCGTCGATCGCGGCCTCAACGTCCGTCAAGTCGAGGCCTTGGCGAAGGATCGCGCGTCGGGAAAGGGCAGGGCGGCCAAGACGCGCGCCATGAAATCCGCCGATACGATTGCGCTCGAGCGGCGGGTATCGGACGCGCTCGGCCTTGCCGTCGTCATCGATCACCGCGGCGAAGCCGGCGTGCTGCGCATCCACTACAGCAACCTCGATCAGCTCGACGGGGTGCTGCGGCGGCTTCAAAGGAACTGACCCGGCGATCGACCCGGATCATTCCTTCCGCCGCGCGTCGACCGCGAGCATCAGCAAGGCGCGTTGCGCGATCACCTCCGCCATTGGCGACTGCTGGCGCGCTTCGAGTGCGGCTTCGGCGAGCTGCGCCATCGCGCGTTGAAGCCGCGCCGAACTCCACGCCCTCAGCGCCGACTCAACCAGCGGCTTGCGGTTGAAATGGACGAACGGCTGGATGCCTCCGGCCGCCTCGTTGACCGAGGCGCCTTGATCAATGGCAAGCCTCGCGCGATGCAATTGCGCGACGTGCCGCAACGCGGCCGACAAGATCGTGCCGGGCGACGTGCCGGCCGTGCGCACCTTGCCGAATTGCGCTTCGAGCTCGCGGGTGCGGCCCGCGAACGCGGCATCGATCACGCCGTCGATCGCCAACGTCGAGGCGTCGGCGGCCACCGCCACGACGTCGTCCAACTCGACGCGTGCCTTGCCGCGCGCGAACAGCGCGAGCTTGCGGATTTCATGGCGCGACGCGAGACGATCGCCGCCGAGCAGAGGAAGGAGCGCAGCGCGCGCGTCCGGCGAAATGGTAAGCTCGAATTCGCGCAACTCGTCATCGATGAGCCGGAGCAAGTCTCTTTCCGCATCGGGGTAGCACGGCAGCGCGACGGCCTGTTTTGCGCGCTCGCAGACGGCGCGTAGCGGCGCATTGCGCTTGAGATCGCCCGCCTCGATAACGACGCGGCAGTCCGGCGGGGGAGCGGCAACGAGCGCCTCCAGCGCGGGAGCAAAGTTGCGCGCGCCCGCTTTCACCCAGACCGCGCGGCGGCCGCCGAACAGTGGAATCGTGTTTGCCTCTTCGACAAGGCGCGTCGGCTCGGTCGCGAGCTCATCGCCATCGAGGCGCGCGAGTTGAAACGGATCCTTCGGATCGTCGACCGATCCGCGCACCAGCGCTTCCGCGCGCTCGCGCACCAGGCCCGCGTCGGGTCCGAAGACCAGCACGACGGGCCGATCGGGGCGGGCGAGGAATCTCTCGATCTCCGAGGTTTTCAGCGCGACCATGAAATCTATCGCCAGGACCTCTCGCGGGTGTCCACGCGAGCGAATCGTGGCCGCGGCCGCCGCGACCAAGATACTTGCGACAGAGGATCGCGAGGTGAGCTCTTACGTCCCGGCGATGAAATACGACGCAAGCCGGGACCTGACATTGTCGGCGATCACTTTCGCAGCACGCAGTTCGGCGTCCCGCAATCCGCGCACGCGGGCGAATCGTTGTTCCTGGCCCGGAATGTCGTAGGACACGCGGGCGAACGTCGTGCCGGTCACCACGATCTTGCCGGTCGCGATTTCGGTCAACGTGTAGCTGGCATTGAGCCCGTAGTTCTCGACATCCGGCCGCGAGGTGTTGACATCGACGATGATCGACACTCGCGTCGAGGCGATGGAGATCTTCAGCCGATGGGTTGGAGGCGCTGCATAGCCGCCCCCGGTGAAGTCGTAGAGGAGCGCGTTGCGGATTTCGACCGCGATCCGCGCCTCATCGGTTCCCGATGGCGCAGCGATCTGCAGGATATCGACGGCGCTGAGTTGGTCGCGCAGGACCGGCCCGCCGGTGGGGGACTGCTCGCCATAAAGGGGCTGGAAACAGCCGCCCGTGAGCGCGGCAATCGCCAGCGCGGCGATGGCCCGCAACAGTCTCGGCTGCGATGGGGCGCATGGCGCGTACGCGCCGTCGCATTTCCCCCGGCCGGCCGAGCCCCCCTCATGCCACCACATTGACGATCCTTTGCGGTACCACGATCACTTTCTTGGGCGGCTTCCCATCGAGCGCCCGTTTTACTGCATCGAGCGCCAAAACGGCAGACTCGATCTCGGTCTTCGCAGCATTTCTGGCGACTGTGACATCGCCGCGCTTCTTACCATTGATTTGGACCGGAAGTGTGATCGTGCTTTCGATCAGAAGATCCGCCTCCAGCTTCGGCCAAGCCTCTGACGCAACTAGCGTTTTATGGCCAAGCGCGGCCCAGCACTCCTCCGCCAGGTGCGGCATCATGGGGTGGAAAAGCGAAACCAGGATGGCGGCCGCTTCCCGTACCGCCCAGCGATAGTCGGCCCCTGGCTCACTCTCGAGGTCCGCAAGGGAGGCCTGGAAGGCATTGGCAAATTCGTAGATGTGGGCGACGCATACGTTGAAACGCAGGCGTTCGATGTCCTCCGACACGCGCGCCAGCGCGTGGTGGGCGGCCTTGCGCAGTGCCAGCGCCGGGTCGCCGAAGCGCGACGGGCGCGGCGCATCGGCGGGGCCGGCGACCTCTGCCGCCTCGCGCACGAGCCGCCACAGCCGTTGCACGAAACGCCAGGCGCCCTGCACGCCCTCCTCGGTCCAGATCACATCGCGCTCGGGAGGCGAATCGGACAGCATGAACCAGCGCGCGGTATCGGCGCCGTAGCTGGCGATGATGTCGTCCGGGTCGACCGTGTTGCGTTTCGACTTCGACATCTTCTCGATGGGACCGATCGCCACCGCTTCGCTGGTTGCAATCAGCGTGGCGCGCCGCGCGTCGCCCGCGCCTTCGACTTTCACTTCGGCGGGCATGACCCATTCGCCGTTCGCCGCCTGATAGGTTTCGTGCACCACCATGCCCTGCGTGAACAATCCGGCGAACGGCTCATCGAGGTCGATGTGCCCGGTCGCGCGCATGGCGCGGGTGAAGAAGCGACTGTAGAGGAGGTGCAGAATCGCGTGCTCGATACCGCCGATGTATTGATCGACCGGCATCATCCTATCGGCGACCGGGCGGTTGGTGGGGCGCGGCGTCCACGGATCGGTGAAGCGGATGAAATACCAGGACGAGTCGACGAACGTGTCCATGGTGTCGGTCTCGCGCCGAGCCGACCCGCCGCAACTCGGGCACGCGACATTTTTCCAAGTGGGATGACGGTCAAGCGGATTGCCCGGTCGATCGAAATCGACGTCGTCGGGCAAGGTGACCGGAAGTTCGCTCTCAGGCACCGGCACGATGCCGCAGCGCTCACAGTGGATCACCGGGATGGGGCAGCCCCAGTAGCGCTGGCGCGAAATGCCCCAGTCGCGCAGCCGGAAATTGACTTGGCGTGTGGCCACTGGCCGATTGCCGCGCGATGCGTGTTCAAGACGGCGCGCGACCTCCGCCTTCGCCTCTTCGACGGTCATGCCGTCGAGAAAGCGCGAATTGATCATGCGCCCCTCGCCGTCATAGGCGCTATCGGTTATGACGAAGGTGCTGGGTTCCTGGCCTGGCGGGCAGACCACGGGC
>Ga0307277_10000285_pt1 | contig 18010 bp, 19 predicted proteins | sample ER_DNA_116_FD_194473 | JGI IMG/M metagenome (GOLD analysis project Ga0307277, IMG submission 194473) | Bulk soil microbial communities from the East River watershed near Crested Butte, Colorado, United States - ER_DNA_116 | ecosystem: Environmental > Terrestrial > Soil > Floodplain | place...
CTGGAGGACGGGCCGCAGCTCGGCACGGGCGACGGAACCGAGCTCGAGCCGCTTGAGCTTCCGCAGGATTACTGGGTTCTGCTCGTACTTCCGAACAAACAGGTGAAGAGCTCCACGGAGCGCGTCTATGCCGATTTCGACGCGCGCGGCGGCGAGCGCGGCTACGAGGAACGTCGCGCCTCTTTGCTCGACGCCCTCGCGCGCGTCAAGCGTCCGCGCGATCTTGCCGCGCTCCCGCCGAATGACCTCGCATCGTCTCCGCTCGCGCCTGAGCTTGACGCGCTCGGTGCATTCCGAGCCGACGTGACCGGCGCCGGGCCGACGGTCTACGCACTCTTCTTGCACGGTCACCAGGCGCGCGCAGCGCAGAAGCGAATGTCACGCGAAGCGCGTACCTGGCTCACGGCACCAGCGTGGTACCGTTGATCACATGGCGTACAGCCAGCCAATGATCGAGGCCGGCAGCACACGGATAGGGCGTTGGCTGCGCGAACGCCGACTGCGTCTCGCCCTCTGGGTTGCCGTGGCCGAAGGGCTGCTCGTCGCACTCACGCCCGACCTGACGAAGTGGACGGTGCTCGTCCTCGGCGTGATCCTGCTCGCGTTCTACATGGTCGCGGGCCGCAACATCCGCTGGGATGTGGCGCGTCAGCTCTCGTGGATTGCGGCGGCGTCGCAGGCGCTCGCGATCCTCGTGGTCATCCTCGCCTTCGTGCTCGGCCTCCTGGCCATCGTTGCGATCGTCGTCTTCGCGATCATCGCCCTCGTGTACCTCTTCTCGGACGCTCGGCGCACCTAAGCTTCCCCTTATCTATGGGGCGTAGCCAAGTGCGAGGCGCCGCTTGGGGCGCCGACCGTCAAGGCCGTGGCGGCTTTGCCGCCGCGGCCGCCGTCCGGCCGGCGTCGGCAGCACGTCGCTGCGACACTTGCAGAGAAGCGTTGTGATGGGGCGTAGCCAAGTGGTAAGGCAGCGGGTTTTGGTCCCGCGATCCCAGGTTCGAATCCTGGCGCCCCAGTTCTGATGGCTTCCGATCTCGCAGCCGTCGTCATGGCGGCCGGCCTTGGCACGCGGATGAAGTCCGCGACGCCGAAGCACTTGCACGCGCTGCTCGGGCGGCGCCTCGTCGACTGGGTAGTCGAGGCGGTGCGCCCGCTCGGCGCGGATCCGCTAGTCGTCGTTCTTTCGCCGGAGGCATCGGATGCACTGGACGGCGTAACGGTCGCGGTTCAGCAGCAGCCACTCGGCACCGGTGACTCGCTCCGTGCAGCACGCGAGAGTGTCGGCGACGCGAAAACGGTGCTCGTGGTGTCGGGCGATCATCCGCGTATCACCTCGGACATGTTGGAACAGTTAGTCGCAGAGCACCGATCTGCGACAGCCGCAGCGACCGTGCTCTCGTTTGAGCCGCCCGATGCTCGTGCGTACGGCCGTATCGTCCGCGACGGCAGCGGCCGCCTAAAGGCAATCGTCGAGGATGCTGATGCCGATGACGCGCAGCGTGCGATCCGAGAGGTCAACTCGTCGATCTACGTCTTCGAAGCTGACAAGCTGTGGCCCGTGCTCGAACGGATCGAGCCGGCGAACGCGCAGGGCGAGTTCTACCTCACGGACGCGGTGCGGCTCCTGGTCGAAGGAGGAGAGGAGGTTGTCGTGTTCAAGGCTCCGGATGCCGATGAAGTGGAAGGAGTGAACACGCGTGCGGAGCTGGCCGACGCAGCTGCTTTCCTACGCGCGCGCGTGAACAGAGAGCACATGCTGGCAGGCGTCACCATCGTGGATCCGCAGACGACCTGGATCGATCCCGACGTCGAGCTCGAACCCGACTCGACGATCCATCCCTTCACGGTCCTGCGCGGCCGCACCCGCGTTGCGGCCGGCGCCGAGGTGGGCCCGCACGTTGTTGCGGATGACGCCGAGATCGGGCCCGATGCCAAGGTCGGCCCCTTCTGTTACCTCCGGCCCGGCACCAAGTTGGGGGCGGGCGCGAAGGCAGGGACGTTCGTCGAGATCAAGAACTCAGAGATCGGTGCCCGGACGAAGGTGCCGCACCTGTCCTACATCGGCGATGCCGAGGTCGGCGAGGACTCCAACCTCGCGGCCGGGAACATCACCGCCAACTTCCCCCACCAGCCCGGCCGGCCCAAGGGGAAGACCAAGATCGGGCGGAACGTCAGGACCGGCATTCACAATGGGTTCGAGGCGCCGGTGGAGGTCGGGGACGATGCTTGGATTGCAGGCGGTTCGTACATAACAGAAGATGTCCCTCCCGAATCGCTCGCCGGCTTCCCGCCGAAGCAGATAACGAAAGAGGGCTACCTCCGTGGAAATCGCAACGACTGAGCAGCCGCGCCTGACCGGGCTCGAGGTCGCCGAGACCAAGCCCGAGCTGAAGCCTGAGCACTGGATCGAGCGCGGCCCGTCCAAGCGGCTCATGCTCTTCTCCGGCCGCTCGCATCCCGCGCTGGCGCAACGGATCGCGGAGAAGCTCGGCATCCAGGTGGGCGACGTATCGCTGCGCACGTTCGCGGACGGCAACACGTACTGCCGCTACGAGGAGTCGATCCGCGGTGCTGATCTCTTCATCGTCCAGACGAGCTCGCCACCCGTCGACCAGCACCTGATGGAGCTCCTGATCATGATCGACGCGGCCAAGCTGGCTTCAGCGAAGCGGATCACCGCCGTGCTGCCGCTTTATCCCTATTCGCGCCAGGACAAGAAGTCGCGGCCAAGGGAAGGGATCACGGCGAAACTCGTCGCGGAGATGATCCAGACCGCGGGCGCCGACCGCGTCCTCACGATGGACCTCCACGCGGGGCAGATTCAAGGCTTCTTCGAAGTGCCGGTCGACCACATGACTGCGCTGCCGATGCTCGCGCAGTACGTGCGCGATCTCGGACTTCCGGAAGACGTCGTCGCAGTCGCGCCCGACACCGGCCGCACGCGCCTGGCGAGCAAGTTCGCCGAGATGATCGGCGGCGACCTGGCCGTTCTGCAAAAGGATCGTCCGGCACACAACGTCGCGCGCGTCACGAACGTCATCGGCGACATCGACGGCAAGTGCGCGGTGATGACCGACGACATGGTGGACACCGCAGGCACGCTCGTTGCCGGTGCCGAGTTCCTGAAGGAGCGCGGCGCGAAGAAAGTCTTCGCCTGCGCTACGCACGGCATCTTCTCGCCGCCGGCGATCGAGCGGATCGAGGGAAGTGCCCTCGACAAGGTCATCGTCACCGACACGGTCCCGATCGACCCGCTTACCAAGCCCGAGCGGGTGACGGTGCTGACCGTTGCCGACATCCTCGCCGAGACGATCCACAACGTTTTCTCCGACGATTCGGTCTCCGCGATCTTTGGGGATATGAACGCTCTGTTCTAAGCGGGCGTTTCCGAATCCTGAAGGCGGGTTAGGACTCCTCCATGCGACGCGGACGAGGAATCAGTCTCCTTGGGCTGGTGTACGTGGGCGTCGGAGTCGCCGTAGCCGCCAACCACAACTATTTCGACAACATCCACGGTTGGCGCGGTGTGCTCTCGGCGATCTTCGCCGTCTTCCTCTGGCCTCTGATCCTGTTGGGGATCGACCTCCACATAAAGAAGTAGCTACCATTCGCCGCCGAAAATGGCGGGCGAGCGAATCAAGCTGACGGTGAAGGAGCGCGAGTCGCGCGGCTCCGCCGATTCTCGGCGCCTGCGCAAGCAGGGCTTCATCCCCGGCGTCCTCTACGGCAAGGGGAAAGGCTCCTACGCCATCTGCGTGCCCGAGCGCGAGCTGCGACGCGTGCTGACCGGCGCAGGCGGCCTCCACGCGATCCTCGACGTCGTCCTCGAGGGCCAGGCGACGACCCATGCATCGATCCTCAAGGACTACCAGCAGGATCCGATCCGCGGCCACATCTCGCACATCGATCTCCAGGAGGTGCGCCTCGACCAGTCGATCCAGGCGAGCGTCACCGTCCAGTTGATCGGGGAGCCGGCTGGGGTGAAAGAAGGCGGTGTGCTCTCGCAAGTACAGCGGGAGATCAACGTCGAAGCCCTGCCGATGGAGATTCCCGAGCACATCGACCTCGACGTCACCGGCATGGCGATCGGCGACTCGCTGCGCCTGGCCGACCTCGTTCCGGTCGAGGGCGTCACCTATCTCGACGACCCGGAGGAGACGGTGCTCGCGAGCGTCGGCCTCCCGGCACGCGAGATCGAGCCCGAGGCCGAGGAGCTCGAAGAGGGCGAGGAGCTGGCGGAGGGCGAGGAAGCGCCAGAGGGCGCCGAAGGCGCTGCCGAGGGCGAGGCCGCAGAGGCGGGCTCGGACTCGGGCGAGTCCAGCACTCCCGAAGGCTAATGCGCCTCCCGTGGCGTCGAGGCGACCGTGCCTCGTCGCTGGAGTTGCTCGTCGTCGGCCTCGGGAATCCCGGTCGCGAGTACGCGGGCAACCGCCACAACGTCGGTTGGATGGTCGTCGAGGAGCTCGCGCGCCGGCACGGCGCGTCGTGGAAGGGGAAGTTCTCCGGCCAGTTCGCGGAGCTGCGACTGGACGGTCATCGCGTCGGGCTGCTGAAGCCCGAGACGTACATGAACGAGTCGGGCCGATCCGTCAGCGCGGCGGTGCGTTTCTTCAAGCTCGAGCCTGACGCGGTCCTCGTCGTGCACGACGAGATCGATCTCGAGCCGGGGCGGTTGCAAGCCCGTAGCGGAGGCGGGCTCGCCGGCCACAACGGGCTCCGCTCGATCGCCGCGCATCTCAAGACGCCGGACTTTCTCCGTCTGCGCGTCGGCGTCGGGCGGCCCGGGCGAGGCGATCCACGCAAGCCGGCCGACTACGTGCTCTCGAACTTCACGGCGGAAGACGACGCGGACACAGTCGTCGCGCGTGCCGCAGACGCGGTCGAGAAACTCGACGCCGAAGGGCTCGAGCGCGCCCAGGCGCAGTTCAACTAGCTGCCGCGGTCACTTCTTCGAAGCTCGGCGCTCCCCGGATGGAGCGGTTCACCGTGGTCGCAACCGCCAGGATGACAAAGCCGCCAAGGACGAAGGCGGCGGTGGTCCTGACTGAGTAAGAGGCAAGGAGGAGGCCCGCGACGACCGGTCCCAGCGGGAAGGCGAGCAGGGCGAGCGACCTGGCGACGCTGTTCACTCGTCCCTGCAACCGGTCGGGCACGATCGCCACGCGATAGCCGATCACCATGGCGTTGACGGTCGGGTTGAAGAAGATCAGCGGAGCTGTCCCCGCGACGAGCACGAACACGTTGGGCTCGATCACGAAAGCGACGATCCCGAGTGCCAGCCACGCCGACAACACGAGCACGGCGCGCATCGGGAGCAGTCGCAAGAATCGCGGCGCAGCGATCGAGCCGAGCAGCGAAAACGCACCGGTTACGGCCACGAGCGCACCGATCGCCGCGGAGGAGAGACCCTGGCGTTTCGCGGCGACGATCAGGACGAGCTCCAGGGCGCCGAAGAGGAAGTTCCCCCCGACGAAGAGCAGCGCGCAGGTGCGGAGGAATGCGTGGCCCCAGAGCCAGGCGAGCCCTTCCTTGATCTGGGTCCAGATGCCGGCCGTCTCCCTCGTCTCCCTCTCCTCCTGGAACGGCGTCCGCATTGCAAGCAGCGTTCCGGTCGAGAATGCGTAGGAGACCGCGTCCACCAGAAACGGCAGCGATCGCGCGAGCCCGAAGAGTGCGCCTCCGAGCGATGGCCCTGCGAGGTAGACGCTCGACATCCGAGCCTGCTCGGTCGCAAAGGCCCGCTGGAGCTGCGGCGCCGGAACAACTGAACGGACAGCGCCGATCTCGGCAATGTTGAAGATGACGAACATCGTCCCTTCGATGAAGGCGACGATCAGGATCTGTGGGAACGTGACGTGTCCGGTTGCCGCGCTGACACCGAGCGAGCCGAGCGCGACGACCCGGACGACATCGGCCCAGATCATCAGCCACTTTCGGTTGAAGCGGTCGGACGCAACCCCCGCGGGAAGGGCAAACAGCGCGTAGGGCACGAGGCGCGCGAACGCTGCTAGCCCGGCCTTCGCCGGTGAGCCCGTGAGCGCCAGCACGAGCAACGTGTAGGCGATCCCTGACGCCTCCGAGCCGACGGTCGACAGTGCCTGCCCGATCTGAAGGAGGACGAAGTCCCGATTCCGTCGGAGCGGGACCAACTCGCGCTCCGCGGCGGGTCGACCATCCATGCGGCGGTACCATGACAACCGCCGAACCCACGGGGTTCGGCCTTTCGTCATGGACCAGTCGATCTTGCACCCGTTCGTTGCGGAGCTCCGCGCGACCGAACGCCTCAAAGGCTTTGCCGAGGCGTTTCCAAAGCCGGCCCGCGTCTCGGAGCCGGCGCTGCCGTTGCTGCTCGCGTCGCTCCACGAGGAGCTCGACCGCCCGCTCGTTCTGCTGGCCCCGGAGGATCAGGACGCCCGTGACGCCGCCGAAGGAGCGGCCTGGTTCCTCGGTGACGACCGCGTCGCGATGCTGCCGAGCCGGGGCGTCCACTGGGGCTCCGGCCTCGAGCCCGCGCCGCACCTCGTCGGCGAACGCGCTCGCGCGCTCGATGTGCTCGCCGCGGGTGGGCTCGTCGCAGCTTCGGCCGCGGCGCTGGCCGAGCCGATGCCACCGCCGAGCGCGAGGCCTCAGCCGATCCGGATCGCGCCGGGCGAAGGGATCAGCCTCGAACAGCTCTCCGAGACGCTTGCGCTCGCCGGCTACGAACGTGTGGAGCGCGCCGACGAGCGCGGCCAGTTCGCGGTTCGCGGCGGGCTCGTCGACGTCTTCCCGACGACCGGCCGGGAGCCGCTCCGCATCGAGTTCTGGGGCGACGACATCGAACAGATGCGTGCGTTCTCGCCGTTCACGCAGCGCGCACTCCATCCGGTCGAGACCGCGGTCATCTATCCAGCCGTCGAGCGCCGCCTGGATCTCGTCGAGCCGACGCTCGTCGACGACGGCAAGGCGATCCCGGTCCCGACCGATCTGGTGCGGCCGGTGCCGCGCGGCCCCGATCTCGTGTGGCAGGCCGACGAGGTCCGGATGGTCTGGGAGGAAGAGGGGCTCGAGCCGGTGCCGTTCGGGAAGGCGGCCTTGCTGGACACGCTTCCCGCGGGCCAGCCGTTCGCCTTCGAGGCTCAAAGGCCGGCGCTCGTTGCCCGAGGACTGGCGGAAGCCGAGAACGAGCTCGCCGCGTTCGTGCGGTCGGGTCAGCGCGTCGTCGTCGCCTTCCCGCACCTCGGCGAGGCGCTTCGCCAGAAGAACCTTCTACGCCGCATCGAAGCGCGCGTCGTTGCCGAAGGAGAGGAGCTGCCACGCGAAGCGGGGCTTACGTTCGCCGTCACGCCTGCGCGACGCGGCTTCGTCTGGCGTGACCTGGGCATCGTCCTCCTGCCGGACACACAGGTCTTCCGCAAGCGGCCGCCCCGTGAGCGGCGAGTCGGCGGGCGCGCGCTGCAGTCGTTCGCGGATCTCCGCAGCGGCGACTTTGTCGTCCACGAGGACCACGGCGTCGGGAAGCTGCTCGGCTTCGAGACCAAAGAAGTGGCCGGCGTCACGCGCGACTACCTCTTCCTCGGCTTCCGAGGCGACGACCGGCTGTACGTTCCGCACGAGCAACTCGGCAAGGTGTCGCGCTACATCGGCGCGGACAACTCCGCGCCTGCACTGTCGAAGCTCGGCGGCAAGGCGTGGGACAACCTCAAGAACCGCGCGCGGGAGTCAGTGCGAGAGCTCGCCGGCGAGCTGCTTGCGCTGTACGCGCAACGGCAGCAGGCTCCGGGCGTGGCCTACGACCTGCGTCACGAATACCTCGAGCGGCTCGAGGCGGAGTTTCCCTACCGAGAGACACCGGACCAGATGGCTGCGATCGAAGCGGTGAAGGAAGACCTGGAGGCGCCCCGGCCCATGGACCGCCTCGTGTGCGGCGACGTCGGCTTCGGCAAGACCGAGGTTGCGATCCGTGCAGCGTTTGCGGTTGCCGTCAACGGCCGCCAGACGCTGATGCTGGCGCCGACGACGATTCTCGCCGAGCAGCATTGGCACACGTTCCGCCAGCGCTACCGCGACTTCCCCGTTCGCGTCGAGATGGTCTCGCGCTTCCGACCACCGCGAGAAGTCAAGCAAGTGCTCGCGGACTTCAAGGAGGGCAAGGTCGACGTCCTGATCGGGACGCACAGGGTCCTCAGCCGCGACGTCATCCCGAAGGACCTCGGGCTCGTCATCCTCGACGAAGAGCAACGCTTCGGCGTCGCGCAGAAGGAGCTGCTGCGTGCTTTGCGGCTCGAGGTCGACGTGCTGACATTGAGCGCGACGCCGATTCCGCGCACCTTGCACATGTCGCTCTCCGGGCTCCGCGACATCTCGATCATCGAGACACCGCCGGAGGGCCGGCGTCCCATCCGCACGACGGTCGGGGAATACGACGAGGAGGCGATCAAGCTCGCCCTCGAGCGCGAAGTGGAGCGTGGGGGCCAGGCCTTCTACCTCCACAACCGCGTCGAGACGATCGACGAGGCGCTGGAGAAGCTGCAGCAGCTCTCGCCGAATCTCCGCTTCCTCGTCGCGCACGGCCAGATGCGCGAGCGGGAGCTGGAGGAGAAGATGCACGCCTTCCTACGCGGCGATGCGGACGTCCTCGTGTCGACGACGATCATCGAGTCGGGCCTCGACATCCCGCAGGCGAACACCCTGATCATCGAGCGGGCGGACCAGCTCGGGCTGTCGCAGCTCTACCAGATTCGCGGACGGGTCGGCCGCTCCGACGTGACCGCCCATGCGTTCCTCTTCTATCCGGACATGTCGGAGCTGAGCCCTGAGGCACGCGCGCGCCTTGCCACGCTCGCGGACCACACCGAGCTCGGCGCGGGCTTCGCGATCGCGATGCGCGATCTTGAGATTCGCGGCGCCGGCAATCTGTTGGGCGACGAGCAGTCGGGCCACGTCGCCGCACTCGGCTTCGAGCTGTACGTGGAGATGCTCGCCGAAGCCGTCGCCGAGCTCTCCGGCGAGCGCCGCGTCGCCGCCCGCCCCGTCCGGGTCGACGCGCGAGTCGACGCGTACGTGCCGCCGGACTACATCGCGTCGGAGGCGCTCAAGATCGATCTTCACCGACGGCTCGCGTTGAGCGAGTCCGAGGACGAGCTGCGCGAGTTGCAAGCAGGAACGGAGGACCGCTTCGGCCCGCTGCCCGAGCCGGTCGAGAATCTCTTCCTGATCCAGGAGGCAAAGCTGAAGCTGGCACGCGCCGGTGCCGACTACTTCGTTTTTCGCGGAGGCAAGGCGAGCGTCGGGCAGATGGTGCTCGGCGCCGAGGAGCTTCGCGAGCTGCGGCGACGCATCGACACTGCTGTCTACACGACCGCGAACCACGAGGTCTCTCTGCGTGAGGAGGGTTTTCCGCAGGCGCTCCGCCTGGTCGACGCCATTCAATCCGTGCGTGCCGGAAACGGCGCGTAAGCCGCCACGAGTTCCGGGCCGCGACGGGAGTATGATCCTTTTGTAGCGACCTAGCGTGTTGCCGCACCGCACCCCCGCTTTTCGTCCTCCAACACAAGGGGAGCAAGATGCTCAAGCGACGGAATCTCTGGATGCTGCCTGCCGCGATCGGCGCGTCCTTGACGTTGATGGTGGCCGGTGCCGTCCTTGCCAACGGCTTCCCCAAGGTTTTCTCTGATGAGACTGCCTCCGCGACACCGAGCTTGGGTTTCGCGAGCACGGTCATCGCCCGGGGTACCTTCTCCCAGAGCTACACCTTCGGAACACCGAATGTCGTCACCGTCACGCGGAAGGTCAGAGTCAAGACGAAGAGCGGGTTTGTCACGAAGACGATCAAGATCAAGGTCGACTCCGTCCAGAGAGCCATCACGTGCGACCCGACGAACCCCTGTGACACGGCGTTTCAGCAGGCAACGGTTCAGCCGGGAGGGTCATCTGGCTGGCATACGCACCCAGGCGCGACCTTCGTCGCCGTGGGCGAGGGGGAGGGCACGATCTATCGCGCCGTCGGCTCCGACTGTCCGGCGACGAAGATCGGTGTAGGGACGGGCTTTGCTCAGATGCCGACCGAGCTGCACATGGTCCGAAACGAGGGGACGGTCCCGTTCACCGTGTACACGCTCTACGTCCTCCCGCCCGGAACTCCGAACACGGGAATCAGAATCGACCAGCCCCAGCCGGCGGCCTGCCCCTCGATCCACTAACGGCTCGTAGTCCCAATCGGCGCGCGGCCGCGGTCGGCCTGGACGCGCATGGAGCAACAGGCGGTTGGCGAGTCGCTGCTATACTGGCCGCGCGTCGGGCAGCGTGACGAATCCGCTGCAAACGGCGCATTTTCCATGAAACGATCCATTCTTCTTACGCTCTGCTCGCTTGCGCTCATTGTCGCGGGCTGCGGTGGCACCTCGACGGCGTCGCTGAGCTCCGATGACGCCGCAGTGGTCGGCTCGCAGGCGATCACCAAGGACGAGTTCCAGGGGCTGATGGACCGCGCGAAGGCGAGCTACGACGCGCAGAAGAAGCCCTTCCCGAAGCCGGGCACAGCTGCGTACGAGCAGCTCAAGGGCCAGGCGGTGACGTATCTGATCCAGCAGGCCGAGTTCGAGCAAGAGGCCGACTCGATGGGGATCAAGGTCACCGACGACCAGGTGAACAAGTACCTCGAGAAGCTGAAGAAGCAGTTCTACGGCGGCAGCGACGCGCGCTACCAGAAGGCGCTCAAGCAGCAAGGGCTGACCGAGCAGCAGGCCAAGGACTCGACGCATGCCCAGTTGATCTCCGAGGAGCTCTTCAAGAAGGTGACGAAAGGCGTCACGGTCTCGCAGGCAGAGGTCAAGGCCTACTACAGCTCTCACAAGTCCCAGTACGGGCAGCCGCAGACACGCGAGGTGCGGCACATCCTCGTGCCGAAGAAGGCTCTCGCCGACTCGATTTATGCGCAGCTGAAGGCCGGCGCGAACTTCGCGAAGCTGGCGAAGAAGTATTCGAAGGATCCCGGTTCCGCGTCGAACGGCGGCAAGCTGACGATCTCGAAGGGGCAGACCGTCCCGGCTTTCGACAAGACTGCCTTCGCTCTGAAGAAGGGCGAGCTGTCACCGCCGATCCATACGCAGTACGGCTACCACATCATCCAGGCCCTCTCCGAGGTCAAGGCGGCCCAGACGACCTCGCTGAGCAAGGTCGAGTCGTCGATCAAGCAGCAGCTCGAGCAGCAGCGCAAGAACGACGCGATGACGAAGTGGGTCGACACGAAGAAGAAGAGCTACTGCAAGTCGGGCATCAAGTACCAGGTCGGGTACCAGCCCAACCCGGATCCGTGCGCAACGCTCACCGGCGCGACCACCACGACGACACAGTAAGTGAGCCTCGCCGAGGCGCTCGTCGACCTCCAGGACTTGACCGAGCGGCTTCGCCGCGAGTGTCCCTGGGATCGCGAGCAGACCGAGCGCACGATCGTTCCGCATACCGTCGAGGAGGCCTACGAGGTTGCCGACGCGGCAATCGGCGGGGATGACGCGAAGCTTGCGGACGAGCTCGGCGACCTGCTGTTCCAGGTGTACTTCCTGGCCCTTCTCCTTTCGGAGAAGGGCCAACTGGGGTTGGAGGAGATCGCGCGTGGCGTGCACGAGAAGTTGGTGCGCCGGCATCCGCATGTATTCGGCGGGACTGAGCTCGACACTCCTGGTGAGGTTCGCCGTACGTGGGAGTCCAGTAAGCGAGACCTGGAAGGTCGAGCAGGGATCTTTCACGATGTGCCCGAGTCGCTTCCTGCGCTGCTGTATGCGCGCAAGGTGCAGCGGCGCGCTGCTGCGGTCGACTTCGAATATCCGGACACCGCCGGCGCGCTCGCTGATCTCGACGACGAGGTGCGCGAGCTGAAGGAGGCGCTCGCCGAGGCCGGCGAGACCGCACCGGAGACGGAGCCGCCCCCGCACGTGTTCGAGGAGATGGGAGACGTGCTCTTCGCGGCCGTCAACGTCGCACGGCGTCTGAACGTGGATCCCGAGCTCGCCTTGCGCTCGATGTCCCGCCGCTTTGTCGAGCGCGTCGAACGTGCCGAACGCACCGCGGCGGGCGAAGGGAAGTCGTTCGCCGAGTTGCCGCTGGAGGAGCAAGACCGCTACTTCGATCGCGCCAAGGAGGAGTTCGAATGAGTGCATCCTCGATCGCACGAGTGCACGGGCGGCAGATCCTCGACTCGCGGGGAAATCCAACCGTTGAGGTCGATGTCGTGCTCGAATCGGGTGCGACCGGGCGCGCCGCAGTGCCTTCCGGAGCGTCCACCGGGCAGTTCGAGGCCGTCGAGCTTCGTGACGGCGACGAGCGGTCGTATCGCGGCAAGAGTGTTCTCAACGCCGTCCGCAATGTCGAGACGGAGATCGCCGGCGCCGTCACCGGGCTCGATGCTGAAGACCAGCGAACGCTGGACCTGACGCTGATCGAGCTCGATGGAACGAAGAACAAGTCGCGCCTCGGAGCCAACGCCATTCTCGGCGTCTCGCTGGCAGCGGCAAAGGCCGGTGCAGCCCATGCAGGCGTGTCGTTATTCCGGTGGATCGGCGGGGTCGGCGCACACGTCCTCCCGGTGCCGATGTTGAACGTGATCAACGGCGGCGCCCACGCGCAGAACTCGCTCGACCTCCAGGAGTTCATGCTCGTGCCTGCCGGCGCGGATTCCTTCGCCGAAGGCCTGAGGATCGGTGCCGAAACCTTTCATGCGCTCAAGGACGTCCTGCACGAGCGCGGACTGTCAACCGGAGTGGGCGACGAGGGCGGTTTTGCGCCAGAGCTGGAGTCGACCGAGGCGGCGATCGAGGCGGTGCTCGAGGCCGCCGAGCGAGTGGGGCATCGCGACCGCGTGGCGATCGCGCTCGATCCTGCGTCGTCCGAGCTCTATCGCGACGGCGGCTATCACCTGGAGCGCCAGGGTCAGATCATGAGCGCCGACGAGCTGATCGATCTCTACGCAACGTTGGCCGATCGCTATCCGGTGGTCTCGATCGAGGATGGACTCGCGGAAGACGAGTGGGGCGCGTGGAAGACGATGACCGATCGTCTCGGCGATCGCATGCAACTCGTCGGCGACGACCTCTTCGTGACCAACGTGGAGCGGTTCCAGCGCGGCATCGACGAAGGAGTCGCGAACGCGATCCTCGTCAAGGTCAACCAGATCGGAACCCTGACGGAGTCACTCGATGCGATCGAGCTGGCGCGCGCCAGCGGCTACGGCGTGGTGATCTCCCACCGCTCCGGCGAGACAGAGGACACGACCATCGCCGACCTGGTCGTGGCGACCGGCGGGGGCCAGATCAAGACAGGCGCCCCCTCGCGGACCGACCGTGTCGCGAAGTACAACCAGCTGCTACGGATCGAGGAAGAGCTCGGCGACGCCGCTGTCTATCCGGGGTGGTCGGCCTTTCCGAGATTCGGGCGGTAGCACGCTGGGGGAACCTCCCGGTTCCCCCAGGCCCCTTCCACTGGTCCGCTGCGCGGACAGTCGCTACGCGACTCCGCGTATGCAGCGCCGACGTATCCCGGCGCTACTCTGAGTGCCATGGCTTCGATGACGCCGCGCCGGACGAAGATCGTCGCGACGATCGGCCCTGCGTGCTCGACGCCCGAAAAGGTCCGGGAGCTCGTCGACGCCGGGATGGACGCGGCGCGGCTCAACCTCTCACACGGGACTCATGAAGATCATGCGGCGAGAGCGAAGCTCGTCCGCGACGTCCAGGAGGAGGTCGGCAGGCCGCTCGCGCTGATCGGCGACCTACAGGGACCGAAGTTCCGAGTCGGAGGGCTCGACCAGCCGCTGGTCCTGACTCAGGGCGCTGAGGTGACGGTGGTGACGAGCGGAGACGGCGCCGGGAACGGCGAGCTGCCGGTTGCGCCGGCCGCCATCGGCGAGGTCTTGCGTCCGGGACACGAGGTGTTGATCGACGACGGGATGATCCGGCTCCGTGTCGATGCGGTGGAGGCCGGCCGGTTCCGTTGCGGAATCGTCGTGGGCGGGACCGTGACGTCCCACAAGGGCGTGAACCTTCCCGGCGTCCCGATCCCGATCCCGTCGCTGACGCGGAAAGACCTCCAAGACCTCGAGTTCGCCCTCAAGCTCGGGTGTGACTTCATCGCGCTGTCCTTCGTGCGATCCGCCGCTGATGTCCGTGACCTGAAGGCGCTGATCGAGCAAGAGGGATCGACCGCCCACGTGATCGCGAAGATCGAGAAGGCAGAAGCAGTAGACGCGCTCGACGACGTGCTCGCGGAAGCTGACGCGGTCATGGTCGCCCGCGGCGACCTGGGCGTCGAGATCGGCCCGGAGCTCGTGCCGCTCGTGCAGAAGCGGATCATCGCCAGAGCGCTCGAGCGGGGGAAGCCCGTGATCACCGCGACACAGATGCTGGAGTCGATGATCCACCACCCCGAGCCGACGCGCGCCGAGGCCAGCGACGTCGCCAACGCTGTCCTCGACGGCACCTCCGCGATCATGCTCTCGGGCGAGACAGCGATGGGCGAGTACCCGGTGCAGGCGGTGCAGACGATGGACCGCATCGCGCGTGCGGTCGAGCCGAGCCTGGGTTACCGCCATCAAATTCCTGAAGCGACCGATGACCCGACGATCGGGAACGCCATGTCCAATGCTGCGTGCGACCTCGCCGAGGCGCTCGGCGCGAAGGCGATGCTCGTGCCCACCTTCACCGGACGCACGGCGTCGGCAGTCGCGAGGCTGCGCCCGCGCCGGCCGATCGTCGCCCTGACCCACAAGCAGTGGTCGGTGCACCAGATGGCAATCGAGTGGGGCGTGACGCCGATCTGGATCCGTGAGTGCAAGGACGTCGAGGATCTCTGGAACCGTTCCCTGGATGCCGCCAAGGAGGCGGGGCTGATCGAGTCCGGCGACACGGTGGTGATCACCGCCGGGACTGCGGTCAACATCCCGGGCTCGACGAACGTCATCAAGGTCGACGTCGTTACGTAAGAGGAGCCGACGAGGCTTGCGCGAATCTTGCGCACATGGCCGCAAGAGCTTCACGACGTCCACCCCTAGCGTCGCTCGCCCGGCGCTGGCTGGCCGTCGTGCTCGTCTCGGTGATCGGGTACGCGTACTACCACCCGATCAGAAGCTGGCTCGAGACGCGCCAAGAGCTCTCCTCGCGGCGTGCCGAAGTCGGTCGGCTTGCGAATGAGAAGCGCGCTCTCCAGGACCGGCTCCAGTTCTCGGCCAGCAGCGACGCGCTCACGCGTGAGGCGCGCAGGCTGGGTTTCATCCGGCCGGGCGAGCACCTCTTCATCGTCAAGGGCATCCAGGCCTGGAAGAAGGCACACACTACGATCGACGGTGATGGAAAGTGATCGCGCCGCCGTCGAACGCCAGCTAGGCCGGCCGCCGCGGGCCTTCAGGCGCGTTGTCGTCCGCTGTCCGTTCGGACTTCCAGCGGTCACGGAGCAGCAGGCGTTCGACGACAACGGCGAGCCGTTCCCGACGACCTTCTGGCTCACCTGTCCACAGTTCGTCGCAGCCGTGTCTCGGCTCGAGGCGGCCGGCGGCGTTGAGCGCTGGACCCGCGCCGCCGCCGAGGATCCCCGGCTAGCTGTGAGCCTCGAGGGTGCGCAGGCACGGCAGCGCGAGCTGCGACCGGAGCTCGACCTCGGCGTGGGCGGTGCGCACCCGGGAGCGGGAAGCCTCAAGTGCCTCCACGCCCACGTGGCGTTCGCGCTGGCCCAGCCGGGCTACGAGTTGGGCGAGCAGATCCTCGCGGAGGTCGACTTCGCCTGGCCGCCTGTTTGCTGCGCTTCGTAACGGATAGGTTCTTCGCCCGTGTCGGTAGTGATCGATGTCGCCAGACGAGAATGGGAAGACGGCTACCGCCGCTTTCAGGTCGCGTCGCGGGATCCCGTCGCTGCTGACCGCTTGAGCGAGCAACTGGAGGTCGTCACCGCAGAACTGCGCCGCCGGATCGGCCAGACATTCACCCTCGAGGAGTTGGTGGCCCTGTACGAGCGCGCCGAAGCGTGGGTGCGTGACTCGGTCTCCGAGCATGCTCCGACGCCGGGATGGCCCCGCACGCTCGCAGTCGTCGAGGACACGGCGTTCCACCTCTACCAGCGCGGCGCCGTCGACTACAAGCCGTGACGGCGCTGACCCCGGTCGAGCGGAACGAGCGCCGCCGGCTGCAGCGGCGCCGGGAGGCGATCAGGTGGAGCGTCCGCGTGCTCCTGGTCATCCTGGTCTTCTCCCTGGGCGTCGCCCTGGGCCAGGCGATCCAGGACAACCCCCAGCCCGGCCAGACGGTCACTTTCGACCGCACGCTCCACGTTCCCACCACCGGAAAGCAAGGTTCGACCATTACCCCCTGAATCGCGTTGTTAGGAAGGCGCACGTTTGGGTAGATTCGAGGGATGGCGACGCGCGAACCGAGTCCGCGCCGGGCTGCCGCCGGCGAGAACGACTGGCTGACGCTCGGCCAGGCGGCGAAATTCCTGGGCGTCGCCCAGAGCACGATCAGGAAGTGGTCCGATGTCGGACGAGTCCCGGCCTTTTACACCCCAGGTGGGCATCGCCGCTACAAGCGCCACGACCTCGAAGCCTTCCTCGAGCGCTCGGGACCCGGGAAGCCGGCACGCGGCCCGCTCGTGCTGCTCGTCGACGACGACCCGCAGGTGCGCGAAGTCGTGCGCATCAACCTGGAGATGGAAGGCTACGCCGTCCGGGAAGCGGGGAACGCGGAGGACGGGCTTGCCGCGCTCGAGGACGAAGCGCCCGATCTGATTCTGCTCGACGTGATGATGCCGCAGGTCGACGGCTGGGAGATGTTGCGACGCGTGCAGGAGCGGCACGGTGTGGGCTCGATCCCGGTCGTGATGTTCAGCGGCCAGCTCGATGCAGGGGCTGAAGCGGTCGAGCGCGGCGCGCAGGGCTTCGTCGGCAAGCCGTTCGACTTGCGCGCGCTGATCGAGCAAACGAAGCAGATCGTTCCGGCCTGATCTCGCTCGACCGGCAGCTCGAGCGCTGGGTCGTGCACCATCGCGCGGGCTGGTTGAATCCGGTCTTCGAAGGGCTCTCGTACGCGGGCCGGCTCGGGATCCTCTGGATCCTCATCGCGCTCGTGCTCTGCGCGGCCTACCGGCGCTGGGGCGTCTTTGCCCTCACCGTGATCGCAGTCGCGCTGGCGGACTGGTCCGCGACAGGATTGAAGGCGATCATCGACCGACCGCGTCCACCGTTGCGTTACGCGGAGCCGAAGACGCTCGTTCCCGTGCCGCACGACGCGTCGTTCCCGTCCGGCCATGCGGCGACGAGCTTCGCGGCCGCGACGATGTTGTCGCTCGCGTTCCCGCGCTTTGCGCCGTTCCTCTACGTGCTTGCTGCAGCAGTCGCGTTCTCGCGCGTCTACGTCGGCGTTCACTATCCGCTCGACGTAATCGGCGGCGCACTGCTCGGCGCGCTGGTCGCCGTTGTTCTCAGGTTCCTCGTAGGCCGACGCACGCAGCGACGATTGGATGCTCCCGAGTAGCGAAAAGTCTCAAAGCCGGAGGCTAAGCGACGCGTAGCGGCTTAGCCTGAGGCGTACTGATGTGGGCGCGGACGCTTCAGCGCCCGTGCCCACACGGTTGAGCGCTATCGCCGACCATGCGCCAATGAGAGTCCGCGGACTTGGCCCGCGGGCGTTCCCCGCGAAGCGGCGTCCCCAAGTCCGCGCGAAAGCGAAGCTTTCGCGCGGTTACAACTCTTCGCCGGCTCTTAGAAGGCCGGCAGCGATCACGAGCAGCGATGCGATCAGGCTGATCAAGATCCCGATTCCGCGTCCCCGCCAACCGAAGAACTCGTCGGGGACGCTGATCAGCCGGATGAGCACGAAGATGGTCGAGAGTGCCCCGAGCGCGATGATGACCAGGCTCTCGGGGACGGTGGCAGGCAGCTCGATGCCCGCTTCCCGGAGGATCACAAGGGCCAGCACCGCCAGCCCGATCACGAACACGAGTTTCCACAGGGCGCCTGTGTGCCACCCGATCACGCTCGTGGTCGGCCCCGGCC
>Ga0307277_10000286_pt1 | contig 17999 bp, 25 predicted proteins | sample ER_DNA_116_FD_194473 | JGI IMG/M metagenome (GOLD analysis project Ga0307277, IMG submission 194473) | Bulk soil microbial communities from the East River watershed near Crested Butte, Colorado, United States - ER_DNA_116 | ecosystem: Environmental > Terrestrial > Soil > Floodplain | place...
GAGGCACCGGCGTGGGCGCGGCGCTCGACACGCCGCTCGCGGAGATACCGATCGGCCTTTCGGAAACGCTCCGCGACGGCGACGGCGTCGCGATCCTCGCGTACGGACATCCTGTCGGCGCCGCGATGGAAGCTGCCGAGATCCTCGCGCGCGATGGACTCGAGGCGACGGTGATCAACGCGCGTTTCGCGAAACCCCTCGACGAGGAGCGGATCCTGGCGCTCGCCGCTCGCATCCCACGCTTCGTCACCGTCGAAGAACATGTGATCGCGGGCGGTTTCGGCTCGGCGGTCGGCGAGCTCCTCGCCGAGCGTGGCGCGCGCGTTGACCTCGAGATCCTCGGAGTCCCCGACGAGCACGTCGATCACGGATCGCAAAAGCTCTGGCGGCACCATTTCGGAATCGATGCCGAAGGGATCGCGGCGGCGATTCGCCGCCGTTGGCCTCGACTCGCTCCCGTGCGATCCGGTTCAGAGGAGTCGGCGAGCTAGAACCTGGTCGGCCTCGCTCCAACAACATGGAGGTGACGAAGTGAACCTGAACAGCGTTCTGATCGGCTCCGAGGATCCGAAGCGTCTGACGGACTACTACACCAAGCTCTTCGGCAAGCCCGGCATGCAGGACGGCGGCTACGCCGGGTGGCAGATCGGGAACGTCTGGATCACGGTCGGGCCGCACGACCAGGTCAAGGGACGGAACCCCCAGCCGGGGCGGCTCATCCTGAACATCGAGAGCACCGACGTGAAGGGCGACTTCGCCAAGCTCAAGGCCGCGGGTGCGAACGTCGTGCGCGAGCCGTACAACATGGAGGGCTGGCCGCCGAACACCTGGGTCGCCACGCTCGCGGACCCCGACGACAACTATTTCCAGCTCGTCACTCCGACGTAGCTAGGACCCGAACACCGACCAGCAGATGTCGTTCCGCAACCGCTGGTCGTCGAGTACGAGCTCCCGAATCGCCTCCGGAAGCTGGTCGTGCTGCCACCGGCACTCACGTCGCCCTGCGACTTCGCGCCCTCCTTCCGGTGCGGCGGCACGTGCGGCTTTGATCGCATAGGCGGCCGCGCCGAGCTCATGCGCCGCGACGTGTGCGACCGCCGCGGCCTGGCCGGCGGCGTGCGCGGCATGCCGAGCTGCCCCACTCAGGGCTCTGGCCGCGGCGTTTGCGTGGCCGGCCGCGTTGCGAGCCTCGGTCATCGTGATTTCGCCGCGCACCCACGCGCGGACCTGCTCGATCGCCTGACGCGGACGCGGGTCCAGAGGCCGAGCCGACTCGAAGAGGTCGAGGACGTGCTCGGCGCACGCTGCCGCCCACAGGGCGAGGAGTCGGTGATCCGCATCGGTGAGCGTCCCACCGCGACGGATCGTCACGAAACGATAGTCGCGGATCTTCGGAAGGATCACGCCCAGCACTCGGCCGGCCACTGACACTCCGCGGTCACGTAGGCCCTGCGCACTCCGGGCGCTGGTATCTCATCCTCCAAGCATTGCGTCGATCTCGTCGAGGTGCTCTTTTCTGTGAATCGCCCTCGACAAGTTGAATGGTGGTCCGCCTGTAGCTCGGATCTTCGCGAGCATCGCGTCGCTCAGTGCCTTCACTTTTCCGTCTGCCTCTTCCGCTAGGCGCAGCGAGAGCGTCGCGGCATCGCGTGGCGGCAGAGCCAGACAGAGCGGTTTGGCAGACTCGTTGACGGCCTCGGTGTTCTCGGGCTCGTACGGCGTGGGGGCGACTCCACCGGACCACTTGTCGAGCCAGTAGATCGCGCGCGCATCCCAGAAGCCGATGTGCGCGAGGACTCCCGCGATCGTCCAACCCGAGGGCATCGGCCGGCTCAAGTCCTTGTCGCTCAGCCGCGCGATGAGCGAGCGCAGCCGCTCGCGCTCGGCGTCTGTCTCAACGTCGTGGCTTCGGTCCTCCGCCATGGGCCTCGAAGGCTAGGCGACCCTCGCCCTGCGGGCGAGCAGCTCGTCGACGCGCTGCACGAGCGCATCCGAGTCGAACGGTTTCGCCATCACGTCGCTGATCCCGAAGCGCGCGAAGGCCTGCTCGGCGCGGTCGGGGACCGCAGTCAGGAACAGGACCGGAACGTCGACGAAAGAGGCACTCCCTCGGAGCAGATCGAACACGTCGATCCCGTTGAGGCCCGGCATCGACACATCCAGGATCACGAGATCGGGGTTCGTGGCGGCGATGTGATCGAGAACGAGCGCTCCGTTCGGCACGTGATCGACGGTGACCGAAAGACGCTCCTCGAGTATCGCCTTGATCAACGCCGCCATGTCGGGGTCGTCGTCGGCGACCAGGACGCGTTTCACACGACGAAGAGAAGGGCGAGGACTCGAAGGAAGATCCGCTCGTTCGTGCAGAGCGTGCAGCGGCACATCGCCGACCGTCTATGCACCGGCCGTGCCAGCCTCGGCGCGGCCCTTACTTCTTGGGAGTCGACTTCGGAGGCGCGTTCGAGGGCCGCCCACCCGTGCCGCCCTGGCCGCCTCGGCGCGGGTTGTCCGGCGACGTCCGTTCCTGTTCGTCGTCGTTGACCTTCTGAACATCGGCCTGCGCGTCGGCAGGGAGCTGCTCCTTCACCGCGTCGAGAACTGCCTTGTGCTTCGCGCGCGCCGCCTCGGCGAGAGCCTGGGCAGCGTTGCGCTTGTCCTCACTGTCGGCCTCACGCAATGTGTCGAGCGCGTTGGCGAAGTTGTTGACCGCGTCGGCGTACTCCTGCGTCGCGGTCGGCGCGGACGATGGCCGGCGCTTGGCGATCTCGGCAAGCTCTTCGAGCCGGCGATCGGTCAGCTCCGAGAGAAGCGCGGTCCGCGCGACGTCGTCGAGTGTCAGGGCGAGGCGCACGTCCTCTCCGGCACGCTTGACGGCGTAGAGCGGATCGCCCGGAAGGCTCGACGCAGCGGCGCTCGTCGCGCCGGCGGAGACGAGAACGAGGATGGCCGCGGCGGCGAGTGCTGGACGAATCATCGCGGGGAAGGAGAAACGGGTCGGGCGCCGAGCGAGGACGACGACGGCCTCGGACATCAGGCGTCCGCGGAGCTCCTTGCGGAACTGGTCGCGCATCACCGGCCGCTCGAGAAGTGGCGAGCGCTTCTCGGTCATGCCAGTGCCTCGCGTGATGGGATGAGCGTGCGCAGCGCCTCGAGCGCGCGGAACTGGATGCCCCGCACGGTCCCCTCGCGCTTGCCGACGAGGTTCGCGATCTCCAGGGTGCTGTATCCCTCGACGAAGCGCAGGACGATGACCTCTTGCTGGAGCGGAGTGAGCTTGGCCAGCGCCGTGCGCACGGCAACCTTGTCGGAGAGCGCGAGGATCGTCGCGTCCGGTTCGACGACCTGGTCGACACCCGGATGCGCGAGCGCGTCTTCGAACGAGATCTGAACTCGGGAGCGACGGGCGCGGTCGATGACCGCGTTCCGCGCGATGCGGTAGAGCCAGGCAAGGAAAGCCACCCGCGGCTCGTAGCGCGGGATCGCCCGGAGCGCGCGCATGAACACGTCGCTCACGAGATCCTCGGCATCTGCGTCGTTCCTTACCCGGTAGAACACGTATCGGTACACGGCCTCGACGTAGCGGTCGTAGAGCGCTCCGAAGGCGGCCGCGTCCCCCTTTCCGGCGCGTAGGGCGAGGTTTCGGTCCTCGTCGTCCGGTCCATCGGGGCTAACGGGGTGCACCGACGGGGTGTTAGGCGAGGGTTTCATTTGAGAAACAGAAGGTAGGCGACGAGGGCGTCCAGGTCGGTAGGTGACAGGTCTCGGCCTAGATCCCGCGGCATCGAGTCCTGGTACCCCGGTACGAGATACGCCCCCGGGTCAACGATCGACTGGCGGATGTACGCCTCCGCCGACACGCCCGGCCGGCGGGTGGCGGCGACCGTTCCGACGTGGTCGAGGGGCGGTCCGAGACGCTGCCCGAACAGGTTCGGCTCGTGGCAGTTGGCGCAGCCCAGGGATCGATAGACCTGACGACCCCGCGCGACCGGCTCGGTCGCCGGAGGCTCGGGAGCGCACGCCAGGACGAGCGCTGCGAGCGCGATGCATACGAGGACAACGCGTCCCATCATGCGGACGGTGCAGTCGGGCGCATCGCTCCACGATGCCACGGTCGTCATGGACGATCGCGTGATCCTCCGCGCGGTCAACCTCGTGGTCGGCCCAGGCCTCACCCTCGTGCGCGGACCGAACGGCTCGGGCAAGACGACGCTTCTCCGCGCTCTGGCCGGGCTCGTGCCGCTCGCGCGCGGCGATCGCCGGGCAGCGGGCGACGTCCTCTATATCGGCCACCGACCGATGTTGCTGCGCGGGCTCACTGCCCGAGAGAACCTGGAGTTCTTCGTGCGCTTTCGCGGCGGCGACACGCGCGGGATCGACGGGGCGCTCCGCGCGTGGGGGGTCGGCGAGGAGATGGATCGTCCCGTCGAGAGACTTTCCGCGGGCGAGCGCAGGCGGGCTGCGCTGGCCCGTGTCGAGACAGAACGAGTCCCCCTCCTGTTGTTGGACGAGCCCTTCGCGGATCTCGATGACGCCGGCGTGAACCGCCTGCGGCAGACGATCGTGCGGGTGCGCGACGACGGGCGCTCGGTCGTGGTCGCGACGCACGCGCACCGCGAGCTCGACGAGCTCGCGCAGGCGCAGATCGCTATCGACGACGGCGCGGCGAGGGCCGCGTGATCACGTCGCAGCGGATCGCCCTCGTCGCCGGTCGCGAGCTCCGCGCCGAACGACGGCAGCCCGACGGTGTCGTCGCCGCGGTGACCTTCATCGCGGTGCTCGTGCTCCTCGAGAGCCTGGTCGTCGGGCCGCAGATCGCGCGCGAGGCCGATGTCGCCGCGGCACTCTTCTGGCTCGCACTTGCGTTCGCGACGATCCTCGCGACGATGCGCTCCTTCGATCGCGAGCTCGAAGACGACGCGCTCGAAGGACTCGTCGCGCTTCCCGGGGGCCGTGACGCGCTGTTCGGTGGGAAGGTGCTGTCGCTCGGGATCGTTCTCCTCCTCGTCGCCGCGGTCGGCGGAGTGCTCTCGCTCGTGCTCCTCGATCTTCAGATCGCGCTGCCGGTGCATCTTGTCGTCGTCGTTCTGCTCGGCGTGCTCGCGCTTCCTCCGATCGTCGTCGTCGACGTCGTCCTCGCGCTCCGTCTCCGCGCGCGCGCCGCGCTCGTTCCGATCCTCGCGTTGCCGGTGCTCGTGCCGCAGCTCGTCGCGGCCACACGCGGCACGAGTGCGGCGCTCCAGGGCGACGCGGTGGGCGCTCTTTCGTGGGCAGGTTTGCTGTTCGCGTTCGCGGTTGTCTATACGGTCATCGGCCTTACCATCGTTCCAGCGGCCATCGAGTGACAGAGACCACCATTCCGCGCGGAAATACGTTGCCGCGCATCCGTCCCTGGCTCGGCATCGCTGCCGCCGCGTCGTTCGTCGTGGCGAGCGTGATGGCGCTCTTCTGGGCGCCCACCGATGCGGTTCAAGGAAACGTGTACCGGATCCTCTACGTCCACGTACCCCTCGCGTGGCTCGCGTATTTCGCATTCGTCGTTGTCTTCCTCGCCTCGGTCGGCTGGCTCTGGACGAAGAACCCGCTCTTCGACGCGATCGCGGTCTCCTCCGCGGAGATCGGCGTGCTCTTCACCGGACTCTTCCTCGTCGCAGGTTCGATCTGGGCGAAGCCAACGTGGGGTGTGTGGTGGACGTGGGAGCCGCGCCTCGTGACGACGGCGATCATGTTCGTGATGTACGTCGGCTACCTGCTCCTGCGGGGCCTGTCGACGGACTTCTCGCGGCGCGCCACGCGTGCCGCGGTCTTCGGGATCATCGCGGTCATCGACGTCCCCATCGTCCATCTCTCGGTGCTCTGGGCGAACTCGCTTCACCAGCTCCCGACGGTGCTGCGAGCCGGCGGCGCGCCCGCGCTCGACTCTTCGATGCTGCTCACGCTCATGGTCTCGCTCGGCGCATACACGCTCATCTACGCCTACTTCATGACGGCGCGCGTCTCGTTGGAGCGCGCGCGCCAGGTGCGGTTATGGACAACCTGATCTTCATCGTCGCGGCTTTCGCGATCGTTTGGGGCGCGCTGCTCGCCTACCTCATCTCCTTGCGCGCGCGCGGTGTTTGAAGAACCGAGCGAGGAGCGGCTTTGCCGTGACGAGCGGTCGCTACGCGCCCAGGGGCCCCTGCCCCTGCTCCAGCCTTGAGCGCGTCTCCAGGGCGAAGCCCTGAGATGTGATGGAGCGCATCGGAGCGCGCCGGGTCCTGCTGATCGCGGCGCTGGCCGTCGCGGTGCTCGTCGGCGCGCTCGCCGCCACGAATCTCCAAGATCAGGCCGTCTATTACCTCACGCCGTCGGAGGCCAAAGCGCAGGGGATCGCGGTCGGTCGGACCGTGCGCCTCGGCGGACTTGTGAAGACCGGCTCGATGTCATCGGCCGACCTTCGCGGTGCGAACGACTTCCGTTTCGTGATCAGTGACGGCACCGTCGATGTGCAGATCGTCGCCACGGGCGCAATACCTGGTCTGCTCCGCGAGGACGCCGGTGCCGTGGTCGAAGGCGCGTTCGTCGCCGACGGGACGTTTCACGCGACGCAGGTGATCGCGAAGCACGACGAGGTCTACACGGCGCCGACCGCGGGAGCGACGCCGGCGCACCGGACGGCTCCGTGAGCGCAGGCGACCTCGGAGCCGCCGCCCTCCGCGCGGCGCTGTTCCTCTCGCTCTGGGGCACCGGCGCGTCGATCTACGCGGCATGGCAGCGCGACGCGCGCGCGCTCGCATCCGCGCGAATCGCTGCCGCCATCGGCTTCGGCCTTGTCGTCATCGCCGCGCTGTCGATGATGTTCGCGCTCGCGACGCACGACTTCTCGATCCTCTACGTCGCCGAGAACAACGCGCGCGAGACTCCCCTCTTCTATTCGGTCATCAGCCTCTGGGCCGCGCTCGAGGGGTCGATCCTCCTCTGGACCGCGATCCTCGCCGGTGCGACCGCGTTCATCGCGTTCCGCGGCACGCGTGCAATCCCTCGTCTCGCCACGACCGCGCTCGCGGTGATGTTCGCGATGCTGACGTTCTTCCTGCTGCTGATCACGACGCCGGCGGCCGATCCGTTCGCGCGCCTCGCGCTCGCCCCGGAGAACGGCAACGGACCCAATGCGCTGCTTCAGAACCACCCGCTCATGGCCTTGCATCCGCCGCTCCTCTACCTCGGCTACGTCCTGACGTCGGTGCCGTTCGCATACGCGATCGCGTCGCTGATCCTTGGCGAGGGCGGCGATCGCTGGCTCGTCGCGACGCGCCGCTTCGCGCTCATCTCGTGGGCGCTCCTCGGGGTCGGCATCGTCGCCGGCGCCTGGTGGAGCTACGCGGTGCTCGGCTGGGGCGGCTACTGGGCGTGGGACCCGGTCGAGAACGCGGCGATCATGCCGTGGCTCACCTCGACCGCGTACCTGCATTCGGTGATGGTCGAGGAGAAACGCAGCCTTCTTCGCACGTGGAATCTCGCTCTCGTGGTTGCCACGTTCGCGCTCACCATCCTCGGCACGTTCCTCACCCGCAGCGGGGTCGTGAACAGCGTGCACTCGTTCAGCCTCTCGGCGATCGGCCCGCTCCTTCTCGGGTACCTCGTCGCGATCCTCGTGCTGTCGGTCGGTCTTCTGCTCTGGCGATCGGCGCGCTTGCGCGATGCCGGGCCGATCGGCGCTCCGCTTTCGCGGGAGGCGATCTTCCTGTTCCAGAACGTGCTCTTCATGGCTGCAACGCTCACCGTCCTGCTCGGCACCCTCTACCCGCTCGTCGCCGAGGCGATCTCCGGCGCGCAGCTCTCGATCGGCGGTCCGTACTTCGATCGTGTCGAGATCCCGCTCGCGCTCGCACTCCTCTTCCTCATGGGCGTCGGGCCGCAGCTCCCGTGGCACGGTGCGTCGCGCGCAACTCTCGAGCGGCAGTTCACCGCGCCGATCGTCGCGGCGGCCATCGGAGCCATTGCGGCGCTCGTCACGGGCACGACGGCGCTCGCCGCGGTGCTCACGTACGCGCTCGGCGCCTTCGTCATCGCCACGGTCGTGCAGGAATTCGCGCGCGGCGTACGCGCGCGGCGGACGCTGCATGGGGAGGACGCGCTCGCCGCTTTCTCGAACCTTCTGCGCCGCAGCGGCCGGCGATACGGCGGCTACGTCGTCCATGTCGGGATCGTTCTCGTCGCGCTCGCGATCGCTACGAGCCAGGCGCGGACGGTGGACGCTGAACAGACGCTCGCGCCCGGCGAGACGCTCGCGGTCGCGGGCTACACCGTGCGCCTCGATGCGATCCGTCCGGTCAGCGAACCGCAACGCGACTCGATCGTCGCCGACCTCAGCGTCACCGGGAACGGCGCGAGCGACCATTTGCGTCCGGCGCTCGTGCTGTATCCGAACAGCGCGGCTGCGATCGGGTCGCCGGGAATCGGCGCCGGCCTGCGCGACGACCTGTACACGATCCTCGCCGCCTACGACCAGCGCACATTCTCGTGGGCGACGATCCGAATGCGCGTGATCCCCGGCGTCTCGTGGCTGTGGCTTGGCGGCGCGGTCGTCGGGATCGGTGCGCTCATCGCGGCGCTCCCCGCGCCACGTCGCCGCGCCGTGCGGATGCCTGTCGCCGAAGTGGCGGTCTCGGCGAAGTAATGCTGGCTCGAGTCGTCCGCATCGCCGTCGTCGTCGCGCTTCTCGCGCTGACCGTGACGCTCGCGCTCGCGTTCCGCCGCGATCCGCACGACATCAAGACCGGAACTGTCCTCAAACCGGCGCCGACCTTCACGCTCCAGCGTCTTGATGGATCAGGCGAGGTCTCGCTGGCGGATCTTTCCGGCAAGGTCGTGGTCGTGAATTTCTTCGCGTCGTGGTGCCTGCCGTGCACGCAGGAGAATCCCGCGCTCGTTCGCGTCTACGAGCGGTACCGCGGTAGCGACGTAGTGCTTCTTGGGGTGAACTTGCAGGAGTCGCGCGAGAACGGACTCGCCTACGTGCAGCGGATGGGCATGGGCTGGGCGACGCTCGCCGACGATGACGGTCGTGTCGCGCTCTCGTACGGCGTTTTCGGCCCGCCGGAGACGTTCTTCATCGGTCCTGACGGAGTCATCGCAGGTCGGCACATCGGTCCGATCGACGAGGCCACGCTCGTGACAGCGATCGAGACGCTACGCGCGCGAGCGGTGCGATGAACGGACGGATCGCCATCGCCATCGCGCTCGTCGCGCTGGCTGGCGCGCTGGTGTTCGCGGCGCGACCGCATGACATCACGGCGGACGAGCGCATTGACCAGATCACCACCGAGCTCCGCTGCCCGGTCTGTCAGGGTCTGTCGGTGAAAGACTCGACCTCGGAGACGGCTCGCCAGATCCGCGACCTCGTCGCGCAGCGCGTGCGCGAGGGACGGAGCAACGCGGAGATCCAGGCTGAGTTTCGCGCCGCGTACGGCGACTGGATCTTCCTCTCGCCTCCCGTCGCGTCGTGGAGCGGTCTGATATGGCTCGTTCCGATTTTCGCGCTCGTCGCGGGTCTCGTCCTCGTGACCGGGCGACTGCGGACGATTGACGCGCCGCGGCCGGCCGAGCCGAGCGCGACGCAGGTCGCCGCGCTCCGCGAGCGCGTCGCGCGGGAGGAGGCCGCGGAGGGATGACGATCGCGCTCTTCATCGTCCTGCTACTCGTGGGGACGGCGGCGGTTATCGCGCCGCTTGCGCGTCGGCCGGTCGCCTGGCCCGCGGATCCGCCCGACCAGCGCGATGACGTCGCCCGCGCCGTGAGCTCGCTCCGCGATCTCGAGTTCGCGCGCGCCGCGGGAACCATCGCGGCGTCCGACTACATGCAGCTTCGCGCGTCGCTCGAGCGCGACGCATTCGCGCGGCGCGCTCCCGAGCCGCGCGGCGCCGCGCCGGTGCGAACGCTCGTTGCCGGGGCGCTCATCGCGGCGGTCGCGGTGGGGGCGGCCGTCTTCTACCTGCCGCCGTCCGCCGGCGATCGGGCGCCCGGCGAAACGGTCACCGGCTCGGTCCCGCAGACGAACGCGCTCGCCGCCCTCGAGGCGCGCGCGAGCGCGAACCCCGAGGATGTCCCAACACAGCTCGCGCTCGCGGACGGGTACGTTCAGGCGGGCCGCCCGCAGGACGCGATCCCGCGCTATCAGGCCGTGCTCGCGAAAGACCAGAACAACGTCGCCGCGCTCGACGGTCTCGCGCTGATCCTTGTCGCGTCAGGCAGCCACGACGGCGCGATCGTCGCAGCCGATCGCGTGCTTGCGCAGCGACCGAAGGATCCGGACGCGCTTTTCGTGAAGGGACTCGCGCTGTACGGCAAGCAGGATTGGAGCGGCGCGGTCGACGTGTGGACCGTGTACCTCGATGTCGGCCAGTACCACTTCGGGTCGGAGATGGTGCGCGGCCTCTACGCGGATGCGAGGTCGAAAGCGGGACGCTAATCCGATAGACTGAGTGCCGAACGCAGTCGCGTTCGATCCATGGCGGCTATGGTGTAGTGGTAGCACTAGAGGTTGTGGACCTCCCAGCAGCGGTTCGAAACCGCTTAGCCGCCCAGCACGCAGTCCCATTGACACGAGGTCGAGTTTCGCTCCACATAGCGCACGTAGAAGGGCTTGAATTCCACTGGCTCGTCGGAATCCTCGAAGGTGAGGGGACGTTCCTTCGCGGCGCTCCATCCAGGCCTGGTTCGCCAATCCTTCGGGTTTCGATGACCGACCGCGACGTCGTAGAACGCGTCGCGAAGTTATTCGGGCGCGCTGTCGTCCGCTTGCGACGACGGAGGCCACATCACAAGATTCCGTACGCGACGACGATCAAGGGCGGTCCGGCCGCTCAGGTCATGTACGCCGTCAGACCGCACCTCGGCAAGACGCGTCAACACCAGGTCGATCTTGCGATCTCGTCGTGGCAGACGCGAACGCGACCGCGGCGCCGAAGGCTAGCTGGCGGTTTTGAGCTCCCGTCGTTGTTCGTGTCTCACGCGGATCCGTCGAGCGCATTGCGAGCGGACACGGAGTCACTGGAAGCATGTGAGTGCGCCTGGATGGCTGGCCTTCTCGAGGGTGAGGGCTCGTTCATCGCGAACCGGGACGCGCGCCTGTCCTACCCGGTGATCAAGGTCGAGATGTGCGACCAAGAGGTCATCGAGCGCGCCGCCCGTCTCCTCGATACGAGAGTTTGGTTTGTGCCGCCGGGCACCGAAGGTTGGCGTCCGACCTACGTGGCCCAGATCGCTGGTCACCGTGCCGCCGAGTGGATGCGTGCGCTGCGACCATATATGGGCCTGCGCAGAACGGCGGCGATCGACGCGGCGCTCTCGGCTTACCACCCGGTCCGGTTGATCGCGCCTCCGCTTGTCTGCGTCGTCGAGGGATGCGAGCGACGACACCGGGCACGTGGACTCTGCAACACGCACTACATGAGCTGGTCACGCGACCGCGCAAAGGGTCGTGTCCCGAGGATCACGCCGCTGCGCTGATTAGGTCCAGGCCGTCACGAGACCTCTTATCAACCGCGCACCGATGCTGTCGAGCTCGGGGTGCGCACCTCGTAGCGAGATCCCCCGCTCACGAGCTTCGTGACGACGTGCCAAACGCGCTCGAGCGCCTGCACAGGTCCGTGATCGAATGTGCGTCGACCCTCGACGACGACCTCGGCGTTCGATTCCACGCGAACGCTCGATCCTTCGAAATAGGTGATCTCGGCGGCGCCGCCGACGCCCGCGCGGATCGTGTCGCCCGCGACGAGCACATCACCCTCGCGTGCGGACGTGAATTCGGCGCCGGCGTGACTGATGACGACCGCGCCATCGACGACCGTGAGCGTGCTGGCAGAAACGACTGCATTCGCTTCCGGAGCAGCGACAACACTCGATCCGGCCCCAAGCGCAAGCGCCACGATGAGCACGACCGCAGCGGCAACGCGCGAACGTGACAACGCCAAGTTCGCCTCCCCGACTTGCGTTCAACCAAGAGGCTGAACGCCCGTCGCCCGGGGGAACTAACGTCGTCTCTCTGGGTCCGTTCGGTCAGCCGAGTAGCAACGACCTCGAGCGATCGGTCATTCGCGCCCGTAATGCTGTCGCGCGGCGGACCAAATGAGAGCTCGGCCGCCCTAATCGCGCGGCGGCGAATACTCCGAGAGCGCCACAAGGAACGGACGTGTACGCCCTGGTTGCACCGTTAGAGCCTCGCGAAGACCAGCCTTCGCGAACACCGGAACACGAAGACCGTGAAGGCGCTGTGTTGTGCGCGCCCACTCCGTACCGCAGACCGGACAAACGAACGAGCCCTCGGCCATTCTCTCGCCATGCGCAAGAAGAATCTTCGCGCAGCATCGCTCGACGTTCGGTTCGTGTCCGTCCGCGGCCGCAAGGTAGGGAAATTCAGCATTCGGTCCTGACCTCGCGCGGCGCACGAATGACCGGCCGTCACCGCGGCGGTAGGCGTCGCCCTCGGTCTTCGTCCACTCGGTCGCGCACTCAGGACAGCGGAACTCGCGGCCCGAGCGATAGAAGCCGCCCCATTCGATGATCCAGTCCTCGCAACAATCGGCCAGGATCGTGCGCTCGCCGCTTGCGTTCATCGCTCTCCTCCGAGGAGCCAGCACAGGAGCGCCTTCTCCGTGTGCAGCCGGTTCTCCGCCTGATCGAACACCGCGCTCTGGGGGCCGTCCATCACTTCGTCGGTGATCTCCTCGCCCCGGTGGGCCGGAAGGTCGTGCAGCACGATCGCGTCACGTTTCGCGCGCGCGAGGAGCGCCGCGTTGAGCTGGAACCCCTGGAACGCACGGCGCCGCCGCTCGTACTCCTGCTCCTGACCCATGCTCGTCCACACGTCCGTGTACACGACGTCCGCGCCGGTCACGGCCGCGACGGGATCGTTCCCGATGGTGATCTGCGCACCGCTCGTTCTCGCGGCGGCTCCGGCCAGCTCGCGGTAGCGCGCAAGGGGTTCGTACCCGGCGGGTGTGGCGATGCGGAGCGCCGCGCCGGTCTTCGCGACGCACAACATGAGCGAATGGGCGACGTTGTTGCCGTCGCCGATGTAGGCGATCGCGACGCCGCGCAGATCGGGGCCCTTGCGCTCGCGAATTGTGAAGATGTCGGCGAGCCCCTGGCACGGGTGGGACAGGTCGGAGAGCCCGTTGATCACGGGGATCTCGCTGTAGCGCGCGAATTCCTCGATGGTCTCGTGCGCGTTGACCCGCAGCACGACGGCGTCCGCCATGCGGCTCGTGACGCGAGCGACATCGGAAACGCTCTCGCGGCGGCCGAGGCCGACCTCCGCCGGCGAGAGATACACGGAGTGGCCGCCGAGCTGCGCGATGCCGACATCGAAGGAGAGACGCGTCCGAAGGCTCGGCTTCTCGAAGATCAGGGCCACCGTCCGACCCGCGAGGTCTCCCGTGGAAGGCCCCGCCTTGAGGCTCGCGCTCTGTTCCAGCAGGGCTCCGAGCTCGTCTCGCTCGAGGTCGCCGATGGATAGGAAGTGACGCACCCGCGACGCGACAGCCATTACGGCAACGCGCGGAGGCGCGGCCGGCGCTCGTCGACCAGGCGGAGCAGGGCGGTCGCGACGCGCGCGGCGTCGTGGCGGATCGTGTCCTGTTTCAGCCAGAGGTCGCGCGGCCCGCTCCATTTGTCGATGACCGGGGCGGTCACGGCGCGGACGCCGAGCTCCTCGACCTTCGCAAGCTCCGTGGCCGTCGGTTCGAGATAGGCGACGCCGCGCTCGGCGTAATGCGCGCGCAGATGGTCGGGCGGCGGATCGTCGTTCACCAGGACGATGTCCAGGCCGGAGCCTCCCAGGTAGTCGGAAACGACGCGCACGTGGTCGGCGATGCTGAAGGCGTCGGTCTGTCCGGGCTGCGTCGTGGTGTTCGCCACGTAGACCACGAGCCCCTGCGCGTCGGCGATCGCGCGCGCGATCTCCGGCACGAGAAGGCACGCGCACACCGTCGTGAACAGGCTGCCCGGGCCGAGGGTGATGAGATCGGCGGAGGCGATCGCCTCAACGCTTCCGTCGGTCGCGCGCACGTCGTCGTCCTTTAGGTAGATCCGCTCGATCGGCGCCTTGCCCGTGGCGCGCACGTTGACCTCTTCCTCGACGACGCTCCCGTCGGCGAGCTTCGCGCAGAGGTGGGTGTTGTAGAGCGTGACCGGTAGCACGCGGCCGCGGATCCGCAGGAGGCGCGACGCCTCCTCGACAGCGCGAAGGAACGAGCCTTCCTGCTGCGTCAACGCGGCGAGGAAGAGGTTGCCGAAGGCCATTCCGTTCAGCTCCTCGCTCTTGTCGGTCTCGAAACGGTGCGAAAAGAGCCGCACGAGCGCCGGGTCGCCCTCGGCCAGAACCGTCAGTGCACTCCGGATGTCACCAGGCGCGGGCACGTCCAGCGCGATGCGTACCTTCCCCGTCGATCTGCCGGAGTCGGTCACGGCGATGAGGCCGGTGATGTCCTCGGTGTACCGACGCAGCCCGGCCATGATCGTTGGGGCCCCGAGGCCGCCGCCGATGCACACCACCTTCAGCCCTGTCACGGGCTGAATGGTCGCAGATACGGGCTAGCGCTTTGCCTTCTTACGAGACGAACCGGCCTTCTTTGTCCGGGTCGAGGTCTTCCGCGCGCGGGCCTTCCGGCTCTTGGCCACGTTGTCGCTCTTCGCGACCTTGATACCCCGCCGTTTCGCGGCCTTCACGATCTTCTTGCGGGCGGTCTCCTTCTTGGTTCCAGACTCGAAGTCGGTCTGGTTGAACCGCGCCATCGCGTTCCGGACGTGCTCGTCGTCGTTGATCGGGAGGTGGCCCTCGCCCTCCTTGTCGACGTAGGCGAACTTGCGCTTGTCCAGCTTCTCCCGATCTTCGGTATCTAGCTCAGCCATATGGGCCTCCTTCTCTTTTCTTTGCTAGGTCCGCTGCACACACTGTTCCCGTGTCCGACAACTCTGCCGGCGGCACGACCGAAACCCTCTCTACGCGACAGGGACCCCCCGGCCTCCGGCCGGTGCCCCATCGCGCGGGGGCCCTCGGTCGTGCCGCCGACTCGCGCTTGACCGGAGGGAACTGAGTGAAGCAACCCGTAAAAAGATTTGTCCCCATATGGGCTCTTCAATTCGTGATCGGGATATTCGTTGTTCTGATCGCAATTGCCGTCGCCGTAGGACTGCTCGGGCCGATCGTTCGAGGGCCGACGGCGTTCTTCGACGAACTCGGGCGGACGATCAGCCGGATCGCCCCCCAGCCGCAGGCGGACCTCCGCTCGGATGACCAGCTCAAGGCGGTGATCAAGGCGATGCCCGAGGGCAAGCTCCGGGTCGGCACGATCGTCGACGACCAGAACCGCGTCGTGTTCACGATCACGGCCGACCGCGCGGTCGTGAAAGCCGCGGTCCGGCCAGGCGACGAGCTCCGAATCGCCCGCGACGGGAGCGTCGAGATCGTCCCGACCGGCATCCCGGGAGTCATCGACGCCCTGCAGCGGGCGATGGAGGACTTGAAGCGGAAGTTCTTTGGGCCCTAACTGCCCGTAGATAGACGAAAGGGCCGCCCTTCGGCGGCCCCTTTCGACCTGATTTGGGAGGTGCTAGCTCGCCTTGCGAGCTGAGACGAGCGCCCGCGTTCCGACGACGGTGCGTGCGACGAGCTCGGTCCGCCACGCCTTGCGGCGCTCGAGAGCTTCGCTATATCCACGGTCGTACGCGCCTATCGCGAGGAAGCCCACGATGATCATCCCGAGCGCGATGCCTGCCATGATCCCGATCGCGAAGAGCAACATCGTGTTTCCTCTTTCTCTCGCCCAAAGGCGATACGTCTGGCGAGCGCTTTAGCAAACCCCATGCCATGGCGCTCGCTTCCCTGGTGACTCGCCACGGCGCGGTTGGGACTGTCAACGTCGCCGAAACTTCCAACGCCCGAGTCGTGTCCCATCTTCCGCCACAGGATGCAAGATTCGTTACGGACTGTTGACCTTCCCGTGGGGGCCGCCGGTTCCGACCGCGTCCGCTCCACGCGGTCCTCGGACGCGCCGGACCGGGTCCGACCCCGCGCCGCCAGCCGACAGCAAGACCAAAGAGCCGCCCAAAATGAAGCACCCACCGACGAGTGAACGCCCACCGCCGCAGACGGTTCCCGGCGGCTCGCCGATTTCGAGCGGGCTCCCGTCGGCGGGCGAGGTGCGGCAGGATAGGCCGCCAAAGGAGAACGCCCATGCGTCTATCGCTCCTGCCCAAGAAGAGCGAGTTCTTCGTCCTCTTCGAACAGCACGCCCAGAACGCTGTCGAGGCGGCTGAAGCCCTGGCAAAGCTCTTCGGTGACTTCACCGACGTGGAGAACAAGGTCCGCGACATCCACGCGATCGAGCACCACGGGGACAAGCTGAATCACGAGATCGTCCGGCACCTGAACGAGACGTTCGTCACGCCGCTCGACCGCGAGGACATCGTCGGTCTCGCGAGCAAGATCGACGATGTCACCGACGTTTGTTACGACGTCTCCGAACTCGTGCAGCTGTTCAAAGTGAAGAGCATCCGCCCTCCGGCGGTCCGTCAGACAAAGGTCCTCATCGCAGCCGCGAGCGAGATGCTCGCGATGCTGAAGAACCTCGAAGGTCTCAAGAACCTCGAGCCGCACTGGATCAAGATCCACACGCTGGAGAACGAGGGCGATCAGGTCTGGCGCGAGGCCGTCGCCGAGCTCTTTGCCGGTTCCGATGATGCGATCGAGATCGTCAAATGGAAGGACATCTACTCGCTCGTCGAGGTCGCAATCGACCGCTGCGAGGATGTCGCCAACATCGTCGAGACCATCATGGTGAAGCACAGCTAGTTGGACAACGCGACCGTCCTACTTGCCGTCGTCGTCGCTCTCGGTATCGCCTTCGAATTCGTCAATGGGTTTCATGACGCCGCGAACGCGATCGCGACGGTCATCGCCACGCGGGTCCTGTCGCCTCTGCAGGCCATCCTCATGGCGGGCACCCTCAACTTTGTGGGCGCGCTCACCGGGGTCGCGGTGGCCAAGACCGTCGGAGCCGGCATCGTCGATTCGAAGGTGGTCACGCAGGATCTCGTCGTCGCAGCGCTCATAGCGGCGATCGCCTGGGATCTGCTCACCTGGTACTTCGGCCTGCCGACATCTTCGAGCCATGCCCTGATCTTCTCGATCATCGGCGCCTCGGTCGCGGTGCACGGCCTCGGCGTCATCATCGTCGAGGGCCTCAACAAGACGAGCTTCGGCATCGTGTATTCGCCTCTCGTGGCATTCGTCGGAGGCTACGCGTTGATGCTGGGGCTCTATTGGTTACTTCGGAACGTGAGCTATCGACTCGTGACCCGTTTCTTTGGGCGGGCGCAGATCCTGTCGAGTGCCTACATGGCGTTCAGCCACGGAGGCAACGACGGGCAGAAAACGATGGGCGTGATCGCACTCGCGCTCGCTGCATACGGCGCTGTTCCGATCGGTCCCGGGTTCTACATCCCGGACTGGGTCAAGCTCGTCTGCGCCGTGGCCATCGGGGTCGGCACCGCCACCGGCGGCTGGCGGATCATCAAGACGATGGGCATGCGCATCACGGCGCTCACGCCCGTCAGCGGATTCGCGGCGGAGACATCCGCAGCGACGGTCATCGAAATAGCGACCCGGTTCGGCATTCCTATCTCGACGACGCACGCGATCTCGGGCGCCATCCTCGGCGTGGGGTCGACCCGGCGCCTTTCGGCGGTTCGCTGGGGCATCGCCGGCCGGATCGTGACCGCCTGGGTGCTCACGATCCCCGGCTGTTTCATCCTTGGCTACGGGACCGCCACCCTCTTACGCGCGGTCGGAGTGCATCCTTAGCGACGCCTTGACCGTCACGCAACGCGGGCCCGATCACACCCGCTACACGCCTCCGTCACTACCGCTTCCGCTCCTCAGGCGGCAACGGCTGCTCGATCGTTTGGACGGCACGGCGCGTCACCGGCTGACGCTCGTGCACGCGGCCGCGGGATACGGC
>Ga0307277_10000287_pt1 | contig 17952 bp, 23 predicted proteins | sample ER_DNA_116_FD_194473 | JGI IMG/M metagenome (GOLD analysis project Ga0307277, IMG submission 194473) | Bulk soil microbial communities from the East River watershed near Crested Butte, Colorado, United States - ER_DNA_116 | ecosystem: Environmental > Terrestrial > Soil > Floodplain | place...
CTGACAACCCCCGTCTTCGCCCGAGCCGCGTCCGGCGCGATCATCGAGGACGTCGACGGCAACCGGCTGATCGACCTGGGCGCGGGGCTGGCGGTGCTCAACACCGGCAACGGGTCGCCGGACGTGCAGGCCGCCGTTCGCGAGCAGCTCGAACGACTGACCCACACGTGCCAGCACGTCACCTCCACCGAGGTCTACGTGGAGCTGGCGGAGCGCCTGAACGCGCTGGCCCCCGGGGAGTTCGCTCGAAAGACGATGTTCACCAACTCGGGGGCCGAGGCCGTCGAGAACGCCGTGAAGATCGCTCGCGTCGCCACGGGCCGCTCGGCGGTGGTCGTCTTCGACCGCGCGTTCCACGGACGCACGCTGCTCGCGATGACGATGACGAGCAAGGTCGTCCCCTACAAGCGCGGCTTCGGCCCGTTCGCCCCGGAGGTCTATCGCGCGCCGGCGCCCTATTCCTACCGCGGCGTCTCCTCGGACGACGCGATCCATGGCCTCGAGAGCCTCTTCAAAGGCGACGTGGACCCGGAGTCGGTCGCGTGCGTGGTCCTCGAGCCCGTGCAGGGCGAGGGCGGCTTCATCCCCATGCCGGACGACTTCCCGCGGCGGCTCAAGGAGCTCTGCGAGGCGCACGGGATCCTCTATGTCGACGACGAGGTGCAGTCGGGGATCGGCCGCACGGGGCCGGTTTGGGCGATCGAGCGCTACGGCGTCGAGCCGGATCTCGTCGTCTCGGGCAAGTCGCTCGGCGGCGGGCTTCCGCTGGCCGGAGTCACCGGTCGCGCCGAGATCGTCGACGCGGTCCCGGCGGGAGGGCTGGGCGGCACCTTCGGAGGGAACCCCGTCGCGTGTGCAGCGGCTCTGGCCGTTCTCGACGAGGTCTCGACAGAGAGTTTTCGCACCCGTGCGGAGGAGATCGGCGAGCGTCTTCGTGCCGCCCTCGAAGACATCGCTGCGCGCGTGGACTCGGTCGGGGAGGTGCGCGGGCTCGGCCCGATGGTCGCGCTCGAGCTCGTGCAGAGCCGGGAGACGAAGGAGCCCGCGGCGGCACTCGCTTCAGCCGCGACTGCGGCAGCGCGGGAGCTCGGGCTCGTGCTCCTCTCCTGCGGCCTCTACGGCAACGTGATCCGAATCCTCGTCCCGCTCGTCATCAGCGACGAGGATCTTGACCGAGGCCTGGAGCTCTTGGAGGAAGCCCTTGTCGGCGCAGGCTCGAGAGCGACCTAGCGAAACAGGCGAGGAGTCGCCTTCGGGGCAGGTGGACGTACGCCTCGAGGGCGTCCGCAAGACGTTCGGCGACGTCGTGGCGGTCGAGAACGTCGACCTCGACATCGAGCAGGGCGAGTTCTTCTCTTTGCTCGGCCCGTCAGGCTCCGGGAAGACGACGCTCCTGCGCATCATCGCCGGCTTCGAGCGACCGGACTCGGGCCGGGTGCATCTGCGGGGCGTCGACGTCACCTCGCGACCTCCATATGCGCGTCAGGTGAACACGGTCTTCCAGGACTACGCGCTCTTCCCGCACATGACCGTGGGCGAGAATGTCGAATACGGACTACGCGTGCGCGGCGTCGGCCGGAAGGAGCGAACCGACCGAGCTGCGGCCGCACTCGAGATGGTGCGCCTTCCTGGCTACGGGAATCGCAAGCCGAGCCAGCTCTCAGGTGGCCAGCGCCAGCGCGTCGCGCTCGCCCGGGCCATCGTCAACCGGCCGGAGGTGCTCCTGCTCGACGAGCCGCTCGGCGCGCTCGACCTCAAGCTCCGCGAGGAGATGCAGGTGGAGCTGAAGCGGATCCAGCACGAGGTGGGCATCACTTTCGTCTACGTGACGCACGACCAGGAGGAGGCGCTCACGATGAGCGATCGCCTGGCCGTCTTCAGTCACGGAAGGATCGAGCAGGTCGCCACGCCTGCCGAGGTCTACGAGCGGCCGGCGACGGCGTTCGTGGCCGGGTTCGTCGGCGTCTCGAACCTGCTCGAGAGGGACGGCCGCCGTTTCACGGTGCGACCGGAGAAGATCCGCATGCTCGCAGACGGGGACACACCCGGTGTCGGCGCGCATGTGGAGAGCGGGCACATCCAGGACGTGATCTACGCAGGCATGATCACCCGTTACATCGTCGGGCTCGACGCAGGCGGAGAGCTCGTCGTCGTCAGGCAGAACCTCGAGACGACCTCCGCGGAGGCGCTCGAGGAGCGCGGTAAGCACGTTCGACTGGAATGGCGCCCAGAGCACGAGTTCGAGATCGAGGAGGGGGGAGAGACGGAGGAACGTACAGAATGAAGAAAGCGCGCTACGTGATATGGGCGGCCCTGGCCCTCCTCGTCGGAGGTCTCGCCATGACGGCGGCAGGCTGCGGCGGTGGGAGCAGCAGTAGCGGCGGCGGAGGTGAGACTTCCGCGCTTCCCACCAAGATCGGTCCCGGAGAGGGCGCGCTCGACCTGATCGCCTGGGAGGGCTACACCGAGGATCAATGGGTGAAGCCGTTCGAGCAGAAGACGGGCTGCCAGGTGAACGCGAAGTACGGCGGTTCCTCGGACGAGATGGTGACGCTCATGCGCCAGGGCGGCGGCGGCCAGTACGACATGGTCTCGGCCTCGGGCGACGCGAGCCTGCGTCTTATCGCGGGCGGCGACGTCCAGCCCGTGAACGTGGATCTCATCCCGAGCTACAAGGACTTCTTCGAGCCGCTGAAGTCCCCGCCGCACAACACGATCGACGGCAAGCACTACGGCATCTCCCTGCAGTGGGGGCCGAACACGCTTCTCTACAACACGGAGAAGGTGACACCGGCGCCAACGAGCTGGTCTTCGATCTACGACTCGAAGTACAAGGGCCTCGTCACGGTGCCGAACAACCCGATCCAGATCGCCGACGCGGCGCTGTACCTCTCCAAGACGCAGCCCGACCTCGGCATCACGGACCCGTACGAGCTGAACGACGCGCAGTTCAACGCCGCGGTCGACCTGCTGAAGCAGCAGAAGCCGCTGATCAAGAAGTACTGGGGCCTCGCCTCCGACGAGATCGACCTGTTCAAGAACGGCGACGCCGTCGTCGGCGCGTCGTGGCCCTATCAGACGATCACCCTCCAGGCGGCCAAAGCCCCGGTGAAGGACCTGATCCCGTCAGAGGGCACGACTGGCTGGGCGGACACGTGGATGCTCTCGGCGAAAGCGAAGCATCCGAACTGCGCCTACAAGTGGATGGACTGGATCTCGACTCCCGTCGTCCAGGCCCAGCAGGCGATCTTCTTCGGTGAGACGCCTGCGAACACGAAGGCCTGCGCCGAGATGGACAAGATCGACAAGGGCTCCTGCGAGAGGTACCACGGAAATGCAGACCAGGCCTACTTCGACTCGATCAAGTTCTGGAAGACGCCGCTGGCCGAGTGCGGCAACGGCGACACCGATTGCAAGGACTACACCGCCTGGCAACAGGCCTGGACGGAGATCACCGGCTAGGTCGAGATGACCGCCGGCGCTGAACCAGCGGGCCGCCCCTCGTGGGCGGCCCGCCGCCGTCTCTCGGCCGCGTTCTGGCGGCGCGGCTGGCTGCGGGGCTCGCTGCTCCTCGTGTCCCCGGTCGCGTTTTTCGCGCTGATCTATCTCGCCGCCCTCGTCGTCCTCTTCGTCTCGGCGTTCTGGTCCGTCGACCCGCTGACGACTGAGGTCGTGCGAACCTGGAGCCTGGACAACTTCAAGACCGTCTTCACCGAGCCGATCTACAGGAGGATCGCGGTGCGGACGATCGGCATCGCCGCGGCCGTCACGATCACGGACGCGATCGTCGCGCTTCCGTTCGCGTACTTCATGGCCCGCCTCGCCTCGCCGCGCATGCGGGCGGCCCTCTTCGTGCTCGTCCTCCTCCCGCTCTGGGCGAGCTATCTCGCGCGGGTCTACGCCTGGCGGCTCATCCTCGCGAAGGAGGGCGCGCTCAACTGGACGCTCGACCATCTCGGCCTGCCGACGGTCGGGATCGCCTATTCGAACTGGGCGATGTGGATCGTCTTCTCCTACATCTGGCTGCCTTTCATGATCCTGCCTGTCTATGCGGCGATCGAGCGAATCCCCGACTCGTTCCTGGAGGCGTCGACCGACCTCGGCGCGAAGGGCTGGCGGACAACTCGAAGCATCGTGCTCCCGCTCGCCTTCCCGGGGATCGTCGCGGGCTCGATCTTCACGTTCGCGCTCACGCTCGGCGACTACATCACACCCACGCTCGTCGGCGGGGCCAGCTCGCAGTTCATCGGAAACGTCGTCTACGCGAACGTCGGCATTGCGAACAACGTCCCCTTCGCGGCGGCCTACGCCGTCATACCGCTGCTCGTCATGGCGCTCTACCTCGTCGTCGCGAAGAGGCTCGGCGCCTTCGAGGCCTTGTAGTGGAGACGCGTGCCGCCCGCACCGGCCTGTGGACGTGGACGATCCTCGTCCTCCTCTTCCTCTACGCGCCGATCGCGATCATCGTCGTCTACGCCTTCAATGAGTCGAACGTCCAGAGCTGGCCGATTTCCGGCTTCTCGACGAAGTGGTTCGCCTCCACCTGGCACAACCAGGAGGTCCGTGACGCGCTCGTTCTCTCCCTGAAGGCCGCGCTCTCTGCGACCGCGATCGCCGTCGGTCTGGGAACCGCCGGCGCGTTCGCCGTCAGCCGCTTCGAATTCTTCGGCCGGGAGACGATCTCGTTCATCTTCGTCCTGCCCCTCGCGCTTCCCGGGATCATCACGGGGATGGCATTGAACTCGTACTTCGTGTTCGCGGGTGCACCGTTCACCTTCGGTCTCAGGACGATCGTCATCGGCCACGCGACCTTCTGCGTCGTGGTCATCTACAACAACGTGCTCGCGCGGCTGCGGCGCACATCCCCGTCGCTGCTCGAGGCTTCTCAGGACCTTGGCGCGGACGGCTGGCAGACATTTCGCTTCGTCACCTTCCCGGTCATCTCCACGGCGCTCGTCTCGGGCGCCCTACTCGCGTTCGCGCTTTCGTTCGACGAGGTGATCGTGACGACGTTCACGGCGGGAGCGCAGAACACGCTTCCGCTCTGGATCTTCGGGAAGATCCGTCTCGGCCAGCAGCTTCCGCAGGTCAACGTCGTCGTCGCCGTGATCATCGCGCTGACGATCGTCCCCGTGTACCTCGCGCAGCGGCTTTCGCGCGAATCGGGAATCCTTCGCCGCGAATAGCCAAGGAGGCTCATTGGTCAGGGTGTTGATCACGTACGAGCAGGAGCCGGACGCGGAGCGCTACGAGGAGCACGCCGAGCTCTGCCGTCGCGTCCAGGGTGGGACGTTCCGCCACGGCAAGGTCTTCGGCTCGCCGACTGGGCAGAGGTATGCGTACTACGCCGAGTGGGACTTCCCCGACATGGACTCCTTCAAGGCCGCAACCCGGACCGAGGAGTTCGCGGCGACCGGGAAGCACGCCGCTGGGCTCGGCATCCCGTTCCACGTCCACTTCGCAGAAGTTAAGTGACCCACCCGGCAACATCCCTCAGCAAATGTCAGCGGGCGGGTCACAGATGACCGAGCCGGAGCGGCCCGAGCCGCGCGATCCCGCCTCGTTCGACTTCCAGTCGATCGTCTACGAGAAGGCCCCGCCGCGGGCGACGATCACGCTCAACCGGCCCGAGGTCCTGAACGCCTTCGACTTCCGGATGCTGCGCGAGCTCGCGCGCGCCTGCGAAGACGTTTCGTGGGACGACTCGATCCGGGTCGTTGTCCTGACCGGAGCCGGCCGGGCCTTCTGCGTGGGCGCCGACCTCAAGTCGTGGAGCGGCGAGTACCTGGGCAAGCCGAACGAGTACTGGAAGTGGTTCGGCGCCTTCAAGGACGCGCACGATCGGCTCCGGGAGGTCGGAAAGCCGACGCTGGCGCGGATCAACGGCATCTGCGTCGGCGGCGGCAACGAGCTGCAGATGGCGTGCGACCTGGCCGTCATGGTCGACGAGGCCTTCATTCGCCACGTCGGGCCCGAGCACGGGTCCGTTCCGGCCGGCGGCGCGACGCAGTGGCTGCCGATCATGGTCGGGGACAGACGCGCGCGCGAGATCGTGCTCCTCTGCGAGGAGATCCCCGCGCGGAAGGCGGAGGAGTGGGGGCTCGTCAACCGCGTCGTGCCGGCGGCCGAGCTGGACGCCGAGGTCGAGCGGCTGGTCGAGAGCCTGGCGCGGAAGCTCCCGCAGACGACGCGCTACGCCCGCCAGCACCTCAACTTCTGGCGCGACTTCGCCTGGCACCAGACGATCAACCACGCACGCGACTGGCTGGCGCTCTCGATGGCGACCGAGGAGCCCCAGGAGGCGATCAAGAAGTTCCTGGAGAAGAAGTGACAGTTCTCATCGAGCGGGACGAGCCGATCGCAGTCGTGAGGCTCAACCGCCCGGAGCAGCGCAACGCGCTTTCGACCCAGCTGATGAACGAGCTCGTCGGCGCGCTCGAGAACCTGGACGCGGACGAGGCGATCCGCTGCATCGTCCTCACCGGCGACGAGAAGGCGTTCGCAGCCGGCGCCGACATCAAGGAGCTTTCCGACGCGACCCACTTCGAGCTCTACTTCGGCGGGCGCATCGACAAGTGGGATGCGATCCGGAAGATGCGCACTCCGATCGTCGCCGCGGTCTCCGGCTACTGCCTCGGGGGAGGCTGTGAGCTGGCGATGGCGTGTGACCTGATCGTCGCGTCGGAGAGCGCACAGTTCGGCCAGCCGGAGACGAATCTCGCCGTCCTTCCGGGTGCGGGAGGCACTCAGCGGCTCACGCGCGCAATCGGCAAGTCGAAAGCGATGGACGTCATCCTGACGGGGCGTTTCCTCAGCGCCCAGGAGGCAGAGCAGGCGGGCCTCGTCGCACGCGTCTTCTCGCAGGAGAGCTGGCTCGAGGAGGCCAAGAGCCTCGCCCAGGCGATTGCAGCGAAGAGCCCGGTGGGCGTTCGGCTCGCCAAGGAAGCCGTCAACCAGGCGTTCGAGACGACACTCGCAGCGGGCCTCGACGCCGAGCGCAAAGCCTTCCACCTGGCGCTCTCGTCCGAGGACGCCCGGGAGGGCCTCAAGGCGTTCATGGAGAAGCGCGCGCCGGACATCAAAGGGCGGTAGTTGGCGGATCTCTCCCGCTTTCTCGATCCGCCCCGGCTGCGGACGGTCGAGGAAGGGTTCGAAGAGAGGCACGCGACATGGCTCGAGCTCTTCTTCGACCTCGTCTTCGTGGTCGCGGTCGCGGAGCTCGGACAGAACCTCACCCACGACCCGACGCTGCACGGGTTCCTTCTCTACGTCGGGCTCTTCATCCCCGTCATCTGGGCCTGGGCGGGATTCACCTTCTATGCGAACCGCTTCGACACCGACGACCTCACGTATCGCCTCCTGATCCTGCTCGCGATGTTCGCTGTCGCGGCGCTCGCGATCAACACTCCCAACGCGATCGAAGAGGGCGGCAGGGCGTTCGCAGCCTCGTACGTCTTCGTTCGGCTCGTGCTGCTCGCTCTCTACGCGCGCGCGATCCGCTACGTGCCCCAAGCGAGGCCGCTCGCCGTCCTCTATTTCAGGACGTTCTCCGCGGGGACCTTCATCTGGCTCATCTCGATTCTCGTGCCCACGCCCGGCCGCTACTGGCTCTGGGCCGTCGCGCTGGTCTTCGAGCTCGCGGTCCCGTTCCTCGCGTGGGGGCGGCTCCCAGGTGCCGCGGTCGATCCTCGCCACCTACCGGAGCGCTTTGGCCTCTTCACGATCATCGTCCTGGGCGAGTCCGTGTTGTCGGTCGTGCTCGGCGTCGCGGACACGACCTGGGAGATCGATTCCGGGTTCGCCGCCGCCGGCGGGTTCGTCGTAGCTGCGGCGTTGTGGTGGATCTACTTCGACTTCCTCGACGAGTCGGTCGTGAGACGAGGACGAATCTCGGGATTGGTGTTCACATACGCCCACTTTCCCGTGCTCATCGGCCTCGCCACCGTGGGGGTGGGAGTCAAGGTGGCGATCCTCGCCGCCGGTGGAGATCCGAGGTACGAAGACACCGGGTGGATTCTCTGCGCGGGCGTGGCCCTCTGCATGGTCGGGCTCGCCGCGATTCACCTCGCCACTCCACCGATGCTCTTCGATCAGGACGTGATCATGCGTCTCGGCACGGCAGCGCTCGCGCTGGCCGTCCTCGCCTTCAGCTTCTGGCTGCCGCCACTCGCCGTCGTGTGGGCGCTGGCCGGTCTGCTGGTCGCTCAGGTCGTGGCCGAGCTCGCCGGCCACGAAGCGCACTCAGGTGTCGGGCTAGACCTCTAGCTCGACAGGCACGAGCTCGACCGATCGGAGTCGTCCTTCACGGACCGTGGTGAGCACGACCTTCTGGCCGATCAGCTCGCCCGCCATCAGCCGCTGCAGGTCGTCGACGCCTTCCACGGGCTGGCCGTTGAGATCGACGATGAGATCCTCCGGTCGCAGGCTTGCTTCGGCCGCCGGGCTGCCCTCTACCACCTCGACGACCTCGACGCACTCCGTGCGTTCCAGCTCGCGCGCGAGGCGCGGGGGCAGCGGCCGCGCGCCCCCAGCGATGCCGAGATACGACCGGCGGAAGCGACCCTCGCTCATGAGTGCGCCGATGATCTTGCGCGTGGTGGAGTTGATCGGCACGGCCAACCCGAGCCCGACTCCGGCCACGGCCGTGTTGATTCCGATCACGCAGCCGCTGCCATCGGCCAGGGCCCCGCCCGAATTCCCCGGGTTGAGGGCCGCATCCGTTTGAATCACGTTCTCGACGATGCGCCCTGCGGCACGGGAGCGGACCGGGAGCGAGCGGCCGAGAGCGGAGACGACTCCGGCAGTCACAGACCCCGCGAAGCCGTTGGGATTGCCGATCGCGACGACGAGCTGGCCGACCCTGAGGGATTCGGCGTCGCCGAGGTTGGCGGCGACGAGACCGCCGTTTTCGACCCGGAGGACAGCGAGGTCGGAAAGCGGGTCCGTCCCGACCACGTTCGTCTCCAACTCGGCCCCGTCGACGAACGAGGCGCGAATCGGCCTGTCGGATCCGTCGACGACGTGAGCCGATGTGAGCATGAACCCGTCGGGCGTGACGACGACTCCGCTCCCGCCGCCTGCGAGCATGCGACCACCGCGAACCCGTCGCGAGATCCGTAGGTTTGCCACCGAGGGCGAAAGCCGCTCGGCGACTGCGATGACGGCGCGGGAGTAGGCGTCGAGAGCCTGGCGCTCGACGACCTCCTCGGACGAGATGAACGTAAGATCAGCCACCGCTTTCCACGCTAGCACCGGGGGAAAGGTCTACCGAGTGGCCGAGGTCGAGACCCAAAGAGACGGTGGCGTGCTCACGATCACGCTCAACCGTCCGGACGTTCTGAACGCCTTCGACAGCGCCATGCACGCTGCCTTCAAGGAGGCGTTGGGGGAGGCGGGCGACCCCGATGTGCGCGCCGTGGTCCTCACCGGTGTAGGCCGTGGGTTCTGCGTGGGCCAGGACCTCAACGAGTTCAAGGAGGTGGCCGGGGACATCGGCGGGCGCCTGCGGAGCACGTACAACCCGAATGTCCGAGCCCTGCGCGCGCTCGAGAAGCCGGTCATCGCGGCGGTCAACGGCCCGGCCGCGGGCGCCGGGCTCTCACTCGCTTGCGCTTGCGACCTTCGCTTGGCCGCTACGTCGGCGAGCTTTGTGCCGGCGTTCGTGCGCATCGGGCTCGTCCCCGACACGGGAGCGACCTATTTCATCGCGCGCCTGCTGGGTTACTCCCGCGCGTTCGAGTGGCTCTGCTCGGGCCGAGCGCTTTCGGCGGCGGACGCGCATGCCTGGGGCCTCGTGGCCGAGGTGGTGGGCGACGGCCGCCTGCTCGCGCGGGCGGCCGACGTTGCCGCGACGCTGGCCGCGCTGCCGACCCGGGCGATCGGGCTCACGAAGCGCCTCCTCGAGCGGGCAGGCCTGTCGAGCCTCGAGGATCAGCTCGAGCTCGAAGCCGATCTCCAGACGGAGGCCGCCCAGAGTGCGGACTTCAAGGAAGGCGTCGCCGCGTTTCTCGAGAAGCGCGAGCCGCGCTTCAGCGGGCGCTAGCTCCTTAACTACTCGCTCGTCTGGCCGCAGTCTTCGAGGCCGATGCCGCGGGCGATCTCATTGCTCCTGGCGTCCGTCGCGTCGAGCTTCTGTATGAGCTCCTGCACTTTGGCCGGGTCCTGATCACGGATCGCCTGCTGCAGGTCCTTGGCCGCGCCGAGGTTCTGGTCTTGGAGCGCCATGGCCCGGTCCCAGTCGGCGGCGAGCTCAGCGGGCGGCTGGAGGTCGTCGAGCTTGCCGTTCCCCTCTTCGATGATCGGAATCACCTGATCAACGTAGTCACCGAGCTCGTCGAGGGAGCTCGGGCTCCCCAGCGCCTTGACTTTGTCCTCGTATTGCCGGCAGATGGAGTCCGCCTGCTGGCGGAACTGGTCTGCGGTGAGGGCGTGATCTTTGTCCGAGCCACCCCCGCAGGCCGCGAGCAGAAGGGTCAGCACGCCTGCGAGAAGCGCTAGGCCGATGCGCACTGGTCGAGCCCGAGGTCGGTTGCTAGTCGATTGGAAGAGTCGCTGGCGGCTTGCGCTACTGCCTCCGCCTTCTGCACTGCAGCCGCGTCGCCGTTCTCGGCCGCGTCGGCGAGGCGTTGTGCGGCGGGGATCGCCTTCGCCGTCTCGTCCAGCATGCGGTTGAAATCGTCTTCCAGGTCGGCGGGCGGCTTCAGCGCCCGTAGCTCGGCCACCCCCTGCTGGAGGAGTGGTATGCCGCCCCTGACGAATTCGGGGATGTCGCCGACCGAAGTGGGATTGCCGAGAGCTTCGATCTTGGCGTTGTATTTCGCACAGATGGAGTCGGCCTGCTGGCGGAACTCCTCCTGCGAGAGTCGATCGTCGCCTCCGCCACAGGCCGAGGCCATTGCAGCCGCGGCGAGGACCAGCACGACGAAGGTCAGGCGTGCCCGCACGCTCCGCAATGTAGCGTTCCCACCCGTCGTGGCTGGGCGCACGTGGCGCATTCCGCGACCACCTGGCGCCCGCAGCCCTCGCAGTGCTCGGTCGTCCCGCTCGGAAACCCGCAGAACGGGCACTCGTGCTTGCGCACGCGCCGAAGTGGAACGCGCCGGGCCAGATAGCGCTGCAGCGCCGCGAACGCGGCCAGCGTGAGACCGACTCCGGCGACCGCGAGCACGAGCGGTCCGAGCGCGACAGGGTCGACGTAGTCCGTGACGTAGTCGCCTGCCATCACGATCGCGAGGAGTCCTGCGGTGCCCACCACCGCGAGCGCGACGGGGAAGTACCGCGACCTCGTGCGCCTGAGGCGGCCCATGAGCCAGTAGCCGAGCCCCAGGAGCCCGACGACGAGGCCGAGGCGGAGCAGGAACGCGATCAGCTCGTGCCGGTCGGTCTTCTCCTGCAGCATCTCCTGCTGCCGCTGGTACGCCCCTTGCGCCGCGAACCGTGAGCTCTCGACCTCGGTCTGTGCCGCGCGGACCTCGTCTTGCGCCTGTGCGAGCTCGTCCTGTGCATCCTTGTACTGCCGTTCGAGATCCTTTGCCGGCTGACCCGCATCGAGAGCGGTTCGGTAGGCCTCTCGCCTGAGCTCGAGGTTCGACCTGGCTCCGAGCGCCTGTGTCTGCGCTGCGGCGAGCCTCTGATTGGCATTCGTACTGCGCGCGATTGCGGCCTCGTCGGCGGGGCTCAGCTCCACGTGCACGGGCGCCACCGACTCGGCGATCCAGTCGTCGAGCTTCTGGTACGTCCAGATCGCCCCGATCAGGAGGAAGACCGCCAGGACGACCGCGAGGAGCTTTTCGCTCTTGGTCGTCTCGATCTCTTCGACGTCGAGGCCTGCTCGTGCGCTGCGCGTGACCGTGCTCATGATTCACCTCGCTTCTGCTTCGTTCGCGGCTTCAGCTCGACCAGAAGCTCGCAGTCCAATGCATCGGCAATTCGGAGGAGGGTGTCGATGCGCGGCGGCCGCCCTCCGCTCTCGAGTCGGGCGATCGCGGACTGGGTCGTCGCGACGAGCTCGGCGAGCTCGGCCTGCGAGAGCCCCAGCTCCTTGCGCCGCTCCGCGACCTTGTCCGCGATCTGGGCGAAGAACCAGCCGTCGTCCGCGTGGGAGAGCCGCTCGCGGATCCGCTCGATGGCCTCGGTGGAGAGCCTGCGTTTAGGCTTCGGGGCTTGACTCATATCTCTATCGTGCTATATAGCAGACATGAGATACATGTCAAGGCGCCAAGTCACCCTCACAGGTCTAGGTGTCGCTCTCGGCGCTGTCGCGGTCGCGTTGCTCCTTTCACTCGCTACGCGTCATCTGTATCTGCCCGTCCTGCCGTACAGCTCGGCTCTCGGTTGGCTGCTCTTCTTCGCGGGCCCCGTCGCGGCGATCGCCCTGCTCAGCCGGCGGTCGGAGTGTTCCGGACGGTTCACGTTGGGCGTTGCCACGTTGACGGGCGCCGTGATCGTGGTTCTCAGCTACGTGGTCTGGATCGGGTGGATCGTGGTCGAGTGTGGGCTCATGGACAACAGCTGCTTCGACTAGCGATCTCAGAGGAGATGGAAGGGGCTGATGTTCTTTCTCGTGATCTTTGTCGCGCCTTTTGGAGTGGGGTTCGTGCTGAGCGCACTCCTCGCGCGCACGATTACGCGTGGGCTCGCCTTGTGCGTACTCGGATTGCTGGTTGCCGCGGGACTCTTCTTCGGGGCTTATCTGCTGTCCGACACCGAGAGGCCTTCCAGCTGTTCGGACTGCGAGGAGCTGTGGGGCCGGTGGTGGGAGCCTGGGTACGCCGCCTTCTGGGCCACCTGTTTCCTCGGCTTTTGGGTAGCCGGCATCATCGCCGGCCGTTTCGCAGCTCTGCTCTGGCGGCCTAGAGCGTCTTGAACTGCTCGAACGGCTGCCGGCAGGCGTTGCAGTAGCGGATCGAGCGGCAGGGGGTCGGGCCGAAGAGGTTCTCGAGCCGCGTGTCCTCGGAGCCGCAGTACGGGCAGCGGTGGACTGCGGTCTGGATCTGGACGAGCGTGGCAGGCGCAGCGCCCGTCGGAGGCGCAAAGCCCGACTCGCGGAGCTTCCGGCGCCCGTCCTCGGTGATCAGGTCGCTCGACCAGCCCTCCGGCGAGATCTCGACCTCGGGCTGGGCGCCCAGCGCGCGAATCCGGTCGGCCATGAGGGTGCGCATGACCTCGACCGCCGGGCAACCGAGGAACGTCGGAGTGAAGCTGACGCGGACGCGATCACGCTCGACCTCGACCTCGCGCACGACGCCCAGGTCGACGAGGGAAACAGCCGGAAGCTCGGGGTCGGGGATCTCTGCGAGTGCTTCCCAGATGCGCTCGGCCGTCACCATGTCGCCCCCGGCACCGAGCGTCGCACCATCGTCATGTCTTCCCAGAGCGGCCGAAGGTCCTCCGTGTGCTCGCCACGCTCGATCGCGTCGACCGGGTCTCTGCCGACCCGCTCGCAGAGCTGTTCTCGCTGGGAATCCCTCAGCATTCCCAGCGAATACGGCCAGAGGTCGTCGACGGCAGCGAGGAACCTCGGCTCGTCGCGCAGGCGCTCCGCCCACATGTCCGCGTGCATGCGGTGGTAGGTCTCCTCTCGGTCGATCTTCTCGGCGAGCCCGGCCACGCTCGGATCGTCGGACGCTTTGAGGTCCGCGATGCGAATCGCGTCCGCCGTCTCGTAGAGCCAGTGGCGTGCGATCGTCCGAGCCCAGTCCGGCACGAGCCGGAGCTCGACGAAGGGCGAGCAGCGATACTCGTCCGGCTCGCGGTCGAAGGCCAGGGCGTCCGCATCCGTTCCGAGCTCCTCTGCGGCCAGTTCGTACCAGGCGCGGGCGTGCCCGATCTCGGTCTGGGCGATGGACGAGAACGCGACGTCTTCCTCGAGGAAGGGCGCGATGCCGGTCCATTCCGAGTTGCGCCAGCCGAGCATCAGCTCGTCGTCAGCGAGCTGGAGAAATAGGTCGACGTCTGGATTCACGAAAGCCTTTCCCCGCGGAAGATGCACCGTGTCAGCGACTTGCATTTTTCGCGGCAAAGCTCGTCATCGGCGAGCTCAAGCAGTTCCTGCGCGTTCACGCGCCTCCTTCAGCTTCACCTTGAGCGAATAGCCGTCAACCCGCCGGTAGTCCCGGTCGAAGACGTCGGCGACGTACGGCTCGCGGATCTCCTCGACGGCCTCCCGCGGCACGATCCAGAGCGCGAAGGACTCGTCTCGGCGCCCGTAGAACTCTCGCGCGTAGGCGCCCGCGAAGGCGAGGCTCGGCGCTTCCAGCGAGCCGCCGTGCTGGAAGGGCTGACCCTCGCGCTCCTGACGAAAAATCTCGTAAATCACGCCGGGTCGGCGAGGACGGCAGACCGCACCCACGCCGTTTCATCCCGCGACCAGCGCCGAAAACCGAGCCGCTCCTCCGTCTTCGGCCCGTGGCCGGTGACGACGTGCTTGAGCTCGGCCCAGTCGGGCTCCGAATACTCCCAGACGCCGTCGTCCCGCTTGCGGAGCTTCGGGTCGGGAACCGTGAGGCCGAGCTCCCAGATCTGGGGCACGTACCCGTCCAGGAACTGCTGCCGCGCCTCCTCGTTGGCCTGGCTCTTGATCCGCCACCGGTACATGGGATCCTCTTCCGCCAGGATCGGGTTCCCGTGGAACTGCATCAGCGGTCCCCACCAGCGGTCGACGGCCTCCTGGACGAGCTCGCGCTGCTCGTCCGTGCCGGTCATGAGCGCAAGGATGCAGTCCCGGCCGTGGAGGATGTGGAAGGACTCCTCCCAGCAGATCTTCTTCATGATCCGCGCGTAGGGCGCGTAGGAGCACTTCAGGAGCGCCTTCTGGGAGATGATCGCTGCGGCGTCGACGAGCCACGCGATCACGGCGACGTCGCCCCAGGTCTTGGTCGGGTAGTGAAAGACGTTGTGGAACTTCGTCTTGCCCGAGATGAGGTCGTCGAGGCACGCTTCCCGTGGCTTGCCGAGATCCTCGACCACGCGGTAGATGAGCTGCGAATGGCCCACCTCGTCCTGCACCTTCGCCGTCAGCGCCAGCTTGCGCTGGAGCGTGGGGGCGCGGAGGATCCACTCCCGCTCGGGCAGGACGCCCATGAGCTCGGAGTTCCCGTGCATCTCGATGAACTTGATCAGCGCGGCGCGGTACTCGTCCGGCATGGAGTCGCCGGTCTCGACCGCCCCACCTTCCTCGACGTACTGAAGAAACTCAGCCTCGCGCGCGCTCATCCCTGCAGCTCCCAACCGAACGATCGTTAGCCTCTAGTCTACCCACCGTGACGCGCATCCAGAACATCACGTTCGCGTGCCTGGAACCCGTCCAGCTCGCAGCGTTCTGGCAAGCCGCCCTCGGGTACCGACCGCCCGTCTTCGGGCCCGAGGTCCTCCGCCACGTCGAGGCCGCGGTGGACCGGGGTGAGCTCGATCCGACGGCTGGGCGATGCTCGAACCCCCCGACAGCCGTGGCCCACGGCTCTTGTTCAAGCGACGGGCGAAGACGACCACCGACGCGATCCCGATCCATCTCGACCTGGCCGTGGAGAATCGCGAGGCAGAGGTCGAACGCCTGGTCGGGCTCGGTGCGACGGTCGTCGAGACGAAATCCGAGCGAATCGGTCCGGTCGAGGAAACGTGGACGGTCATGAAGGATCCAGAGGGGAACGGGTTCTGCGTCCAGTGAGCTCGCCAAGACGCTCCGAGCTCGCGCGTGTCGCCGCGCGCCTCTTCGCCGAGAAGGGGTATCACGGGACCTCGATCGGCGATCTCGCTGAGGCCCTCGGTGTCCAGAAAGGGTCTCTCTACGCGCATATCCAGGGGAAGGAGGACCTGCTCTACGAGACGATGCGGACCGGCGCGGCCGCCTTCCACGCGGCGCTCGACGAGATCCCCGAGCAGCTGCTTGCGACCGAGAAGCTCCGTCTCGCCCTCCGCGCCCATCTGCGCGTCATCGCCGACCAGCTCGAGGTGGCGACGGTCTTCGTGCAGGAATGGAAGTACCTCGAAGGGGCGCGGCTCGAGGAGATCGTCGCGGAGCGCCGTCGCTACGAGGAGCGCATCCGCGAGCTCTTCAGGGAAGGTCGCGAGCAGAGCGAGCTGCGCACCGATCTCGACGAGGGCGCTGCGGCGCTCCTCTTCCTCTCGGCCGCCAACTGGGCCTACACCTGGCTCAAGCCGGGGGCTGATACCGACGCGCTGGCCGACCGCTTCTACGTACTCGTCATGGACGGGATGCGGGGCTACTCCTCGCCTGCGTGAGCACAGCGCTGATCGTCAACCCCGAGGCCACCCGGGTCACGCCCGAGCTGACGCTGGCCGTGGAGCGGGAGCTTGCCGCTGCGGGGCCGGTCGAGACGCTTCTCACGGAGCGGCCGCTCCACGCCGTCGACCTCAGCGAGACCCTCGACCCCGGAATCGAGCGGCTCTACGTCTTCGCCGGCGACGGTGGGTTCAACGAGGTCGTCAACGGGCTCATGCGAGACGTTCCGGTCGGCTTTCTCCCCGGCGGATCCACGAGCGTCCTCCCCCGCGCCCTGGGTGTCCCTCGCGATCCGATCGAGGCGGCTCGCGCGCTTGTCCGGTCGAGCTCAGAGCGTTCGATCTCCCTCGGTCGGGTGAACGGCAGGCGCTTCACGTTCAGCGCCGGGGTCGGTCTCGACGCCGAGCTCGTCCGTCGTGTCGACGCCCTGGGACGGGAGAGCGGGAAGCGAGCCGGCGACGTCGCGTTCGCGCGTGAGCTGCTTCGGCTCTTCACCGAGCGGCGCGGCCGCTTCGAGCCGGCCATGGAAGTCGTAGGCGTGGGGCCCGTCGCGTTCGCCCTCGTTGCCAATGGAAACCCCTACAGCTACATGGGGAGGATTCCCTTGCGCATCGCCCCGAAGGCCCTGTTCGAAGAGGGCCTCGATCTCGTCGCTCCGCGCCGCCTCCGGGCGCGCACACTCCCCGAGGTGGCCTGGTGGGCGCTCGCCGGCAGGGGACAGGATCGTTCCTCCAAGGTGCTCTACGTCCACGACGCGGACGAGATTCGGATCGTTTCCGACCGCCCCGTCCCGCTCCAGGTCGACGGAGAGGATCTGGGGGATGTGACCGAGGCGCTCTTCGAGGCCGAGCGGTCGGCGCTTCGGGTGCTGGTGCCCGGCTAGATTTCCCGCCATGGCCCAGGTAGCGCCCGCCGAGCGGGACCTGCGCAGGGTGATCGGAGATGGGGACGCATTACCCGACGGGGAGGTCGAGGCGCTCGCCGCCGAGGACCTGCTCGCTCTCTATCGCGACCTGATCCTTCTGCGCACCTACGACGAGCGCTCGCTCGTCTATCACCGCCAGGGGCGGATCGGCACGTACGCCATCTACTGGGGGCACGAAGCGATGCAGGTCGGAGCGATCCGCGCCCTCGGCGAGGACGACTGGATCTTCCCCTCCTATCGGGAATCGGCGGTGGGGCTTCTTCGCGGGATGCCGGTCGAGACCGTGCTCAGCTGGTGGCGAGGCCACCCGGCCGGCTGGTGGGATCCGCGTCAATACCGACTGGCCTCGATCGCGGTCCCGATCGCGACCCACGTCCCACACGCCGTGGGGTTCGCCTGGGGGAAGCGGCTGCGCGGAGAGTCCACCTGCGCGCTCGTGTTCTTCGGAGACGGGGCGACGTCTGAAGGCGCCTTTCACGAAGGTGCGAACTTTGCCGCCGTAATGCGAGCGCCGGTCGTCCTCCTCTGCAACAACAACCAGTGGGCGATCTCGACGCCGCTCTCAGCTCAGACCCGCGCGGAGACGCTCGCGGACAAGGCCGTCGGCTACGGGATGCCCGGCGTCCGGGTCGACGGCGGGGACGTTCTGGCGGTCTACGAGGCGACGAGTGAGGCCGTCGAGCGCGCCCGTGCGGGCGAGGGCCCGACGCTGATCGAAGCGGTCACGTACCGGTGCGCCCCCCACGCGACTGCCGACGATCCGAGCGCGTACATCGACGCAGAGCGA